>Ga0137412_10002292_pt1 | contig 15122 bp, 12 predicted proteins | sample CZODoug2_1_16fun_FD_122160 | JGI IMG/M metagenome (GOLD analysis project Ga0137412, IMG submission 122160) | Vadose zone soil fungal communities from Angelo Coast Range Reserve, California, USA - CZODoug2_1_16fungal (Hybrid Assembly) | ecosystem: Environmental > Terrestrial > Soil > Vadose zone...
TCCTGGGAATCCTGCGTCGATGAAAAGTTTCTCGATCAGCGCGCCGCATTGCGGCGTGAAGTCGCTGGTCTTGCACACCACGGCATTTCCTGCAGCGACGGCCGGAACGATCTGGCCGAGCGGGATCGCCAGCGGGTAGTTCCAGGAAGAAATGATGGCGATGACACCGAGAGGATCGTAGGCCAGATAGCCGCGTTTGGCTTTTGCAGCGGTACTGTGATGCGGGACACGCCGTGTACGAAGAGCGCCGGCGGCGTTCTTGGACCAGTATTTCGCCGAATCGAGAGCAACGAAAATATCCGCAAAGAGGGCTTCCACGCGCGGCTTGCCGGATTCGCGCACAACGGCGTCCGCCAATTCATTTCGCGAGGCCATGATGCGTTCGCGAAGCTCGCGCAACTTCGCGCAGCGATCGCGGATGGGGAGCTTCGCCCATGCGCTCTGGGCAACTCGGGCATGGGCAACGATCCCCGGCAACGACGACGCCGGCGTTCTCTCAAAATGCGCGAGTACTTCGCCCGTAGCCGGATTGATCGAAGGAAGCGTGTCGATGGGAACGGCCGTGGCAGCCATAAGCGCGATTCTAACCGATTTTGAGGCTGGGGGGTTGCATGTGGAATTACCGGCCGCGGAGCCCTTGCCAGCACGGAAAGCGCAAGCACTCAACCGTCACTCGATGCCCCATTCGGCGAGCTCTTCTTTGGTCATTGGCGCGAAGGCATCGGGAGTGTAAGAGATCTTTCCCTTCGAGCTACCTGGGACGCGCTCCTTTCCCAAGCGGGGCACCGCCACAAGCTTGGCGACCGGTGTCCGCCCACGAGCAATTATGACTTTCTCGCCTCGGACCGCTTTCCGCAGAAGCATTGACAAATTCTTCTGTGCCTGACGGATGGCATACATGGCTTCCCAGGCAGTTTAACTGATTTTGACGAGGGAAGGTCTCTTACCCGAAGCTGGGGAAATGGGACAAAGGTCGGGCCGGCATTCAGATTGTCGAAGATCATGGCTCGCTCAGAGGTGCCAAGCCTCTTCGTGTTGCACTTCGACCATCACGAGACCTTGAGGCGGAACGGTGGGGCCGGATTTGGAGCGGTCCCGCAGTTCGTACAAGCGATCGATGTCCGCAGGCGTGAGTTTTCCGCGGCCCACGTCGAGCAGCGTGCCCACCATCTTGCGCACCATATAACGAAGGAACGAGCGCCCGCGAACGGTGAAGACCAGCTCTTCGTTGTCCGCACTGCGCAGCAGTTCGGTCGAAAAGATTTCGCGCTCGGTAGAGCGCTCTTTGTCGTCCTCTTCGGAGCCCGTCGAAGCCGCAAACGAGGCGAAATCATGCATGCCGAGAAAACGGGCCGCCGCGTCGCTCATGGCGTCTTCGTCGAGCGGGAACGGATAGTGGAGGACGTAACGCCATAGCATCGGCGGCACCACTTTCCCGCGATACAGCCGATAGCGGTAGGTCTTGCCCCGCGCCGACCATCGCGCATTGAAATCCGGGCCGACCTCCTCGGCGCCAGCGATTCGAATCGCCCGAGGAAGCAGCGCGTTCAAAGCGCGTTGAAATTCCTGCGCCGACAATGACGATTGCGTTCGAAAGCTGCCTACCTGGCCAAGCGCATGAACGCCGGCGTCGGTGCGCCCGGCAGCATGCAAAACGACGTTCTCCTGCGTCAGGCGCCGGAGCACTCCCACAATTTCTCCCTGAATCGTAGGCTTATTGGTTTGAATCTGCCAACCGTGAAAATCGGTGCCGTCGTAGGCGATGATGAGCTTGAAATAGCGCATGGAAAGCAAGTTATCCGTTTTCAGTGATCAGTCTTCAGAAGAAGGAGGAGATTTGGCAAGTTCTTAATTGGCCCTATGGGGCGGTGCGGACAAAGCGGCTTCCGGGCTTCACGGCGACGCTGCCGCCGCGGCAAAGCGGGCAGTCTTCTTCCTCGTAGCTGGCAATGGGCAGTTGGATCAGCGACTGCGCTTCGACTTCGAAGTCGATCTTCCCGCCGCTCCGGTCGATCAGCGCACCGGCAGCAACCACGCGGGCACCGGCCTCTTCCACGACGCGAATGGCTTCCTGCGTCGACCCGCCTGTCGTCCACACGTCTTCAACGACGAGAACATGCTGGTCCGGAGCCAGCGAGAACCCGCGCCGCAGTGTCATCATCCCGCTGGCATCGCGCTCCACAAAGAGTGCAGGCGTTCCACCGCCGGGCGAGCTCTTCGGCTCCGGCAGCGCCCGCGCGACTTCCTGCCCGATAATGAGCCCCCCCATGGCTGGCGAGACAACCGCCTCAATCCTGCTATCCGAAAAGAGCGCCGCCAGCGCCTGCCCCAGCTTCTCCGCGAACCGCGGATATTGCAGGACAAGCGCACACTGGACGTACGTTCCGCTGTGCAGCCCGCTGGACAACTCAAAATGCCCATGGCGGATGGCGCCTGCCGTCTCGAACAGCTTTAGCAATTCTTCGCGTTTCAGCATTCGCTCCAGTTAACCACTGGCAACTCCTGGACGTCGAAATGTCAGCAGCCTAGCCGCCGCCCTGTGCGTTGTCAAGGAAGAGGGCCCCTGCTAGACTGCTTTCTTCGCGCGGTCGGCGCGGTGCAGCCCTCCGGATAGAAAGTGGACCGTGCCCGACGGGTGGCCGTGAAGCTGTCAGATTTCAGTCGTGACCTCAAAACGGTCAACTTCTTGAAACAAATTCCATTCTGCGAACGTTTTACAGAGTTGAGTACATATAAATTAAGCCCCTTGGGGGATGAATCTTGAGGGTAAGGAGCACTATGAAGACGCTGTATGCTCGACCGCTGTTGGCCGCCATACTGGCCGTAACGCTCGTGGGAGGGCCCATTTCCCCGGCCTTCGGGCAGGAAGCGCCGCAAACTCCTCAAGCTGCGCCCGCCAAGACAGCCACGCCAATCGTGCCGGTCGCTCTCGGCTCGGCAAAGCACAACTATACCCGTGGGCCCAAGTTCTTCCCGAATCTCCTCGCTCCCTACAGCCCGATCAGTATCGAAGCGCCCGGCCTCACCAATTCGCCCCGTATCGACCAGCTCATCCATGACGGAAAACTGGAGTTGAGCATGCAGGAGGCGGTGGAGTTGGCGCTCGAAAACAGCATGGACATCGTGGTGCAACGTTACAATCCCTGGTTCGCAGATACCAGCATCCTCAAGGCCAATGCCGGAGGTTTTGGCTTCACCACTCCCGGCGCGGTGTTTGGGGGTTCGAGCGCGAACAATCCGCTGCTCAATTACGATCCGGTGATCACCACGACCCTGAGCATCGACGACCGCAACGTGCCGGTCAACAACCCCCTGACTTCCGGTACGGGCATCGGGCTTTCCTCGCTCGCCAGACTCACCTTGCACACTTCCACTTTCAACACGCAGTATGCCCAGGGGTTCCAGACCGGTACGACCTTCTTCACCACGTTTGACAACACGCGGAGTTCCTCCACCTCAGCCGCGAACTTGTTCAACCCTTCCGTGCAATCTTCGATTTTCGTCGGATTCCAGCAACAGTTGCTCAACGGATTCGGGCGTTCCGTCAACACGCGAAACATTCGCATCGCCAAAAACAACCGTAAAATCGCGGACTGGGCCTTCACCCAGCAGGCCATCACTACGGTGACCAATACGATCACCGCTTACTGGGAATTGGTTTTCGCCAGGGAAAACGTAAGAGTCCAGGAGCAGGCCGTGACCGTGGCGCAAAAGCTTTACAACGACAACAAGAAGCAGTTGGAAATCGGCACGATGGCTCCGCTCGATGTGACCCGCGCCGAATCCGAACTCGCCACCGACCGCCAGAACCTGATCGTGGCACAGACCGTGCACCTCCAGAATCAGCAGATCCTGAAGAACGCCATCAGCAAAAATCCGCTGGCGCCCAATCTCGTCAACGTCGAGATTATTCCGACGGAACTACCGTCCCGGCCGGAAGCCATTGAGGCCCCCTCGTTTGAAGAAGCCGCAAAGGAAGCATTTGCGAAGAGGCCGGAGCTGCAGGAAGAAGCGCTCAACCTCTTGAACGGAGAGATCGACCTCAAAGCCACACGCAACGCGCTGCTGCCGACCGCCACCCTTAGCGCGCAATATGGAAGCGTTGGGCTCGCGGGCAATCAACCGAAATTCGGCACTCCTGTTCCGGGACTGGGAACGCAGCTTGTTGATGGGAATGGCAACCTCGTGAACGTCTTCATTCCCACGGCCACCGTACCCGTAGTTGGCACATCATCTGCCGGCTTCGGCGACGCCATGAGCTCGGTCTTTCACAACAATTTCCCCGACTACCAAGTATCGTTGAACGTGCAGATTCCTATCCGCAATCGCTCCGCTCAAGCGGACAATCAGCGCGCTATTCTTTTCCAGCATCAACTCGAAGCGCAGTTGCAGCTGTTGAAAAACACTGCCCTGCTCGACGTCCGCAATACCTACATCGCGCTCACTCAGGACCGCGCCCAGGTCGATGCCGCCAGCAAGGCGCGTGAGCTGCAGCAGCAGACGTTTGATGCGGAGCAGAAAAAGTATCAGCTCGGCGCATCGACCGTATACCTCGTCATTCAGACGCAACGCGACCTAATCAACGCCCAGGGCACGGAACTGCGCGCGTTGGCAAACCTCGTCGAAGCCAAGGCCAATTACGAGCGCGCTGTCGGGCGTACTCTCGAAGTCAATCGCGTCACCATCGCCGATGGCAAGACCGGCGAAGCCGAGCGCGAGACGCTCATTCCCGGCACGCTGCACGGCCAAGTGGTCGGTACTGAGAAACTCTCGTTTAACGCCGGCCAAAAGTAATCTGCTCAAAACTTGCTCTGCTCGGTCAGGGGAGCTACTTCCCTGGCCGAGTTTCCTTTTCCCCGGACCCACATTGGCCTCCTCTTCGAATCCGGACAGCCCCGTCACCCCGTGATGCACGCTTGACAAGCAAGAGGCTCGGGCATACGGTTTCTCGCACGGCCAGTCTTTTCTTCTCGGAAGTTCCCCATGAACAGGGAAATCATGCTTCAGGAGGAGAAGCTATGAGCGAAACTGTGAATTACAAGTACGGATTCTTTACCACGCTTTTGATTTCCGGAGTACTCGTCTTGGGATCGCCGAGCGCTCCGCCACAGGAAAAGCCGCGCACCCCCGCCGATGGCCATGATATTCATGTCCTGGCTCCACACAAGATGGATGGCAAAGTGATGGGACCCTACCATCACTACTGCAAACCGGTATCGAGTGACGTGCTCGAATGCCTGATTTACGAATCCACCGAACCCCAGGCGCTTCTCAAACAGGTGGAATACTTCGTCGCCAAGAACGTCTCACGGTCCAACGTTTCTCTCGAGACTTGGAATAAGTTCTATCACGACCACACAGTCGAGATTGCCACTGGCCGGGTGCAGGTTCTGGACCGGTCGCCTGAGGAGGCCAAGAAAATTGCCGAAGCCGCCGCTCAAACCGACGGCATCATTTTTCACCTCTGGTTGCCCAACGATGGGAAGGCCCCAAACGGAACCGTGGGGCATCCGCAGTCCGTGGGCCACAAAGAATTGACCGCCAAGGAATACACGGCCAAGTGACAACGGCAAATCGCGCGGGAGGAGCCGGTGCAGTTGCGAGACCTGGACCGGCTTTTTCGTTTCCATACTTTCTCGTTAGGTCGTGAACTGATGTTCTCTTGTCTGCGGCGTGGCCAGACTACCCTTGCCCCTCAGGTACCTTTCGAATAGCATTAATCTTTGCGCTCTTTCGAACAGATAATTGAATTCTTCCCGGGGGCAATGAGTATGAGCGAACGATCCAAGGGAACCACCGAAGCCGCGCCCCCGGCGGAAACATCTTCAGTAGATCGAGCGCCCTCCGCCAAGGAACAAGCCTGGGAGAAAAACACCCTCCAGCCGGCGCTGGAAAAAAGCCCCGAGAGGCAGCGCGAGTTCACGACCATTTCTGGATATCCGATTCGCAGGCTGTACACGAAAGCGGATCTGCCGAATTGGGAACCTGACCGCGACCTCGGCTTGCCTGGCGAGCCCCCGTATACCCGCGGCATTCATTCCACGATGCACCGCAGCCGGCTTTGGACCATGCGCCAGTTCGCGGGCTTTGGAACGGCCGAGGACACCAATCAGCGCTTCCGCTATCTCCTCGCGCAGGGCCAGACCGGCCTCTCCACGGCTTTCGACTTGCCCACGTTGATGGGCTACGACTCCGATCACGCGCTCTCTGAAGGAGAAGTCGGCAAGTGCGGCGTGGCCATCAGTTCGCTCGCAGACATGGCAGCGCTCTTCGACAAGATTCCGCTGGCGAATGTCACGACCTCGATGACCATCAATTCGCCGGCCGCGATCATTTGGGCAATGTATCTGGCCGTCGCCGAAAAACAGGGCGCGGATTGGAAGAAACTTTCGGGCACGCTCCAGAACGACATTTTGAAGGAATACATCGCGCAGAAGGAATACATCTATCCGCCGGAACCTTCGATGCGGCTAGTAATCGACACGTTCGAATTCAGCGTCAAGAACACGCCCAAATTCAATCCCATTTCGATCAGCGGCTATCACATCCGCGAGGCCGGCTCGACCGCCATTCAAGAATTGGCCTTCACTCTGCGCGATGGCATGGAGTACGTCGAATGGGGAATGCGCCGCGGACTCGACGTCGATCAATTTGTGCCGCAGCTCTCCTTTTTCTTTAACGCGCACAATGATTTCTTCGAGGAGATCGCCAAGTATCGCGCGGCGCGCCGCATCTGGCACAAAGCCATGGTGGAGCGCTACAAATCAAAAAATCCGCGCTCCTGGGCGCTGCGCTTTCATACGCAGACCGCCGGCTGCTCTCTGACCGCGCAACAACCCTACAACAACGTCGTTCGCACCGCGATTCAAGCGCTCGCCGCGGTGCTTGGCGGCACGCAATCACTTCACACGAATTCGCTCGATGAAGCCTGGGCGCTGCCGACGGAGTTTGCCGCGACCATCGCACTGCGCACGCAGCAGATCATCGCCCACGAAACCGGTGTCACCAATACCGTCGATCCGCTCGGCGGTTCCTACTTCGTCGAAACTCTCACCAACGAAATCGAGCGAGGCGCGTGGGAATATATCGAGAGAATCGACGCCATGGGCGGCATGGTTGCCGCCATTGAGCGCAGCTACCCGCAGCGCGAAATCGCCGAAGCCTCCTACCGTTACCAGGTGGCCGTAGATAAAAAAGAAAAAATCATAGTCGGCGTGAATGATTTCGTATCCGGAGAGAAGCCCTTGGACGTTCTGCAAATTGACGAGACGGTGGCCCACCGCCAGGCCGAGCGGTTGAGCAAGCTCCGCGCCGATCGCTCCCAGGCCGAGGTCGCTCGCCGCCTCAATGCCCTCCGCGCCGCGGCCAAGGGAAAAGACAACCTCATGCCGTTCATCTACGATGCCGTGAAATCCTACGCCACCCTCGGCGAAATCTGCGATGCCCTGCGCGACGTCTTCGGCACCTACGAAGAAGTCGCTATCACCTAACTCTTCTCTGTGCTCTCTGTGAACTCGGTGTTGAAACCCCCTGCTCCATGACCGACAACGAAATCACCCACGAGATCGTCGGCGCCGCCATCGAAGTCCACAAACTACTTGGACGCGGCCTGCTGGAATCCGCTTATGAAGCATGCCTGTGCCATGAATTCGCGATTCGTAAAATCGGCATTCAGAAACAAGAACCGGTTCCTCTCGTATACAAAGAAATAAAGCTCGCTTGTGATTTTTAGGCTAGATTTGTTTGTGGAGAAACGGATTGTGGTAGAACTCAAGTCGGTCGAGGCACTCGCAGCGATCCATGAAGCCATCATGCTTACATATTTTAGGCTGTTGGGGCACAAGCTCGACCTGCTGATCAATTTCAAGGTTGCAGTCCTTAAAGATGGCGTCCGCCGATTTATGATGTAGCAGTGAAGGGCGGGTTTTTTCAACACCGAGGGCAGGGAGTACACTGAGAAGAGGCAGAGAAATGCCGGAGAAGAAAATCAGAGTGCTGATCGCCAAGCCGGGGTTGGATGGCCACGACCGCGGCGCAAAAATAATTGCCCGTGCCTTGCGCGACGCCGGCATGGAGGTCGTTTACACTGGATTGCGCCAAACCCCGGAAATGATCGCCTCCGCCGCCGTTCAGGAAGACGTCGACGTCATCGGCCTCTCCATCCTTTCCGGCGCCCACAACACCATCTGTCCCCAGCTCATGAAACTCCTCCACGACAAGGGCATGAACGATGTCACTGTCCTCGTCGGCGGCATAATCCCCGAAGCCGACATCCCCGCCCTCAAGAAATCCGGCATCGCTCAAATTTTCCTTCCCGGAACCTCTACGCAGGACATCGTCGACTTCATCCACAAGCGCGTCGCGCTTTCCTAGTCATCGCCAAAGTGACCTCGGCGCCGAGTACAACGCCCTCACCGCTTCCCTTCCTCTCTTTGTCTCTGCTGGTATTGCCGCGCGGCTCGATGAATCTGTTTCCATAGCTCCTTTTGCTCTTGTCGCGCCTCGGGATCTATTTTCCGCCGGAAGAATTCCTGCTCGCGCAAAAGCTTTCGCCAGTTTTCGACGCGCTTCGGATCCAATGTTCCCGCGCTTAGCGCCGCCAGGACCGCGCATCCCGGCTCCGCTTCATGACGGCAATCGCCGAATCGGCACTGCGCCACCAGCGAATTGATGTCGGCAAATGCTTGCGCAACGCCGTACTCCGCGTCCCACAGGTGCATCTCGCGCAAGCCCGGCGTGTCCATTAGTAGCGCGCCCCCTGGCAAGATGAACAGTTCTCTCGCGGTCGTGGTATGCCGTCCCTTGCTGTCGCTCTCGCGAACCGGCCGAACTTCCTCGACCGTTTCCTCCAGGAGCCGGTTCGCGATCGTTGACTTGCCCACTCCGGAAGAACCCAGCAGCACTAATGTGTGCCCTGGTTTGAGAAACTCTTCAAGTTCAACGAAACCCTCTCCAGTTCTCGCGCTAACAACGCACACCGACGTCCCTATCGCAACGCGCTCCATCTCGGCGGCCTTCCCGCGCGCCTGCTCGCAAGCATCCGCCTTGTTCAACACGATCACCGGCCTCGCCCCGGACTCCCAGCACTGCGCCAGATACCTCTCCACGCGCCGCGGATTGAAATCGCCGTCCAACCCCGACACCAGCAACGCCGTGTCCACATTCGCAGCGATCATCTGCTCTTCTCTCTTTTTCCCCGGCGACTTGCGTACAAATTTGCTCCGTCTCGGCAAGACCTCCTGGATCACGGCTGTCGAGTCTGTCCCGTGGAGTTCCATGACCACCCAATCGCCTACCGCCGGCCAGTCCGACTTTGCCGCCGCAAGACGCAGCTTCCCGCTCGCCTCCGCCCAGCATTCGCCGAAGTCTCCCGCGACCCGCCAGAATTTCCGTTGCTGTGCCACAACACGCGCTGGTGCCGCGTTTCCCCGGTCGCCGCCCCGCCAGAACGCTTCAAAATACGAATTCCATCCCCATCCAATAATAGACATGGAAAATCCTCCCGCAGCCATGGCGCAACACACGGCCGCCGCTAGTGCCAAAATCAAAACAGCATCGGTTCAACTGGATTTGAATTGCGGGAGGGGTGACGCGGTCAGTTCATGCAAGCCACGGAGACACACCCGCCCGCGAGAACTTTGGTAATGGTTCGCACAGGCGCCTCCGTGGTTGAAATAAGAGTCCCCGCGGTTGCGCGGGAACCTTCTCAATCAAATCTTAGCGACGGGTTCAGTCGGAGTCAACACTCGAAACATTCGAGATCAGTGAACGATCTTCCCATCCATGTCCCGATTCTCGACCTTGCCCAGATTCAGCTTCTTCATCTCTTCTTCGATCTTCGAGCGGTCGCCTACCGCAAGAACAATCATCTTCTCCGGCTGAACGTATTTCTGCGCCATGGCTTGAGCCTGCTCGATGGTCACGGCGTTGATGTGATCCGGCAGAGTCGAGTAATAATCCAACGGCAAATCGTAGGTGAAAAGTTCCGCGAAGGTCGCCGCCGCCGCCGTCCCGCGTTCGAACCGCCCCGGCAGCGACCGCGCGATGGAATCCTTCGAAAGAAGGAGTTCCGCCGGCGTCATTTGCGTTTCGCGCATCCGCCGCAGTTCGCTGAACACTTCCGAAGTCGCGGGAGCGGTCGCGTCCGTCCGCACATCCGAAAACACGACGAACGGTCCGGGCGCCCGGTGATAATTGAAGAACGATCCAGCGCCGTACGTGTAACCGTGCGCTTCGCGCAAGTTCATGTTGATGCGGCTTGAGAAAAGTCCTCCGAGATCCGTGTTCATCACCTCCACTGGCGCGTAGTCCGGAGTCGATCTCGCCAACCCCATCGAGAAGCACACCAGCGTCGTCTGCGGCGCTCCTGGGCGGTCCACAAGAATCAGCTTGGCGTCGGTTGTCTCCGGCGAACCCAGCGCTGGTGGAGCGGGCCTCCCAGCCTTCCACGCGCCGAACCGCTTCTCCAGTAGTGGCTTTAATGACGCCAGTTTGATGTTTCCTGTAACGACCAGGGCCGCGTCGTCCGGAAAGTAATTCTGCTGCCAGAAATGCTCCACGTCGTCGCGCGAAATCGCCTTGATGGATTCCGTCGTGCCGCTGTCGGGGTAACCGTAAGTGTGTCGCGGTCCATAGAGCGCTGCCGTCAACACTCGCATCGCCAGAGCGAATGGCTCGTCTTTTTCCTGCACAATCCCGGTCAGCCGCTCCGAGCGTACCCGCTCTATCTCCGCCTGCGGAAAGCTCGGATGCAGTGCCACGTCCGCCAGCAATTCCAGCGCATCGGGAAAATTCCGGGAGAGTGACCGCGTGGATATTCCAGTCGTGTCGGTCCCCGCGCCTGAATTCAGCGTGGCGCCCAGATCCGCGGCGCGATCCGCAATCTGCAGCGCGGAAAGCGTTGTCGTTCCCTGCTGCAGCATCCGCGCCGTCATACTCGCAAGCCCCGGGCGATCCACGGGGTTGACCCCGCTCCCGGCGTGCAAAACCAGGTTCGCCGCGACCAGCGGCAATCCCGGCCTTTCGCTGTACAACACAGTCAGCCCATTCGAAAGTTTGAATTTTTCCGGCACGGGCAGGTGCAACGCGCTGGCAGGGCCCGGCTTCGGCGCGTCTTTTCGCCACTCCGCTTCGGCGTTCACCGCTTCCCCGTTGTTCTTGGCTGGATCCTTCTGTTCCGCTTTCGGAGTCGCCACCTCTGGCCCTAGATCCTGCTTCCCCGGCAGGCCATATACCACCACGCGCTGATTCCCGTTCAGCTGCCCTTGCGCAAACGCCTGAATCGACCGGCTTGTGGAATTTTCATACCGCGCGATGTCCGCCGCAAGAAAGTCTGGCGTGCCCAGATAATGGTTGTAACTGTTTAAGCGGTCAGCGACGCCTCCGAACCCTCCCAGCGTCTCGAGACCCGCGATGATTCTCGATTCGAGCACGTTTCGCGCTCGCGTCAGCTCCGCGGCCGTCGGCCCGTCTTTGCGGAACGCATCCAACTCCGCGTTGATAGCCTTCTCAAGATCTTCCGGTTTCACGCCGGCTTTGGCCGTCGCCTGCACTTCAAACACAGAACCAAGAATCAGCGACTGTTGATTCACTCCTACGTCCTGGGCGATCTGCTTTTCATACACAAGTTTTTTGTACAACCGGCTGGACCTTCCACCGCCCAGGATCGTTGCCGCCAGATCCGCTTCGGCGTCGCCCGGTTTGAAAATCGGCGAGGTCAGCCAGGCCATATACACGCGAGGAAGCTGCACGTTGTCTTGGACCACGGCGCGCCGCTCGGTCGCGATTGCTGGCGTGTGCGCTTTGATCTTGGGAACGTCCTCCCCGCGCTTCAGTGGCCCAAAATATTTTTCCACGAGTCCCCGGGCTTTTTCGGGATCGAAATCTCCGACGATCGCCAGGCTCGCGTTGTTTGGCGCGTAATACAGCTTGAAAAAATTCCGCACGTCTTCGAGTTTGGCGGACTGGACGTCGGCATGCGATCCGATCACATCGCCGTAATACGGATGTTCTTTCGGAAAAATCTGGTGAAACATCGCCTCTTCCACCACGCCGTACGGCGCGTTTTCCACGCTCTGCCGCCGCTCGTTGCGCACCACATCCTGCTGGTTCGAAAGGTTGGCTTGGTCCAGCTTATCCGGCAAGTAACCCATCCGATCCGACTCCAGCCATAGGGCCAGCTCCAGTTGATTCGAAGGCAGCGTTTCGAAATAATTCGTGCGGTCGAAGTCCGTCGTGCCGTTGATATCCGAAGCGCCCGCGGCTTCCAGAAAATGGAAATGCGCACTGCCCGGCACGTGCCGCGATCCTTCGAACATCATGTGTTCGAATAGATGCGCGAAACCGGTGCGGCCCGGGAGTTCGTTTGCCGGCCCCACGTGGTACCACAAGTTCACCGCTACCATCGGCAGGCGATGATCCTCGGAGAGGATGACCTCCAGCCCATTGTCCAGCTTGTACTTTTCGAATTTCAGTTGCGGCACTTCGAGTGGCGCGGGATGATCGGCCGCCTGCTCAGGCGTTTTTGATGGCGCCTTCGTTTGCGCCGCTCCCAAGCGCGCCAATGCCAGAACGGCAATCAAACCAGACGTGCAAACACTCTTGTAGAAACGCTTCATCACGGTGTCCTTTCGAATTGGCACAATTTGGCGTTCAGCCAATGGACAGCACTCGCAGGTGTCCTCAGAGATCCCGTTGTTAGCTTACCTTGCTTCTGAATGAGTGCAAGTCTTTTGCGTTCTCGTTTGGCCCGGCGGAGCCGCGATCTCTACTTGGCCCGCTGCAGGTATTTCTACAGTTTCACTTCGCTGATCTGGACGATCCGCCTCGGAGACATCGTCCGTTAAACCTGCCTCACTGCCGGGAGAAGGAGTATTCACCGGACGGGTCGCGCTCCTTCAGCGCTTTAACCTGGCCGTTCTCCATCACAAACTCATAGATGGTGTCGGAGAACTGCGGAGTCTTGAACTGCAGGCCTTTGACCGGGATGAGTTTGACAGGAGGCCCGCCCGGGAATACCAAAGAAAGTCCGTCTCCCCGCTGATAAACTACCTGGAACTTGACGTGAGCGGGCGTCAGGTAATCTCCCGCGAGCTTCTCGAGAAGCGCTGCATCCAGGGTCTCTGGCTTTCGTGTGAAAACCACTTCAGCCTCGTCCAGGGAAATCACCGCGGCATCAATGCCTCCCTGCGGATTGGTCCGAAAATTGACCGAGAACTTGCCGTACTGCTCGTCTTCGGGTGTATCGAACCGCTCGTAATGGAAATGGTTCATCGGAAACTGGAACGCGTGAAAATGGAACTGCAGTTGGTTCTCCTTCAGCCCGATTCTGAGAATGCCGTAGGCTGGATTTTCATATTCAGCCGCATAGTCCGCCAACGCATGAGATGGCTTAGTGTTAGGAACGCGGTCGGCGCCGGCCTTCGCGCGTGCTTCTGTGCCGGCCTTCTTGCTTGCGAGTCGTTGCTCCAGTCGGCGTTTACTCCAGGGTGTTTGCTCCAGACCCAGCAGCCGCTCGTACACGTTATAGCTGACAACGTTATACAGGGGAGCGCTGTGATCGCTGATCACCAAGACGATCACGCCGATCTTGTCGTTGGGCATGAAGGAAACCTGCGAGTGGAACCCGGGAAGGTCTCCGCCGTGGAAGGTGAATAGCCGTCCCCGGTAAGAGGCGGTTTGCCGCCCCATGCCGTAGGCCGGATTCAGTATCTCCCAGTATCCGAGTGCTTCGCCAAGAGTGTTTGGCAACCCAATGGCCGGTTGCATCGTCGCTTTTAGCACGTTCGGCGGCAGGACCTGCTTCCCGTTGTATTTTCCGTCATTCATCAACGCGATGAGCCAGTGCGACACGTCCTCGATATTCGAGATAATCGCGCCCGCGGGAGCGACCCCCTCGGTGTCCTCGTAGTAGGGGATCTTGTACAACTCAAACGTGTCGCGCTTTTCTCGGAACGGCACTCCGTGGTCCGGATACTTCACCATCTCGGAGATCGAATAGGTAGTCGCACCCATGTTGAGCGGTTCGAAGATTCTCTCCCTCACAAACTGCTCCCAGGTCTTCCCGGATTTCAATTCGATGACGTACCCGGCAGCGGAGAACATCAGGTTGTTGTAGAGGAACGTTTCGCGCATCGGCTGCTGCGGCTCGAGGTATTTCAGCTTTTCGAACAGCTCCTTCCTCTTGAAATCCGATTTGAACCAGATCGAGTCGTGCCGGGTCACGCCCGTCCGGTGCGACAGCATGTCGCGCAACGTCACATTGTCGTTGAGCTGGTCGTTGTAGAACTGGATCGTCGGCACGGACTCGCGCACGGGCTTATCCCAACTGAGCTTTCCTTCCTCTACCAGCATCCCCGCCGCCACGGCGGTGAACAGTTTCGAGTTCGAAGCGATCTGGCACAGCGTCGTCGGAGTAAAGGGCAGCTTCTTCTCGTAGTCCCTGTACCCATACCCTTTGGCGAAAACCAGCTTGTCATTGATTACAATGCCGACACCGATTCCCGGCGTATTCCAATCCTTCAGGACTTGTTCCATGTAGGAGTCGAACCCCTGCAGCTTGTTCGCGATCTCCCGGTCTTGCGCCAGACCGCCAAGTCCAAAGATCATTACGGCAAGCCCCAGGGTAAGCACGCGAATCGAGTAACCGGCTAAGTTGGACCCGAGTTTGCTTTCTTGGGACATAAGAACAGAATCTCCTCTCTCGATTCCTCAAGCGGGCATGCCCGGCATTGTATAGCGTCTTTGCCAATCCGCAATGGGTTCGACGGCGTTCGTGACAGTCTGCAGCATCGGCGAGTACCGGCCTGGGGAACGGGACCGTGCTTTCGAACAGAATCATTGCACGCCGGCTTTGTGCTCGTCCGAAACGGGATCACCATCGCATCTCCCGCGGTCGCACAATGATGATGAAACTCGTATACTGTCAAACATGGTTCGCGCCACTGTTGCTGCCGGAAAGTTTTCTCAAAGATCGCTTGTGCGTGAGGACTTCGCGTGTCTGATTCCGTTTTGAAAACCAGTGCGAATCTGAAATCTCCTGAATTCGAAAAAAATGCCCGCCGCATCGTCGATTTGCTTACAAAAATCAAGAACGAGGAAGAGCAGATTTTCCAGGGCGGCGG
>Ga0137412_10002293_pt1 | contig 15114 bp, 12 predicted proteins | sample CZODoug2_1_16fun_FD_122160 | JGI IMG/M metagenome (GOLD analysis project Ga0137412, IMG submission 122160) | Vadose zone soil fungal communities from Angelo Coast Range Reserve, California, USA - CZODoug2_1_16fungal (Hybrid Assembly) | ecosystem: Environmental > Terrestrial > Soil > Vadose zone...
CGTGGCAGGGCTCGCTCATCGGCTGCGCAGTGGACAAACTGCTCGCCGGCGACGCGCGTTCCGGATAGAAGGCGCGCTGTACCAACAGGGGACCGCTGTGCCGACGCCGCGTGACTCGTGCCACCCCATCGACATTTTGCAGCTGCAGATCGAGCGTTGCGCGCCAGCCCAGCTGCGCGGCGATCTCGCTCATGCTGTCGGCCGGAAGCCCAGAACCCGCAACACTTGCGGCAGCCGATAAGAAGCTGGAGGCGGGGAGCATGTCAAAGCGCGAGCATGCCTTCGCGCAAAATGAATTGCACCACGGTGTCGAGCCCCTGGCCGGTTTTCAAGTTCGTGAACACGAACGGGCGCTCGCCGCGCATTTTTCGCGCATCGCGTTCCATGACCTCGAGCGAGGCGCCGACATGCGGTGCAAGATCGATTTTATTGATGATGAGCAAGTCCGATTTGATGATCCCGGGTCCACCCTTGCGCGGAATCTTGTCGCCTGCCGCGACGTCGATGACGTAGAGCGTAAGATCCGAGAGCTCCGGACTGAACGTCGCCGCCAAGTTGTCGCCGCCGCTCTCCACGATAATCACGTCCAAATCCTGGAATTCGCGCATCAGTTCGTCTATGGCGGCGAGATTCATCGACGCATCTTCGCGGATTGCCGTGTGCGGACATCCGCCCGTCTCGACGCCGCGAATGCGCTCCTTGGGCAGCGCCTCGCTTCGAATCAAGAATTCCGCGTCTTCACGGGTATAAATATCGTTGGTGACCACGGCGATATCGAGCCGGCTGCGCAGGCGTTTGCACAGCGAGTCGACCAGCGCCGTTTTGCCGGAACCGACCGGGCCGCCGACGCCGATGCGTAAAACTTCTTGTTCGCGATCCGATCCGCCCATGCTTACCCCTGATCCGCCCATGCCCTCTTGGAGCAATCCGCAGCGAGCTTACCCTGCGCCGGCGCAATGCGCATGGCCGTACTTCATGATCCATTTGAGGGCAATTCTTTGCGCGGCGCGCACGGTGTTCGTGCGTCCGCGTCGAGCGGCGCTTGAATGCGATCGATTAGATATCCTGGCGCAATGCCGCCTCAGACGCCGCCATCAACGCCGCAAGCGACTCCGGGTCCGTTTGGGTTCGCTGCATCTCGCCGATTTGAATGGAGTTTTCGACCGCCAGGCGACAGCGCTCCCAGCGGCGATCTTCAAAGCGCCTCAGGGCACTGTCGATATCAGGCTGTCGGTCGATCTCCTCGCTGAGCACCAGCGCATCTTCGACCGCGAGACCTGCGCCCGACGCCAGGTGAGGCGTCGTCGCATGGGCGGCGTCGCCGATGACGATGACGCGGTCCCGGTGCCATGGACGTGCCAACAGCATCGCCTCCAGCGGGCTACAGTTGATGGCAGATTGCGCATTCAGGCCATCGCGCAGTCGGCCGACCAAACCAGAAAACGGCGACATGATGTCGCGCAGGCGCTGCCACTGCGTCGACTCATCGATACCTACCTTTTGCGTTTCCGATTGCAGCAGGAACATGTACAGTTGCGTTTCGGACGTCGGCAGGAGGCCTGCGATCAGGGGGCCGGCTACATATATATGGCATTGTTGAATGTCCATGGGCCGCTCCGCGACCCACCTCCAACAGTACTGACCGGTGTAGCGAGGTTCCGGCGCCGCAGGAAAGAAAAGCTTGCGCGCCGCAGAAAAGGCACCATCCGCCGCCACCACCAGCGCGTAGTCCTCGATGGTCCCATCGGTCAATTCGGCCCTCACCTGATCGTCATTAGAATCCCAGGTGCGCTGCAGAGTGACTCCTAAACGGATACTGGTGCCGCTTGCGCGAGTCCGCGACGATAATATTTGATGCAGAATCGGACGCATGAGGCCGCCGTGGGTCGGCAGATCAGGCTCTAGGGGCTGACTCGGCTGTTCCACGATGACTGCGCCGCTCGGGGTGCAAACCTTAAGCCCTTGATGGCTTGCGAACCCCTTGCTGCACACCTCATCCAGCACATCGAGCCGCTTGAAAGCACGATAGGTGGGGCCCGTGACGATCATCCCCGTGTCATAGACCTGCCACAGCGGATCGACTTCGACGAGGTCCACTTCCCATCCGAGCTTACGCATCCGGATGGCGAACGACATGCCCGCAATCCCGCCCCCGACGACCAGCACATTTCTATTCGACATGATTGGGATCTTCCCATCGAGTACCGGTTTATACTACGCGCTTGGGCGCCTCGCGACCAAAGCGTGGGCGGATGCCGAGCGCTTTGCCTAACCCGCAGAACGAGCGCCGATTGACTTCGCGTGGGCTTGAGGTCTAACGTCCTCAAACGTGGTTTGGTTCCGGATTATCAAGCGGAAGGAGTGTGAACCGTGAATTTAAAAGGTAGTAAGACTGAAAAGAATTTAAAGGACGCCTTTGCGGGGGAATCGCAAGCGAACCGGCGGTATTTGTATTTCGCGGCCAAGGCGGACGTGGAAGGGTTCAATGACGTGTCGGCGGTGTTCCGTTCCACTGCCGAAGGCGAAACCGGACATGCTCATGGCCACCTGGAATACTTGGAGGCCGTCGGCGACCCGGCGACCGGCTTACCGATCGGTGCCACCTCGAATAATCTCAAGGCGGCCATTGCCGGCGAAACGCACGAGTACACCGACATGTACCCCGGCATGGCCAAGAGCGCCCGAGACGAAGGCTTCGGTGAAATCGCCGATTGGTTCGAAACGCTGGCCAAGGCGGAGCGGTCGCATGCCAATCGCTTCCAGAAGGCCCTAGATAACCTCTAGTCGGGCGCCACCGGGTTCGCGTTGGGCGATTTGCCGCGAGCGGGCTCGGTTGCCGGGCCCGCTGCCGGTTCGTTTGGGAGAAAACCGTGTCGGACGGGCCGAACAAGTCAGGCCGTGAAGGCAATCTCGAGGGGCCTACGCGCCACGCGCTTGGCTGGCAGGGCCCCGAATTCTATGACGGCGCTGCGCTCGAGAAGGAACTCGAGCGGGTGTTCGACATCTGCCACGGCTGCCGCCGCTGCTTCAATCTGTGCAATTCCTTTCCGACGCTATTCGATTTGATCGACGCATCGAAGAGCGGAGAACTCGACGGCGTCGACAAGAGCGATTTCTCGAAGGTGGTCGATCACTGTTACCTGTGCGACATGTGCTACATGACCAAATGCCCCTACGTGCCGCCGCATCCTTGGAACGTGGACTTTCCGCACCTGATGTTGCGCGCCAAAGCGGTCAAACATCGCGGCGGCGGCACCGGCTGGCGCGACCAGGTGTTGAGTTCCACCGACCGGGTGGGCGCGATTGCCGGCATTCCCGTCGTGGTCGAGGTCGTGAACGCGGTCAACGACAGCAGCTGGGGACGCAAGCTCCTGGATGCGGCGCTTGGCGTGCACCCCGAGGCCCCGGTACCGAAGTACGTCTCGAACACCTTGCGCAAACAACTCGCCGACCGGCCTGTGCCCGGCGAGGCGCAGGCCGGAGGCGGCACGCGCGGCAAAGTGGCGCTGTTTGCCACCTGCTACGGGAATCGCAACGAACCGCAACTAGGCTTGGACCTTGCGTGTGTTTTCGAACACAACGGCATCGAAGTCGCGCTTGCGGAGCGCGAAAACTGTTGCGGAATGCCAAAATTCGAGTTGGGCGACTTGGAGGCCGTCGCGCGCTTGAAGGAGAAGAATATCCCCCAGCTGCTCGCCATGATCGAGCGCGGCTACGACATCGTGGCGCCCATCCCGTCCTGCGTGTTGATGTTCAAACAGGAACTGCCGCTGATGTTCCCGGACGATGCGGGGGTCGCCAAGGTCCGCAAGCATATGTTTGACCCGTTCGAATACCTCGCGCTGCGTCACAAGGCGGGACTGATGCGTACCGACTTTGCGCGCCCGCTGGGGAAGATTTCCTACCACGTGGCCTGCCACCTACGAGTGCAAAACATCGGCCTCAAGACCCGCGACGTATTGCAGCTCATTCCGGGCACCACCGTGGAGCCGATCGAGCGCTGCTCGGGTCATAACGGCACCTATGGCGTCAAGCGCAAATTCCGCGATACGTCGATGAAGATCGGTAAGCCGGTGATGCAGCGGGTGCAGGCAAGCGGCGCCGACTTCTACGCGAGCGATTGTCCGATGGCGGGTCATCAAATCGAAAGTGGTCTGGAGGATCATTCACCGCCAATGCATCCCTTGACCCTGCTCAGAATGGCGTATGGTTTGTGAGGGCGGAAACATGCAGAAATTAGCGCGCGCGGATCTCCTGAGTTTGGAGCAATACGCCTCCGAGCGAGTGCGGCTACGCAGCGAAGTCATTGCGCACAAGCTGCTGCGCAACGTGCAAGTCGGGCCCAACATGACCTGGTGCTTCGAAGACCGCACCACCATTCGCTATCAAGTCCTGGAAATGCTGCGCGCCGAACGCATCTTCGAAAGCGACGGGATCCAAGGCGAGCTCGATGCGTACAATCCGTTGATTCCCGACGGCAACAACTGGAAGGTCACCCTGCTGCTCGAATTTCCGGACCCGGAGGAGCGGCGCGTGGCGCTCGAGAAATTGATCGGGGTCGAGGATCGCTGTTGGGTCCGGGTAAGCGAAATGGAGCGGGTCTTTGCGGTCGCGGACGAGGACCTGGAACGCGAAAACGACGAGAAGACATCGGCGGTGCATTTTCTGCGTTTTGAACTTACGCCTTCGATGATCGAAGCGATGAAAAGCGGCGCATCGCTCAGCATCGGCGTCGATCACGAGAATTACCGCCACTCGGTGAGCCCCCTGCCGCCGACCGTGCGCGACGCGCTCTGCGCCGATCTGGACTAGCGGCCGCGTACCCGGCTGGCTCCTAGCCGATGTACTCCCCGACCGGCGGACAGGAACATATCAGATTGCGGTCCCCATGAGCGTTGTCCACGCGCCCCACCGGCGGCCAATACTTATCGGTGCCCTGAGTGCCGGCGGGTAGACAGCCGATCGCCCGGCTGTAAGGCCGGCTCCACCCCTCATCTACGAGATCGCGCACCGTGTGCGGTGCACGGCGCAAGGGCGAGTCCTCGATCGAATAGTGCTGCTGCTCGACCTCGCGAATCTCCGCGCGGATGCTCATCAGCGCATTGCAGAATCGATCGAGTTCGCGCTTGGATTCGGACTCCGTGGGTTCGATCATGAACGTGCCGGCCACGGGAAAGCTCATGGTCGGCGCGTGAAAGCCATAGTCGATCAAGCGTTTGGCAATGTCATCCACGGTGACGCCGCAACTGTCTTTGAACAAGCGCGTATCGATGATGCACTCGTGGGCCACGCGTCCTCGGGCGTTGCGATACAGGATCGGAAAATGCCGGTCGAGCCGCTGCGCGACATAGTTCGCCGAGAGTATCGCCATCTCGCTGGCGCGTTTCAAACCGCCGCTGCCCATGAGACGAATGTACATATAGGCGATCGGCAAGATGCAGGCCGAGCTGTATGGCGCCGCCGACACCGGTCCCACGCCGCCGTGTCCTTCTGCGGCGAGCGAATGTCTCGGCAGGAACGGTGCCAGATGCGCCTTGACGCCGATGGGTCCCATCCCGGGACCGCCGCCGCCGTGCGGGATGCAAAATGTCTTGTGCAGGTTCAAGTGCGACACGTCGGCGCCGTAGTCGGCCGGGCGCGCGAGGCCCACTTGCGCGTTGAGATTCGCGCCATCGATGTACACCTGACCGCCCGCACGGTGCACCATCTCGCAGAGTGTGCGTATCCCCTCCTCGAATACCCCGTGTGTCGAAGGATACGTCACCATGACCGCCGCCAGCGTGTCTGCATGGCGATCGCAGTGAGCCTTCAGATCCTCGAGATCGACGTTGCCGGCGGCATCACACCGCACCACGACGACGTGCATCCCGGCCATGGCCGCGGACGCGGGGTTGGTGCCATGGGCGGAAGCGGGAATGAGGCAGACGTTGCGGTGGGCGGCGTTGCGGCTGCGATGATAGGCGCGAATTGCAAGCAACCCGGCGTATTCTCCCTGTGCGCCCGAATTCGGCTGCAAGGAAACGGCGTCATAGCCGGTGATGTCGCACAATGCGCGCTCCAGCGCCGTAAAGAGTTCGGCGTACCCCGTTGTCTGTTCGAGCGGCGCAAACGGATGCAATGCGGCAAACCCGGACCACGTCATCGGGATCATTTCCGCGGTGGCATTGAGCTTCATGGTGCAGGAGCCCAGCGGGATCATGGTGCGGTCGAGCGCCAAGTCCCGGTCGCTCAAGCGGCGCAGGTAACGCAGCAGCTCGGTTTCCGAGCGATAGCGATGAAAGACCGGATGCGCGAGAAATCCGGACGAGCGCCGCCGGCCCTCGAGGGTGCCCTGCGGTGCCTCGGCACGCAGCTCGTCGCAGGCAAACGTGCCGCCAAAACATCGCCAGATGGCCTCGACGGTACGATCGGTGCTGGTTTCATCGAGCGACATGCCGAGCGCGCGCGCCGCGCCGCAGGCACCCGCCCCGATCACTCGGAAATTGAGATGTTCATCGCGCGCGCGCTCCAGAATGCGCTCGTGGTCGGCATCGCTGTCCACCGTCAACGTATCGAAATACGTGCCGTTCAAAATCCGCACCCCCAATCGACGCAGGCCGGCGGCGAGGATTGCGGTGCGCCGGTGGGTACTTTCAGCGATGTGCATCAACCCTTCGGGACCGTGATAGATGGCGTACATCGCGGCCGTCACGGCGAGCAGCACCTGCGCCGTGCAGATATTGGAAGTGGCCTTGTCGCGGCGAATGTGCTGCTCACGGGTTTGCAGCGCGAGCCGGTAGGCCGGTGTTCCATTCGCGTCCACCGATACGCCGACCAAGCGGCCGGGGAGTTGGCGCTGATGGGATTTTCTCACCGCCATGTAGGCGGCGTGCGGACCACCAAAACCCATCGGTACCCCGAAGCGCTGCGTCGAGCCGATGGCGATGTCGGCGCCAAACTCTCCCGGCGGTTTCAATAAAGTCAGCGCCAGGGGGTCCGCCGCGACCACGGCGATGCCGCCCTGGGCGCGAATGGCGCTGATCGCGGCATGCAGATCGGGTATATGCCCATACGTGCCGGGGTACTGAAACAGACCGCCAAAGCACTCGACCTTCGAATACTCTGTATGCTCATCGACGGTGACGATGTCCCAGCCCAGCGGTTCCGCCCGGGTGCGCAGGACCGCAAGCGTTTGCGGGTGCACATGGGCGCCGACCAGAAACCGCGTCGACGGCGACTTCGCCACACGTTTGGCCAATGCCATGGCTTCCGCGGCGGCGGTGGCCTCGTCCAGCAGCGAGGCATTGGCCACATCCAGGGCCGTCAGGTCACAGATCATGGTCTGAAAATTGAGCAGCGCTTCGAGACGGCCTTGACTGATTTCGGGCTGGTAAGGCGTGTAGGCGGTGTACCAGGCTGGGTTTTCCAGCACATTGCGCAGGATGACCGGCGGCACGATGGTGCCGTAATACCCCATACCGATGAGCGACGTCATGACTTGATTTTTCGCGGCCAGCGCCTCGAGGTGCGCGAGCGCCTCGGTTTCCGACAGCGCGGCGCCGACCTCGAGCGGCCGGACCAGGCGAATCGAATCCGGCACGGTTTGACCGATCAAGGCTTCTACCGTGGGGGCGCCGATGACCTCGAGCATGGCGGCGACGTCCGTGGCCGACGGACCGATGTGGCGGTCGGCAAAGTCTGCGGCCGCGGCGCGGTGCGTGGTTTCGTGGGCAAGCGGTATCGACAAGGTCGGCAAATGCTTCATGATGTGATCTGCCGGTAAGCGTTCTCATCGAGCAATAGTCCCAATTCCGACGCGTCGCCCATGTCGATTTTGAATAACCAGCCGGCGCCCGTGGGATCCGAGTTGACCAGCGAGGGATCGCCGATCGCCGCGGAATTCACCTCGACGATCGTGCCGGTGAGCGGCGCAAAAATATCCGAAGCGGCTTTGACCGATTCGACCACACCGGCCACCGCTCCCTTGGCGAGTGACGCACCCACCTCCGGCAGCTGCACGAACACCACGTCGCCGAGCACGCCCTGGGCGTAATCGGTAATCCCAACCGTGGCAAGGTTCCCCTGAACGGCCACCCATTCGTGTTCTGCGGTATAGCGGACATCCATACTCTGTACCTTCTCGTCTAACGGTGATAACAATGTGGAACGAACGGCATGTCGCTCACGATGACGGGCGTTCGTTGCCCGCGCACTTCTGCGAACAAGCGGCTGCCGACCTGCGCCACGGGGAGAGGCACGTAACCCATCGCCACGGGGCCATGCACCGAGGGTGCATAGGTGCCCGAGGTGACCTGACCCAGAGCTACGTTCGATGTTTCATCGGCGAACAGCGCGGCGCCCTCGCGCACGGGTCGAAGCTCGGGCCGCAGGCCCACGCGCCTGCGCGAAGCGCCGTGCGTAAGCTGCGGCAAGATCACGCCGGCACCGGGAAATCCGCCCGCCCGCGCACCGTCCGCGCGCCGCACGCGCTGAATGGCCCAAGCGAGCGCGGCTTCGACCGGCGTCGTGTCGACACTCAGATCGTGGCCGTAAAGACATAACCCCGCCTCCAGACGCAAGCTATCACGCGCGCCGAGTCCGATCAGCTGCACCGAGGGGTGCTCGAGCAGCCGTTCGGCGACGCTGGCGACGGCGGCCGCTGGCACGGAGATCTCAAATCCATCCTCGCCGGTGTAGCCGCTGCGCGCGATGAAACACGGCGAGCCGTCAAGCGAGACCATAGCGGCATCCATGAAACGCATCCCGGCCGCCGACGGCACCAGGCTGGAGAGCGCGGCAACGGCCGCGGGTCCCTGGATGGCCAACAGCGCTCGGTCGGCAGCCAGTTCGACGGTGCAGGTTGCCGACAAATGTTCTTGCAGATGCGCGACATCCGCCGCTGCGCACGCGGCATTCACCACGAGATACAAAAAGGAACCGAAGTTGGCGATCATCAGATCGTCACGAATGCCGCCGGTTTCGGTGGTGAAGAACGCGTATCGCTGGCGGCCGGCGGGCAACGACATCACGTCGACGGGCACGAGGGTTTCCAGGGCGCGCGCGGCATCGAGATTGTCGCCGCTTCGGGAACGCAGAAGGATCTGCCCCATGTGCGAGACATCGAACAGCCCCGCGGCGGCGCGCGTGTGCCGGTGCTCCCCTAGGATACCCGGAGCATAGTGAATAGGCATTGCAACGCCGGCGAATGGCTGCATGCGCGCGCCGTGGGCGATGTGAAAGTCGTGCAGCGGCAGGGATCGCAACGGGTCGCCCGCGGGACTCATCGAGCCCACGATACCTAAGGGTGCGCCTGGTGCGCCGGCGGAAGTTGAGGTCGGACTTGCGTTCATGATGGCGATTCCTTCGGCAACCCACCGGCTGCCAATAAGTACATCGCCCCATCTGTCGCAAGCGCCTGAGAGTGTTATCCCGTCGGCGGACGCGCCATCGCGCCACTTTCCAGATGTATCGTGTCGTGGTCCTTTTGCCTGAGAGATTCCGGGGCGGTTGCTCCTTCGGCGCCGACACCGCGAAGTGTCAGTCTCTTCCAACGACGCGCGCAGCCTAAGCCACCGTCAACCTGCGGTCAAGTTTTTGCCGCTTGTATTGGCTGCCGCGACCAGTATGCTGGCCGGAAATCCCATTACCGCCGAAAACACCGACATATGGACAAGCTTTTTATTTCGGCCAACTCGCTGCTTCATGACTCGATGGAACTCGCCAGGCTGGTCGTGAGCAGCGGTTTTCGGCCCACATTCCTGGTTGCGATGTGGCGCGGCGGCGCGCCGATAGGAATTGCGGTGCAAGAGGTGCTGGAATACCACTCGATTCACGCCGATCACATCGCCATTCGGACCTCGTCGTACACGGGAATCGACCAGCAAAGCAAAACAGTGCGTGTGCACGCCGTGGACTATCTGGTCTCGAGATTATCGGCCGAGGATGAACTCCTGCTGGTCGACGACGTGTTCGACTCGGGCCGCAGCCTCGAAGCGGTCATCACGGAGCTCAAACGCCGCTGCAAACGCAATTTCCCCGAGAAAATGCGCATCGCAACCGTGTACTACAAGTCCTCGCGGAATCGCAGCGCCCTGGTACCGGACTATTACGTGCTCGACACCGACAAATGGCTGGTTTTTCCGCACGAGATCGTGGGGCTGACGCGCGAGGAGATTCTGGAGCACAAACCGGTCGGGGCGAACTTCTTCGATCCCGCGCAAGCCTCAGGCGATACGCAACGCCTCCGCCACCGGCAAGCGCGCCGCGCGGACGGCCGGAAACAACCCGCCGAACAGGCCGATCACGCAGGCCCAGATGATGCCCGTGACGATCAACTGGCGCGTGACCGTCAGTTGAAACACGACCTGAGCGAAAGCTCCTCCGAGGGTGCTGACGCTGTGGCCGTTGAAGAAAACCCAAGCCAGGGAGGCCCCGATGAGGCCGCCCAATAAAGACAGCACCAGCGCCTCGAGCACGACCGACAACAGTACCGGCCACGCTCCGAAACCAATGGCCCGCAGCGTGGCGATTTCCATTCCGCGCGCCGCAACCGCTGAGAACATGCTGTTGAGCGCGCCGAACATCGCACCGATCGCCATGATGACGGCGACCGTATTGCCGACGATGTTGATGACCTTGGTCAACTGCTTGGACTGGGCGGCGTAGTACTCCGGCTCGCGCTGAACATCGACCTTGAGCCGGGGATCGGTGGTGAGCGCGTCCTTGAAGGCGGTAAATTCGCCTGGATCGGTCAGCAGCGCCACCGCGGAACTATAGCCGGTGCGTTCGATCGAGGAGCCTACCGTATCCACATCGGCCAACAGCTCGGATTCGTGCACATCGCCGTTGCTGGTGAACGTGCCGGTGACGGTCCAGTCGGCATTGCGCAAATGCAGCACGCTGCCGACGTTCAGACCTCTGAATTGCCTGGCGGCCCCGACGCCCGCGATCAGCTCGCGCACGGCCGGGCGAAACATGCGGCCGCTCACGATCTTCAATTCCGGCCGCACTTCGCTGAGCTTCAGGCCGACACCGCGCAGAGTCACATTGGCGTCGGTACCCGTGTCGATCTTCGGGATATTGACCACCGTCACCAGTTCGGTCGACAACAGAGCCTTGCCGGCCGCATCCTTGGCGAGACCCGCCGCGCTATCGATGGTATCGACATCGGTGCGGGTCAGATTGCTATTGAGCTCCGCGTCGGAGCCGCCGCGTAAAATAATGACGCGATCGGCCCGGCCGCTATCCGCGAGGGTATGGCGGAACCCGGCGCCGAGCGCCAATACGGATACCAATACGGCCACCACCCCCGCGATCCCGACGACGATGACGCTCGAGGCACCGATGCGCTGCGGCAGGGTTTGCAGGCTCATCAGGCTCACTGCGAAAAATTGCTTGAACATATCCGGCTCCCGGGATCCTTAGAGGCCTTCAGTGCTTGTCCGCAAGCGCATCGACGATATTCAATCGCATGGCTCGCAGTGCAGGAGGAGCGCCCACGATGAGCGCCAATATGACCGCCACGGCGAATCCCGGGAGCAACGCGCTGGGCAATAGCTCCACTCCCTGCAGACCTCGTTTGATGATCGGCAGCGCGCCGTAGCTCAGTGCAAGCCCGATGACGGCGGCGGTCACGCACAGCAGCAAGGATTCGGCAATGACCAGCAAGAGCACCTTGCCGTCGCTGAAACCAAGCGTCTTCAGCACCGCCAATTCGGGAATGCGCTCGCGCACCGACTGCATCATGGTGTTGCCGGTCAAGAACAGCAGCGTGAAGAATACGGCGCCCAAGATGGCGCGCAAAATGAAGCCAATGTCGCCGAGCTGTTTGATGAAAGCCATGGTGAAGTCCTTCGCCGGCTGGGTCTTGGTCTCGTTCGAGGAATTCGCAAACAGGGCATCGATTCGCTGGGCGACCTCCAGGGACTGGCTGGGATCGCTGACCCGATCCTCGAACCAACCGACGCTGCCCTTTCCGAAACTGCGCCCCTCCTCGAACATCTCGTAATGGAACAACAGGCTGGATGCCTGTTGACTGGCCTGAGTCGGATCCTTGGCATCGAATGTGCCGACGATGTCGAAAGACCATTCCAGCGAGCCATTGCTCTTCTGCGTCCAGATGGTCGAATGCAGCGGCACCTTGTCGCCGACCTTCCAACCGAAGGTTTTCATCAACGCGACGTTGACCAGCGCGCCGGTGCGCGTATTGCGGAACGCCTGCATCTCGGCGTCGCTGACGATGAATTCATCTTTGTGCAGGTTGAAGTAGGTGTCCGTGTCGATGGGTAGCGCGAAGACGAAGTTCTTGGGCTCCTGGTAGTAGCCGCCGAACCAGGTAATCCAGGTGACCTCGGCGACTCCCGGCACCGAGCGGATCTGTTGCGTGTCCGAAAATGGCAATGCCAAAGTGATCGAATACTTGTTGATGGTGATGAGTTTGTCGGCGCCGGATACGCCGCCGCTCGGATGCGAAAAGGCGTAGTCGACGGTTTCCAAGACGCCGAAAAGCAAGAACGCGATGACGATCGACAGCAAGGTGAAAATCGTGCGGGTCTTCTTGCGCCACAGGGTTGCCCAGATCAATGGGAGGTATTTCATGAGAACGGACGCCAGGCCGACGCTAGGCCGCCAACGTGCCGGACTCCAGCAACGCGCCTTTATCCATGTGCAGCTGGCGGCTGGCGAACTCGGCGGCTTTAGGATCATGGGTGACCATCACGACGCTCTTGCCATGCTCGCGGTTCAGAACCTGAAGGAGATGCAGCACATCGTCCGCGGACTTGCGGTCGAGATCGCCGGTCGGCTCATCGCAGACCAGCAGCGTCGGATCGGCCACGAGCGCACGCGCGATCGCGACACGCTGCGCTTGACCGCCGGATAACTCATTGGGCTTGTGCTTGGCGCGATCCGCGATGCCCACCAGGGTCAGCGCCGCAAGCGCATTGGCGCGACGCTGCGCCGCGGACAGCTTGGTCAGGAGCAGCGGTAATTCCACATTGCGCTGGGCGCTCAGCATGGGCATCAAGTTATAGAACTGGAACACGAAGCCGACATGATTGGCGCGCCAGCGCGCCAGGCCGCCGCTGTTGAGCTGATCGAGACGTTGACCCGCAACGCTGATTTCACCCGAGGTCGCCGTATCCAAACCCCCGATAAGATTCAACAGCGTGGTTTTGCCGGAGCCGCTCGGTCCCATCAGCGCGACGAACTCGCCCGCCGCAATGTCCAGGTTCAGACCCTGCAGCACTTCGACGCTCTGCTTGCCGCGGGTGTAGCGTTTGACGACGTTGCGCAAGGTTACGACGGCTTCGCTCATGGGGAGGTTCCTCGTTCGCTCATGGAGATGTTCCTTGTTCAATACGGATCTTCACGCCGTCCTTGAGTCGAGTGAAATCGCCGACCGCCACGCGCTCGCCGGGAGCGAGCCCGGACAATACAGTGACGCCGCCGCTGCCGCTTGCGCCGAGCCGGACCGCGCGCCGCTCGACAGTCGAGTCACGCACGACGAAAATCACGCCGGTCGCTCCCGATGCCTGTACGGCGTTGCCGGGCAGGGTCACGCCGATCGGCTTGGCGCCGCCATTCTCGGGGGCCGCATCCAAGAATGCCACCCGGACGCCCATCTCCGGCAAGATGCGCTCGTCCTTCTGATCGAGGGCGATCCGCACCGACACCGTGCCCTTGCTGCGATCGGCGGTGGGGATCACGGCGATGACATGTGCGGGAATCTGCCAATCGGGGTAGGCATTGAGTTTGGCGCTCACGCGCTGGGCCGGCTGCACGCGATTGATGAAGTTCTCATTGACGTCGACCTGGATCTCGAGCGAATCCATGTCGACGATGGTGCCGATACCCGTTCGCGTGAAGCCGCCGCCGGCGGAGATCGGCGATACGATTTCGCCGGGCTGCGCTGCTTTGACGGTGACCACCCCCGCAAACGGCGCACGGATGACGGTATCGTCAAGATTGCGCTCGGCCAGCTTCGTCCCCTGTTCGGCGACCGCAATGTTGCTGCGCTGGGTGGCGAGCTGTGCCCGCAACGCGTCCAGGGTGGTCTGCGCGTTGTCCACGACCGCCTGACTGACGAACTGACCTTTGAGCAGGCTGCGTTGACGGTCGTAGTCCCGCTGGGCGTTTGTTACATTCACCTGCGTTTCAGCCAGACCCGCCTTGGCATAGTCGAGTTGGGCACGCGCCTGATTCAGGGCCGCTCGAATATTGGAGTCGTCGAGCCGGGCGATGATCTGGCCCGCTTTGATATGTTCGCCCTCCTCGATGTCGAGCTCGACCATCTTGCCGGTAATCTTGGACGCAACCGTGGCCTGACGACGCGCCACGACGTAGCCGGACGCATCCAGAATAGACCCTGCCGCGGCCCCGCTTTCCGCCAGCGCCCGCGCCGCGACAACGTGAATGGGTATTCCTTCCGGGCGCATCCACACCCAGGCGATGGCCCCACCGATCAAGAGCGCTGCCGCAACAACCAATAGCCAGGTCCGACCGCTGCCGGGGGGCGAAATCCCGCTCCCACGATCGATGCGCAGCTGCTGGAGCAGCGCTGTTTTATCGTCCATGCGCTGAATTCACAGAGGCGCCCACCGGATCTTCCTTGGTATGCCGGTAAACATCTCAGCTTGGGCTGACTTTTGCAATGCCTGGCTAGCGCCTGGCAGGTTAGCAGCTAGCGGCTGACGCGGTTTTTCTCGGCGAACACCTCCCCCATGATTTTGACCAGGTTCGGGTCGGAAAAATCAAACAGTCCACCGTTGCCCGAAATCCACTGATAGGTATGCAGCAACCGCGTGATTTTCCATTGCCCGTCAATGCGCGCAAAGCTATTTTCGTACCAGCCGTTCTGCGTGTACTCGGCGGCCAAGGCGATGACGACGACCGTCGTGCACATGCTCGTCGAACGCGGAGTGTTCTCGCTCGACGATCGCGTGTGCGACTACCTGCCCAGCTACACCAGCCACGGCAAGGACCGCACGACGATCCGGCACGTGATGACCCACAGCGCGGGCGTGCCGTTCGCCACGGGACCCAAGCCAGACCTCAAGCGGATGAACGACAGCGAGTACGCCCGCGAGATGCTCGGCAACCTGAAGCCGATCTACCGGCCGGGGCTGGTGCACATCT
>Ga0137412_10002294_pt1 | contig 15111 bp, 15 predicted proteins | sample CZODoug2_1_16fun_FD_122160 | JGI IMG/M metagenome (GOLD analysis project Ga0137412, IMG submission 122160) | Vadose zone soil fungal communities from Angelo Coast Range Reserve, California, USA - CZODoug2_1_16fungal (Hybrid Assembly) | ecosystem: Environmental > Terrestrial > Soil > Vadose zone...
GCGAGAACACCGGCAAGATGGTCGTCAGGCTCGACGCATAGGCGTACTTGGCGTGCCAGATCGAGGAACGGGACCCATGGGAGCTGGTGTGCGCGGTTATGAGTACGTGGTGGTGGGCGCTGGCGCCGCGGGTTGCGTGCTCGCGGCACGGCTGTCGGAGGACGGCGCGCGGGTGTTGTTGCTCGAGGCGGGTGGCGCCCGGGTGCTGGAGTCGATGGCGATACCGCCGGCGTGGCCCAGCCTGATGGGATCCACCGCCGACTGGGCCGATCAGACCGTGCCTCAGCAAGGCACCGGCACGTGCGTGGCCTGGCCGCGTGGCCGCGGGCTGGGCGGCTCCTCGTCCATCAACGCGATGAACTTCGTGCGCGGGCACCGAGCCAGCTACGACGCTTGGGTCACGGCCGGTGCGAAGGGCTGGGGGTTTGACGACCTGCTGCCGTCCTTCAAGCGTAGCGAACATACTGAAGGTCGCGATCCCGAGTTGCGCGGTGTTGGTGGCCCGCTCACGCCTGGCCCCGCCGTCCAGCGCCATCCCATTGCGGAGGCTGGCCTGGAGGCAGCCATGCAAGCCGGTTACCCGATTGCGCGGGACATCAGCGGCGGCCTGGAAGAAGGCTTCGGTTGGTGCGACCTGAGCATCGTTGACGGCAGGCGCCAAAGCGCGGCGGATGCCTATCTCGCCCCGATCTTGAGTCGGCCAAACCTGGATGTGGTCACCGACGCGCTGGTAGATCGGGTGCTGATGGACGGCGCCCGGTGCAGGGGTGTGGAGTACCACGTGGGCGCCGCGACGCTCGTCGCTGAATGTACAGGCGAGGTCGTGCTCGCGGCGGGCACCGTCGGGACCCCGCAATTGCTGATGCTGTCCGGGATTGGCCCGGCGGATCATCTGGAAGGCCTTGGTATCGAAGTAGTTGCGAACCTGCCCGGTGTCGGGGCGAACCTGCATGACCATCCCGTGTGCGGCGTGGTCTATCAATCCGCCCAGCCGGTGCCGCACGGGACCAACAACCACGGCGAGGTCCAAGGCCTGCTGAGCACCGGTATAGCCGGGCACGGCCCAGATGTACAGATCATGTTCGTGGATGTTCCGCTGCGCGCGGACGCGCTGCCAGGCCCTGACATCGAGGATGGCTACGCCATCATGGTCTCGCTCATGTCGCCGTTCAGTCGCGGTTCGCTCCGCTTGGCCAGCAAGACCCCGGGTGCACCCCCGGTGATCGATCCCGCGTACTACACCGACCAGCGTGACCTCGACATCGTGATTGCCGGACTGCACATCGCCCGCGAGATCGGCGCCGCGCCCGCATTAGCGCCGTGGTGCGGCTCGGAAGCACTACCAGGACCGGAGGTGCGGGGCACGGAAAATCTGCGTAGCTACGTGAGGACCAACGTCCGAAGCTACTCGCACTACGCCGGAACCTGCGCTATCGGCATCGATGAGCTGTCCGTGGTCGACATCAGCCTCCAGGTACACGGCATCAGCAACCTCAGAGTTGCCGATGCGTCGGTGATGCCCTCGCCAATCTCCGCCAACACCAACGCAACTGTCTACGCGATTGCTGAACGAGCAGCGGAACTCGTCCGCTCGTAGCCGACGAGGTTGGCACTCGCGCACGTCACCGATCCCGCACCCAAGGCGACCTAGCAGGCGAGCCAATCCGCGATCCGATACACACCGCGATCCCACTGGAGTCTATTGTGGACGATAGGTCGTTGAGCGCGTCCTTGGCGTCCTTGTCGCCCAGAGCAGGCCACGATGTGCGGACAGATCCGCTGTCACCCAAGTCCGATCTGGATACTCTTCGCTCCGATGGCCACTGCACCGGACCGAACTGGGCGAGGTCGTCAGCAAGCGGGGACCGGCACATCTCGGGACTGTCCCCTCAGCCGCGGCTCGGTGCGGGCGCTGCCGCGGCGATGGTGTCAGGCTGGCTCCAGAACCATCCGACCTGGCGATCGACCAACTCGACGACCTGCTCGGCGACGGTGGTGTCCAACCAAAGAAGTAGCAGGCCGGGCTACTCCACGACGTCTGGACCTGCTGCGTCCTGTACTTCGGCGGGCGGATCAGATCTGCGTTTGGTGATGCGGGCTGATCCATGTCCCCAGTGTTCCGTCAGCTTGCCGGTGGCCAACGTGACGCGCATGAGCTCGCGGTACGCCTGCTCGTCGGACGGGTCGATCTCGACGAGCCGCTCCCACCGCCCACCGAGTCGCAAGAGCGCGATGTGGCGTGATTACAGGTACTCCCGGCGAGCCTGGGTCCACTCCTCGTAGAGCGAGTCGGGAAGCAGGTCACCCGCATAGCCCGCCGCCTCGTCGCAGGCCACACCCTTCCGGGATCGAATAGTCTCCTCGGCACAACGCTCGAACCCGGCAACGTCGGTCTCGACGTCGCACCCGGGGAACAGGTCGACCCGGCCGCCGCTCAACATCACCGCGTCCTCACGACCGAGTGCCTGCCGCGCATGATGCGCGGCTTTCGGGAGGTTGGCCGCGCCAGCGTCGGGTTGCAGGTGCGGTCACAGCGACCCGATGACCTGCTCCCGCATGAAGCCGGCGACGATCGGACAACGCGAGAAGCTGAAGGAGCTCCGCGGCCCGGCGACTCGGCCACGCGGCCTCCGAAACCTCCCGCTCCCCGACCGGGACCGTGAAACCCCCGAGCAACACGATATGCACGTGCTCGCTCCGCGGGTGTGCCGTCATCACCACTCCTACCTGGACGTGGCGAGCTGATCGTAGCCGTCGCCCAGGTCAACGGAGCGCACCGAAGGCGATGGTGCCGAGGACAGCTCCACCCCGAGGACCGAGGCTTCTGAGGAACTATCCGATCTCTGTGACCACCCCGTAGCCCTCCATCGACTTGGTGAATTCAAGTGGATTGCAGTCCACAAATGTGTCCAGAGAGAAGGACGGATCAGCCATTACGCCCCATGCTCTGCGCCGCTGCATCGCGAGATTTCCCGCGTCGTACAACGAGAAGACCGCAGACTCTCGATAGAACTTGTCCATGGGGAACTTCCGATCGAGAGAATTTACGCCGACAACGCGCATGCAATCGAACACAACGCTTTGCATCAGGTCGCCACAGAACGTCTTGTTCATCCCTCCGAGCGCGTGCCCCTGGTCGCCAAATTTGTCCATGTAATGAGCAGCTTTCCAGCAGAAGTAGCGGCCAGCTTCGATCTTCGCGGCAATCTCGGTGAGCAGGTTCCCGACCGCCTGGTGGTTGATGATCGGGCTCGATCCGCCACCCGTGTAGGTCTTCGACCACTTGAGCGCAAACTCGTAGGCACCGCGCGCGACGCCGACTGCGGCAATGCTGGCGATCGGGGCAGACCAGGTGAAGTTGCGGTTGATGAGCAGGTCACCGTCACCCTTGGCCAGCAGATTCTCTTCCGGGACACGTACGCCGTGGAATGTCATAGTTACGTTCTGGCAGGCGCGGTGCGCCATTTTGTCGATCACCTCGTACTCGACCCCGGGGGTGTCGCGCTCGACGAGGATCGCGCTCAGACCCTCTTTTCCACCCTGGGCCCGGTCTGTCCGGACGACGCAGAGGCTGACGTCGGCACCGCGGAGATCCCATCCGCCGGAGTTACACGGCCAGTGCTTCTCCCCGTTCAGTACGTACTGCCCACGTGACCTGTCGTGATCGGCCATGAGCTGGATGCCGGCCCGAGGACTCGGATGATCGAAGTTGGCGGTGCCGCCGCGTTCACTCACGGCCCAGCCCGCGAGGAAGTCACCCCGGGTGTCAGCGGCCGCCCGGCCGATCCATTTCTCCCGCTGTTGGTCCGTGCCGAACCAGAGCAACGGCATGAGCGCGAGCCCGTTCACGAGCAGAATCGTGGGAAAGCCGGGGTCGATCGCGCACAGCTCCTCGATCGCGATCAGGAAGTTGACATTCGTGGCGCCGCCGCCACCGTATTCCTTGGGCAGGAACATCGTGTGCATGCCCATGGCCGCGGCCTGCTCGTAGACCGGCTTCATGGCGCGGAAGGCCTCTTGCGGATCGGGCTGTGCGTCTGCGATCTCGGCGGCCGGTCGTAGGACTTCCCGAGCGAACTCGCGGGCCTTGTACTTGAGCTTCTTCTGCTCGGAGGTCAGTTCGAAATCGACAGGCACGGTGGACCCTCCTACCCGAGCGCGGTGCAACTACACGCCTGGCTTAGCGTTCGACCGACGTCGTTCGCCGGCGGTTCCGAGGGCCACACCGTTATGGCCGAGTCCGGTTGGGCTGGAGCGTGTCCCGCGGATCAACCAGCCGCTGCGCCGTAGATCCACGGGATACTAGTGCCCGGCGACGCCGCGGATCATCCCGAGCGCGCCGCGCAGCCCCTGGTCGTTGGTCGCAATCTCCTCGAGCGTGGCATCGTCGAGTACCGCGAAGTAGGCGTCCAACGCCCGCGAGAACACATTGCGGGCGCCACAGACGCCGGCGATGCGACAGTATCGGGCCGGTCCCAGGCACTCCACGACGGCGAAGTCGTTCTCCATCACCCGCATGACCTCTCCCACCGTGATCGTGGAGGGATCCCGGACGAGCGCGACACCGCCACCGCGTCCTCGGGTGGTCTCTACCAGATCCGCGGCCGCCAAACGCTGGACTACCTTGTCCAAGTGGTGGCGTGATACCCGGTGCGCCACGGCAATGTCGCCGACGGATCCGCGTCGCGCGGGCGCCACGCGTAGATACATCAGGACACGCAGAGCGAAATCCGCGTGGCTCGTGTGTTTCATGCTCGGCTCGTCTCGGTCGGGACCGGCACGAACCGTACCTGTCGGCGAGCCGGCGGTGCGACCGGAACTGGCAGCGACGCCCGAGGACAGTTCAGGGCCACCTCCAAGGTCGACAGTAACGAGGCGTGCAGTCCCCGGCCCGACCTTGCCGCGGTGAGGATCGAGCCGGGGAGCCGGGTGGATCAGCCGACGATAGTGTCGATCGACTCGTGGTGCTTCTCGAACTTCACGTAGTCGTCCTCCATGATCGCGCGCGGGTTGAACATCGGGTCGGCCAGAATGCCGTGCACCCGGCGGCGCTGCATTCCCATGTTCCCGCCGTCGTAGATCGGCAGCACCGAGGCCTCGCGGAGGATCTTGCCGAACCCGTTTTTCGTCTCCAGACTGTTCACTCCCACGATCTGCATGCACTTGAACACGCAATCGAACATCATTTCGGTCACCTGGATCTTGTTCATCGCGCCGACCAGTTCGGCGTGCTGGTCGTGCTTGTCCAGGTAGTCCGCCGCCCGCCAAGAGAAGTAGCGGCCCATCTCGATCTTCGCCGCGACGTCGCCCAGCACGTACCCGACGTTCTGGAAGCCGATGATCGGCTTGAGCGCCCCCGCCGTGTTCCCCTTGGCGAACTCCAGGGCCATCTCGTAGGCCGCCCTGGCCATCCCCACCGCGGCGATCGCGGCCACCGGGCCGGACCAGGCAAAGTTCCGGTTGATCACGAGGTCACCGTTACCGACCGCGCCGGGCAGCAGGTTGTCTGCCGGGATCCGGGCGTTGTCGAAGGTGATCTCGGCGTTGGACGCCAGCCGGTGGCCGGTCTTGTCCAGGTGCCGATATGTGACGCCCGGAGTATCGCGCTCCAGGACCAACGCCGAGAGCCCTTCGGTGCCGCCCTTGTCGGAGTCGGTGCGGACGATCAGGGTGCCGGAGTTGACACCGCGCTCGTCCCAGCCGGCCGAGGAGGGCCAGTACTTGCGACCGTTGACGACGTAGTCGTCACCATCGAGGGTGGCGGTCAGCCCGACGCCGGCCGGCCTGGGCAGCGGGATGTCGAAGTTCGCCGTGCCGGACGGGTTACCGGGAGGCTCGCTGGCGGTCCAGCCACCCAGGTACTCGCCGGTCGGGTCCGAGGTGGCGGCACCGAGGAACCTCTCCTTCTGCTCCTCGGAGCCATACCAGGCGACCGGCATCAGCCCTAGTCCGTTGCACAGCACGGTGCAGGCGAACCCCGGGTCCACCACGCAGATCTCCTCGGCTGCGATGACCAGGTCCACGCACGAGACACCACCGCCGCCGTGCTCCTTCGGAAGCATGCACATCGCGATGCCGGCCTTGTAGGCCTCGATGTACGCCGGCTTGGTCATCTGAAAGCCCTTGAGTGGATCCGGCTCGGCATCCGCCTCCGCTACGACGGGCTTGAGCACGTTCTCCGAGAACGCCCGTACGTCGTACTGCAACTTCTTCTGCTCGTCGGACATCGTGAAGTTGATGGTCATGGCTGCTCCGATGTGAGGGTGCTGACGAGGAACTTGCAGGACCGACGGATGGTCGATGGCCGGCCGGCGATCGCGGCAAACCATCCCGAACCGGCATTACGGTGGCGTATTTGATGTGTTGCGCATCCGTTGCCGGATGTTTTATTCACCTCTCCACAGACCTGCGTGACCTGTGAGATCAGGCCGACTGCCACGCCTCGGGGCCCTATCGACCGACAGCGATCCGTCTCAGACGGGCACAACGCAACGTTCGTCACGAGTCGCCTCGGTACCGGCGGCAGGTACTCCTAACGGACCTGAGCTGCAGCTATAGGATCGGCGTAATGGTCGAGCCACCGCGCGTGTCCACTCCAGAGAGGCGCGCGATCCAGCACGGCCCATCATCGACCGCTCGGGGGTCAACGCTGGACCCCCTCGGCCACACGCCAGCACCTTCACCTCTCAAGTGGGAGATGTACACGTCTCTCCGAATCGCTCTGAGTGGCTCCCTGTCGAACTGTTGGCCGCGTTTGCGGGAGATAACCGGTACGTGCTACTCCGTTTTTAGGGTTATTGGAGGGTCTGGGAAGATGGGCTCTGCGTTGACCGGCCGCGCCCAGTTTTACTCTCTCGGATCTCCGCACGTGCCCGCGCGACTGGAGCTGCGAGCTCGCTGCTCGCAGCTGCAGGGCCTCGGCGACCGCCAGACCGCGCCCGCCGCTCCCCTCCCAGCTCGATGGCGGAGATGACCGCACTACACCCGAACACGGCCATCGCAGAGAGCCTGGTCCATCGTGGCGAAGGGCTCGAGATTGACGTGGTCGAGCGGGCGGCTCAGTCATCGCGGGCATCGTGCTGTTGGTGCAGGCCGGGCTGCTGCTGCGACGACGGGCCCGAGGCTGACGGCGCCGTCAACGCGGACGACGAGATCCACCGCGCGTCGTCGTTGGCGGCGGCTGGGCGAGGTAGCGGGGCGCTGCTGGCGGCAATCCTTCGAGTCGTGCTAGCCGGTAGTCGAATTGGGCGTTCGCGGTGAGGACGGCGGGAGACATCGAAGCAATCATGGTTTGGACTCCCCGTGGTAGGCGAGGTTCTTGAGCTCTTCGCGGAAGAAGGTGGTCGCGGTATCGATCGCGGCGGGCAGCACCACGTCGAAGTCGGCTTCCTCCACGGTGTCGTGGTCGAACAGGTGCACCGGGTGGGCGTGGGTACTGGGGTCTTGGTTGAGCACCCCCCGGATGTAGAGCTGGGTCGCGGGGTGCGGAGCCTGGGCCAGTTCGAGGATGGTGTTGAGCAGGGAGTCGGTGGGGCCGGGGTTGAACATCAGGAACAGCACGGCGTGCTCGGCCTGTTTGATAAGTGCCCGGGCATCGGCCAGGTTTTGAAGCGGTACGCGCGCCCACCGCTGTGTCACCGACCTTCATCGGGATCGAACAACCGGACCGGAACCCATTGCCGATCACGAGCTGGTCCACCGGCCGGCCGAAATGCGACTTGTCGCGGAAGTCGGCCACGAAGAAGGGCCGACCCGCCGCGGTCGCGGAAAAATGCGTCGACGTCTCCAACAGCTACCGCGCACCGCGGCCAAGCAGGTCCCACCCCGCGCTGGCCGCACCACCAGGCAACGGTGAACACGATGAATTCAAAGATCCCCTTGCCGCGCGCTCACAAGCGGTTACCAAACCTGTCGCATGAACGGCGGCGAGACCACCGAGAAATCGTCCGTGACCGTGGACTGGATGCCGCCGGTGGGTGGGGAACATACCGGACGTTGCCAAATTGTCCGGCGTTCGGTGAAGTTGCCGGCTCATCGGCACTCCAGAGAAGGGCGAGGTCGGGGATGAGCATCTCATCGAGTTGCTCATCCCACACAACAGCGCAACCCTTCGCCGGGTGGCCGGTGACAACCTGGCGGTCCTACATTCGATGTCACCTTTACGTCCAACTGTTCATGGCCGTGGCGCGTTCGTCCCGCAGGCCGAACGCGGGGCGACACCCTTTCTCGCCGGCCAGACCGACGATCTACCTCAGATGGAACCGACTCCGCCATCGTGCGCGAAGTCCGCGGCGACGACGTATGCGGATTCGTCGGAGGCGAGATAGACCGCCAACTTCGCCACCTCCTCAGCGGTGCCGTAGCGCTTGCTGGGGCTGAGCTCGGTGAGCATCTTCCGAATGCCGTCCGTGTCGTTGTCATTCTTCTCGAACATCGGCGTGTCCGTGGGTCCAGGACTCAGCGAGTTGACCCGGATACCACGGTCGATCAGCTCCCCACTGATGGTGCGGGCGAGGCTTCGCTGACCAGCTTTCACCGCCGCCATGACGGCGGTACCGGGCCACCCGGTGTGGTTGACGACCGACGAGGTGATGATGACCGATGAGCCCCGGCGCAGCAGCGGGACCGCCTTCTGAATGGTGAAGAATGTGCCTTTTAGATTCGTCCCGATCATGCCGTCGAAAGCGTCCTCAGTAACCTCCTCGAAGGGACGGAACACGCTGTCACCGGCATTGGCGAACAGAACGTCAAGATGGCCGAACTCATCTCGGACCGTGGCGAACAGCGCATCGAGGTCGGTAAGCCTCGTGACGTCGGCCTGAACAGCGAGTACATCCTGGCCCAGGGCGTCCCGGGCGGCGGCCAGGGACTCGGGATTACGCCCGCAGATCGCCACTCGCGCCCCCTCATCAAGGAAGTCGCGGGCGCTCGCGAGACCAATTCCCTCGCTCCCACCGGTGATCAATGCCGTTTTGCCGGCAAGCCTGCCACTCATGATTCCTCCATGCCACGTAGCGAACCGCCGTTCCGGGTCCGGAACGGGAAAAAGTCTTCAGGGGGTCGCCGAGCCAATAAAACAGTCCCTGGGCGGCCCGATGTTGGCGGGATCACCGACCACACCGCCCCAGGCCCCGGTGGGCCTTCAGTTTGTCGTCGCCCGACTTTTGGAGCGTGCACGCCAAATCTGCCACACGGTTTTTGGTCTGTCAACTCCAAATCCTGCTACGGTAGGTGCATGAGCCACTCGGAGGCCGGCACCCGCCGGACGGGGCCACGCACGACAAAAGGGCGCGCGACGAGCGCCCGGATCGTCGAAGCGGCCGCCCAGCTGATCTTCGAGCGCGGCGTGGCAGGTACCACCACCGGCGACATCCAGGAGGCCGCGGGCGTCAGCTCCTCGCAGCTGTACCTGTACTTCCCCGACAAGGACATGCTTATACGCGCCGTGATCGCGCATCAGACCGAGGCGCTGATCAACGATCAGAAAGCGCTGCTGAGCCGGCTGGACAGTATCGAAGGACTGCGGGCGTGGCGTGACTTCGTCGTCGCGACCCAGCAGGCCCGAGGCTGCCTCGGCGGCTGCCCGCTCGGCTCGCTGGCCAGCGAGCTCGCCGACCATCACCCGGGGGCGCGCGCGGACCTGACATCCAGCTTCGCCCGCTGGGAGGGCGCGATCCGCGACGGCTTACAACTCATGGTGTCCCGTGGCGAGCTCGACAGGAACGCCGACCCGGCCTACCTGGCCATGGCTCTGCTCGCCGCCCTGCAGGGCGGCATGCTGCTCGCCCAAACCCGGCAGGACACAAGCGTTCTCGAGGCAGCGCTCGACGCGATGATCGAGCGAGTCGCGCTTCATGCAACCAACCGCGGACGAGACACCGGCTGACCACCCGCGCAGACGGAGGAGCGCACCGGGGCTGCCTACTCGACGGCACCCTCACCGACCAACGAGTCTCCACCCGGGCCACCACTTGACAGATGGAGGCGCTCTGAGGTCATGGCGCACTTCTGGTGGGTACAAGCAAGCCCCGCGGCGGACCGAATGACAGATCCCGTTGACAGCCGAAGCCAGTCAGACGCTGGGGCAGAACGACCGCCGCGGGGCCTCGGCTACATCCTCACTCTCGGAGCTGGAAGGTCACCCGGGTGAACTCCTCGGAGAGGGTCCACAGGCGCCGCTGGATGGCCAGGTCGTAGGACTGCGCGCTGGAGATGATCAGGCGGGGGTGCCCGGCTCGCTGGCCGAGGCCGTCGGGGCCGTAGTACTGGCCGCCGAGCACTGCGGGGTCGGTGGCGGCCCGCAGCGTGGGCAGTGCGCCCATGGCCGCGTTCTGGGTGAGCAGGGGCGCGATGACGGGCTCGAACAGGCGGATGGCGGCGGGTGAGTTGCGCAGGAGCTTGGTGTCGGCGAATCCGGGGTGCGCGGCGACGGCGATGGTGCTGGCGCCGCGCGCGGTCAGCCGGCGCTGCAGCTCGTAAGTGAACATCAGGTTGGCCAGCTTGGACTGCCCGTAGGCCGCCACCCGGTCGTAGGACCGCTCCCACTGCGGATCGTCGAAGTGGATCTGTGCCCGAATCCGGTGGGCCACGCTGCTGACCGTCACGACCCGCGAACCCGGCACGGGCAGCAGCCGATCCAGCAGCAGCCCGGTGAGCGCGAAGTGCCCGAGGTGGTTGGTCCCGAACTGCAGCTCGAACCCGTCCCGCGTGACCTGCCGGGGTGGGTTCATCACCCCGGCGTTGTTGACCAAAAGATCGATCTTCGGGTGCCGGTCGCGCAACTCGGCCGCGGCCGCGCGGATGGACGTCAACGAGGTCAGGTCGAGCGGTTGGACGGTGAGGTCGGCGCCCGGCGCGGTCTCGGCGATGCGGGCGGCCGCCCGCTTGCCCTTCTCGACATCCCGCACGGCCAGCACCACCGACGCACCGCGGGCCGCGAGGACCCGGGCGGTCTCGAATCCCAAGCCGGAATTGGCGCCGGTGATGACCGCCACCCGGTCCTGCTGCTCGGGGACGGCGCGCTCTGTCCACTTCTCGCTCATGGCTCTCCTCCGTGGTTCGGATCAGTCCGGCATTACGACGGTTTCTTGCGTGAGATAACAAACCGCTGGTCTCTTGTTGACAGACCGGCGGTCGAACTGCCACTCGACGACGACGAAGCCGACCGACGACCACGCGGCCTCCACCCGATCGCGAGTGTCCGACAACCTGCCGACCGCCCTGGCGTGATAAGCACGCACTGTTCGCGGAAACCGATGAAGCGATCGTGGACGCCCACCCAGATCAGCTCCGGTGGCTGACTCGTGATCCATGCGTGGATCGCCGTATCGACAATGCCCGGGCGGAATGCGTTGAGCGTGACTCCCGTACCCGCGAGTTCCGCGGCCAGGTTCAGCGTGTGCGATCCCAACGCCGCTTGAGAACTGGTGTAAGCGTTGCCGCCGATCAACTGGGCCGGCCGCACGGCCCGTTAGCCTATTTCAAGGGTGCCGGTTGCTGGTCCACTCGTGTAGCGAGCCGTCGTAGAGGAGGCTCAGAGGGCGTAGCCGCCGTCGACGTTCCAGGTCGCGCCGGTCACGAACCCCGCTTCGGCTCGCGCGAGAAACGCCACGACATCGGCGATGTCGTGGGGTTGGGCGTAGTGGCCGACCGCGGTCAACGACCGCACGGCGTCGGCGAACTCTCCGGAGGCGGGATTCATGTCGGTCTCCACCGGACCGGGCTGGACGGTGTTGACCGTGATGCCACGGGGTCCGAGTTCACGGGCGAGGCTGCGGGACAGTCCAGCGACCGCGGCCTTCGTGAGCGAGTAGACGCTGACACCGCTGATCGGGGCCCGGTCGGCGAGCATGCTGCCGATGCTGATGATCCGCCCACCCGCGCCGAGGTGCGGCAAGGCGGCCTGGATTGCCACGAACGTCGCCCGGACGTTGACGGCCAGAAGCCGGTCATATTCGGCCAGCGGGAACTCCTCGATAGGGGCGATATGAGAGGTGCCCGCGTTGTTCACCAGGACATGGAGGCCACCGAACCGCTCGACGGTCTCCGATATCGCCGCGCGGAGCGCCTCAGGGTCCTCACTGTCGGCCTGGACCGCCCAGGCCTGGCTGCCGGAACTGATCAACTCCTGCTCCAGGCTGTTCGCGGGACCCTTCGCCTCCCGGTAGGTGAACGCCACGGCGGCACCATCGGCCGCGAGCCGCCGGACAATACCGGCGCCGATCCCTCGAGAACCCCCGGTGACCAGCGCTCGCCGCCCGGCGAGCGAGGCCCTGGCGAAGTCGTGTAGCTGTGCTGACACAGTCATGGTGCTCCTTATATGTCATCAAGTTCCGACCTGAACTCCAGCGCGCTAAGCGCTCGGCGCGCTCCGGGACTACCGCTTATCCGCGGTGCGCGACCGCGCTCGCCTGCGAGTGACCATCAGGTGTGTCCGGCGAGGACCGCTGGTCAGGAGCTGGCCAGTTCACCGGCGAGGCGCCAGGTGCGTGCCCGGTCCGCCTCCCCCGCCAGGTCGGTATAGGTCAGCGTGATCTCGGTGGCACCGGCGTCGAGGTAGCGGCGCAGCCCGGCGGCCACGGTGTCCTCGTCGCCAGCCACGAGCAGCTCCCCGGCTCTGTCCACCCCTTCCCAGTCGAACACCCGCCGGTGGGAGGGGATGTTCTCGTAGAAGGCCAACTGGTCGGTCGCCGAGGCGATCACCTGTTCGACCTTGTCAGTGACCACCGCGGGCACGGTGACGATGATCCGAGGCGCCGGTCGGCCAGCGCTGGCCGCCGCTTTGGTGAGCACGGGGACGATGTGTTGCTCCAGCGCCTTGGGGCCGGCCAGGAACGGCAGGGTGCCGTCGGCGAATTGGCCGGTGATCCGCAGCGCCTGTGGTCCCATCGCGGCCACCAGCACCGGGATGGTCTGCTCGGCGCCGGCCACCGCCGTGGCAGCGACCGGGTGCGAGGTCACGGTAGCGCCGTCGTACCCGGTATCCGCGCCGTCGAGCAGCGGCCGTAGCGCGCCGAGATACTCGCGCAGGTGGGTAATCGGGGGTGGGTAGGGCAGGCCGTAGGCGGGTTCGAGCAGATTCTTGGCGCCTAGTCCGATGCCCAGTTGGAACCGGCCACCGCTGGCCGCCTGCGCGGTCTTAGCCGCGGACGCGAGTATCTGCGGGTGCCGAGGATAGATCGGCACCACCGCGGTGCCGACGAAGATCCGGGGAACGGCTCGACCCACCGCCGAGGCCAGCGCGATCGCGTCGTAGCTGGCCATCTGCGCGAACCACATCGAGTCCAGGCCGAGCCGTTCGGCCTCGGTGCCGAGCTCGACGGCGCGGTCGACGAGGTTGGTGGTCTCTGTAGCGGCGAAGGTGGACAGCGTCACGCCCAGTTTCATGATGTTCCTCCGTGGTGATGCACCGGCTCGGCTGATCATGCGGATCAGCTGTGGAAGTAGTGGCCCTTGTCGAGGTCCTCGATGAGCCCGGGATGTGTCGGGTGCCAGCCCAGTAGCTCGCGGGTGAGCGTGCTCGAGGCTGGGTTGTCGGCGGCGAGGAAACCGGCCAGCCAGCCGAAGTGCTCGCTCGCCTGGTCGGCGGGGACGGAGACCACCGGGAGGTCGAGGTGCCGCCCGATCACCTCGGCGATGGTGCGGATTGGCACGCCCTCGTCCGCGACCGGGTGCAGCGCCGATCCGGCCTGGGCCTTCTCGAGAGTCAGCCGAAACAGGTGCGCGGCATCGAGGCGGTGCACGGCGGGCCAACGGTTGGAGCCGTCGCCGATGTAGCCGGAGACTCCCTTGGCACGGGCAATGCCGACCAGGGCCGCGAGGAATCCGTGGTCCCCGTCGCCATGACAGGTCGGAGGAAGTCGCACAGCCGACGAGCGGACGCCTTGCGAGGCGAACGAGAGCGCGACCTGTTCGGTGGCCAACCGGGCCCGCGGTCCGTCGGCCGCGGCCGGGTCAAGACCAGGCGCGTCCTGTTCGGTTCCCACCCGCCCCGGCGCTAGCACGAGTGTCACCGAGGCGATGACCAACGGCCGATCAGAACCGGTGAGCGTCTCGCCCAACGCCTCCACAGCGCGCCGGTCCGCCTCGACCGCGCCCTGAAAGTTGCCCGAGAAAGCGCTTTCAACGTCGAACGCCAAGTGGATCACACCATCCGACGCCCCGGCCGCGGCACGCAAGCCGTCGAGATCGTAAAGATCGCCGCGATGTACCCGGACTCCGGCCTCGGTGAGGGCAGCGGCCGAGGCGTCCGAACGGGCGAGGCCGGTGACCTCATGGCCCGCGCCGATGAGCTCGGGAACAACCGCGGAGCCGAGCCAGCCGGACGCCCCAGTGACGAAAACACGCACGCGCAACCTCCCGATAGGTCGATCACCCTCGCCTCAGCGGATGCCGAGGCCACACAGGGTCTTGGATTTCAGTCCAGACTGTAATCCAGATTGGATCGCAGTCTGGACTGTAATCTCAACCCTGATCGAGATCAAGGGTTATGATTCGCCGCATGAGGAGGCCACCGCCCAAGCTGGTCCAGCGACTGGTCAGTGTGAGCGAGGAGGTGCTGCGCCCAGACCAGGCACTTCGGTTGGAGGACATCGCCGCACTGATCGGCTCAGCTCGCGCAACGCTCTACTACCACTTCTCTGGCCGCGACGACCTGGTCGCGTTCCTACTGGAAGAGCACCTGCGCGTCGCCGCCGAGACCATCGAGCTCGCCGTCACAATCACCCAGCCACCAGCCGCGCAGTTGCGCTCAGCGCTCACCGCGCTCGTAGGGTTCCTCGGGGGGCAGCCCGGAGTGTGCGCCGGCCTGCTCTCCTTCGCCGGAGCCACCGGACGACTAGGAACCCTCATGGCCGCGAAGGACGCGAACCTCGCCGAGCCACTTCGAAAGCTCCTCGACCAGGGCGCCGCCACCGACCAATTCACGATTAGCGACTCCCGCGACGCCGCCAACGCCATCCTCGGAGCCGCATTGATCGCCACGCTCACCCGCTGGGAAGACGGCCGCGGCACACAGGACCCCGAATTTCAGCAGGCACTGACAGACCAACTCGTCAGGAGCGTCGTACGCGCCTGAACAAGCACACCCCAACGAGGCCCAAAAGGCGGGAC
>Ga0137412_10002296_pt1 | contig 15105 bp, 5 predicted proteins | sample CZODoug2_1_16fun_FD_122160 | JGI IMG/M metagenome (GOLD analysis project Ga0137412, IMG submission 122160) | Vadose zone soil fungal communities from Angelo Coast Range Reserve, California, USA - CZODoug2_1_16fungal (Hybrid Assembly) | ecosystem: Environmental > Terrestrial > Soil > Vadose zone...
CACACATGATCGGCACGCCCTTCCACTGGCAAAACTTTGTGTCGTTGGCAGGAGGAATCGTTTGCGGATCCAGCTTGAGATAATTGCAAACAAAAAGATCGAGGTGGCTGTCCCGGTCGTAGTCGAGAAAAGTACAGCCGGCGCCCCAGCGAACCTTCGCCTGGTCAAGACCGGCTTTGCGCGTAACATCGCTGAATGTGCCATCTCCATTGTTACGGAAAAGAACGTTGTGTCCCCAGAAACAGCAAAATAGATCATCCCATCCGTCATTGTCGTAATCGCCCACGCAGACGCCGGTCTGCCAGCCGCTGCGTGCCAATCCGGATTTTTCGCTAACGTCGGTGAACGTGCCATCGCGGTTGTTTTTGTACAGACGAGAAGTGGGCGCCTTCCCGTCAGGCCAATGCGCGTCCAACCGATCTCCGTTGGTCAGATAAATATCCAACCACCCGTCATGGTCATAATCGAAAAAAGCTAGTCCGTTTCCCTTGGCCTCAATGATTGACCTTTTGTGGTCCACGCCGCCCCACACGTTGGGAGCGGTGAGCCCCGCTTGCTTGGCCACATCCACAAACTGGACCGGCGAGGTCGTGGGGGCTGCGACTGCAGCCTGCAGCAGATCCTTGTTCCTCCATTGCCAAAGCGGAGTTGCAAGAGCTTCTGTCAGATTGCTGCCGAGCAGAAACAGAGATGAGCCGAGGAAGCGCCGCCGCGGAAATATCATAGCTTGCGATGATTATAGAGACTCATCGGGCCGGTACTTTGGGGAACGGATGGGGAACCATGCCCGTGCCTTCTTTGACCGCGATGATGGTATCGATGGGTACGTTTGCCAGCTTATCGACCTGGCCGCTGGGCCAGGTGATCACCAGCGACTCGATCTTGGATCGCTTGCCCAAGCCAAAATGAATGCGCGGATCGGTGGCCGACATATAGCTGCCACCGCCCTCGGCCTGCTCCACATGCACAAATCCTTCCGAAGTCAGTCTCAGTACGGAGCCGGTGCCATCCCGGTTGGATTTTGTCCCGATCAACTTCACCTCCAGCCAATGATTGGCATTGCCTCCGTCATTGCGCAGCAGCTCCGGATAATCACCGCGGTTGTTGATGGCAATGTCGATGTCGCCATCGTTGTCGAAATCCGCAGTAGCCAGACCACGCCCCGCGACCGGGCGAACAAAATCGGGACCGAGGGAAGCAGATGACATTTCGAAATGACCGTGGCCCGAGTTGCGGAACATCAACAGTGGTTCTTTGTAGGAGACCTCGCTGTGATAAAGGCTCACGTTGTTCAACATGGCGCCATTCAATTGCAGGATGTCAACCCAGCCGTCGTTGTCGTAGTCCAGGAACTTCGCCGCCACCCCGCTCAGCAGCCTCGCTTTCGTGCCAATACCGGAGCGGTAAGTATCATCCGTAAATGTTCTGTCTCCGTTGTTGAGGTACAGCCGATTCAATTCAAAATCAAGATGGGTGATGTATACGTCCAACAAACCGTCGCCATCCACATCCGCGGCGTCTATGCCCATTCCAGCCTCGTACTTCCCATCTTCGCTTACCGCCAGTCCGGAAATCAGCGACACATCCTTGAACGTACCGTCGTGGTTATTCAGAAACAGGAAATTCGGCCAGGTATCGTTAGCAATCGCAATATCCGGCCAGCCGTCGTTATCGAAGTCGCCCAGCACTACTCCCATCCCTTTCGATTCGGGCAGGCCGACTCCCGACTTGTCGCTCACGTCAGTAAAGGTGCCATCGTGGTTGTTATGGTAGAGCTTCGTTTTCTGGCCTTTGTAGTTGCCTGGATTGCAGTAGGAACGATAGCCGGGAGCGCGTTCTCCGCACCAGAGGTTGTTGCTTGGGCTCCACTCAATGTAGTTGGTGACCACCAGGTCGAGCCACCCGTCCTTATCGTAATCAAACCATCCAGCACTGGTTGACCATCCCCCTTCGTCGGCAAGTCCACTCTTGGCAGTGACGTCGGTGAACCTGCCATCGTGATTATTGTGGTAGAGAATGGCGCGTCCATACCCGGTCACGTAGAGATCGGGAAACCCCTCGTTGTCGAAATCTCCGACAGCCACACCTTGTCCATAGTGTCCTTCGCCACCTACGCCGGCTTTTTCAGTCACGTCGGTAAACGTTCCGTCACCGTTGTTGTGATAGAGGGCTGAGCGCAACGGCGCGGGAGGTTTGTAAATGTCGGTGGCGGCAGATTGGACGAAGTAGAGGTCCATGAGCCCGTCCTGATCGTAGTCGATCCAGGCGACGCCGGTGCCCATGGTTTCGAGATAGTACTTCTCGTCGGTTTGCGTGGAATCCTGAAGAAAGGTGATGCCGGCAGTCTTACGAATGTCAGTGTAGCGAACGGGGATAGGCGTGGCCTGCGCCTTCGCAGGCTGTTGAGCACCAGCTTGAATAGACTGGATGGGCCCGCCGATCAGGGCGATCAGGATGCCAAGCCAGAGTCGATGGGCCACGTCTCAGAGCGTCCTGTCTGCGAGCGATAGCGCGAGTCGTAGCAGCTGCTGCCTGTTGGCCATGGTCATAGGCTCCTTGGCATTCGGGGAAGTCGCCTGCGTCCGTGCCAGGACCTGTTCAATCCGGTCGATGTCCAGGGCGCCGCTTTCGCTGCTGTTCTTGAATCGGTTCAGGACTTCTTTAGCTTTATCGATCTGTCCGGTTTGAAAATAGAAAACACCCAGGGTTGAATAGCTGCCAGGCCACTCTGGCAGGAGATCAACCGCACGGGCCAATTGATCAGCGGCTTGCGGAGTGTTGCCTTCTAAAGCTGAAACTATTCCGAGGCCCCAGAGGATTTTCCCGGAACTTGGAACGCGTGCCTGGCCCCTCAATAACGTCTGCTTCGCATCAGCAATGGAGTTTTCGCGAAGCTGCAGCAGCGCGAGCGAGAGATAGTCCTGATCATTGTCCGGATTGCGCGTCAGGGCATCCTCGTACACCTGCGTGGCGCGAGTGGTGTCGCCGAGGTGCGCATAGATGTCTCCCAGCAAAGCAAGATAAGCGTTATCTTTGCGACCTTGCTCTGAAACCCGGCCGGCCGCATCGAGTGCTTCGGCATACTGACCTTTTCGGAAGTAAGCGTCGGCGATGTTGAATATTACTTCGTCCGAGCCTGGGTTTGCCTGCAGCGCATCGCGGAAGTGCTGGATGGCATCGTCATACAGGTGATAACGGGCCAGCAGGACGCCAACTCCATTTTGTGTGCGGTAGTCGCCTGCGCTTAACTTGTCGAGCTGAGCGATGGTGTCTTTCGCTTCCGCCGTCTTTCCGGATTTGAGATATGCCTCGGCCAGCAAGTACAGATCCTCCGGCTGATCTGGATGCTTGCTGATCTCGTCGTGGAGTTGCGTAATATCGAATTGATTCTGAGCCCGGGGAGCGAGCTTCGAGCGATTATCCAGATAGTCGAAAAGGTGCTCATACGGATATGGACCGGTTGGAGCGTCTTTGGAGAGTGTTTGAAATACCTTTAGATCGCGATCGGCGGCCTCGGTCTGGTGGAGATTTCGCTCCACCATCGCGAGCTTGTAATATCCGGTCGCCGGGTTATGGCTAACCTCCACGTATTTCCTGAGCAGGTCGGCGGCTTCTGCATATTTCTTGCTCACGATGCGCAGGTTGGCTAGCTCCAACAGCGCGGCGGCAAAGTCCGGATTGGAGCGGAGCGCCTGCTGAAACATCGCTTCGGCTTGTGCGTCGTCTCCCTGCCGCTCTGCTATAAAACCGAGATTAAATAGGCATGCGCTGTTGTGAGGATCGAGCTTGAGGCCGTCCTGAAAATATTGTTTTGCCTCGTCGAATCGCCCGAGATGCCGGTAAGAAATGCCAAGGAACGCGTACGAGCGCGCCGATGGATCGAGTTTGATCAGTTTTTGGAATTTTTCGATGGCCTTATCCACCTTGCCTGCCATGAAATAGCTCTCGCCCAGCGCGGCCAGCAGATCGGCGCGCTGTGGCGCGATCGCAACGCCCGATTCCAGAAGGGGTATCGCATCTTCGTAATAATTCTGAGACATGCTGACTCGGGCCATCAGAAAGATCACGTCCGTATTCTCGGGCGCAATTTTGTGAGCGCGAACCAGCAGGTCTAGTGCATCGAGGGGGCGCGACTCATTCGAATAGGCCTGCGCAAGCAGGTGGAGCGCGTCAGGCGAGTCAGGTTTCAACTTGAGTGCGCGGTTTAGTACGAATTCCGCTTTGGAGTTTGCGCCGGAGCGAAGGTAGGCTTGTCCCAGGTTGTATAGGATCTCGAAGGTGCCCGGCTGCAATGCATCGGCCTTTTCTAGTTCTAACTGAGCAGGCTTGTATTGTTTTTCCGAGGCCAACATGATTCCAAGGGAGAAATGAACCTGGATATTATCCTTGTTTTGGGCTGAAAGTTCGGTTGCCAGCCGCAAGCCCTCCGCGGTGCGGTTGCTTGCGAGATAGGCATGAATCAAATTGAACTGTGTTGCAATCGTCGCGGGACGCACGCGTTCAAAGTGCGGAATGGCTTCGCCGGGCGATCCCTTGCTCATCAGCAAGAGGCCAAGGTTGTAGTTCGCATCACGGTTGCCCGGATCAGTCCGCAAAACGGTTCGAAATTCATTCTCGGCTAAATCGGGCTTCTGCTCAGCCATATAGACATTGCCCAGGTTGTTGCGAGTCTTTGCTGAGCCAGGAGCGACTTTCAAGCCATGCTGGAACGCTTCGACAGCATTGCGGTAGTCCTTTTCGTCGATGTAGATAAAGCCCAGCATATTGTAGGCTTCAACGCTGGCAGGATTACGCTGCAGTTCCTCTTGCACCTTACCCCTCGCCTGATCGAATAGGCCCTCCCGGCGTAGCTCTTCAGCCTGCTGGAGATTTGGGGAGGGTTTAGATTGTTCTGCCTCCCGGGAGGTAGCGGAATGACGAGGCTGCTGGGCAACGAGCGGCAGGTTGCTAAGAAGAATCAGAAAGAGACTTCCGGCCCGGCATAAGCTCGACGCGGTGGACCATGCAATCGCGATTCTGGTTGCTTGCTGCATTAATACGCGACTCGCCATCCACACATACCGTTGCCGCGTGTCCATCAAGGCAGCGATTTTAGCATTTCGAGGGCCTGTTGCGCCCCCCGATGTTGAGGCTGCACCCGCAGCAGTTCCAGCAGCATTTCTCTCGCCTTCTCCTTATCATTCTGCATCACGTAGAGACGGGCGAGATTGAGATACGACTGATCGAAGTTTGGAGCGGCTCGGATGCACGTCTTGAATTCGGCTTCCGCACCCGCATAATTCTTGACTCGAACAAAGAGAACGCCGAGGTTGTTCAGGGCCTCGGGGTAACCAGGACGCAGATCGATTGCTTTTTGTAGGTAGCCCGCCGCCGATTGCGTTTGGTCTTGCTGAGCGTAAAACATCCCGAGGCTATAGGTAGTCTCAGGATCATCGGGTTGAATTTCGAGCGCGCGATTCAAAAGAGTTTGTGCCTTGTCAAACGCGCCCTGCCGGCGATAAAGATTGCCCAGGTTGAGTAAGGCGATTGCGTAGTTCGGTCTCTGACTGAGTGACTGCTGGAAGTCCCGCACTGCTTCATCTGGTTGCCCTTGTTGGGCCGCGATCATACCAAGATTGTTCCATGCCTCTGGATAATTCGAGCGCAGCTTCAATGTCTGTTCAATATATTGACGCGCCTGCTGAAGATCATTTCGTCTCAGGTGGAGCGTGCCAAGGTTGTAGTAGGCTTCCGGATTGTCGGGTTTCTGAGCGATGACTTGCTCGAAGGAGGCGGCCGCCGCGTCGAGGTAGCCATGCTGGAAGAGCGCCACTCCGTAGGTGAAGTCATTGCGCTGGAACGCATCGTGATAGGGCACGCCGCCAAACGGAAGCGCTTTTCGCATGCGATCGGCAGCGGTGGTTGGGATAGTCTTGACATCCTCCAACAGTCGCTGAGGATCGATCGGCCCTTGATACACCTTGACGATCATGCCCTCTCTGTCGAGCAGGAAGGAGGTGGGAATCGCGAGGTCCCTGCGACGGTCGAACAGGTAACGGTAGATGATGTTATAAACGCCCGCCACATCTTCCGTCGCAAACAGGACAGGAAAAGAGAATCTCTCCAACGCCGCAAACGACCGTGCCGTTCTTATATCGCCCGCGTCGTCAACGTTTACAGCTAAAGTCTCCAGCTGGCCTTTGGCCAGCGCCGGCTGGTTCTGATGGAGAAGCCTCAGCTGGCCGGTGCAGAGCGGCGCCGTAGTCGCCCAGAAATTGAGAAGCACGTAGCCACCCTGCAAACTTCGCAGTTCCCGCATGTTGCCCGCGAGGTCGGGCAGCGAGAGCGCCGGTGGTTTCAAAGGTTCAATCAGCCACGTGTCTATCTGCGTGGGCAGCGGTTCTAACTTTAACGGCGGTCCAGCTTGCGCGTAGGCCTGGGGTGCTGCGGCGAATGGCTTGGCCACAAACTCAGCGGAACCCTCGTCAATTGCGATCCGATGGTTGACCGGGATATTTTCGAATTCCTGAGAAAGCCCGCTTGGCCAGCGGACCGTGGCTCGAATTGTGCCTTCCGGCTTTCCCACGCCAAAAAATATTTCTTTCGTGTGCTGGGCAATAAACCCCGATCCTGCCTGCAAATACTTCGTCTGGCGGAGGGTGCCCACTTCGATTGTGATCGAAGTTCCTATGGCATCGCGATTGCTGTTGTGCCCTTGGAGGCGGAACGCGATCGATTGACCAAGTTCCTTCATCACGTTGTGCAAGATCCGTAATTGCGGGGCATTCCGGTTTTTAAGGATGACCTCCAACCGTCCGTCATGGTCGATATCGGCGAGAACAAAGGAGCGGCTGTCCTCAGGAAAGTCCAATCCCACCGCGCCTGAAACCTCGGTGAACGTGCCATCGCGGTTGTTCGCGAACATGACATTTCGTTCATAGCCGCTCCAGGAGCGGTCTGACCGAATCAATTCATTGATTGCATTCCATCCATGCTCGTAAGCCAACGAGGGTGTAGCATCTTCGGGCGATTTCGCCACCACCTGCCGCCAGAAAAAACTTGCCAGGTCGTTCCGTTCCGGCGCGGAGATGTATCCATTGGCGACGTAAAGGTCAGGGTAGCCATCGTGATCGAAATCCCAGAAATCCGATGACCAGGACCAACGGCCCATCTCCACTCCGGCTTGCTGGCTGATGTTTTGAAACCGTCCATTCCCCAGGTTTCGATAGAGCGCATTGCCTCGCGCGTGCCGCCGGTAGAGTCCGCGGATTTCTTCCGGCGCCTTTTCGTGAAAGCGCTTTTGCCCGGAAACCCTCTGGCCCGCGGACGACCACATGTCGGCAACATAGACATCCTGTTTGCCGTCGTTATCAAAGTCAGACCAGCACGCGCTCATTCCAGCCCCCGGGTCGTCGATGTGCGCTTCGCCTGTGACCGCGGTGAACGTCCCATCACCGTTGTTGCGGTACAGGTTGCTGCGCCCAAAATCGTTGGCCACATAAAGATCTGGCAAGCCGTTGGAAGCGTAGTCGCCCCAGGTGCAAGCGAAACTATAGCGGTCGTTCTCAGCGTTCAATCCTGCCGCCTCGGTCCTGTCTACGAAGGTTGCGTCCCCTTCGTTGTGCAGCAGAAAATTGCGTGGACCATTCCGGGCATCGAAATAGGGCACCGGGTAGTGATATTGGTCCAGCCCCAGATAGTAGCTATAGAGGCAGAAGTAAACATCGAGACGTCCGTCACGATCGTAGTCGGCTATAGCCGCATGCGTAAACGTTCCCTGCGGAGGCCGCTCAAACTTGAAGGCATCGCGCTTGATCGAGAACGTCCCATTCCCTTGATTCAGGAACAGCAGGGGACCGCTGGCGCAAACGACAAGAAGATCCTGGCGTCCCTTGTTTTCAAAGTCGGCGAACAGGGCGCACGCGGTGTTGTCGAGCACTCCGACCCCGGATTTTTCTGTTACGTCTTCCAGCGTCCCATCACCGCGGTTGCGGTAAAGCCGGTTTGGCAGGCCCGACGGTTGGCAAACATAGAGATCATCGAAACCGTCATTGTCGAAGTCACCCGCCGCCACACCATTGTTGCCGTAAACGTCTATGCCGCATGCACCATCCAGAACTGTACGCCAGTAGTCGGAGCCACGAAGCATCTGGTTTGTGTACGATTCCGCTCGGCCGAGAGTTTGCGAGGTTATGTCAATAAACATCGGCCCCTGCGTAACGCTGAGTGTCTCTTCGCTGGCCTCCCACCTCCGCGCTTTCCACCCCTCTGATGCATCGCGTGACCACTCGGTGTGCCATGATCCAACCCGCTCTTCACGACGCTCATCGTTCCGCTTGGCGACAATGTCATAGCGGATATCCAGGCGAACCGTGAGTGGGGCACTGGCGATTTCTTCGATACCTGTAATTTCGAATTCCGCAGTGTTTACCTCTGAGACCTGCCCCAGCCAGGCCCGGATCTCGCGAAGAAACCGCTCCCGCCCGGGAACAACCTTGCCGTCAAACAATCTTCTCGCGATCGTGATCCCGTTCCCGGCACGTAGCGTGATCTCCTTGGCCGGAACGAGCGGGGAGGCTTCGATTGATAGGTCCAGTGACTTTGCCAGGACTGAAACGTCACGGACCGACGCCTTGAGGGCTTGGCCCCACTGTTTGAGAAGTGACTCAATTTCCCAGGCATATTTTTCGGTAACGTAATCGTCGGAACCCGGAGCGACAAGACGGAGGACATCTTCCAAAGGGGAGGCTGCCGGATAGTGGGGCGTTAGACGAACGTCGGAGAAAGGGAGACCGGCGTTCCGGTTCGGGAGGCTCTTCCCGGGACCGAACACAAACGAGTATCCATGGAATGGAGCTGGACGAAGGAGTAGGGGCGCCAACCCCATGCTCTTAAGGACTGCCCGCCGGGAAGGGAACTGGATCTCGTTTTTGGGCCGCGACATCCTTAAGGTCCCGCCTGGAGCTTTCTTGGGCCTGATCTTTGCGTGACGGGGTGGAACGGAGGGCACCGCACGTCGCCGATCCCATCCCATCACAGTAACAGTAAACGTGCAAAAACCCCGTTTTGTATCAGGGCACGACTAGTCATGCCCTGATTGAGAATACGTCGTGCTTTAGAGTGTGTGAGAACTCCATTTCCAAACTCAGTCCCGTAGGCACGGCTGAAGGTTGTCCAGGATCGCGTCGCGGCCCATTTTCAGCCGTCCCTACGGGACTGGTCATCCTTTCAGATCCAACCCAGGACTAGCGTCATGGGCTAAGTTCAGCAAGTTCAGTCGTCCTTCGGGACTGAGTTTGGAAATGAAGTTCTCACACACGCTCTTTGGCCCTGAGGTCTCTTTCCTCAAGACCCCGGGGCTTTGAGCCCCTCGAACGGCGACGGAGCGCTGCCGCATTGAGCCAAACGCTGCGAATCACCGCTTCCTGAGACATCACCGCCCCAAAAAGCGACGATCTCGACCTTCACTCGTTACGATTTCCACCTTTTGACTGAAACGATCTCAACCTTTTGGTTGACAAATGTTATTTGTCAGGACTAGCTTTCATTTCGACAACAATGTAACCGGTTACTGGACCAGTGCGGAAAACGGTTACTGGGCCTCTCTTAAAAAAGAGTACCCACGCGAGTCAGCGCCCAACAGCGCAAAAAATGACCGTGGTTTCAAAGACTTGGAGGTTTTTCGGATGCGCCATGATCGCAATTTCTCCCGCCGGTTTCAATCCTTCGGCTGTATAACCCTTACATCCCTTTGCTTGCTTTTGGCGCCCTGCTTGCTTCTGGCGCCGTCCGCATTCGCTCAGGTCGATGAAGGATCAGTTACTGGAGTGGTTCAGGATGCCTCTGGCGCGGTGATTCCCAGCGCAAAAGTGACCCTCTTGAATACGGACCAGGGTTTGTCCCAGGTGACGAATACGGACGGTTCCGGCGTATACACCTTCTCGCCCGTCAGAATCGGGAACTACTCCGTGTCCGCCACTGCTCCTGGCTTCTCTGTGACCACCCAGCAAAATGTGAATGTGGCCGTTAGTCAGAATCTGCGTGTCAATATTGAGCTTAAGACCGGCGTCGCGACGGAAACCGTTGAGGTGACCACCGCACCGCCCCAGATGCAGACCGAGGATGCTTCGGTCGGGCAGGTGGTCAACGAGCGGAGCGTAAACAACCTGCCTTTGAATGGACGCAACTTTACTTTCCTGGCCCAACTGGCAGCCGGCGTAAACACTCCGCAGGCGGACACTCGCGGCAATGCGGCGAACGGAGCCTTCTCTGCCAATGGCCTGCGCCCTGCGCAGAACAACTACCTGCTGGACGGAATTGATAACAATTCCGACAATGTTGATTTCCTGAACGGAACAAACTTTGTTGTTCTTCCTCCACCCGACGCGATCGCGGAATTCAAGGTTCAGACTTCGGACTTCAGCGCCGAGCTGGGCCGTGCCGCGGGAGCGGTCCTCAACGCAACCGTCAAGTCCGGCACCAACCAGATTCACGGCGCAGCCTGGGAGTTTTTTCGCAACGATATCCTCGACGCAGCGGACTGGTTTGAAGATAACAACGGTATTAAAAAGGGAAAGCTGCGGTGGAACCAGTTCGGTGCTTCCGTCGGCGGACCCGTCATCAAGAACAAGATCTTCTACTTTGGTGACTATCAAGGTTTCCGGCACGTACAGGGCAATACCCAGTCTGGAATCAACGTGCCCACGGCGTTGCAGCGCAGCAGCGGCTACTCCGATCTTTCCGAGATCGTCTCCGCCAATGCCTCAAGCGCGCCGCGAACCGATGCTCTCGGCCGTTCCATCCCCGTCGGCACCGTCCTGGATCCCGCAACGACGCGCGCGGTGACCGCTGGCGCGGTTGATCCCGTTTCAGGTATTGCTGCCGCGAAAACTGGCTACGTCCGCGATCCCTTCGGCACCTGCGGTGCCGGCACAACGGTCTTCACGCAGGCAGCTTGCGGCTTAAATCAACTCCCTGCCTCCCGCATCGATCCCAACGCCGTCAAGCTGTTGAATCTTTACCCGCTACCAACCAACGGTGGAGTCAGTTCCAATTTTGCAACCAGTCCGAGTCTATTCCAGCACAGCAACCAGTTCGACGTCCGGACAGACTTCAACGTATCAGATAAAAACCAGGTATTCGCGCGCGCCAGCTATTGGGATAACCCGCAGTTTATTCCGGGGCCCTTTGGGGGAGTAGCGGACGGCGGCGGCTTTCAGCAGGGTACCCAGACTGCAAAATCTTTCCAGGGTGTGGCAGTCTTTACCCACGTGTTCACGCCGAGCACGGTCAATGTAGCACGGTTTGGCTGGAGCCACCTGCACACTTCGCGGTTCGGTCCGGAGGGCAGCACGCTCGGCATTCCAGAGCAATACGGAATCGCTGGTATCCCACAGGTAAATGAAAACGGCGGTCTGCCCGCCTTCTCATTTGGTGGCCTCGGACAACTGGGCAGCAATGCCTTCCTGCCTTCCGACGAAACCACCCAGACCACCCAAGTCGTCGACGACTTTTCCAAAGTTTACGGCGCTCACAGCTTCAAGACGGGCGTGGAATATCAGCATATCGTGTTCAACACACTGCAGCCGGCGTGGTCACACGGCCAATTTGATTACAACGGCACCTTCACCGATATTCCCAGCAATAACAACAACACCACGGGCTTAGCGCAATTCGTTCTGCCACCCACGGCCGCCACAGTCCCGAATGGAGTGAACTTCTCCGGGGGCTCTAACGACGTTCGCGCTTCCAACATCAACAAAACCTACGATGAACGTATGTACTTCGCTGCTTACTTACAGGACGATTGGAAGATCACTCCCCAGCTGACACTCAATATCGGCCTGCGCTGGGACTACTTTGGCCCCATCAATGAACAAAATGGCGGCCAAGCCAACTTCGTCCCGCATGGACTCAACAATAATGGAACTCCGACGTTCATCGTCCCGGCGTCCGGCAAAGACAACCGAGCCTTATCTCCTAGCTTTATAAGTCAGTTGGCCACGGATGGAATTACGCTGCTCGTGACCGACAAATACGGCAAGGGGCTGCTCAAGCCCCAATACAACAATTTTGCCCCACGCTTCGGCATGGCCTATCAGGTAAACGATAGGCTGGTATTGCGCGGCGGCGCAGGCTACTTCTATAACGCCTTCGAGAATCAGGGGTATGGGCCGAATATCGGTGAGAATTATCCCTTCGTGTACAACCTTGAGTACGCTCCCAGAGTTCCCGCCAACTCCCCGTCCGGCTTATCGGATGTTGTCCCGGTTAGCTACAACACCCCCTTCGCTGGCTGCGGGACGGCAGGCCCGGGGGGAACTGGAACCTTCGAGTCTGGCTTCTCCTGCATTCAATTGAGCCCTCTTGCAGTGAACGCGGCTGGCCTGGGGCTGCAGGGTCTACAGTTCAATTTCGTAACCCCCAGAACCATTGCGGCTAACGTCTTTCTCCAATATGCGATCACTCACTCCATGTCGGTCCAGGCCGGTTATGTGATGACCAGTGCCGCCCATTTACAGATGAATCTTGGCGCGAATAACGTCACCGCGCTGCAGGCGCACGACGCCAACCTCAACGGTGTAGTCGGTGGGGGGCCCACGGGTACAAGGCCCTTTCCTGACTTCGGGGGTGGTTCCACCGGGCGAACGATTGGAGCCAGCAATTACAGTGGTTTGCAGACAAAGCTCGAACAGCAGCTCTCAAGCGGACTCAACTACCTCTTCACTTACACATATTCCAAAACCCTTACTGACGCCGGCGACTTGCTCAATGGCGGCAGTCTGAATGGCGCCCGCGCACCCGACGTGGTCGGCTTTGGCGTCAGGGAAGAATGGTCGCCGGCCTCTTTCGATATCAGAAACGTATTCCATTTCAGTGGCGGGTACGAACTGCCGGTGGGCAAGAACAAGCGTTATATGGCTAACGCCGGCAAGCTCCAGGATGCAGTTCTCGGAGGGTGGAGCATCAACTGGATCACTACTCTGCAGGGCGGCCAGCCTCTCTCTCTCGGTTGCCCGACTGCAACCTCAAACAGCTTGGGCTGTAACGATGTGACCGTACGGGGCCAGAGCGCCAAGCTCGGAATCAAGGTCCGCCCAAATCAAAGCGGCCATTTGACTCCGTACTGGTTAGGAAACCCGGCAGCCTTCCAACAGCCTTGCCAACTGGACGGTAACTTAAATCCAATAACCGATTCACCAACGGGATGCATACCTGCCACTGGGTTTGCGGCTCTTGGCGACCGTCCGGGAACTACGACCGGCCCCAGCTACCATCGGTTTGACTTCTCCGTATTCAAAAGCATTCCCATCAGTGAGCGCTTCAGAATGGAGTTCCGCAGCGAGTTCTTCAACATCGTCAACCATCCGAATTTTAATGCTCCGGGATTCGGCGGCAACGGTGTTGTTGCGATTCCAAACGCAACCAACTTCAACAACGCTAACTTCGGCGCCATCGGGTCGACTCGTGACGCTCCCAACGCTCCAAGGCAAATTCAGTTTTCTGCGAAGTTGTATTACTAGGCTAAGATGAAAACACCCCGAAAGGCCGGCTTTCCCGGCCTTTCGGGGTGTTTCTGCGTGGCCCTTCGCTCACGCGGTCTCAACCAAGGTAGGCTGTGAGCAAAATGCATTGGTCCCGGGGAGTGATTCTTAATTCTCTTGTGTTTTGGGCCACGCTTGCCACCGCGCAGGACCATCCGAACCAGACCAGCCACGCGCCTCCGACTCAAACACTGGATCGTCAGTTTCAATCGGCAGTGGCGGCCTACGACGCAGGACGGTTTACGGAGGCTGCGGCGCAACTGGAGACCCTGCTACCTTATGCGCCAAAAACCTTTGAGGTTCATGAGCTTCTGGGGCTGGTCTACGCTGGAGAGTCACAGGACGCCAAGGCCGTAGAGCAACTCGAACTCGCGGTTCGATTAAAGCCGGATTCGGCAGCCGGCCGGACAAATTTAGCAGCCAGTCTCTTCCATTCCGGCAAATCGGAGCCGGCAGAAGCGCAGTTTCGTAAGGCTCTTCAACTGGAACCTCGCAACTACGATGCAAACCACAATTTAGGGGAACTCTACATACAGTCCACGAGGATAGCGGAGGCTGTGCCGCTGCTCGAAAAAGCGCAGGAGATTCGTCCTTCTTACGACAATGGATATGATCTCGCGCTAGCGTATTTTCAAACTGGAAAGTTTAGTCAAGCTCGACAGCTCGTTCAAAATCTTGAACAGATCAAAAACACCGGAGAGTTGCATAACCTGCTGGCTCAAATTGACGAAAAGAGCGGCGAGTTTGTGCCGGCGGTGAACGAATATGAAGCCGCCGCACACATGGATCCGAGCGAGGGCAACCTCTTTGACTGGGGAAGCGAGTTGCTTCTTCACCGGACGTATGAGCCAGCCATTGACGTGTTCCAGGAAGCTGTCAAACGTTACCCAAACTCACCGCGGCTCTTCATCGGGTTAGGCATGGCTCGCTATTCGCGGGGTACATACGACGAAGCAGTTAAGGCCCTGCTCACAGCTGCCGATCTAAACCCTGCTGATCCTCGCTGTTATCTCTTTCTCTCCAAGGCCTACGATAGCTCACCGAACCAGGCACAAGACGTGATCCAGAGATTCCGCCGTTTCTCCGAGTTGCAGCCTGGTAACGCGTTGGCGCTTTACTATTACGCGATGAGTTTGTGGAAGGGAAAGCGGGCCGAAGACCCCGGCTCCGATCTTCGGGAAGTGGAATCGTTGCTGCAAAAGTCGGTGGCTCTCGATCCGAAGCTTGCTGAAGCGCACGTGCAGTTGGGTAATCTCTACGCCGATCACCATGAATATGCGAAATCCATTCCGGAATATACGAAGGCGCTCGAAGTGAATCCCAACCTTCCAGACGCCCATTACCGCCTCGGACAGGACTATGTTCATGTCGGCCAGAAGGATCGCGCCCAGGCAGAATTCGAGGTTTACCAAAAGCAGCGCGCACAGCATTTGGCCGAAGTCGACAAGGAAAGAGCAGAAGTTCAGCAATTCGTCTACGCGGCCAAGGCGGCGCCGTCTACCAAGCCGGCCACAAATCCCGGTACCAATCGATGAGCGAAGCACCAACCACTCCTCTGCAACTCGGCCGCACCCGGCGTGAC
>Ga0137412_10002297_pt1 | contig 15105 bp, 13 predicted proteins | sample CZODoug2_1_16fun_FD_122160 | JGI IMG/M metagenome (GOLD analysis project Ga0137412, IMG submission 122160) | Vadose zone soil fungal communities from Angelo Coast Range Reserve, California, USA - CZODoug2_1_16fungal (Hybrid Assembly) | ecosystem: Environmental > Terrestrial > Soil > Vadose zone...
TGGTTTTGCCTTCCCCGGTGCCCTGGAACAGCATCCTCCCGGCCGCGCGCTACGGCAAAAAGCCACGCCAGCGGAAGGCCGATACATAACGTATGAAACCATCGGCAGGCCATCTGCTTTAAGCAAACGACGAAACCCGCTTCCCTGGACGGGTGCCCCATGTTCGCCTGACCCGCCCCGGCTTGCCGTGGGGCGTACATGGGCCGAAAAAGTTGGGGCGCAGCCCTTCGAATGCTCTCCTACGCGGGCAAACAAACTGCGGCCAAGAGCAAGAGTCCTCGCACATGAAGTGAAAGCATTGGAAAAATCCATTTTCGGCCCACGTACGCTCAGGCGAACATGGGGCACCCGTCCAGAACCAGAGGCCTCGGTTGGGGAGTTCTTCCCCGTCTACAACTAACGTCCGCTGGGATGGCGCGATGGCTGCCTTCTCAATGACGCATTGGTTTGTTACACCAGTAACCGTCGGCAACAAGGAGCGTTCATGAAATTCAGCACGATTGCTATAGGGTCAGCATCACTTTTTTTGATTGCTGCGGCAGTGGCTCAAACTGCACCACCTCCCGGAACTGTTGGGCAGCGTAAAGCGAACCAGCAAGCGCGGATTGCTCAAGGCGCCAAGAGTGGAGAATTGACCGCACACGAGACCTCCAACCTGGAAGCCCGGGAAGGCAGCGTGAACAGGGAAGAGCGCAGAATGCGTGCCGCCGACGGCGGAAAACTTACCGCAGCCGATCGCGCTGCACTCAACAACCGCCAGAACAAAATTTCCAATTCCATCTACAAAGACAAGCACAACGCCGCTGTCCGGTAATAGCCCCTTTTATTTGCGTAGCGACCGGTAAAGATCCGTAACAATCGGCGGTAGAAGCGAACGAATCGCCTTCTTGATCCGAATCGTCGCCTTGACACTGTTAACACGGGGGCGTTCCTGAAAAGCAACCTCGTGCCGATGGGTGAGGCCAGGGTCCTCTTCAGGACGGCCGTTGGAATAGTAATAAGTCGCAATGGACTTCCGGTTGCGATCGGGCGGGCATGCCAATGGTATGGGGTGACCGTGAAACGAAACACTCGTCGTGCTGAAGATGGCGCAGCGGTTGAAGACGGGTAGAATTTTCTTCTCCGCTCGCGTCACCTTCTGGTCCCATAGCTCGAAATGTCCGCCGTACTCTTCTTTCCAATCTTTGTTGAGATAAATCAGGACATTGATGCGCCGGTCCAGCCGCAGTCCCTTGTGGTAACTGAAGTCGGCGTGCACCTCCAATAACCCACCCGGCCGTATCTGATGCAGGCCTCCGCCGGTGTAGTAGGGATCGGGTAGTACGCTCTGAATCCCTGTCAGGGCTTCGAGAAACTTGAGCATTGGCCGGCTGTTGAGAAAGTAAAGCACATCACGAATCGATGGCGGCAGCTTCTCCACTACGTCGAACGCCAGTTTTTTGCGTTGGTTCACATCGGTGTGGGCGAACCAATCTGCCTCTTTCGGCTCAGGGAAATCTCGCAGCGCCGCCTCCGCTACCTCAAGGGGCAGGAAATTGTCGAAATAGATATGAGGATAAGGTGTGTTCGCCTGGTACTCCTCTGCACTGGCCTTGGCCAGTGCCTCGAGTTTGACGGCAAACTGGTCGCTCAGTAAGGCATTCAACACCCTGATGTCACTTGCGGTCTCTATCGCAGGAGGATTCTTTGACCGATTCGGGCATGGATAGCCTCCGTTGACCGTAACTCGTCCTGGCTTGGCGGCCGGGCCTGTGTTTCCAACCTAGTCATGCGCCAAATGCCTGTCAAGACGAGCCCGGTTGTAAACTAGGAGTGAGGATTTTATGGCGGAACTGCAGCGCAGACAATCAGTGACGGTCAAAGTGGGAAATGTGCGCGTGGGATCTTCCGCGCCGGTAGTCGTGCAATCCATGACGAATACAGATACCGCTGATGTGCAGGGCACGATCCAGCAGGTCGCCGCGCTGGCCAATGCGGGGTCGGAGCTGGTGCGAGTGACGGTCAATAACGATGCCGCAGCTGTCGCGGTGCCGGCCATCGTCGAGGGGCTGGCCAAGTTGGGAATCGAAGTTCCCATTGTTGGAGACTTTCACTACAACGGGCATCTGCTGTTGAAGAAGTACCCGGAGTGCGCGCGCACTCTGGCCAAGTACCGCATCAACCCGGGAAATGTCTCGATTGGCCGTAAAGACGACGACAATTTCCGCACCATGATTGAGTGCGCGGTCGAAAACCAGAAGCCGGTACGGATCGGCGTGAATTGGGGTTCGCTGGACCAGGCTCTCCTGACCCGGATGATGGATGAAAATTCCAAGCGGCCCCAGCCGGTGGATGCACGAGACGTGATGATCGAAGCGATGCTGGTGAGTGCGATCGACTCCGCCCGCGCTGCCGAACGCTACGGACTGCGCCACGACCAGATCATTCTCAGCGCGAAAGTGAGCGGCGTGCGCGACCTGATCGAGGTTTATGAATTGATGGCGGCACGCTGCGATTACGCATTGCACCTGGGTCTCACGGAAGCCGGGATGAGCATGAAGGGCATTGTCGCCTCGACCGCTGGCTTGGCGCCGCTGCTGCTCAAGGGCATCGGCGACACGATACGTGTCTCACTTACCCCTAAACCCGGCGGTGACCGCACCGAAGAAGTGCAGGTGGCGCAACAGATATTGCAATCCTTGGGCATACGCAGCTTCGCCCCGCAAGTGACGGCCTGCCCCGGATGCGGACGCACCAGCAGCACTTACTTTCAGGAACTGACGCAGGACATCCAAAGCTATGTCCGCGACAGCATGCCGGTCTGGCGCGAGCGGTATCCGGGAGTGGAAGAGCTGAAGCTGGCGGTCATGGGCTGCGTGGTGAACGGACCGGGCGAGTCCAAGCACGCCAACATCGGTATTTCCCTTCCCGGCACGTTTGAAGATCCCAAAGCCCCGGTTTACGTGGACGGGCGCCTGATGACGACCCTGCGCGGGGACGACATCGTGAACGAGTTTAAGAAGATTCTGGACGATTATGTCGACGCGCGTTACGGCAGCGGCTCGCGCGAAGAGCAGTTGATCGAAGTGCGGTAAGCAAAGGGTACGGGCTTCGGTCCTGTAGGGACGGCTGAACTAAATTCGCAAATCCTGGTTCTCACCCACGCCTTCAGCCCGTCCGGCCGAGCTCCTCAAATAAACAAATAATCGACTCAATCCCCCGATGAAAATCCGCGATGTGGAATTTCTCGTTTGGGGCGTGCAGGTTGTCGTCCGTCAGTCCAAAACCCATCAAAACGGTGGGAATCTTGAGGTGACGCTCGAAGTCGCCCACGATGGGAATCGAGCCGCCGCAACGGATGAAGACCGTTTCCTTGCCGAATACCTGGCGCAGAGCGCGAGTCGCCGCCTGGATATAACGATTGTCCGTCTGCACCACGATCGGGTCGCCAGAATGGATCAGCCGCACCCGCAACTCGATGCCCTTGGGCTGTAACGACTCAACATAGGCCTTGTATTGGGCGAAAATCTCCTGGGGGTCCATGTCCGGAACCAGGCGGAAGGAGATTTTAGCGATAGCTTTCGCGGGAATCACGGTTTTCGCGCCCGCGCCGGTAAAACCGCCAGGCATTCCGTGAACATCCATCGTGGGCCGGGCCCAGGTCCGCTCCAGCACCGAAAAAGCCGGCTCTCCGGTAAGCTCCCGGGACCCAACCTCCGCGTTCCGATATTCCTCCTCATCAAAAGGCAGGCTCTTCCAGGTTTTGAGCTCGTCAGCGGAAGGCGCGGCCACCTTGTCATAAAAGCCGGGAATAAGAATGTGCCCGTCAGCGTCCTTGAGCTTTGCGATCACCTGGGCCAACGCGATGAAAGGATTAGGCGCGGCGCCGCCAAACGATCCGGAATGCAGATCGCTCTTCGCTCCCTGGGCTTCCAGCTCGGTGTAAATCATTCCCCGCAGGCCCACGCACAGGGTAGGCAGGCCCGGAGCAAACATCGAGGTATCAGAGACCAGGGCGAAGTCGGCCTTTAGCTGCTCCGGGTGTTCGCGCAGGTACTGGGCGATTCCCTCCCCTCCCACCTCCTCTTCGCCTTCGATCAGCACTCGAACGTTGATGGGCAGGCTCCCGCCGGTGGTCTGGAACAGCGACTCCAGGGCCTTCACGTGGCTGTACATCTGTCCCTTGTCGTCGACTGCGCCCCGGGCATAGAGATTGCCGTTGCGTTCAGTGGGCTCAAACGGGGGCGAAATCCACTCATCCAGAGGATCAGGCGGTTGGACGTCGTAGTGGCCGTAGGCCAGGCAGGTAGGCTTGCCGGTGGCATGCAGCCAGTCTCCGTAAACCAGCGGATGACCGGAGGTTTCGATCACCCGGACGTGCTCCAGGCCGATTCGCTCCAGCTCCTTGGCCAGGCTCTCGGCGGCACGGCGGACATCGCCTGCGTGCTCAGGAAGGGTGGAAATGGAAGGAATGCGAAGCAGCGACTTCAATTCCTCTAAGAAGCGTGCCTGCTGGCTGCGGGCAAACTCGAGCGCGGATGGCATGGGGGCGTCTCTCCTGTGGGGCCGGAAGGCGAAAAACGGTTATTCTGGGCGATTTTGCAGTCCTGGCGGATCGATCCGGCCAGGCATTCGTCACCAGTAGCGGCTACCAGGATGTATCCTAAACCTGGGGAAGTATTCATGCTCGAGCTGGAAATCGCGCCGCGCACGGTCGCTGACCGTCTCAAGTCCGGGGAAACCGGGCTGATCCTGCTGGATGTTCGTGAACCGTGGGAGGTTGCGACGGCACAAATCGCCGGCTCGAAGCTTATGCCGATGGGCGAAATCCCCTCTCGCGCCTTTCAGGAATTAGACCCGGAGGCGAACATCATCACTGTCTGCCATTCCGGTGTCCGTTCCTTGAACGTCGCGGCATGGATGCGGAACCAGGGTTTTGAGAAAGCGCAGTCCATGAGTGGTGGGATCGATAGTTGGTCCCGGGAAATAGACCCCGCTGTTCCCCGCTATTAATTGTCGTTGGAACTCCTCCCCCTTACGTTGCAGATCAGTCGCCCCCGTGCCCATGCTGAGCAGTTCCGGGGCGTGATACAAGCAAGATAGACAACCTTTAGAAGAAAGTTAAGAGCAGCCATGGGCGCTAACGAAAGAGTATTGATCGTCGAAGACGAATTGCATGCACTGGCCGGACTGGCAGAATTAGTGTCTGGCTGGGGTTATCGTACGGAAACTGCACGAGATGGCATCGAAGGCCTGGAAAAAGTCGCGGAGTGGATTCCCGGCATCATTGTCACCGACCTCAAGATGCCGCGTATGGACGGTTTGGAACTGCTGACACGATTGAGCGAAATGCAATTGAATGCCGCGGTGATCGTATTGACCGCGCAGGGCAGTATTGAGCGTGCGGTCGAGGCGATGAAGATGGGCGCCTACGATTTCATCCAAAAGCCGATCGACCCTACCCGGCTTAAAACCGTTCTGGCAAATGCCAGCCGCCAGCGCGAAACCGAGCGCGAACTCGAAGTCACGCGCCGCAAGCTGAGGGACACCGGTTTCCTCGGCTCGCTGGTAGGGAGCTCCAGGAAAATGCAGGAGATGTTTGCCATGATTGAGCGAGTCGCTCCGAGCAACGTTTCCGTGCTGATCACCGGGGAGAGCGGCACCGGCAAGGAATTGGTGGCAAGAACCCTGCACGAGTTAAGCCCGCGCCGTGGCAAACCCTTCGTCCCTGTGAACTGCGCCGCGATTCCCGAAACCTTGATCGAGAGCGAAATTTTCGGTCATGAGAAAGGCGCCTTTACCGGAGCACTAGAACGCCGTGCCGGGTGCTTCGAACTGGCCGAAGAAGGTACCCTGCTGCTGGACGAAATCGGCGAAATGCCCGTCGGCACGCAGGCCAAACTACTGCGAGTGCTCGAAGACAAGAAGCTGCGGCGCCTGGGCAGCAAAGTCGAAACGCCCATGAACGTGCGCGTACTGGCTGCCACCAACAAGAATCCGGAGGAAGCGGTCACTTCGGGACACTTGCGTGGAGATTTGTACTACCGGTTGAACGTTTTTAACTTGCATATGCCACCGCTGCGGGAACATAAAGAAGACATTCCCGCCATCATTGAAGCCCTGCTGGCCGACATGAATAGCAAGCACGGGCGAGAGGTCAAAGGAGTGGATGGCGATATGCTGGCCCGGTTGATGGCTCATGACTGGCCCGGCAATGTGCGGGAATTGCGCAATACCATCGAACGGGCGGTCATCCTGTGCGGAGAGGGCTACATGGAAACCCGGCACCTGCCGCCTGCGTTCGGGCAGCGCTTTTTGCGTGCTGAGGTGAGCACCAATAACTACAGCGACAGTGGTGTTCACGTAGAAATTGGCAGCACCGTGGATGAAGCCGAGCGGATGCTGATCTTGAAGACCCTGGAGTCGACGCGCAACAACAAGACGCGGGCTGCCGAGATCCTGGGCATCAGCCTGAAAACGTTGCACAACAAGTTGAAGGAATACGGTAGCACGACCGCCAGCGAGACGTTGGAGGAGAGACCGGTAGTGTAGTACTGTTTGCATCAGCAACTGATACAGGTACCTATTACCAGCCGCTGGAAAGTCGATAACAGGTTCGAGTGACTGCCCCATGAGACTGAAGAGCAAGCTCGTGCTCGCGATCACCGGACTGGTGTTTCTGGTGGTATTCACCCTGTCGTGGATATTCCTGGGCCAGCTTCTGCGCCAACGAATGTCCCAGGCTTACTCTGCCAACGACATGGTGGCCCACCAGATAGCGCTGGCGACGCAGCGAAGTCTGGCGGCCAGTCACTATGCCGGCGCCAATGACCCCAAAGCTCTGCGGGCCGCCGTGGCAAAGGAGTTGCGCACCGATCCCGCGGTTACAGAACTGCTGAACTCGGCCATTCGCTATGCCCCGACCGTCTTCGACGTCACCATCGCGGACAGCGAGGGCCGCGGGCTGCTGAGTACCGATCCCACCAACCTGGACCACCTGGTACCCCAGCGGCCGGAATACGCCGAATTGGAGAGCGGTGGGTTATTGCAGCTGCTGAAAGTGGTCTTCGGACCGCCGCGCGTGTACAACCTGACCTTGCCTCTGGAACGATATAACGAACCTTTCGCCACCGTTCGTGTGGGCGTGCGGACGACCTTCCTGCGTTTCGTGGTCGAGCCCTGGCTCATCGCTGCTCTGATGTATACCGGGGTGGCAATTCTCTGCTCGCTAATCTTTGCCGCGTTCCTGGCCAACCTGGCCCTCAAGCCAATTGAACAGATCGGCGCTCGCCTCGATGCCCTGGCTTTAGCCGAAGCCGAAGGGACCGGGGAAGCAGCGGCCGGCAGATCGAGCGATGACGCCGTGGTACTGGTATCGCACAAGATCGAACGCATCGGACGGCGCATGCGCAACGTGGAAGAGGTCTTCTCTGCCCTCAAAGAGAACCTCGACCAGATCATGACCAACCTGCAGGACGGCATCCTGCTGTACACCCACGATGCCCGCGCGGTCCTGGTCAGCGACTCCGTCGAACGCTTTCTGGGTATCAGCCGGGCCGAAATTCTGGGCGCCAAGCTACACGAGGTCTTCTCCCGCAATACCCGCCTGGGCAGGCTGGTGCGCGAATCCTTTGACGCGCGCATGGCCCTGGTACAGGAGGAAATTACCACCGAGACCGGCCGCCGGGTTGAGATCTCACTCGATTTCATCCATGACGACCGGGCAGTCTATCCCCAGGAGACCCTTGGTGCCCTATTGACCCTTCATGACGTCGAATCAGTAAGAGAAATCGAGAGTGACCTGGAGCTTTCGCGACGGCTGGCGGCCATCGGACGATTGACGGCGGGAGTGGGTCACGAGGTCAAGAACCCGATCAATGCCATCGTGGTTCATCTGGAGCTGATGCGTAACAAGTTAGGCGATGCCGACCACAGGGCCATGCGGCACCTGGAAGTAATTGAAAGCGAGATACAAAGACTTGACCGGGTGGTGCAAACGCTGGTGGACTTCTCCCGTCCCGTGGAATTACAGCTCAAGGAACAGGATCTGCGCCGGGTAGTCTCCGCCGTTCTGATGTTGGCATCCGCCGAACTGGAAACCCGCGACGTCCATGTCGAAAGCGATTTGCCCGACCGTCCCGTGATGGCCAGGGTGGACTCGGACTTATTGAAGCAGGCGCTCCTCAACGTCGTCCTTAACGGCGCCCAGGCCATGGCGGAAGGCGGAAATCTGAAAGTCCGGCTGGCCGAGGACGGACGCATGGCCCTGCTCAGTGTCCATGACCAGGGTGGGGGAATCCCTGATGATGTGCGGGATAAGATTTTCGACTTATACTTCACTACTAAGAAAGATGGTAGCGGCATCGGATTAGCGATGACTTACCGTATTGTTGAGCTGCACAATGGTTCTATTGAAGTAGAATCGGATACGACTCACGGAACTACCTTTATTTTGCGCTTTCCTCTCAACACGCAACAGGAGAGTAGAGCGCGTGGATACCTAATGCCGGACGGGACCAGCTCAGCTGGATCCATCGTAGCCAAGGAGCCCAGGGGATGAGGGCAGCGCAACTACGCTCGTTGTGTGTTTTACTAGCCATTTTGTGTACCGGGTGTTCGCACAAAAACCCGGTTACGCCGCAGCAGGCCCAGGCTCCGCCATTAAAGACGGGCAAGGGTACGCTGGAATCACCAAAAACGACGCAGCAGGCGGAGAAGAGCGATACGCCGCTGGCTTCGCCGTTACCGCCGCCGTCTGCGCAAAGCGTGCCCTTGCCTCCTCCGCCGCCGCCGAAGAAGGTGAGGAAGCCCAAGAAGCCCAAGCCGGCAGATTCACCTCCGGCTATGGCCGGCGCCCCGGCTGCGTCTTCAAATAGCCAGGCCGGTGCTGGGTCGACCACAGCGCAAGTTACTCCCCCGGCCCAGCTACAACCTGCGGCGGTGAGCAACTCTGCCATTGGCCAGTTGACCACCGGTGACAGCGCCTCGGGAGAAAGAACCAAGCATGAGACTTCGGATCTGATCGGCGCGACGCAACAGGGATTGATCGCGATCAAACGGGCACTGTCGAACGATGAGAAGGCGACCGCCGGGCAGATCCACAACTATCTGAAGCAGGCCCAACAGGCATTGGAGAACGGCGATGCGGACGGTGCGCATCTGCTGGCGACCAAGGCCAAGGTGCTGCTGGATGAACTGATGAAACCGTAGTGCTGGCTTGACTTGTTGATAATTTGCGCCTTGTCAGGAATAACTGGAATCCCCCCAATCATTACTTCGGCATCGTTACTAAGGTCACGTATGCAGCTGTAGGGATAGCCTGCGAAAAAACTACGGTTCAAGGTATTCGGACGGGTTCAGCGTTCGCCCCAACTCAGCTTGGAGCGAAGCACGTCGAAGAACCCTGTCTTGCCCAGACGAACCAGGTTGACGCTGTGCTCCGAACGGCGACAGAACACCCGATCGCCCACGCGAAGCTGCAAGGCCTCCTGTCCGTCCACGGTGAGAAAGGTCAGATCAGGAATACCTTCGACGCTGACGATCACGTGCGCATCGCCGCGCACGACCATGGGACGAATCGTCAATAGATGCGGACAGATAGGGGTGATCACCATGGCGTCGACGGAGGGCGCCAGAATCGGTCCATTGGCGGCCAGGTTGTAGGCAGTCGAGCCCGTAGGAGTGGAGACGATTACCCCATCGGCGCGAAACGACGCCGCCAATTGATCGAACAAATGGATGCTGAAGTCGCCCATGCGCGCGATCGCCCCCTTGGCGATCACCACATCGTTCAGTGCTTCGTACTCCTTATACAAAGCCCCGGCACGCATGACCTCGGTGTGCAACAGGGCTCGGGCATCCACCTCGCAGCAGCCATCCTTCCAGCCCTCGAGCGTGGTGTAGAGATCAGCCAGCCGGACTTCCGTAAGGAAGCCCAGCGCACCCAGGTTGACACTGAGAATGGGAACATCCGTCCGGGCGAAGGTGCGGGCCGCCGCCAACAGCGTTCCATCGCCGCCCAGCACCACCACCAGCACTGGCTTTTGCGACGGCAATTCATGACGCGGAACGATACGTACATCCTGGATGTAGCTTCCACTCACGTGGTCCAGAATGGGTTCAAGATCATGCGCCCGCATCCAGGCAACGAGCTCAGGGAGAAGGGTGGCCAGCTCTTCCTTCTGCGGCTTGGAGATGATGGCAACAGGTCGCATGGAGGCTTTTAGTGTACGCGATGGAACGAGAACACTTAAAAGCGAGCGTAGAGAAGAAATTCGCGATTCCCCTTCGCTCCCGCGCCTCCGCCCCCGCCTCCAAGGATGGGGGAATCCGCCATCTCGCTGTGGGAGGCGCCCAGGTCCTCGACCGCGGAGCGAACGCGATCAATCGCGAACTGGTGTGCAGCTGGGTCGTGGACGATCCCGCCCTTGCCGACCTGTTCCCTGCCCGCTTCAAATTGTGGCTTGACCAGGATCACAGCCTCCACCGGGCTCCCGGGCTTCACTTCCACTGCACCGATCACCGCGGGCAACACCAGCGTGGCGGAGATAAAAGACACATCCATGGATACAAAGCTGATGCCCGGCCCCAGATCGCCGGGTTTGAGGTAGCGGGCATTGGTACGCTCGCGCAGGCTCACCCGCGGATCCTTGCGCAGGGCTTCGGCAATCTGCCCGTAGCCGGTGTCGACGGCGATCACGCAGGCCGCGCCATGCTGCAGCATGCAATCGGTAAAGCCGCCGGTGGAAGTGCCAATGTCGACACACTGCCGCCCCTGAAGGTCGATTTGCCACCGGGTAAGCGCGGCTTCCAGTTTGAGACCGCCGCGGCTTACGTAGCGTTGGTCTTCCCCCAGCACTCGCAGCAATGCGGCATCGTCGACGGGAGCGCCGGGCTTCTCGATTTTCTGCTCATTGACCAGCACTCGCCCGGCCAGGATTAACGCCTGCGCGCGTTCGCGCGACGGCGCCAACCCCCGCTCGAGCAGCAACTTATCCAGGCGGTTTCTCATCTAGAGTGGGTACGGCTACCCATCGCTTCCCATTGACGCTCGCTATTGTACTCGCTGCTTTCGGGGTACTTTAGTTTGGTTGTTTGCGCGCCACAACCGTAGAATAAGCACGGCTTGATTGATGCCAGAGAAAACCCCCAATCCGATAGGCGACCCTGATCGTTCTACCATCAGAGATTCAAGCCACACTGCCAGGATGGCTGACGGAGCGGCTGCTCCGGTGACAGATGACGCTACGTTGCTGCAGCGTGTCCGCCAAGGCGATCAACGTGCGATGGCGGATGTCTTCGACCGCTATGGCAGGGCGGTTTACTCCGTCGCTTTACGAATTCTTAAGGATACCGGCCACGCGGAAGATGTCATGCAGGAGATCTTCTTCCAGATCTGGCGGAATTCTGATTCGTTTGTGCAGGGGCGCGGTTCGCTGGGGGCGTGGCTAGTAGTGGTGGCAAGGAATCGGTCTATCGATCTGCTGCGGCGCAGAAAGCCCGTGGATTCGGTGGACGATGTGATTCTGGCGTCGCCCGGCAACATGGCTTCAGAAGTTGAGCACAATTCGATGATGGAGAAGGTCCGGAAGGTTTTGCGGGACCTCCCTGCAGAGCAGCAACGGTCGATGGAGCTGGCATTTTTCGAAGGCTTGAGCCATTCGGAGATCGCGGAGAGAACGGGTGATCCTCTGGGCACAGTAAAAACGCGTATTCGGCTAGCGCTGATTACGTTACGAAAGGCGTTTCAGTCATGACAGGCAACGGGCACAACACGCAGGAGGAGTTGGCTTCCTATGCGATGCAGAGTCTCCCGGTCGAGGAGTCCGCATCCATCAGGGCGCACCTGCAGACCTGTGCCGAATGCCGCACCGAGTTGGCTCAAGTCTGCGGTGACCTTGCCTTGGTGGGATTAGCGGTCGAGCAACAGCCGTTGCCTGACGGGGCGCGTGATCGTTTTCTGCAGAGGATTGCCTCCCCGCCCGTAGCCCAACCGGAGGCGAAGCCTGCCGGGGTTACTCCGATTGATGTGAAAGCCAAGCGTCGCGGGGCTGGGTTCTGGGTGCCCTGGATGACGGCGGCTGCCATGGCCATCGCAGCGGTGTCGCTAGGCGTGCAAAACAAGGCTTTGAATGACGAGCTGAACGATGAATCCAACCTGGTGAAAAATCTGGCTGGGCAAGCGTCCAAGGCGCAGCAGGTGCTGGAAGTTCTGACCGCGCCGAGTGCTCAGCGGGTAACGCTGACTGAAGGCAAAGCAACGGCCCAACCAAGCGCACGCGCCACCTACCTGCCGGAACGTGGAGCGCTGATTTTATTGGCGACAAATTTGAAGCCTCTGCCTGAGGGCAAGGCGTATGAACTCTGGGTAATCCCTGCCAACGGTAAGGCTCCCGTACCCGCTGGAGTCTTTCTTCCAGACTCAATCGGCACGGCCACGCTGGTGTTGCCGCCGCTTCCCGCAGGCATTGCAGCCAAGGCGTTCGGAGTGACGATTGAAAAAGCCAGCGGCGCCGATTCGCCGACCATGCCGATCATCCTGTCGGGAGCAACCGGAATCTGATGCAACGCGGCGCACGCTTCAGGCCCGAATTGCACAGGGTGGCTACAAAATCCGACGAAGGGCACGGGTTTACCCGTGCCCTTCGTTGAGAGAGTCTTAAGCGCGTAGCGCCGTTTTCGGCTCCCTACAGGATGCAGTCGACCTTCTCTTATTTGCCGCCCTTTGACGTGGACTTCAACGGCGTCGCCTGATAACACCTCGCCCCAAAACCGCACGGGGCCCCAGCTCCGCTGGCGTGGCTAACATTAATGGCATTCGCTACCGTGCCCGTCGTGGCGCTGTTAGCAGCCACCGACTGGGCGCTGGTGTGCACATCCACTCCTGTTCCATCCAGTTGGATGGACGCTGACACCTGGTTGGTGTCGGTGCGAATGACGCTCATGTAGGGCTGGTCGGAAGAAAGAACATAGATCTGTCCGAAAGGAGTGCTGAAGGTGGAGGCCATCGAAATGGGATGCCCGACCACGGGAATCGTGGCTAACACCTGGTAGTTGGTAAGGCTCACCACGCTCACCGTACTGTCCTTCTGGTTGGCCACATAGACCCGGCTTCCATCGCGCAAAATGCTGAGAGTCGCAGGCCCATTCCCGACCGGAACCGTGACCGCCTGGCCAAACAACGGAGAGTCGTTTCCGAATTGATCGAGGCTGGTATTGATGATGGTGATGGTGTTGGAGTCGTAATTGGCAGTGACCAGCTGAGACGAAGGCGCGTAGTAGTCGGCAAAGACCGGGCCAGCATTGAATCCCGCCACCGGCGTACCGGACGGCGGCGGCAGTAGCAGTGTACCGGTAGCCGGATCCAGATTCTGCCGGTTTGCCGTGGTGTCGAGCGTGTTGTACTGGCTATTGATGACGGTGACGGTGCCGCTTCCCCGATTGAGAATGAACACCCGGTTGTTGTCAGTGGAACCGACGCCGTAGACGGGGCAGATACCAACTGGCAGGGTCCGCGAAATCGTAATGGTGGAGATTTCGATGGACTGCACCTGCCCGGGGGTCGTCACCCCTGTAGGAGTCTCACAATCCCCGAAGGCGACCTTGTTGGCGCCGTTGTCCTGGGTAATCGAGTACACACGTGCCGCGTTGGCGTTGCCGGCCAGGTTGATGGGACTGGCGGGAACCGGGAGCTGCTGGGTGAGCTGAAAAACGCCGCTCGAGTTATTGGTCAGCACCGCCACTGCCGGGACATTGGGCTCGGTGATGAAGAGATTGCTTGCCGTCGAAAGCAGGTTTACCGGGCTGGCCGGCTGCAGCAAAGTGCTGCTCTGGATGTTCTTGGTCTGCAGGGTCGTCGATGGGGTAAAGCTGTTGACCGTCCCGTCTGAATTCGCAGTGGTGGCAGAGCCGGCGGTTGTGCTCAGGGTAAGCGCCAGCGGGTTGATGCCCAGGGTTGCCTGGGTCAGCAGTGTATCGCCCGAAGCATCGAAAACATTCGCCAGACCGCCCGCACTAGCTCCGGTGCTGGTGGTGACAACGGCGTAGCTTTGCGGCTGAGGGGCTGGCCCGGTGACGGCTACAGGTGTGACCACCGGCCGGGGAGTATCTCCGCATCCTGCCAGCAGTACGGCGACGCTGATCGAACACCCGGTGGCAATTCGTTGAAGAACCCTGAAGGAAAACTCTGACAAACGCACACTCCGCCGGCTCCATGACTGAAGCCATGCAACGCTAAGCACCCGTGATTACCTCACTACGTTTCATTTCGCGTCGAAAGATGATTGTAAATGGGTTCGCGTATCGAGCGATACGCCGGGCCTAAAATGAGGGGTGTTGGTTCAGGAACGGCGAATGCGGTGGCAATCGTGGCTGGTGCTTGCCGCAGTCGTTCCCTGGTGTGCAGTTGCGACCCTGCGTCATGCCACAGCAGTCTGGACTGGCGCTACGCAAACGGCGCTGGGCATCAGCCTGGGCTTCGCGCTGCTGGTATGGCTGGCCCGAGCGGCGACGCCGCTGGCTGCATTGACGGGTGGTGTCATCACGGCCGTCCTCACGCTGGCTCCTCTTCCCGAGTTGTCCTCCTGGCGCCACTCCGCACTGCCGGCCTTGTTGGCACTCTTCCTTCTCACCTTTTCCGCGACCAGGTTCGGCAGAGGCAAGAAACAACGGCTGGGCGTGGCGGAAGACAAACGTGGCCGGAACGCCGCCCAGGTGGCGGCCAACCTGGGCGTGGCCGGGTTGGGAGCGGCCGCCGCACTCAGCCATCCATTGCCTGGCACGTGTTATGCCGTGATCGTAGCCGCCGCCTTGGCTGAGGCGACAGCCGATACTCTGGCGAGCGAACTGGGAGAAGTCCTGGGCGGCCAACCCCTCATGGTGACCACGCGCCGCCGGGTGCCGCCGGGCACAGACGGAGCCATCAGCCTTGCCGGGACCCTGGCGGGATTGGGCGGAGCTGTCCTGGTGGTACTGGTGGCGACGCTCACCCTGGGACTCGGAGTCAGCGAAGCAGTATGCGCAGGCCTGGGTGCGGCTGGTGGTCTATTCGTCGATTCCCTGCTCGGCGCCACTGTCGAACGGCGCGGCTGGCTCAACAATGACGCGGTGAACTTTCTTTCCACCTTG
>Ga0137412_10002298_pt1 | contig 15104 bp, 16 predicted proteins | sample CZODoug2_1_16fun_FD_122160 | JGI IMG/M metagenome (GOLD analysis project Ga0137412, IMG submission 122160) | Vadose zone soil fungal communities from Angelo Coast Range Reserve, California, USA - CZODoug2_1_16fungal (Hybrid Assembly) | ecosystem: Environmental > Terrestrial > Soil > Vadose zone...
CAACCAGGCTCGGGTGATCGCCGGTATCGGCACCTACGACACCGCCTCCAGCATTCAGCGGGCCCGCGACGCCGAGGCCGCGGGGGCCGACGCGCTGCTGCTCGTGTGCCCCTACTACTCCAGACCCACCCAGGCCGGGGTGGTAGCCCATTGCCTCGCGGTCGCCGACGCCACCGAGCTACCCGTCATGCTTTACGATGTCCCCGCCCGCACAGGCATCGCGATCGAGCCGCGCACTCTGATCGAACTCTCCGCCCACCCCCGGATCCGAGCGGTCAAGGACGCCAAGGGCGACCTATTCGAAGCGATGACCGTCATGGCCCGCACTCCGCTGGCTTACTACTGCGGCATCGACGAGCTCAACCTGCCCTACCTCGCGTGCGGTGCCACCGGTGTAGTCAGCGTCGTGGGCAACATCGTCGCCGACCGCAATGCCGAGCTCATACGAGCCGTCCGCGGCGGCGACCTCGACACGGCACGAGCGATCCAAAGATCGCTGATCCCCCTGGTCGACGCCATCATGCGCACGTCCCAAGGCGCCATCATGGCCAAGGCCGCCTTGACCGAACTCCGAATCATCCCACACGCCACGGTGCGCCTCCCGCTGCTCGAATCGCCACCGCCGCAGCTCCAGCGCCTCAGGGATGCTCTGGCAACCAGCACGGCGGCTGTCTGACGCCGGCCCATGCCGCGTAGCAGGCACGTCACCGACCGCGCCGGCCGGATCACCTCGGAACTCGCGCTAGACCACGTGTCGATCACTGTCGACGACCTCGCGGCCGCGGTGGAGTTCTATGACGCGGCGCTGGGACGCCAACCGCCAGACCCTCTCAAGGTGACAGCCGAGAGCGGCGCAGTATTTGGCGAGCTGGGTGATCGACTTATGAGCTGATCAAGGGGGTCCAGTGGTGGGTCCTTGTGCCTGGCTTGAGTTGAACCTCGGTTGACCAGCGCTGTCTCACATAGGTGGTACGCAAAGATTCTCAGTGAGACCGGGCTATTCGGTCACTCACAGACCTTCAAGCCGTCACGTCGTGTCGGCCCCTTGTCGGGTCGGCCCCCGCCGACCGCAGCCGCAAGGCATGGTTGCCCGCGTCCTCGGCGGCCAGAAACCTGCCGCCCAGGCCGAACCGCACCGTACCGACGGACCCACCTCAGCCCTACCTATAGCTAGTCGCGCAGTACGTCGCAAATTCGGTAGCGGGCCGCTCGCAGAGCTGGGTGCATGCCGGCAACGACGCCCACCACCAAGCTGAGCACGAAGGCAAGAAGCACGAACGACACGGACAGTTGTGGCGCCTCGAGCTGGGGCGCGATGTTAGGCAGCACCCGTTCACCGGCGACCACGAGGGCCACGCCGACCAGCACACCCAGCGCGCCCCCCGTGCCGGCAATCACCACGGATTCGCTGAGCAGCTGTGCCACGATCATCCGCCTGCGCGCGCCGAACGTCCGCCGCACGGCGATCTCCCGGGCGCGCTCGGCGACCGAGAAAGACATGACGTTCGACAGACCGCTGCCCCCAATAATGAGCGCGAGCACCACCAGCGCGCAACTACCCCAAAACAGGACCTCCACGAGCTGACCGGCGACCGCGATGTCCGCCGACTGGTAGGTAGAGGTACTGAAGTCCTCCTCGAGACCATTTGCCTTGAACGGGATGTGCTGCCGATCCAATATTGCACTGATCTCGTCGTTCACCTCATCGACGGCGTCCTTGCTGGTCATCACGATACCGATCTCACCCACCGTGCGAATACCGCCGAGCAGATCTTCGCGCACCACCGGCAGTGGCGACACCGCAATTGAGCCGCCGTTTCCGGTGGCGTTGTGCGCGAGCACACCAATGATCTGGAAGGTCAGCCGACCGATCTGAATCTCGGACCTGAGCGCCTTCTGAATATCGTTGTTGAACAATCCACTAAGCGTCGAAGGACCGATCACCGTCACCCGGGCGGCGGACTCGTACTCCTGTTCGGTGAACATCCGCCCGGCAACCAGCTGCGTCGCCTTGTAGCTCAGCCAGTCCGGAGTAGAGCCAATGATGCTGGCCCGGAACAGGGTGCGCTGGTACCGCAGCATCGCGGTACCAGAGGCAATCGGCACCACAGAGGAGACAAGCTTCGGGTCCAACCTTTGCTGGAGGGCGTCGATGTCAGAGTTATCCAGGCTCTGCATACCGGTAGCCTTTGGCGAGTTTGGCTGGCCCTCAGTCAGGCTCATGGAGGTCGACAATGGGTCCAGCTTGGTCTGGTATGAACCGTAGACCTTACCCGCGAAACCGCATATAACAATAACAAGAGCAACGCTGAGAACTATTCCGAACATGCTCATCAAAGAACGGAACCATACTGTTCGCATTGCAAGAAAGGCACGACTCATTGACTGCTGGACACCCATGCATGAACCCCTTCGTGCTCACAGCGTGGGTTACCCCTACCGCCGCCCAACCCCCCGGTTGCGCCCGGCCCCCCCGATGGAGCCTTCACAGCTTAACCACAGGGAAGGATGGAAACTATAGGTTGAACCGGCACACCGCTCCGTTGCGCAAATTCGGCTGGCTAGCAAATGGCCGACCAGTCGGCCTGGCGCGGCACCACGATGACGTGGGGTACGCAAACCCACGAGCCGTGTGAGCAGCGTGCGGACAGCCTCGGGCCCCCGGGTCGCACCGTTACCGTTCGGGACGCCGGGCACCCCCTTGGCGATCGGCGCCTCCGACCAGTCTGTCCGAGGACGGCGAGATGCTGGTGCCGTTCGGGTCGGTGCGCCGGGCGCCGGCCTACCTAGAACTGCCGCTGCGCCCGGGCGGCGTTCTGGCGCACCGCGCGACGACGTCGAGGCCTCACGCTCGCTATAGGTCGTCGAGCGTCTTGTCGTGGCGGAGCCCTTTCCAGCTGGGGTGACGCAGGTAGCCCTCGCCTGTCCTCCACCGAACCACGGGAGAAGGGCTTCTGCGGCATCCCCAGCTGGAAGGGTCTGCGCACGGACAAGACCCGGGATCACCTCAACTGGCAGGGTTGAGGACGAACAGTCCGGCAACCTGGGACTTCGGAGCACGGTTTGGAGCTGTTGGTCTGTCAGGCTCTGTCGTTCCATCGGGCCGACAGCTCAAACCCCTTATCAGTCAGCTCGCGACGGAAACCGAGGTCTCTGAGCAGGCGACGCACCAGCCCTCGCCTTAGTCGACTCCCGGCGGACGGTCGGGACAGTCCGGTTTGCGGTTGGCGCGAGTCGCGCGCCACACCCCAACGCATCCCGATGTCGGAAATTGATGGCGCCGCCTGCCCGCCGGGGTTCGCTGGGATATCCCGGTCAGTAGAGCTGGGTACCGTTCAGCTTGTGGCCACCGTTCGCCAGCGCCTTTTGTCCCTCATGGAGGCCCAGCGTGGGCACTTCCGGCTGGAGTCTGGTCATCGCGGGGAGCTGTGGCTGGAGTGCGATCGGCTGTATCGCCGTCCTGTTGAGTTGCGGGAACTCGTCGGTGAGCTCGCCGCCCGGGTGCGTAGGTACCAGCCCGATGTGGTCTGCGGACCGGTGACCGGCGGAGCCTTCCTCGCATGGGAGGTGGCTCGTGTGTTGAACACTCAGTTCCGCTGCACTGTGGCACAGAGCCCGCCGGGCTCGACCGAGCTGTACTCCACCGTCTACCGACTGTCCGACCCGGCTGAGTTGGTCGATGCGAAGGTCGTCGTGGTGGACGATGTGATCAACGCGGGCTCGGCGGTGCGCTCGACGCTGGAGCAGTTGACCGCGGCTGCGTCCAAGCCGGTAGCACTGGCGGCACTGCTGGGACTCGGAGAGCCGGTCGAAGAGCTCGCCCGGGAGTATCAGATCGACCTTGAGCTGCTGGCCAGGTCACCGAACACCTTGTGGCTCCCTGCTGACTGCCCAGCCTGCGCGGCGGGCCATCCGATCGACCGGCGAGTCTGATCAGGTCGGGCGCGGGCGACCGCCTCGCTATACCGGATTGGTTGATGACAGTCGATGACGCCGGCACCATGAGCTCATGGTTGAGAGTTGGCAGCAACGCAGAAGTGCCCACCACGCCGAGTCGTCGAGTCGGGGACTCCGGGCAGGTCGATTCGATGAACGTAGGCTCGGGGAAGGCCGCCTCAACGAGCACGACGTGGGGCAAGGACGCCTAGCTGAAAAGGATCTCGGGGCTGGCCGACTCGACGAACGTGAACTCGGTCGCGGTCGTTGACCTGCGGCTGGACTGACCGTCGGACCCGCAATCGACCTGCGCCGCCAGCGGCGAGTTTCCCGGGCCGAGAGATCCTGGTCGCGAACGCGAGCGCCACCAAAAGGCGGTCTCGCAGCTCCAAAGCCGCCGGCGTCGCGTGTTTGGCGGCTCTGTCCTCAATCCGGTCATGCATGGGCTGCTCCTGGACTCGATCAGCCGTGATCACCAGCGCATATGGCTCATCGCCGGCATGCTGTGAGGTTGCTGGGCATGCCATCCGAGGGCAGGTGGGACGGCACGGGGCGCCGTCACCTCTTCGAGATCAAATTCACCAGCCGATCACCGGCCGCAGTCAAAGAGACATCGTCTCCTGATCTTGAAGCAACAGGGATCACCCGGCAGGCCACTGGCGCTACTCTTCGCCTGAGAAGCGCTCCCATGCGGACTGGCGTGTCATCCCCATGGCTTCACCAACCCGAGCCCAGGTAGCGCCTAACGCCCGAGCGCGGCGCACCCAAGCGATCAGGTTGATCTCAACCTGGGCACCCGCAGCGGCGATTCTCGGCAAGCTGGCCAAGATCTCACTGAGGTCGGTTGCGCTCTCCCATGGCGCAACCTGCGCGACGCCCGGACCTGACTTCCGCGCGATCACGTCGCCACAGAGTTGTACGCATTCATCGCAGATGAATACGCCTGGACCTGCGACCAGAGTTGCGACCTCAGTGTTCGGTTTCAAGCAGAACGAGCATGCGGCAAGCGCCGCCTTCGCCGTCGCCACCGTGACCTCCCCGTCAGGAAACACCTTGCAGCCTGTCAGGCCCCACCGTATGACGTCAGGCAATGCCTGACAAGCCGAAGGCGGGACTTGAACCCTCACAATCCGACACCTCTCCGGCGTTTACGGAGCACGGCAGGCGATCAAGCAGCAAGCAAGTTCGGCTTCACACCGCGCTCGTGGGTGCCGCCGAGCGACACGGTCTACTGGACATCAGCTACCAGTCCTCGACACGCCAGTCGGCAACTTGCTCGTCGCCGCGACTCAGCGGGGATTGCCGCGAGTTGGCATACCAGTGCGAAGACCATGCCGCCGTGCTTGTGACGCTGGGTCAGTTGGTGAGCCCACGCATCCTGGGCGGATTCAACCGATCGTCGCAAGCCAGACCTTGCTCAGCCAACAGCTGTCACTCCGGTGTTCTTGTACCGGGGTCACCGTGCTTGGTCCGGAATTTCACTGAGGCGATGGCGACGACGATGGCGATCACGAGCAGCGGCACGGCGGGTGCGTCGGTGTGCGCGTGGCTAAGCATCCAGTCACCGGCGGACGCGCCGAGTGCCATGGCCACCACGACCCCGGTCAACCGCCGTGCCGCCGTCGCCTTGTGCGACCAGAACGCGATGCCGCTCACCAGGCTGATGAAAGTGGCGGACGCGGCGGTGGTCGAGATGCCCGGCACGTGCAACGCCCGGATCGCGTTCATCTGCACGCCCATGGCGAACGCGTTCAGACCGACCAGAAGGTTGGTCACCTGGCTGGACGGTGACCCGTCCAGCCACACGGCGAGGAAGCCGACCTGCGCGACCAGCGCGAGACCGAGGGCGATCGACACCTGACGTGGCCACACCTCGAATACCTGGTCGTCGTCCACTTCCTGGTCGCCGTCGAACGCCTTGAGGATCCCCACCGCTGCCGCGCCGCCGACCGCGAACGCGGCCAACGAGACCACCACAGTCACCGGGTCGGGACCCAATGGCGGGCGGGTGCCAGCCAGCCCGACGCCCAGGAAGATGATGTTTCCGGTCTGGAAGCCGGTGAAGACCTTGCCGAAGGACAGAAAGCAGATCGCCTCGTACCCACCGGACGCGAACGCGAGCGCCACCAGCAGGCGGTCTCGCAGCTGCAAAGCCGCCGGCGTCGCGTGTTTGGCGGCTCTGTCCTCAATCCGGTCACGCATGGGCTGCTCCTGGACTCGATCAGCTGTGATCACCAGCGCATATGCCTCATCGCCGGCATGCTCTGAAGTAGCTGGGCATGCCATCCGAGGGCAGGTGGGACGACACGGGAAGCCGTCACCAGTGAGCCTGCCGCGTGACTGGTGGCTCGTCCAATAGCAGCTGTCGACCAGTCGATAGGAGTCCTATATCGACACGTCAGCTCGCTCGCCTGTAGCAGGTTGATAGCCAATTTTTATCGGCCGGTTGACAACCGATCTTGGACGCGGTAACGCTCGTCGTCGAACGTAGAGGGTGAAACGACGAGCTCACCCTCGATCGAGGACTCTGCAATGGCCGGCGTTCCGAATTAGCCCGCTCATGATGGAGCCGAGCCCAGTAGGGTGGAATTCACCAGTAGATCACCGGCCGCGGTCGAACGAACTGAAGGCAACGCCGAACGTGCTGGTAGCGGTGCCCGTTCAACGCTCGGCCAGTTACGCGAGATAGGAAGTGAAATGAGCACCAGCCGCAACCGGACAGCTACTCCACACGCCATCTCCCTATGGGAGGGGGAGATCGTCGAAGAGTCCGAACTTGGCTCTCTCCGACGGCTGACAGCCGACAACTTTCCCATCCTGCACGGCATGTCGATCAAGCGCCTGCTGATCAACCCCGGTGCGATGCGCACGCCCCACTGGCACGCCAACGCCAACGAACTCACCTACTGCGTATCGGGTACGTCCCTGGTCTCAGTCCTCGACACCGGCAGCAGGTTCGCCACATTCGTCGTCCGTGCTGGCGAGATGTTCCACATCGATTCCGGCTCGCTGCACCACATCGAGAACATCGGCGCCGACGTCGCCGAGTTCATCATCTCTTTCCGCAGCGAGCGGCCCGAAGACTTCGGACTTGCCTCGGCACTGGGCGCCATGACCGACGCGGTGCTCGGCAACACCTACGACCTCGACGCCGCGGACTTCGCCAGGATCCGCCGCGACACCAACGATCGGGCGCTGGCTGCTCGACACGGTGCTCCCGATGTCCCGCCCACCGCTTATTTCGATGACCCGCACAAGTTCGGGGTAGAAGCGATGAGCCCCCCGGTTGGTGTGGCGGTGGGTTCGGCACGAACCGCACGCGTGCAGTTCTGGGCCGCCCTCAAAGACCTCTCGATGTACTCACTCCGCATCCGCGAGGACGGGATGCGCGAACCACATTGGCACCCGGTCACCGCTGAGATGGGTTACGTCCACACCGGCAACGCCCGTATGACGGTGCTGGATCCCGACGGTTCTCTCGACACCTGGTACCTGAATGAGGGTGATGTGTACTTCATCCCTCGCGCCTATCCCCATCACATTGAAGTGATCGACTCCCCCGAGATCCACTTCTGCATCTTTTTCGACCAGCCGACACCCGGCGACATCGGCTATCGCGCGTCGCTGAGCGCCTACTCGCGTGAGGTGCTCGCCGCTACGTTCAACACCCATGTGAGCGAGCTGCCCAATTTTCCGTTCACCAAGGCCGATCCACTGATCGTCAACCGGCGCAATCCAGTCGACACGCACGCAGTCGGCGAGCCGGTCACCTGAGCGAGCACGCGCCGGTTGAACCCGAGCACCGACCTGGTCGATGACCGGGGCATCAGCACGCCGGCGACTCCGCGCGAGGTGCCGCTGGCCTGGGTCGATCCCGCAGAGGTAACCGTGCCCTGACCTACTCAGACACAAACCTCGCTGAGCACCCGCGGGCGGTCCCACCTCCTGACCGGGTGCGCGTAGCCGCCTCGGCGGGCATCAGAACATTCCATTGTCGTTCGCGGATGTCTTCGGCACGTCCTGGATGACGTCCCAGTGTTCGGCGACCTTGCCGTCCTCCAAGCGGAAGTAGTCGGCCAGCGCCCGGCCCGGGTTGTCGGGGTTGCCTGGCTCGAGGTCCAGGTGGGAGTGGGTGACGACCATGTCGCCCTCGGCGATGACGCGTTTGATGTCCAGCTTCATGTTCGGGTACTCGCCCCGCAGCCACGTCACGAACCCGATGAACGCCTGGGGCCCGTCTTGGGCGTCCGGGTTGTGCTGGATGTATCGCGGCCCGAAGTGGTCGGTGACCGCCTTCTCCGGGTTCCCGGCGAAGGCGGTGGTGTAGTAGTCGAGGACGGCCTGCTTGTTCCGCTCGAGATCCGTCATGACCTGCTCCAATCGGGCGCGTGCACACTAAAACTGGTGTCACTACACTTTTAGTGTAACACCATGATCATGATTTGCTGGCTATCCTGAGCGGCCATGGATTCACATACCGTCGACTGGAGCGCGCTGCGCGCACCGGTCGCCGGCGCGCGCGAGGCCACCGGCCTCAGGGAGCGACGCAAGCGCGCGACCCGCCAAATGCTGATCGACACCGCCAGCGATATGTTCTTGGCGCGCGGTTTCGACGCGGTGACCGTCGCCGAGATCGCGCAGGTGTGCGAAGTCTCGCCCACGACGGTGTTCAATCACTTCCCGACGAAGGAATCACTCGTCCTCGACCTCCCGGACGATCTACTCGCCGAACTCCGGGCCGCTCTTGCCGATCCGGGAGCTACGCCGCTCGAGGGCATGGTGCGGATTCTGGCCGGCGAACTGGACCACCTGACCTCCTGGCTCGAGGCCCAAGACGACAAGGCCTGGGCCGCCGAGGCGGTGCAGCGCTTTGAAGCCATGGTCCGAGACACCCCCGCGCTGCGGGCGCACCACCGCAACATGCTCCAGCAAATGACCGCCGCCGCCTGTGAGGTCCTGGCCAAGCGTGCCGGGCTGGACCCGCGCGACCCCGAGCCGCAGATCGTCGCGACCGCCCTGATCGGCTTGTGGAGCGTCCAGGTCAACTCCTCCTGCAAATACCTGGACGGGCTCCGCGGCCCAGCGGATGTGCGCGACGCTGTCACCGACGAAGTCCACCGCGCCGCCCTCCTGCTCGAGACTGGGCTCGCAACCTTCGCCACCGATGCGTGCGCTATGCGGACTCTATGACGGTGGCCATGGTCTGGACCAGCCGCCGAAATCGTCGGACAGGCTTGGCGTCGCTGGTGAGTGAGATGTCGCGGTCTGATCTTGTAAAGACGTCCGTGCCCAGGGGCGACGTAGTCGCCGTGAGTGTGACGTCGGCGGGTGCGGTCGGGGTCTTCGGGGCGAGTGTCGAGTGGTTGCTGTCGCTTTCGATCAGGTAGTCCACACTGTCGAGCCGGAAGCGCCCCCGCGCCCGGCGGGACGGGCACCGCCGCACCCCCGGGAGGCCCGGACCGCGGACCGGGCCAGTTTCACCGCCGCCCTGCAAACCGCGCGTGACCAGCTCATCGCCGCCCCCGGCACACACAAGCACAACCCCACCGACGACCACGGCATCGGTGTCATCGGTCGCGCGGTGCTGGACAGCCTGCTCCCGGCTCGCCAGCCCCGCACCAGCGCCCGCAAGGTCAAATGCGCCACCTCCCGCTACCTGCACCGCGACGACGGCCGACCCCTGATCTCCACCACGATCGTCGAGATCGGCATCGGCGTGCACACCCCGCCATTGACCCCGACCCCGCTGGCACGCAGACGGATACCGATAACCCTCAGACCACCCTCGCCCCGAGGGCCGACCCGCCGCGAACGGGTCGTGGCGATCCTGGCCAACGAACCCCGCACTGACTGGAGCGGCAAGGACCTGGCCCAAAAACTGCAGATCAAACCGCACAGCATGCTTCCAATCGACCCCTTTGAGCGCCCAGTGAAATCCCGCTCATGAACCCAATGCAGACTCCTGACGCGACAGTTTGTCCAGGTCGCGTTTGCAGAACCCGTGGTGAGCCCATTCCTCGTCGAGCACGGTACCGAGGCATTGCCGCACTGCCCGCCCCTTGGCGTACGGGGGCCATCTGTCGTCGTCGGGCACCGGCGCGGTCTGCGCGAGCTGATCAGGCGTGACCTCGGCCAGCCACGTCTCGATCTCCGAAGCCTGCCGGTTGCGCACGGCGAGCACCTCGTCGAGGCTCGGTTGGGCGGACGGGTCGAGCCCGTTCTCCTGGTCCATGACGAACGATGGACCCAGTCCCATGGCCGTGAACGGCTCGGTGAGCCCGAGCACGCAGCGCCGGAACCAGGAGTCGTGTACGAAGACAAGGTGACGCAGGGTTTCGACCATCGACCACTCGCCGTCGACGCCGTGATGTTCGCTGTTCTCGGGCATGGACCGGACGCGCTGGGTGGTCGTCGCCCAGTCGTCCCGCAGTTGCCGCCAGGCCTGTCGCAGGTCGGCCGGCTCATCGGAGCGGATCAGCAACCGCACCGGGTGGCGGCGGTCGAGCTCCGCCTCGACGTACGACATGACCTCGACCCCGTTGACCACGAGATTGGTGACCAGGCCGTCGATCTCAGCGTCCTGCATGACCACGCCGACCAGCCGGGCTCTACTCAGGTCGCACTCGCGGAACTCTGCGCCGGTGAGATCCTCGTCGTCGAAGCGTCGCATGCAGAGAGACTAGGCGGCATCGCACACGCAACGCGCGACTCTGCCGCTGAGCGCACGGAACGAGGATGAATCGCGGCTCGCCCGGACGAGCCCGTGGCCAACTCTGGTGCTCAACTGGCCAACTGAAGCGCTCAGTCACAGCGTTGTCGCATCGCACCGCCGGGGCGACGATCTTGCCGGTCCAAGGTTTGCCCGTAGCCGTGGTCGTTGGGCAACCAACTGGCGGGCGCAGCGGCGCGTCGAAGTCGGTCGGTTGTCCTGGGCGACGAAGTCGACCAGGCGTCGGCGGATCGGCTCGATGAGCACACCGTCGGGGTCGGCCACCAGCCATGGCACCGCTCCATTGACGGCCACGACGCGGCCCTACCGCGGAAGGCGCCTACCGCCTGCCCCTCTTCGCCGTCGAGCACCCACTTCCCCTTGACTTTTGGTCGATGACCAACTTTACTCGGAATTGGTCATCGACCAAGTCTGACGAAGGGGTGCGCGGTGGACGGCAGCAGGGTGTTGATCTCGGGGGCGAGCGTCGCCGGGCCGGTGCTGGCGTTCTGGCTGGCCCGGCACGGGGCATCGGTCACGGTCGTCGAGCAGGCGTCGGCGCTGCGCATGGGCGGCCAGCTGGTGGACCTGCGGGGCAGGGCGGCGCACGAGGTCCTGGCCCGGGCCGGCCTGCGGGAGGCGGTCCGCGCGGCGAGCGAGGCGGCGGAGGGCCTCTCGCTGGTAGGCGCGGACGGCCACCGCCAGGCGACGGTGCGGTCGAACGAGCTCGGCGGCAACGGGCCGGTCGCGGAGATCGAGATCCTGCGCGGCAACCTCTCCGAGGTCTTCTACGACGTGACCCGCGAGGACGTCGAGTACGTCTTCGGCGACCGGATCGCCGGCCTGGACGACCGCGAGGACGGCGTGCACGTCACCTTCGAGCGCGGCCCGGAGCGGGTGTTCGACGCGGTGGTCGGGGCGGACGGGCTGCACTCGGGCGTGCGCCGCCTGCTGTTCGGCGACGAGAAGCCGTTGCGTCACCTGAACATGTACCTGTCGTTCTGGACCGCGAAGAACCACCTTGGCCTGCGTAATTGGACCGAGGTGTACTCGGAGCCGGGGCGGACCGTGCTCATGCGGGCGATCCGCGACAACACCGCGGTGATGGCGGCGGCGGCGTTCGTGTCGCCGGCTTTCCAGTACGACTACCGCGATCTCGACGCGCTGAAGACGGTGGTGCGGTCCCGAGTGGCCGGCATGGGCTGGGAGGCGGACCGGCTGGTCGCGCAGCTGGACGACGCCGGCGACTTCTACTTCGACTCGGCCAGCCAGGTCATCCTGCCGTCCTGGTCGAAGGGACGGATCGGCCTGGTCGGCGACGCCGGCTACTGCGCCTCGCCGCTGTCCGGCCACGGCACGACCATGGCGCTTGTCGGCGCGTACGTGCTGGCGGGCGAGCTGGCCCGCGCCGACGGCGACGTCGCCGCCGGGTTCCGGGCCTACGAAGCCCGGCTGCGGCCGTGGATCGAGCAGATCCAGAAGTTCGCCGAGGGCAACGGCATTTCCATGGCCCCCAAGACCGGCTTCGGGATCTTCGCCCGCCGGGCGGTGCTGCGGCTGGTGGAGCTGCTGCCGAAGTTCACCGTCCCGCGGGCCGGCACCGGCCAGCTGTCCGACCGCTTCGAGCTGCCCGACTACTTCGAAGCCAGCGAAAGGAAAACGCAGTGACCGTGGAACGACTCAACCCGCCGACGATGCCGCCGCCGGTGGACGACACCAAATACAGCCACATCGCCATCGGTCGCGGCTCGGCCATCGTGGCGATCGCCGGACAGATCGCCAATGACGCCAACGGAAACATCGTCGGCATCGGCGACTACGAGGCCCAGGCCGAGCAGGTGTTCCGCAACGTCGCCGCCGCGCTGGCCGCGGCCGGGGGCGGCCCGGACGACCTGATCAAGAACACCATCCACGTGGTCGGGCACCGGCCCGAGCTGATCGAGCCGATCTTCGCCGCCGGGCGGCGCGTGTTCGGCGACGACTGGCCGCGCTGCGCGAGCACCTATCTCGGCGTCGAGGCGCTGGGACACCCGGACTGGCTGATCGAGATCGACGGCATCGCCGTCATTTCCTGAAGGGACAACACAATGCCCAAGACATGGTTCATCACCGGCGCGTCCAAGGGTTTCGGTCGCGAGTGGACGGAGGCCGCGCTGGAGCGCGGCGACCGGGTCGCCGCGACCAGCCGCTCGGCCGGCGCCTTCGACGACCTGGTCCGCGACTACGGTGACGCGATCCTGCCGATCGAGCTGGAGGTCACCGACCGGCAGGCCGTGATCAAGGCCGTGCAGCAGGTGGTCGACCACTTCGGCACGCTGGACGTCGTGGTCAACAACGCCGGCTACGGCCTGTTCGGCATGGTCGAGGAGGTCAGCGAGCAGCAGGCCCGCGAGCAGGTCGAGGTCAACCTGTTCGGCGCGCTGTGGGTCACCCAGGCGGTGATCCCGTTCATGCGGGCGCAGGGCTCCGGCCACATCATCCAGGTTTCCTCGATCGCGGGCGTGTTCTCGTTGCCGGGGCTGGGGGTCTACCACGCCTCGAAGTACGGGCTGGAGGGTTTCACCAACAGCCTGGCCGCCGAGGTGAAGGGCTTCGGCATCAAGGTCACGCTGGTCGAGCCGGCCGGCTACGCCACCGACTGGGCCGGGCCGTCCGCGGTGCGGGCCGAGCAGCTGCCGGCGTACGACGACTTTCGCGCCGCCATGGCCCGACCGGCGGGCAAGCGGGGCGACCCGCACGCCACCCGGGCAGCGATCTTGACCGTGGTCGACGCGGCCGAGCCGCCGCACCGGATCTTCTTCGGACAGGGCGCGCTGCCGGTGATCACCAAGGAGTACGAGGGCCGGCTGGACGAGTGGCGGCAGTGGGACGAGGTGTCCCAGGCCGCCTTCGGCTGAGTTGTACCCTGACCAAAAGGGAGAGGGGTGACCCCGGGTGCGCTGGACCCAGGACGACGTGATCTCCGCCGCGTTCGCCACGCTCGAGCAGGAGGGGATCGAGGGGCTGTCGCTGCGGGGCGTCGCGCGGGCGCTCGGGGCACACCTGAACTCGGTCAGCTGGTACGTGAAGACCAAGGCCAGCCTGATCGAGAAGATGGCCGACACCATCGTCGGGTCGGTCAACGTCAGCGACCTGCCGGCCGATCCGCTCCAGCAGGTGCGGACGGTCATCGGCCGCTACCGGCGGGCCATGCTCGGCCACCGCGACGGCGGCCGGCTGGTCGCCGGCACCTACACCACCGGCGACCGGACGCTGCGGGTCGCCGAGGTCATCGTCGGCGGCCTGCTGGCGGCCGGCCACGCCGAGGACGAGGCGGCCCGGCTGTGTTGGGCGCTGGTGTACTTCACCCTCGGCCTCACCCAGGAGCAGCAGACCCCGCCGCCGGCCAAGGAGCCGGACACGCCCTGGGAGGCGTATCCGGCCCTGGCCAAGGTGGGCAAGAGCCTGCTTGTGCACGACTCGTACGACCAGCGCTTCGACTACGGCATCGTGCGGCTGCTGCGTCTCTAGAACGACGGGCCTGCTATGAGGACGGGCCCCAGTTCCGGTCGCTGGTGCGGAACTGGTTCGGCGCGGCCAGCGGCACGCTCAGTGTGGCGTTCTGAATGGTGTACACACCGCCGGCGAGGGCGGCCCGCTCCTGCGGGGTGGGGGCGACCTGGAGGTGGAGGTTGGCCGGCGGCTGGCCGGTCAGCACCACCTGGAGGCGTTGGCCCGGCTGGATTTCGGTGAAGTTGGCCAGCAGCGGGATGTCGTAGCGGGTGAGCCGGCCGACCGGCACCGGTTGCTGGCTGGCCTGGGTGAACGGGTGGCTCGGGCTCAGCAGCGTGTGGCCGGTGCCGTACCAGCTGGTCGACGTGTCGAGTTTCCGCTGGCTGCCAAGGAGAATCCCGTCGGCCTGCTTGACGACCGTGCCGTCGGCGGCGAGCACGTTGAGCGTCGCCGACAGCTCGACCTCGGGGGCGGTCGAGGTCGCGTAGACGGTCAGGTTGGACGGCCCGTCCAGCACTCCGGTCAGCGGTGGAGTGGTGTACGTCAGCGAGCCGGACGCCTGCGCGAGCGTGCCGGTGGTGTCGAAGCGGAACGACCGCGCGGTCGGCGACGGCGGCCACGCGGCCGTGTCGACCCACCGGTTCGCCGTGTTTTCGAACAGGTGCAACGGGGTTCGCGTGTCGGCCATGCCGGTGTGCGCGCCCTTGAGCCAGGTGTTGCTGCGCGCCCCCGGCGTGGTCCAGGACAGCTTCGGGCAGATCCATGTGCGCGGCGACCACGGCAACGTCCAGTACCGGCTCGACGGCGTGCAATTGCCGCAAGGCCTGTCGCTGTTCAACAACATCCTGGCCACGCGCTATGCCGACCAGATGTCGCTGCTCACCGGTGCGTTGCCCGCCCAGTACGGCCTGCATACCGCGGGCATCGTCGACATCACCGTGAAGTCGGGCACGACCAATCCCGGCGC
>Ga0137412_10002299_pt1 | contig 15100 bp, 12 predicted proteins | sample CZODoug2_1_16fun_FD_122160 | JGI IMG/M metagenome (GOLD analysis project Ga0137412, IMG submission 122160) | Vadose zone soil fungal communities from Angelo Coast Range Reserve, California, USA - CZODoug2_1_16fungal (Hybrid Assembly) | ecosystem: Environmental > Terrestrial > Soil > Vadose zone...
CAGCGCAAATACGGCATCGGCCGCGCCGCGATCGTCGATTTCGACGTGCATCACGGCAACGGCACGCAGGATATTTTCTGGGCCGACAAGAGCGTGATGTACTGCTCGACCCACCAGATGCCGCTGTTTCCCGGCACCGGCGCGCCCGGCGAACGCGGCGACCACGACACCATCGTCAATGCGCCGCTGGCCTCCGAAGACGGCAGCAGGCAATTCCGCGCGGCGTTCGAGAACGTGATCCTGCCGCAACTGACAAAATTCGCTCCCGAGCTGATCGTGATCTCGGCCGGCTTCGACGCCCATTACCGCGACCCGCTCGCTTCCCTCAACCTGCGGGCCGAGGATTTCGGCTGGGTGACGCGCAAGCTGATGGACCTCGCCGATACCAGCGCGGGCGGGCGAATTGTTTCGGTGCTCGAGGGCGGCTATGATCTGCAGGGCTTGAAGGAATCGGTCGCGGCGCATGTCACGGCGCTGACCGGTGCCTGATCCGGACCGGCGCCTGATCCAGACCATCTTGGCGCTTCAGCCCGCCACAATCCGCCCGCGACGATGTCTTTAGGTGGCGTCAGCGAGAGGGCGCACGCAGGAAGAGAGTATGGCCGAAAACACCGCAAGCGACGTCAAGAAGCTGAGTTTCGAGCGCGCGATCGAAGAGCTCGAAATGATCGTCAAGCGGCTCGAGGACGGCAAGGTCCCGCTGGAGGAATCGGTCGCGATCTATGAGCGCGGCGAGGCGCTGAAGCGGCGCTGCGAGGAATTGTTGCGGCAGGCCGAGGCCCGGGTCGAAAAGATCACGACCGGCGCCGGCGGCCAGCCCACCGGCGTCGAGCCGCTGGATGTGCAATAGCACCGGCGATCTTAAGTTCCTCGCCCTGAGATATTGAGAATATTGGTGAAATCTCATCTGCGCCGCCCGCTTTATGACTGAAACGGGGCGCTTGAATTAGCTCTTGGCCGGTCAAACGGCCTGCTATAGTCCCACCGCTGCAGAAACGCCGAGATCGGCGGCACCGGTCATCCGGTTCCAGCATTCGTGCCTCGTATTCGCGATGTCCCGGCTTGGCCCTGGCGTTTGCGGAGTTGTTCGCGGATGTTGGAAACGGACGCCGGCAAATATTGGGAGTCGTTGCGGTTTTGATCTGACACTGGCCGGTCGATGGAACGCCGGACAGCGAATGTCAAACTCACCGCACCGTCCGGGGGATCACCGCTCAGTGCGCGTTCGAAACCGCCATATCATCTATGTGCAGGGCTACGACCCGCGCGGTCTCGCGCAATATTATCGCATGTTCCGCACCGAGCTGCGCAAGTTCGGCCGGCTCTATCAGCTGACCGCCACCATCAGCCGGCCGCAGAGCATTTCCGACAGCGAGATCGCCTCCTGGACCATCGAGACCACGACCGACGACTGGCAGACCCGCACCAATTACGATTTCCTGCGCTTTGAGGATTTCATCCAGCGCGACCTTGCCGCGCCGGTCTGGCACACGGTGTTTCAGGCGGTGTGGATCTATTGGCGGCTGGTGTTCCGCGGCACCATCGCGCGCTTCGCCAGGGCTAATTGGCGCTTTGCGACCTTCATCACCTACCCGCATTTGATGCTGCTCGGCGAGGCCGTGATCGTGGGGACGATCGCGTTCCTCTTGAAATGGGGGCTCGATGCGATCGGCATTCCGCCTCTGTTCGGCATTCTGGTGGCGGCCGCGCTGTTCGTGGCGCTGCTCGGCAGCCTGTTGAAATACAGCGAAGACCGCACCTATCTGCTCTATCTGTTGTGCGACACGATCTGGACCTGGCAGTTTTCACACCGGCAGCGGCCGGAATGGGATCAGCGCCTCGACCGTTTTGCCGACTATCTCTGCAAGGTGGTCCGCGACAGCGAGGCCGAGGAGATCGTGCTGGTCGGCCACAGCTCGGGATCGTTTCTGGGCACCGAGATCCTGGCGCGTGCGCTGAAGCGCGACCCCGCGCTCGGCCGGCACGGTCGGCGCGTCGTGTTGCTGACGCTCGGCGGCAATTATCCGATCGTCGGATTCCACAAGGCTGCGCAGGATTTCCGCGATCATCTGCGCCAGCTCGCAATCGAGCCTTCGATCGACTGGATCGACTGCCAGGCCCGCAAGGACGTGATGAATTTCTTCCAGCTCGATCCGATCGAAAGCCACGGCATCGACGCCGGCCCGCTCCGCCGCAATCCGACCATCGTTCCGGTCAGGTTTCGCGAGATGATCGATCCCAAGCACTACAATCTGTTCCGCTGGCAGTTCTTCCGGGTGCATTTCCAGTTCGTCAAAGCCAATGAACGCGCGCACGCCTACGATTTCTTCATGATCGTGTGCGGTCCGGTGCCGCTGCGCGAACGCATGTCGCGGCCCGAGGCGGCGTTGGCGATCGCGACCGGCGACACGGCGGCGCGGGAATGGGCCTGGAAGCGGCTGGAGGCCCTGCCCGCCAGCCGCGCCGATGCCGACGAATTGAGCGCCGTGGAACCATCTGCCCGGCGAAGCGGTTAAGATTCCCGCTCATTTCTGCCCCGCTCTGGGCATCTTAAGGGCGCCAGAAAGTTGGCTTTGCCGACTCGTTTGGTGTAAAGGTTTAGGAACTATTGGCTCTTGAAAGCGGCCTGCCAGCATTTAGGGGTGGCAGTAAGCGTTTGAAAAAGCTAATGAAAGCGACGTGGACGGGACCCTCAGGCGAAAGGTGACGTGCATCACATTGAACCATTCAGAGTACGTCTAGACTTTGAAACGGGGCTACCGCCCGCGCAGATGACACTCACATCGTCCGGGGTCTCGTTGCGCTGATACTGTGCAACCCATCTCACGTCGGGTCTTGGCGCCGACATTCAGAATTGGAACATCGCTGTGACCGCATATAGTAAAACTCCCCTTCTCGACACCATCCGCACACCCGAGGATCTGCGCCGGCTCAAGGTCGAACAGGTCCGGCAAGTGGCCGACGAGCTTCGGCAGGAAACCATCGACGCCGTCTCGGTCACCGGTGGCCATTTCGGCGCCGGCCTTGGCGTGGTCGAGCTGACCACCGCGATCCATTACATCTTCGATACGCCGCGCGACCGGCTGATCTGGGACGTCGGCCACCAGGCCTACCCGCACAAGATCCTGACCGGGCGCCGCGACCGCATCCGCACCCTGCGCACCGGCGGCGGCTTGAGCGGCTTCACCAAGCGCACCGAGAGCGACTACGATCCGTTCGGCGCCGCGCACTCCTCGACCTCGATCTCCGCCGGCCTCGGCATGGCCGTGGCGCGCGACCTTTCCGGCGGCACCAACAACGTGATCGCCGTGATCGGCGACGGCGCGATGTCGGCCGGCATGGCCTATGAAGCCATGAACAATGCCGGCGCGATGAACTCCCGCCTGATCGTGATCCTGAACGACAACGACATGTCGATTGCGCCGCCGGTCGGCGCGATGTCGGCCTATCTGTCCCGCCTCTACTCGGGCAAGACCTATCGCTCGCTGCGCGAGGCGGCCAAGCAGATCAACAAGCGCCTGCCGAAGATCCTCGCCAACCGCGCCAACCGCGTCGAGGAATATTCCCGCGGCTTCATGATGGATGGCGGCACGCTGTTCGAGGAGCTCGGCTTCTATTATGTCGGCCCGATCGACGGCCATAACCTCGACCACCTGCTGCCGGTCCTGAAGAACGTCCGCGACATGGAAGAAGGCCCGATCCTGGTCCATGTCGTGACCCAGAAGGGCAAGGGTTACGCGCCCGCGGAAGCCTCCGCCGACAAGTACCACGCTGTGGTCAAGTTCGACGTCGCCACCGGCGCCCAGGCCAAGGCCAAGCCCAACGCTCCCTCCTATCAGAACGTGTTCGGCCAGAGCCTGGTGAAGGAAGCCGAGAAGGACGAGAAGATCGTCGGCATCACCGCGGCGATGCCCTCGGGCACCGGCATCGACATCTTCAACAAGGCGTTCCCGGACCGCACCTTCGACGTCGGCATCGCCGAGCAGCATGCGGTGACCTTCGCCGCCGGCCTTGCGACCGAAGGCTACAAGCCGTTCTGCGCGATCTACTCGACCTTCCTGCAGCGCGGCTATGACCAGGTCGTCCACGACGTGGCGATCCAGAGCCTGCCGGTCCGCTTCGCGATCGACCGCGCCGGCCTGGTCGGCTCCGACGGCGCGACCCATGCCGGTTCGTTCGACAACGCCTATCTCGGCTGCCTGCCCAATTTCGTGATCATGGCCGCCTCCGACGAGGCCGAAATGGTGCACATGGTCGCAACCCAGGTGGCGATCAACGACCGCCCGAGCGCGCTGCGCTACCCGCGCGGCGAAGGCCGCGGCGTCGAGATGCCCGAGGTCGGCATTCCCCTCGAAGTCGGCAAGGGCCGCATCGTCCGCCAGGGCAAGCAGGTCGCGCTGCTGTCGTTCGGCACAAGGCTTGGCGAGTGCGAGAAGGCCGCCGACGAACTCGCCGCCCACGGCCTGTCCGCGACGATCGCCGACGCGCGCTTCATGAAGCCGCTCGACGAGGAGATGATCCTGGAACTGGCGCGCGAGCACGACATCCTGCTCACCATCGAGGAAGGCTCGATCGGCGGCTTCGGCTCCCACGTCATGCAGATGCTGGCCGACAACGGCATGCTGGACGGCGGTCTGCGGATGCGCTCGATGGTGCTGCCCGACGTGTTCCTCGATCACGACTCGCCCGCCGCGATGTATGCCCGCGCCGGTCTCGACGCCAAGGGCATCGTCGCCAAGGTGTTCGAGACGCTGGGCAAGGACGTCAAGACGGAGATCGTGAAGCTGGCCTGAGGTGGCGAGCCGGCGAACGATGAAAGTTGATCTGGCAGGGCCCGATACGTTCCTGCCGGATGCAATCGAGATCGGAAGGCGCAAGTCCGAGATTTACTCCGAGATTTGCGTTTTCGATGACATCAACGGACTTTATCCGCTCGACAGCGTCATCGGCCTCAAGGCCGCTGACGCATCGCTGAACATCATCTTCAAAGGCAATGAAGCGATGATGGATGCAGCCGACGCGATCATCGCCAATCTCACGCTCTTCCGCGGACCGGGCGCCGGCGTCGAACGGCTTGCTGCCGCGCCTGCGAAGGGCTGAACGCGGCATGTCCCCCTCGCCTTCCCATAAGCGCGTCGATCTCCTGCTGGTCGAACGCGGCCTGTTCGAGAGCCGGGCGCGGGCCCGCGCCGCGATCGAGGCGGGCCTCGTCATCGCCAATGACAAGACCGTCGAGAAACCCTCGCAAACCATTCCCACCGACGCCGTGCTGCAGGCGCAGCCGGCGCATCCCTATGTCTCCCGGGGCGGCGTCAAGCTTGCCGGCGCGCTGGAGCACTATCCGATCGACATCGAAGGCCATGTCTGCCTCGATGTCGGCGCTTCGACCGGCGGCTTCACCGAAGTGCTGCTCGCCAACGGCGCCGCGATCGTGTTCGCGGTCGATGTCGGCCACGGCCAGTTGCATCCCTCGCTGCACGGCCATCCGAACATCGTGTCGATGGAACAGACCGACATCCGCAAGCTGGAAGGCAAGCGCCTGCCGGCGCGGCCCGACATCGTCGTCATCGACGTCAGCTTCATCTCGCTGAAAATCGTGCTGCCGGTGGCGCTGTCGCTGGCGGCGGCGCCGATGCACCTGCTGGCGCTGATCAAGCCGCAATTCGAGGCGCCGGGCAAACATTCCAAGGGCGGCATCATCCGCGACACCGCCGTCCATGCCCAGGTTTGCGACGACATCAAAGCCTTTGCAGCCTCGCTCGGCTGCGAGGACATCGAGGTGTTCCCCTCGGCTATCGCGGGCGGCGATGGCAACGCCGAATTCTTCCTCGGCGCGCGCCGTGGTTGAACGGCTCCTGATCGATCATGTCGGCCATCGCGGCGACGGCGTCGCACTGGCCGACGGCAGCCCGCTCTATGTGCCCTATACGCTGGGCGGCGAAACGGTCGAGGCCGCGCACGTCTCCGGCCATCCCGACCGCCGGCGATTGCTGGCCATCGAGACCGCGAGCCCGGAGCGCGTCGCCGCGTTCTGCCCGCATTTTACCGTGTGCGGCGGCTGTGCGATCCAGCACTGGCAGCCGGATCTCTACCGCGCCTGGAAACGCAACCTGGTCGTCGAGATGCTGAAGCAGGCCAGGCTCGACTGCGAGGTCGCTCCGCTGGTCGACGCCCACGGCCTCGGCCGCCGCCGCATGACCCTGCACGGGCGGATGGGAATGCATGACGTGCTCAAGGTCGGCTTCGCCGCCGCCTATTCGCACGACATCGTGCCGGTCGATCGCTGCCCGATCCTCGATCCCGGCCTCGATGGCGCGCTCGATGCCGCCTGGGCGCTGGCCGAACCCCTGATCAGGATCGGAAAGCCGCTCGACATCCAGATCACGGCGACCGGCACCGGCCTCGATGTCGACATGCGCGGTTCCGGGCCGTTGCCGGCGAACATGATCGCGACATTGTCAGGTCTCGCCGAGCAGCACCGATTGGCGCGGCTGACGCGGCATGGCGAACTGGTGCTGATGCGGACACCGCCCGTGATTGCCATCGGCGCGGCGCAACTGACCCTGCCGCCGGGCTCGTTCCTGCAGGCGACGACCGCGGGCGAAGAAGCGCTGGCTGCGCTGGTCGCAAACCATTGCCGGCGCGCCAAACATATCGCCGACCTGTTCTGCGGGGTCGGCCCGTTCGCGCTGCGGCTCGCCACATCGGCGCGGGTTTCGGCCTTCGACGGCGATGCCGGCGCGGTCACAGCCTTACAGAAGGCCGCGACCGCGACATCGGGACTGAAGCCGGTCAAAGCCGAGGCGCGCGACCTGTTTCGCCGTCCGCTGATGCCGCAGGAGCTGCGCGACTTCGACGCGGTCGTGTTCGATCCGCCGCGGCAGGGCGCACAGGCCCAGGCGCTTCAGCTTGCGGCCAGCAAGGTCGGCACCGTGGTCGCGGTGTCCTGCAACATCGCGACCTTTGCCCGCGACGCCCGCATCCTGGTCGATGGCGGCTATCGTCTGGAAGGCGTCACGCCGGTCGACCAGTTTCGCCACACGCCCCATGTCGAGCTGGTGGCGCGGCTGGTGCGCTAAGCGGGCGAATTCGACTACCGCGCGACCTACTACGAACGGGTGACGCGCACGCGTTATGCAAAGTGCAATATATCCTGGACTTGGTACCGTGGAGAGGCCCGTAGCGGAGCGGAAACGTCCGTGCAGTCTCGTTGCGAGCGGCTGCAACCGGGAAGATCCTTAATCAAAGTCGTTCTGAACAAGCCCGCTGTTTCGCAGCGATGGAAATTGTAGGTGACGCCCAATTGTCGATCCGGCTGTCGGACTGAGGCACAGCGGCCTTGGTCCTGCTGTACCCAAACGAAAGGAAGGCCGCCATGCTGAGCAATGAAGGCGTCAAAGACGCAATAGAGGGAGCGGAAGTCGAGCAGAAAGTGACCGATTGTCTGCAAGACTGGAGCGCGGCTGGCGGCAAAGCCGTCCAGGAAATGATGGAAAAGCAAAGGCAACAGGACGCTGCTGAGGCCGCCGAAGCCGCTAGAGTTCAATTTGTAATCAGCCTCATTGGGAATTTGGCTTGGGCAGCGACGGTCTTCTTTCCGCCGACGACCGCACTTGTCTTCGCCCAAACCTTTTCGGAAATCGAGGGCGTTGCCACCCACACAACACCTTTAAAGGAGTTTTCAGCTTCTGCGGCGACCAAGATTGTTTCCGTCTTGGGGGCCGCGGTGGGAAGCGGTACAATTGCTCAATTTACTCAAGCCAACGGGTCGCTTGATTGGATAGCCGTCCAGGATCATTTGGATGAATTGGTACCGCAGATCGCAAAGAGCTTGGCGAGCGTGGCACAGCAATGGACCGATGGTTATCTGGCAAACCATATGGTCAAGACATTTAGCACCAGAAAGAACCTTAGGACTGATCATAATGATGACAGGGAATTCAAGGAATGGGTCAGAACCTACGAGGGAGGACAGGAACTCAGAAGAACGGTGTGGGAAAAATTTGTCTTCCCAATCCCCGGCCTTGAATTTGACCGTAGAGAAGCAGGGCTGAAAAAATTTCTGGTCGAAAAACTGACGACGTTGAAAACGAACTACGACCGTCAGTACAAAGACTACGTACAGCAAAGAACTTATGCGTATTGGTCATATTTTCAGCAATCTGGGGGATATACCGGGAGTCCTATGTCATTTCGGGATTGGAACAGGATCAGGGGAAACTTGTTTCATTTTGTTGCAAGCCTGGACGGGTTACCTGCCGAATTCCTGAAGGCGCAGGATCGACGCTTGCGCGATATGGAGTTCAGGTTGGCGTCCGGCGATACCCGTAATCGCATCCCCACGCCGCAGCCCGCTCCCCCGCCACGGATGCGACCGTGGGGGTCATGAAGGCGAACACCGGAACGCTTTGCGCTCGCTCGACCATGTGATCGAAGCGGGCCTCGTCATCGTGAGCGACACCGCGCGCCAGCCGGTCGGGGCGAAAACAGGTCGCTCAATCGCTTGCTCTGCGCCATTGAGAGCTTGCGACGCCAATCCGGCTCTGCGCCGGTTCAGCGGAGGGTGCCATGCCTAAAATCACCATCATCGAAACCGGTGTCCTCTCCGCGCAAGCGCGGAGCGGCACGGCTCCTTTCCGGACATGTTCGAGCGGATGATTGCCGCGGCGGACAGCGAGGCGACCTATGAGACGGTTCGATTGGATCGCACCGCTTGAAAGCTTCGTACGCGGCGCCTATGGAGGTCGGCCTTGCGCTTGGCGCCCAGGCCGGCGAAGCAAGGCTTCGTGATGTCGCTCGCCAGGGCGGCCTGACGCGGTTTCGACGGGCCACCGAAACGCCCTTCAATCTGATCCTGGAGGCCCGGGCCTGATTACACCACGGAATCGAACCTACCGCCCCCAGCGGTCCTGCCAGATCTTCTCGCCGATCGTGCAGGACACCCGCGGCTCCTTGTCGGCGGTCCGCATGATCGGGCGCTCGGGCTCCTTGCCTGCGACCTCGAGCAGCAATTTGGTGCGGATCGCTTCCTTGAACTTCTCGCGATCCTTGATCGACACCACGAACGAGCCGGGGCCGCCGATCACGCAGTCCTCGTAATAGTAATCGAGATTGTCGATATCCATGGTCGAATAGGACGGCTCCTTCACCATGATCGGCAGGCCGTTGATGACGATGCCCTTCGACAACGCCTCGTCGCGCGCACCCATCACCGGCGCGCCGTTGTTGTTGGGGCCGTCGCCGGAAATATCGATCACGCGCCGCAGCCCCTTATAGGGGCTCTCGTCGAACAGCGGCATCGCGAAATAGATCGCGCCCGAAATCGAGGTGCGCGAAGCGCGGCGAATCGGCGTCTTCAGGATTTCGGCGGCGACCGCATCGGCGGTTTCAGGCCCGTCGATCACCCGCCAGGGTATGATGATCTTCTGGTCGCTGGAGGCGGCCCACTCGAAATAGGTCACCGCCACCTTGCCATTCGGCCCGGTCTTCAGCGCCTGCAGAAATTCCTTGGAGACGATCGCCTGTGCATAGCCTTCGCGCTGGATCGCGAGTTCATCCATGTCCATGGAGTAGGAGACGTCGACGGCCAGGATCAACTCGACATCGACCGTGGCGGCGCTGTCCTTTTCAGTCAGCCGCTGGTCCGTCAGATGCTGGCCAGGCTGCAGCTTGAGCCCAGGCGCAGCGATGCCCGCGACATCGCCCCCGGCCATCGCGCCCGCAACAAGCACAGCCCCGATCGAGACAAACCAGCGCATCAGCTGCCCTCCAATCGTATGAAGGTATGGTGACATGCAAATCGAGCCGCGGAAAGCAGGAACATGGGCTGCTCTTCACATCTCAGTTAGCCCTGGTGATAGGTTAGCCCTGGTGAGTTTGGGATTGCGTCGCAATTGATGCAGCAACCACCCTCCGGCCATATTCGGCCAAAGCGCTGCATGTCCTGTGGTCCGGCGCGCGACGTGCTGACTTGCCTGCCTCGATCGCGAGCAAGGGGCGGCGCTTTTGTCGTCAACGCCGAAGCCGATCGCGCGGGGCGCGCGGTTAGAACCTTTTCCGTTCCGATTGAATCGGAACGGGGCTCTTGCTCCTTGACGCGTTTTCTTCACGCGAACCGGAGTCCACTTCGCTGGAAAACGCTCTAATCGCCGGTGAAACGACAAAGCAGAGGAGCAAGCCGATCGTGAAGCAATCTGCCTGTGAAAAAAGAGATCGTTTCGATGCTGCTGTTGCGACCGCCAACCACTATTTGGAGGCGCTGGACTTTCACGGTATTTTCGGCCGCGACACGATCCAGAGATCCGGCTATCGGGAATGCCCGAAATAACGGCGACCGGGCGGGAGCCGACCGCACTCCCGCCGGCCACAACGGTCGCGGCCGATGCAAGGAAGCCATCGCATAGCCGAGGTTCCCCGGCGGCGCGGGAGATTGTATCTTTGAGACCATATCTTCCACCATATCTTCCCTGCCCTGACTGATGAAATGAGGGTGCGCCGGATGATTGATGCCGTCACCAAGCCCAAAACCAAAGTCCTCACCAAGACCGAGCGGCCGCGCCTGCACAAGGTCATCCTGGTCAACGATGACTTCACGCCGCGCGAGTTCGTCGTCATGGTGCTGAAGGCTGAATTTCGGATGACCGAAGACCAGGCCCACAAGGTCATGATCACCGCGCATCGGCTCGGCGTCTGCGTGGTCGCGGTGTTCACCAAGGACGTCGCCGAAACCAAGGCGACACGCGCCACCGACGCCGGCCGCGCCAAGGGCTATCCCCTGCTGTTCACGACCGAGCCTGAGGAGTGACGCCGCGTCGCTCGGTCCGAACGCGCAGCAGCCCTCATCCTTGAAGCGACGTCTCGTCGGCCAGGCCGAACACGCGCTGCGCCCTGGAAAAACCAGCGATGGGAAATTCGCCAAGATCAGTCCAATCGCAGGCGCAGGCTTCCGCAAACGCCGCCGACGCCACCACCGTGCGATGCAGCCGGCCGGCGATCTTCTCCAGCCTCGCGGCGAGATTGACCGCGGGGCCGATGCAGGTGAAGTCGAGACGATTACTGCCGCCGATATTGCCGAACAGCACGCCGCCGATATGCAGCGCGACGCCAAACCGGAAGCGTTCGACGGCATCACGGCTCAGATAGTGCATGGCATCGACGCCGGCGCGGGCTTCGCGGGCGGCCTCCAGCACCCGGGCGCAGACCTGTTTCGGTTGGCCGTTGCTATTGCCGTCGTCCTCGGAGATCGGGAAAACCGCGAGCAACCCGTCGCCCATGAATTTCAGGATCTCGCCGCCATGCTTGCGGATCGCGGGCACCTGGCAATCGAAATACTGATTGAGAATCTCGACAATGACCTGCGGCGACAGCCGGTCCGACAACGCCGTAAAGCCGCGCAGATCCGACAGCCAGATCGCCGCCTGCATGGATTCGGCGTGGCCGCGGCGAATCTGACCGGCGAGGATTCGCTCGCCGGCCTGGTTGCCGACATAGGTGTCGAGCAGCACGGCGGCGGTGCGGCGCAGCGCGAAAATCTCGCCAAGCCTTGCAAAGGGTGCAGCGATGGCGCGCAAGGCACCGAGCTGCGCATCGGTGAAGCCGCCGGGCGCTCTCGTGGTCCAGCTTGACGCCTGCGCCGGCCCCTCGGTGAACACCATCGGCAGCGCGATGTAGTCGGTTGCGCCTTCGGCACGGACGTCGTCGAAGAACGGAAAGCGCCGGCTGTCGGGATCGTCGAGCCGATACCTGACCTCACGCTCCTCGCGGAACACGATCGCGAGCGGGCTGTTGATGAATTGCGGTGAATCCGGAAAATCGAAATCGGCGGTATTGACCTGAACTTCGCCGCCCTCCCGCCAGATGAAACTGCGGCCGAACACATCAGGATGCGGCGTGCGCACGAAGGCGCCCGCCCGCCATAGCGGCACGCCACCCGCCACCAGCCGCTCGCAGGTCTGGCGCAGCAGGTCGACCGGCGTCGGCGCCGACCGTGCGCCTTCGATCAGCCAGCCCATCAGGTCCTGAAGGTCGGAGGCGTTCATGCCGCTATTTGCGGACCAAGTTCCCGCGCCGTCAAGCCGGCACAGACGCTTGGCGTCGGGCCCTCATCCGGGCAAAGTAGCCTTCAGGGGTATGCCGGGACAGAACATATGCTCGATTCCAGCCAAGAAACGACGCCGCCCGACCGCGCCGAGATCCGGCGCAAGCTGGAGGCGGCCGACCCCGCGACGCTGTTGCTGGCGCTGGTGCAGCTCACCGGCGAGGGCGACTGGCTCGCGTCAGCAAAGCCGTTCATCCGCGGCCCGATGAACTACCAGGAGTTCATGCCGGAGGAACTGCGCGGCGCGATCCGCGACCGGCTCGCCGAGGTGCTGGCGGAGGCGCCCGCCGCGGACCGGCCGCCCGACGATGCGCTGCTGCGCGAGATGATGGCGGTCGCGGCCGGCGAGAAGGTCGCGGACGATTATATCGCGATGATGCGCGAGGACCTGACCCACGACACCCTGCCCTCGCGCAGCCTGCGCTGGCGCAAAGTCCCCGATCCGTCGGCGCTGCAGGCGACCGAAATCGTCATCATCGGCGCCGGCATGTCCGGGCTCTATGCCGCGATCCAATTGCGACAGGCCGGCATCCCCTTCACCATCATCGAGAAGAACGATGCGGTCGGCGGCACCTGGTATGAGAACGTCTATCCCGGCTGCGGCGTCGATACGCCGAACCATTTCTATTGCTACGCCTTCGAGCCCAATCACGACTGGTCGTATTACTTCGCCAAGCGCGACGAGCTATGGCGCTATTTCGAGGGCGTCGCCGACAAATATGATCTGCGGCCACACCTCCGGCTGTCCACCGAGGTGGTCGAGGCCCGCTATGACGAGGCCTGCGCGCGCTGGCGCATCGCGGTGCGCAATGCGGACGGGCAAACCGAGCAGATGTCGGCGCGCGTGCTGGTGTCCGCCGTAGGCGTCTTGAACCGGCCGAAGCCACCGGACATCGAGGGACTGCCGTCCTTTGCCGGGCCGGCGTTTCACACCGCGCAATGGGACAGGAATTTCGACTGGCGCGGCAAGCGCGTCGCCATGATCGGCACCGGCGCCTCCGGTCATCAGGTCGGGCCTGCGATCGCGCCCGATGTCGCGCGGCTGATGATCTTCCAGCGCTCGCCGCATTGGGTGGTGCCGAACCCGAACTATCACGCGGGCGTCGACGAGGGCAAGAAATGGGCGCTCGCCAACGTGCCGTTCTATCTGCGCTGGTATCGCTTCCAATTGTTCTGGGGTTTTGCCGACGGGCTGCACGACGCCCTGCGCGTCGACCCCGCCTGGCCCGATCAGAGCAGGTCGCTGAACTTGCTCAACGAGAAGCACCGGCGGTTCATGGAACGGCATATGCGCAACGAGCTCGCCGAACGGCCCGACCTGCTCGCCAAGGTCATTCCGGACTATCCGGCCTATGGCAAGCGCATCCTGATCGACAATCACTGGTTCCGGATGCTCAAGCGCGACAATGTCGATCTCATCACCGACACGATCGAGGCAATCGTGCCCGAGGGCGTGCGGATGAAAGACGGCCGCATCCATCAAGCGGACGCGCTGGTGCTGGCCACCGGTTTCAAGGTCTCAAAAATGCTGTTTCCGATGAAGGTCTTTGGCCGCGAGGGGCGCGAACTGCACGATGTCTGGGGCGACGACGACGCCAAAGCCTATCTCGGCCTCACCGTCCCCGGCTTTCCGAACTTCTTCATCCTCACCGGCCCGAACACCGGGCTTGCCCATGGCGGCAACCAGATATTCATGACCGAATGCGGCGTGCGGTACATGATGCTGGCGCTGCGCGAGCTGCTGGAGAGCGGCAAGCGATCGATCGAATGCCGGAAGGAAGTCTATGAGAATTATAACCGCGAGGTCGACGACATGCATGCGCGCATGGTGTGGACCCACAAGGGCATGACCAACTGGTACCGCAACCGCCACGGCCGCGTCTTCGCCATCTCGCCCTGGCGATTGGTCGAATATTGGAAGATGACGTCGCGGTTCGATGCGGCGGAGTATGAGTTGGGGTGAACGCTACCGCCCCACCTGCCCGCGATGCCGCAGCCAGTGATCGGCCAGCACGCAGGCCATCATGGCTTCGCCGACCGGCACGGCGCGGATGCCCACACACGGGTCGTGGCGGCCTTTGGTGACGATGTCGGTCTCGGCGCCCTGGCGATCCACCGTCTTGCGCGGTGCGAGAATCGATGAGGTTGGCTTGACCGCGAAACGCGCTACCACCGGCTGGCCGGTGGAGATGCCGCCCAGGATGCCGCCGGCGTGGTTGGACAGGAAGCGCGTGCCGTTGTTGCCGGTGCGCATCTCGTCGGCGTTCTCTTCTCCGGACAACTCAGCCGCGCCAAAACCTGCGCCGATCTCGACGCCCTTCACCGCGTTGATGCTCATCATGGCCGCGGCGAGATCGGAATCCGGATCCCTTCCGTGCTTGCGGTCTTCGCGGGATTGCTGCTGACGTACGATTCTGCGCGCCGCCTCTCCAACCCCCTGCATGGGTTTCTGGCGATGGCCATACTGGGCTGCTCGCTGCTTCCTTTTTACTCTTATGAAGGGCGTTCTTACGGGCTATACTTTCTGGTTTCCGCGCTGGCCTTGTGGGCGTGGATCACGGAACGCCCCGCCGTCGTCTTCGGACTGCTGTTCCTGGCTGGAGTACTCGTCCATTATTACGTGGTGTTGTGTCTCATCCCGTTTGTTGCGTATGAGGTCTATTCGTGGCGTTCCGGCCACCGGCCGAGGCCGCAGATTCTCGGAGGGATAATCGGCGCGATGATCGGAATTGCGATCCTGGCTCCCCAGATTCTGTCGTCGCGGAAGAATTACGGCAAATCATTCTGGGCGGCACCCTCGTTTGCGAGACTGCCCCAGGTGATCACGGAGCTGTTTCCGGCGGGCCTGGCTCTGCTCGCGGTAGGCGTGCTTTGGATTTTTCTTGTGGATCGCCGCAAGACGGTGACCTCCCTGCCGATGAGCGGGGCCGAGCGCGTGAGCTGGTTTTTCCTGCTGATTCCGCCGGCTGCGTTCCTCCTCGCCAAGACAGTGACGAACGCGTA
>Ga0137412_10002300_pt1 | contig 15100 bp, 13 predicted proteins | sample CZODoug2_1_16fun_FD_122160 | JGI IMG/M metagenome (GOLD analysis project Ga0137412, IMG submission 122160) | Vadose zone soil fungal communities from Angelo Coast Range Reserve, California, USA - CZODoug2_1_16fungal (Hybrid Assembly) | ecosystem: Environmental > Terrestrial > Soil > Vadose zone...
CGGCTGGCCGTTGGCCCGCGTCGGCACCAGGCGGTAGCTGCGGTTGCGCCACACGGCGGTGAAGAACTGGCGGGCCAGCTCGCGGCCCTGGTACTCGAGCGGCAGCGGCGGCATGGACAGCAGCACGTCCTCGGTGAGCAGCGCGACCATGTCGTCGATCGCGCCCCGCTCGAACGCCTGGCTGAGCCGGGCCACGAGGTGCTGCTCGGCCGGGGAGCCGGGCGGCGGCGGGGGCTCCCGCTGTCCCGCCGGGCCGAGCCGGGATCCCATCGCGGCGCGGGCCCGCTTCAGGGCGCTGGTCACCGACTCCACCGTCGCCTCCAGCATCTGTGCGACCTCCGCGGCGGGATAGCCGAGGACGTCGCGCAGGATCAGCACCGCACGCTGGCGAGCGGGCAGCACCTGCAGGGCGGTGATGAAGGCCAGCGAGATCGATTCGCTCTGCTCGTAATGCGCCTCCGGGCCGGGCACCGCGTGCTCAAGCAGCACGTCGGGATAGGGCTGCAGCCAGGCGATCTCACCGAACCCGGTGGGCTCGGGTGGCACCACGTCAGGCATGCCCCACTCCCGCACCGGGTCGCGCTTGGCCGACCGCAACGCGTTGAGGCACCGGTTGGTGGCGATCCGGTAGAGCCAGGTACGTACCGAGGCCCGTTCCTCGAAGCCCGCCAACCCCTGCCATGCGGCCAGCAAGGTCTCCTGCAGCGCGTCCTCGGCGTCCTGGAACGAGCCGAGCATCCGGTAACAGTGCACGTGCAGCTCGCGGCGGTACGGCTCGGTCAGCTCCCGGAAGGCCTCGCCGTCCCCGGCCCGCGCCCGGGTGATCTCCTCCGCGCTCATCGCTCCACCATCCCAGCACGCCGGTGCTCCTCGTCGTCGGTCCTTCCCCGTACCGACACCGCCCGGCCCCCGAACTGGGCGGTCCGACGCCGCCCACTTTCGACCGGTGCGGGTGTCTACCCGGGTGACCGACCGAGAAGGAGACACCGTGAACAGCACAGACCTGCACGGCAGCACCGCGGTGGTGACCGGCGCGAGCCGCGGCTTCGGCCGCGCCGTTGCCGTCGCGCTGCACCAGGCCGGCGCCCACGTCGTCGCCGTCGCCCGCGACGGCGAGCGGCTGGAGGCGCTGCGCACCGAACTCGGCGACCGGCTCACCCCGGTCGTTGCCGATGCCGCGGATCCGGTGGTGGCCGGCACCATCCTCGAGCGCCACCGACCGCGCACGTTGGTCCTCAACGCGGGTGCCCCGCCGTTGATGCGTCCGCTGCAGCAGCAGTCCTGGGAGGCGTTCAGCCGCCCCTGGGAGGTGGACGTGCAACAGGCCTTCCACTGGCTGCGCGAGGCGCTGCTGCTGCCGCTGGACTCCGGCAGCACCGTGATCGCCATGTCCAGCGGTGCGGCCGTGCACGGCTCGCCGCTCAGCGGCGGCTACGCGGGCGCCAAGGCGATGGTCCGCTTCCTGGCCGGCTACGCCGCGGGGGAGTCCGCGCGGGCGGAGCTCGGCATCCGGATCGTCTCGATCCTGCCCACACTGACCCCGGAGACCGACCTCGGCGCGATGGCGGTAGCCGCCTATGCCCGGCGGGAAGGAGTCGAGGTGGCGGAGCAACTGCGCCGGATGGGCCCCGCGCTGCGTCCGGAACACGCCGGCAAGCACCTCGCGGCGCTCGCGGTCGGCACTGACCACGCGCCGGGCGCGTACCTGTTGAGCATCGACGGACTGAAGGAGATCTCGTGACTGTCAACACCGACTTTGGCGTGATGCAGACGCCCGCGATCGTGTCCCGCGCCGAATGGGACGAGGCCCGCAATGCCCTGCTGGTCAAGGAAAAGGAGCTCACCAAGGCCAAGGACGCGATGGCCGCGCAGCGCCGTCGGATGCCGTGGCTGCCGGTCGACAAGCCGTATGCGTTCGACGGTCCGGCCGGCCGGGTGAGCCTGCTCGACCTGTTCGCCGGGCGCCGTCAGCTGATCGTCTACCGCGCCTTCATGGACCCGGGCGTGCACGGCTGGCCGGAGAACGGCTGCCCCGGTTGTTCGATGGTCGCCGACCAGGTCGCGCACCTGGCGCACCTGAACGCGCGGGACACCACGCTGGTGTTCGCCTCCCGCGGCCCGCAGGCCGACCTGGCCCGGATCAAGGCCGAGAAGGGCTGGACCATGCCGTGGTTCACCATCACCGACGACTTCGACACCGACCACGACGTCGACGAGTGGCACGGCACCAACGCGTTCATCCGCGAGGGCGACCAGGTGTTCCGCACCTATTTCGTGAACTGGCGCGGCGACGAGGCGATGGGTGGCACCTGGAGCTACCTGGACATCACCGCGCTCGGCCGGCAGGAGGAGTGGGAGGACTCGCCGCAGGGCTACCCGCAGGAGGCGCCGTATCAGTGGTGGCGGTGGCACGACGCCTACAGTTGAGGCATGCGCCACACCGCTGCGATACCGCTGCTCGCGGGCTCGCTGCTGCTCGCCGCGGCAGCCCCGAGCGCTGCGGTCCCGAACCAGATCGGCGGTCTGGGCGGTGTCGTGGTGGGCGGCGGCGTCGCGCTCGGCGCGTACGACTACCCGATCGAGGGCGGCAAGAAGCTCACCGTCGAGCGGTACACGCTCAAGCCGGGCGAGATCATTCGCTGGGGCAAGCGGCCCTCCACGGTCGTGGTCATCCCGCAGCAGGGCGACCTGGTGAACTACCCGACCTGCGCGCTGCAGTACCCGATGGCCTCCGGTCAGGCGAGTTGGCTGCCCCGCTCCCGGCACACCGGGAACCTGAGCGGTGTCACCGCCAACCAGACCGACGCCCCCATTGACGTGGTGGCCGTCATCTCCGACGTCCCCGGCCTGCCGCCGCGGGCGGACCAGATGCACCGGGAGAGCGAGCAGGGCCCGCCGGAACCCGACCCGCAGCCGGCCTCGGGCTGTCCCGCGGGCAATGCCGCATCCCCGGTGGAGGTGGTGAGCGGGATCGCCACCTCCGGCGCGCGGATCAACACCATCGACCACGGCCAGGTGGCCGTGTACCGCTACACGTTGGCACCCGGCGCCTCGACCGGCTGGCACTTCCTCCCCGACCCGGCCCTGGTGTTGCCGGTCAAGGGTTCGCTCGTGCTACGTCAGGACTGCGGGTCGGGCACCCCGGCCCGGCTCGGCCAGGCCCGTTTGTCCTCCGCGGATGGGGATCCACAACTGCTGGTCAACAACGGCACCGACACGGCCGAGTTCTTCCTGGTCGTTTTCAACATTCCGAACGCCTACCCGGTGGTCATCCCGGATGCCGTGCCCGGTCCGCCGCCCACGGACTGCCCGGCATCGATCGTGGACTGATTTTTCAGGAGTCGTGCATGCTGCGGTCCGTCTCAATCCCGCTCCTCGCCAGCGCGCTGGCGCTCTCGGTCGCGACGCCTGCGCCGGCGGAGGAGGCCCCACCCATCGGCGATGTCGGGGTGGTCATCGCCGGGATCGCCCTCGGCGCGTTCACCTACCCGCTGGAAGCCGGGAAGCGGCTCACCATCCAGCGCCACGTCCTGGACCCGGGCGAGGTCATTACCTGGCACGGTCCGTCCACCGTGATTGCCATGCACGGGAACGTGGATGGCGACCTGACCAACTTCCCGTCCTGCACAGCGCAGCAGGTCTGGCGTGCCTACCCCGCCTACTACGTCGCCCGCTCGAAGAAGGCCGGGACGCTGACCGGCGTCACCGCGAACACCTCCTCGGTGCAGATCGAGTTCTACACCGTGAGGTCCGAGGCGATCGGTGCGCCGCAGACCGACGGGCAGTTGCACCGGGAGCCGACCTCGCCGCAGGCCGGCGACATCATCTCCGGTGAGGAGTCGAACCCCGGCGAGGTCGGTAACCCGGTGACCCCGGCCAAGGGATGCCCGGCCGGCGCGGAGGGCGAGACCACGGCGCTCGCCTCCGGCGTGATGAGCAGCTCGCAGCGCATCGACGTGACCGACCACTCCCAGATCGTGATCTACCGGCACACGCTGCCGGCGGGTTACAACAGCGGCTGGTACTTCCCGTACTGGCCGACCCAGATCATCCCCGTGCGCGGGGAGATCACCATGCAGCACAGCTGCACCGACGCGACCCCGCAGCCGGTGGGCCAGGCCTCGGTCGCGAAGGGCCCGATGCTGGTGAAGAGCTCGGGCGGGGCCGAGTACCTCAGCGTGACCTGGAACATTCAGAACGGGTTCCCGATCGACCTGCCGTTCAACCTGCCGGAGTTACCGCCCTCGGGCTGCCCGAATACCGCAGTGCCCCGCTAGACCGGGCATCGTCGTGGACCTGGAGCGGCTGGCCGCCTGGATGGACGGTCGAGGCCTGGGTGCCGGCCCGATCACCGAGGTCGTGCAGCTGACCGGCGGCACCCAGAACATCCTGTTGCGCTTCACCCGGGCGGGCCGGGACTACGTGCTACGCCGGCCACCGCTGCACAAGCGCGCCAACAGCGACGAGACCATGCGCCGGGAGGCGCGGGTGTTGGCGGCGTTGGCCGGCAGTGACGTCCCGCATCCGGGGCTGATCGCGGCCTGTCCCGACGAGGACGTGCTCGGTGCGGCGTTCTATCTGATGGAGCCGGTCGACGGGGTGAACCCGTCGGAGGAGATGCCCGAACGGCTCGCCGCCGACGCGGCGTGGCAGTACCGGCTCGGGCTGTCGATGGTCGACGGCATGGCGGCGATCGGCCGGGTCGACCTGGCCGCGCGCGGGCTGAGCGATTTCGGCCGGGCCGAGGGTTGGCTGGAGCGCCAGGTGGGCCGCTGGCGCAGGCAACTGGACTCCTACGCCGAGATCGCGAACTACCCGGGCCCGTCCCTGCCGCACGTGGACGAGGTGGGGACGTGGTTGACCGAACACCGGCCGGCGACGTGGCAGCCCGGCCTGCTGCACGGCGACGTGCACTTCGCGAACGTGCTGATCCGCCGCGACGCCCCCGAACTGGTGGCCTTCGTGGATTGGGAGCTCGCCACGGTCGGCGACCCGCTGCTCGACCTCGGGCATCTGCTGGCCACCTGGCCCGCCCGACCCGCCACGGTCGCCAAGGTGGTGATGCCCGGCCTGCCGCCGCAGGACGTGGTCGTCGCGCGGTACGCCGAGCAGTCCGGCCGCGACGTCACCGACGTCACCTGGTTCATCGTGTTGGCCTGCTATCGGCTCGGCATCATCCTGGAGGGTTCCTACGCGCGGATGCTGGCCGGACAGGCCACCGCGGAGGTCGGTGACCGGCTCGGCCGCAACGCGCGCGCCCTGCTCGAGCAGGGCTACGAGCTCACCGGTTGATCAGGTACCCCCACCGCGCCGCAGAGTCAGTCCGTTGCCGACGGCCAGTGCCTGATGGGTGGTGAGTTCGTTCGCGATGGCCGTGGTGATGTGGTCGGCGGACGTGCGGGCGAGGACGAAGGACTGACCGGTCACCAAGTAGTCGCGCAGAAAGTGTTGCCAGGATTTATTATGACGCCGCGTCAGGCCGTCCTGGCTCAGGGTGTCGTAGGTGATCCCGGAAACGTCCACGGGGACGACACACCCCGCGCGCAGGTCGCTGCTGAGCCGGTCCAGCTGGACCAGGACGGTCGGGTCGTCGGAGGCCACACAGCCCGGCGGTGCGAGGGCGGTGAAGCTCTCCGGGACGTGCTTGCCCACCGGGCTAAGGGCGGTCAACCCAGCGCCGAGGATGATGGCCCCCACTTTGGCGGGAAGCAGCACGGGGACCCGGATCCGGCGCAGAACCAGAGCGAGTCCGATGCCCACCACGACCGCTGCTGGGGCCGCCGCGAGTGCGGCGTAATGCTGGAAGAACGTCGGGCTCGCCAGCAACACCACGAGGTTGACCACCAGCACCAGCACGACCGGTCGCGCCGCCCGATCCGCCCAGCAGAATGCGGTGAGCACGACAACCCCGAGCACCACGAACGCCGTCAGTTGTGTGAGGGCCGGCTGATGGTTGGTCAGTCCGCGGCCCAACCCGAACACATGCCCGAGGCGAGCCAGTCGCGACGGTCCACTGGTGTGTCGCCCCAACTGGTCGAGGACCACCATCCGGACCATGGCGCCGGGCGCAAGGGCGAAGAACGGCACCAGCACGACGGAGGCCACCGCGACGCCGGCGCCGGCCAGTCGCGCCGATGCGGCCCACCGCCGCCGCACCAGCATGAGCACGACCAGCGCAGCCCACGGCGCCACGTACCAGATCTTCACGGTCACCGCGAGACCGAGGACGGCGCCGGCCACGAGTTCTGCCCGGGTGCTGCTTGCCCGGCTGGGGTGCATCAGCAGCAGTAGGGCGACCAACAGCGCCGTGTTGCCCAGCGGTTCGAGCATCGTGGACTGCTCGGCGTAGATCGCCGAACCCCAGCACGCGTAGAGCACTCCGCCGGTGATCGCCGCGCGACGACCCCAGCGTCGGCAGATCGCGGCGACCAGCATCGCGTTGCATGCCCCGATTGCCATGAAGGCGACCCGAGCGCTGCCCATGCCGATCGGATCCGTGGTCAGCCGCCCCAGTAGGGCGAACGGTGCCAGTACCAGGGCGATGCCGGGTGGGTGCAGCAGCACGAAGTCGCGGTAGGGGAGGCGGCCGAAGGTCAAGGCGTCCGCCGCGGCGTAGTACACCCCGTCGTCGTAGCGGCCGAAGGAGGTCATGCCGCCACCGTGTAGGACGGGCACCAGGCGCACGGCGAACGCCAGTACGCCAACTGCGGCCATCAGGGCCCAGGTGCGGGCGTCCCGAGGGCTCAGTGCCATATGTCGGTAATGGGTCGAGTCGAGCACGACTCCTCGGTGCAGGGCAGACCGTTCAACGCCTGCAGGGTGCTCAGCATCGAATATTGGGTGACGTGCTCGGGGTAGCTGCCGGGGGTGATGTGTGCGCCGTAGAAGAACGTCGCGATGTGGTTGGCGGCGCTGTGGTCGTCCTCGTCGAAGGTCAGCACCAACAGGCTGTTATGGGTCCTTGCCCACTGCGCATAGGGGTCAACGTGCTGCGCCAGCCAGCTGTCGCCGACCGAGATCGACCCGCTGTGCATGTCGTGTTTCAGGTTGGGCACCAGGAAGGACACGTCGGGCAGGTCGGCGAAGTTGCTCGGCAGCGCCGTGAGGGGCCGGCTCACCGAGGCCGGGACGTTGCTGAAGTCCGTCCACGGCTCGATCTTGCGCCGGTAATGCCCGGATTTGCAGCCGGTGTAGCCGGGCGAGGGAAGACTCTCGGAGTAGGCGGCGAACGTCTTGCCGGCCGTGCTGAGTTGGTGAGCGAGGTTCTCGTCGGGGTAGCTGACCGGGCAGGTGTCCTTGGTGAGCCCGTGGGTGGACCCGGAGAACATCGCCAGGTAGTTCGGCTCGCTGGGGTGGGCCACCCCGAAGGACTGGGTCATGCTCGCGCCACCGACGGCGAGGGAATTCAGGTACGGGGCTTGGGGATTGCCGACGATCTCGGCGAGGGATTTGTTCTCCTCGAGGATCACCACGATGTGGTCGAAGGAGGGCAGCGCGGCTGCAGGAACAGCCATAAACGCCCCGGCATTGGCCGCGTGGACCTCTCCCGTATGGGGAATGGCCAGACCGAGGGCGAGCACGCCCGCCAGAGCCATGCCGGCGCCGACGCGGAACATCGCACCGGTGAGCCTCGGATGTAGTCGCATGATGTGAGAGTCCCTTGGTCAGCCTATGTCTCACCAAGGTAAGGACCCATGATTTGCCAATGATGTATGAGAAGTGACTGAGCGTCAGCTTGGAATTGGCTATGCCAACGCCGCCGTGGATTTGGCCCAGTTGTCGTGCAGTTGGTCCAGGTAGGTCTGTGCCATCGGGCCGGGCTGCACCCCGCGGGCGAACGCTCGCATGTTCGAAGGCCCGGTGTTGTAGCCGAGCGCGAGCAGTTCGTCGAGCGTCAAGCTCCCCGCCCGGTGGGTGGGTAGCGAACGCGCCAGGTCGTGCAGATACCAGGCCTCGGCCTCGATGGCCAGGTCCGGGTCCTCAGCCAGGTCCTCCCAGGCCCGCTTGGCGAAGTCACGGCCGCGTTTGGTGTCGTCGTAGGCGGCGCGGTGCATGTTCGCCACGCCCAACGAGGCATTCGGGTTCAGCGCCAGCCACAACTGCTGCGCCGCCGCGTCGTGCGGCTTGTAGGACTCGTTGAACAGAATCGCCATGACCAGCACCGGATCGACGCCCGCCGCCTTCGCGTGCTTGCGCACCGAGGCGTGCAGGGTGCCGGGCTCGTTGGGGTCGGGGGAGTCCGCGGGTTTCGTGGCGCTCGAGGAGGCCGACGGCACAGCTACCGCCGCGCCGGCCGTGCCGCCCGGAGGGTCCGAGCACCCGGTCAGCAGCGCCGGCACCACGAGCAACAGCGCGAGTCGCCGCCGGATGCCGCCTGCGTGGCTGCCGAGCACTCGCCCCCCACCGTCGCCGTGGCCCACCGTCCGGTGTGCCCGACCATCAGGTTAGCCGCGTGCGGCCGCGTCCGGGCGCGCTGCGCGACGTTCCAAGGCACGTAGTGTCTCGGCATTGGCGTAACCGACGCGTGTGGCGATCACCTCGGTGCTGAGGTCGGTGGTCCGGCGCAGATGGGCGGCCCGTTCCAGTCGGAGCCGCTGCACGATGTCGAGCGGGCTCATGCCCAGAACCTCCCGCGTGCGCCGTTCCAGCGTGCGCCGACTGGTGCCGATCGCATGCGTCGCGACACCGACGTCGAACTGCTCGGTCAAGTGCTTACGGACGAAACCCTCGAAGGCGAGCACCAGCGGATCGTTGTGTTCGAGGTGGTCGTAGACCATGTACGCCGACTGCGACGGCCGTTCGTCGATGAGCAGCAGGCGGGCGACGTGGCGGGTGAGCTCCGGGCTGATGGAACGCAGGATCGCCAGCCCGAGGTCGATGTGCGCGAAGGCGGCACCGGCGGTGAGCACCGGGCCGTCGGCCACGACCATCCGGTCCAGGTCGAGTGTCACCTCGGGATAACGAGCACGGAAGGTGGGCGTGAGGAACCAGGTGGTGGTGGCCAGCCGGCCGTCGAGGTGGCCGGCCTCGGCCAGCGGGAACACCCCGGTACAGGCGGCCGCCAGCCGAGTGCGTTCTGGGTCGATCGAGCGCAGGGTACGGACGACGGCCCGGACGTCGCGCTGCTCCATCGCTGCTTCGGTCGCCGCCCCGGTGAAGGTGCCGAGGGTGGTCACGACGACGACGTCGAGTTCCTCGAGTTCGCGCAGGGTGCGGGTGGCGCTGAACACCATGCCGCTGGACGCGGTTACTCGCCGGCGGGTACTGGCGATCGACAGCTCGATCGGCGGGATGGCGGCGTCGACCGTCGTCCGGACGGCCTCGGCGGTGCTGATGATGTCGACGAGCGAGGCGACGGCCGAGCCGAGGCAACCGTCGAGTGCGACCAACCCGATACGCATGGCGCAAATGATAGTGAACCGGGCGCATACGCCACTAGCTCGACTCGCCCTACGCCTTCTAGCGTGATACGCGAGGCCGGCGCACGGGGCGGGCGGCCGAACGAAGGACGGTCGGGGCTTTGCTGTTCGGCAGGCGGAGCGAGTGCGTGACCCTCGACGGTTTGATCGCGGGGGCGCGCGCCGGGCAGAGCCAGGTGCTCGTCGTGCGGGGCGAGCCCGGCATCGGGAAGACCGCGCTGCTCGATTACCTCGAATCGAGCGCCAGCGGTTGCCGCATCGCGCGGTCGGCCGGTGCGGAGGCCGAGATGGAACTCGCCTACGCCGGGCTGCATCAGATCTGCGGACCGTTCCTGGATCGACTCGACCGCCTGCCCGATCCGCAACGCGTCGCGCTCAGCGCTGCGTTCGGGCTGATCAGCGGCGGCGCGCCGGACCGCTTCATGGTCGGGCTCGCGGTGCTGGATCTGTTGGCGGACCGGGCCGAGGAGCGGCCGCTGATCTGCCTCATCGACGATGCGCAATGGCTGGATCGGGTGTCGGCGCAGACCCTTGCCTTCGTGGCGCGCCGGCTGGTCGCGGAGCGGATCGTGCTGGTGGCCGCGATTCGGGAACCGAGCGAGGAACGCGACTTCCGTGGCCTGCCGGAGCTCACCCTCACCGGCCTCGGTGAGGTGGACGCGGGTCAGCTGTTGGACTCCGTGGTCAAACGGCCCATGGATGCGCGGGTCCGGGAAAGGATCATCGCCGAGACCCGGGGCAACCCACTCGCGCTGCTCGAGCTGCCACGTGCCTGGACGACGGCCGAGCTGGCCGATGGCTTCGAGCGGTCGGAGGAGTTGAGCAGCCGGATCGAGGAGGGCTTCGTTCGACGACTGACCGCGCTCCCGGAGGACACCCAGCGCCTGCTCGTCACCGCGGCTGCGGAACCGCTCGGCGACGCAACGCTGCTGTGGCGGGCCGCCGCGGTGCTGGGGCTCGGGCCCAACGCCGGCGACGCGGCCGAGGCGGCCGGGTTGATCCGGTTCGGCGCGCAGGTTCGCTTCCGGCATCCGTTGGTGCGCGCCGCCGCCTACCGCAGCGCCTCCACGCAACGACGCCAGGACGTACACCGGGCGCTGGCCGAGGTGACCGATGCCGACGTCGACCCGGACCGGCGCGCGTGGCATCTGGCGCACGCCACGCAGTCGCCCGACGAGGAGATCGCTGCTGCGCTGGAACAGTCGGCCGCGCGAGCACTCTCCCGCGGCGGTTTGCTGGCCGCCGCCGCGTTACTGGAACGGGCGGCACGCCTCACGCCCGACCCCGCGCGGCGCGCTGACCGCGAGCTTGCCGCGGCCTGGCGCAAGCGCGGTGGTGGTGCCCTCGATGCTGCTCTCACGCTCCTCGCTGCGATCGAGGCGGGCCCGGCCGATGCTTTGCGGGCTGCCCAGGTGAAGCACCTGCGGGGACAGATTGCCTTCGATCAGCGGCGCGCGACATGCGCCGTGCGACTACTTGTCGACGCCGCCCAGCAACTCGAGCCGCTCGATGGCGACCTGGCCCGGGAGGCCTATCTGGAGGCTCTGGGCGCCGCGATCTTCTCCAGCACGACACAGGAGGAGGCAAGCGTGGTCGCGAAGGCCGCGCGGGCCGCAGCCCCGACCGAGGGGCAGCTGCGGATCACCGACCTGATGCTCGACGCGTTGGCCACGCGCATCGTGGAGGGCCACGCTGCGGCGGTGCCGACCCTCGCCCGGGTGGTGGAGAAAGTGCGCAGTATCGACTACCGCATCGAGAATGTGGGCAGGCTGATCTGGCTGGGCCGCAACCCCTTCGCCGGATACCTCGCCACCGATCTGTGGGATTTCGAGGCAGGGCGGATGCTGGCCGAGATGCAGGTGCAGCGAGCCCGGGACACCGGCGCGCTCGTCCAATTGCAATTTGCGGTCAACATCCTCGCGGTCCACGAGTTGCTGGCCGGGCAGTTGCCCGATGCCGCCGTGCTGGTCGAGGAGGACCGGATGGTCTGCGACATCACCGGCAATCCGCCGGTCGGCTATGCCGCGACGCTCCTCGCTGCGTTGCGTGGCACGGACGAGGTGGCGGCGTCGCGGCTGATCGCCGCGGCGCGAGACGAAGCAGCGGCATTGGGCGAGGGACGGATCGTCACGTTCGCCGGCTACGCCAGTGCCGTGTTGAACAACGGCCTCGGCCGGCACGACATCGCTGTGCAGGCCGCGCGCGAGGTCTTCGACCGTGATGTCGTGGGCGGGTACCAGATGATGGTGGTCTCCGAGCTTGCTGAGGCAGCCTCGCGCACGGGCGACACCGAGCTGGTGGTGGCGGCCCTGCAGCGGATGTCGCAGCGGGCTCGTGCCACGCCCACCGAGTGGGCGTTGGGGATGGAGGCCAGGCTCCGCGCGATGCTGAGCGGGGAGAAGGCAGACGCGTCTTACCGCGAGTCGATCCAGCGCCTGGACCGCGCGGGCCTGCGCATGGAGGTGGCCCGGGGTCACCTCCTCTACGGCGAGTGGCTGCGGCGCACCGGCGAACGGATCAAGGCACGCGCGCAGCTGCGCGCCGCTCACGATCTGTTGCTTGCCATGGGGGCGGCGGCCTTTGCCGAACGCGCTCGGCGGGAACTGGTCATGCTGGGCGAGAAGGGACTGCAGCGCAGCGTCGAGACCACCGACGAGCTGACGGTGCAGGAGTTCCACATTGCGCGCTTCGCCCGTGACGGCCTGTCGAATGCCGAGATCGGCGCTCGCCTGTTCATCAGTCCGCGGACCGTGGAGTGGCACCTCGGGAAGGTCTTCGCCAAGCTCGGCATCTCCTCGCGCAGGCAGCTGCGCAAGGCGGTCCTTGATTTCGCGCCCGACTAGCGCCCTCAGCGACCGGCGCTCTGGCCGCCGTCGACGTGCAGGACCTCGCCGGTGACGAACGGCGCGTTCTCCAGGTAGAGCACCCCGGCGACGATGTCGCTGATGGTGCCCATGCGACCCACCGGGTGCATCCCGGCCAGGAAGTCGAAGTTCTCCGGTGCGTGCATCGGGGTCTGGATGATGCCGGGCGCGACGGCGTTGACCCGCACGCCACGTTTGGCGAACTCGATGGCCAGCGACTTGGTGGCCGACTGCAGGCCGCCCTTGGTGAGCGAGGCCAGCACCGAGGGCACGTTGCTGTTCGCGTAGTCGACCAGGCTGGTGGTCACCTGCACGACGTGGCCGCCCTGGTCCTGGCTTAGCATCTGTGCGATGGCCGCCTGCGTGGTGGTGAAGAAGCCGGTGAGGTTGACCGCGATCAGGGCCTGGTAGTCCTCGGCGGTGTAGTCGGTGAACGGCTTGGCGATGAAGATCCCCGCGTTGTTCACCAGGGTGTCCACCCGGCCGAACTCGCGCACGGCGTTGTCGATGACGTTGCGCGCGACGGTCGGATCGCCGATATCGCCGGCGACGGCCAGGACGCCGGCGTCATCGGATGCCGGGATGGAACGGGAGTTGGCGACGACGGCCCACCCCTGTTTGCGGTAGGCCTGCACGAGTGCGGCGCCGATGCCCTGCGATGCGCCGGTGATCACGGCGACTTTCTGGTTGACGGTGGTCATGATGGGTTCGGCACTCCTAGGAAGGGGAATTCCGCCTGCAGGTCGGCATGCGGGGTGACGCCGCTGAAGCCGAACTTTCCGTTGGTCAGGTAGGCGGTTCGGGCGGCGAAGACGTCATCGGTCGGCACGCGACCGTTGGGGTAGGTGGCCGGAAGGCGCCGGTCGTAGTTGAGGATGTCGGGGAGCAGGGTCAGCGCTGCCCCGCGGGCCGCCTCCGGCGGGTAGCCATGTTCCTGCAGCAGCCGGCTCAACGGTTCCCAATAGAGCGTCACATCGTCGGCCGGGTGGCCGGCGTTGAAGTCGTTCTTCTGCTCGTCGGCGATGACGATCGGGTTCATGGACGGGTGCCCGTCCCGCTCCACCTGCACGAGCTTGCCGTCGCGGCGCACGCTCACCGTGGCCCACACCCCGAACAGCGGGCCGGCGCCCAGCATGTCGTTGGGCACCTCGAGGGCGATGCTCAGCACATTCTTGCCCGCGAAGGTGTCCTCACCGGTCCACTCGAAACCGTGGAAAAACCCTTCCGCATCGGCAAAGAACGGGTCGCTGCGCACCCCGAAGAACAACCGGCAGCGGCCCGCGCTGATCGGCTGTGCCGTGGCGTCGAAACCGACCGGCGTGGACTCGACGAGCACCGCCCCGGCGGGTTCAGGCCGTCGGGCCTGCTCGTCGGTCGCGTAGTACGCGGTCGCCATCTGCGGGCCGTCCATGGGATGGGAGAACACGAAGCTGAACGCCGCCTCGGCGTGCGCGTCGGCGTTGTTGTCGACGTGGATGCGATACACCGCATCGGGATGGAACTCCGAGCCGGTCATGAACGGATTGGCATCGATGATCAGCACGGTGCGCTCCGGGTCGTCCGGCGCGGCAAAGACGAACAGGTCGGTGAGGTCGAGACGTGCGTCGTCCTCGGGGAACTTGAGGTTGGCGGCGCTGAAGTGGTTCGACATGAGATGCAGCGTCGTGCCCGCACCCGGCCGGGCGCGCCAGGGGAATGCCCGGGCCGGTGCCGGGTCCGCCACCGGTTGCGGCCCGGGTACGCGCGAACCGGGCATTGACCGGGGTATTCACCGGGTCCTCGGCTCGCAGCGAAACGTGAGTATCGGCTGCATGGAATACCTGACCACCTTCACCGTCACGTTTCCCGACGATGCCTCTGCATCGGAGGTGGCGGACATCAAGGCTCGCGAAGCCGATCGGACGCGCGAGCTCGCCGAGCAGGGGCACCTCCTGCGGCTGTGGATGCTGCCGCCGACGCCGGGTCACTGGCGGGCTATTGGTCTGTGGCGAGCCGAGAGCGAGGAGCAGTTAGCGGCGATCCTCGCCTCGCTGCCCATGGATAAGTGGATGACCACGGAGACGACCCCCCTCGCCGAGCACCCCAATGACCCGGCCCGCGCCGGAGTATGAGACAGGAGACCCGTCATGCCACGCATCACCGTCGGCACCGAGAACAGTGCGGCCATCGACATCCACTACGAGGACCACGGTTCCGGCCAACCGGTCGTGTTGATCCACGGTTACCCGCTCAACGGGGCGTCGTGGGAGAAGCAGGAGCGGGTCCTGCTGCAGGCCGGCTACCGCGTCATCACCTACGACCGCCGGGGCTTCGGCAAGTCCAGCCAGCCGACTGTGGGTTACGACTACGACACCTTCTCCGCGGACCTGCATGCCCTGCTCGAGCACCTCGACCTCAACGAAGTCGTGCTGGTCGGCTTCTCGATGGGCACCGGCGAGGTGGTTCGCTACCTGGGCACCTACGGCTCGGCACGCGTGGCGAAGGCCGTGCTCATGGGAACGATCCCGCCGTTCCTGCTCAAGACCGGCGACAACCCCGAAGGCGTCGACGGGTCGGTGTTCGACGAGATCAAGGCGGCGGTCGTGCGTGACCGGCCCGCCTATTTCAAGGACTTCCTCGACAACTTCTACAACGTCGATGTTCTCGGCGGCACCCGGATCAGCGACCAGGCCTGGCAGAACAGCTTCACCGTCGCCATCGGCGCCTCGCCCTACGCGGCGCATGCCTGTGTGGACACCTGGCTGACGGACTTCCGCGATGACGTGGCGAAGATCGACGTGCCGACCTTGTTGATCCACGGCAACGCGGACCGAATCC
>Ga0137412_10002301_pt1 | contig 15096 bp, 14 predicted proteins | sample CZODoug2_1_16fun_FD_122160 | JGI IMG/M metagenome (GOLD analysis project Ga0137412, IMG submission 122160) | Vadose zone soil fungal communities from Angelo Coast Range Reserve, California, USA - CZODoug2_1_16fungal (Hybrid Assembly) | ecosystem: Environmental > Terrestrial > Soil > Vadose zone...
CACGCAGGACTGCACGCTTGTCGTCGTCGGTGGTCAACTCGGCGGCGCGCTCATAGGCGGCCGTCGCTCCGACGTGCCCACCACGGTCACCGGCCCGGTCGCCGACGTGGGCCAGCTCGGTGGCGATCGCGTCGTCGGGCCCGGTCGCGGCGTTGGCCCGATGCCAGGCGCGCCGGTCACGGTCCTTCACTGCGTCGAGCGCGTCGGCCAGTGCCTGCTCGACGGCCCGGCGCGCCTGGGACGTCGCGCCCCGATAGACCGCTGACCGCACCAGGGGGTGACGGAACGTCAGTGCGCCGGCGCGGGTGATCACCAGGCCGGCCGTTTCTGCCGCGTCGAGCGCGCCTGCGTCGATGCCCAGCGAGCGCGCGGCGCGGATCACCAGGTCGACGTCGTCGGAGTCACTGGCCGCCGCGACGAGCAGCAAGGTCTGGGTATCGGCGGGCTGGCGGCGGACCCGGTCGCCGAAGAGGTGCTCGACGTCCGCGCCGACCGGCAGGCGATCGGGAAGCGGGGCCGTTCCCGCCAACTGAGCCGCGGTCAACGACTCGGCCAGTTCGGCGAGCGCGAGCGGGTTTCCGAGCGTGCCCGACAACATCCGGTCGCGGACCGCGGTGGCGACGGGTACGTGCGCTCGTTCGGAGAGCAGCGCGTCGGCGGAGGCCTCGTCGAGGCCGGTGAGGTGCAGTTGCGGTAGGCCGGGTGCGGCGAACGGTCGGAGCGGATCGTCGCGCGCCGCGAACAGCATTGCGATGCCCTCGGCCTGGATGCGACGTGCGACGAAGGTGAGCGCGTCGGCGCTGGCGCTGTCCAGCCACTGGGCGTCGTCGACGATGCACAGCACGGGAGATTCGACGGCGGCTTCGGCCAGCAGGTTCAGCACGGCCAGCGACAGCAGCCAGGGATCTCCCGCGACCACGGGCCCGTCGCCGAACGCGCTGTTCATCGCAGAACATTGCGGCGGCGGAAGCAGGTCGACCAGGTGGCGCACCGGCAGCAGGAGCCGGTGAAGTCCCGCGAACGGGAGCTCGGACTCGGTCTCGACGCCGGTGCCGCGCAGTATCCGCATCCCGGTCGCGAGGTCCGCCGCATGAGCCAGCAGTGCCGACTTGCCGATGCCGGCCTCGCCGCGAAGCACCAGCGAACCGCTCTCGCCGTCGCGAGCCGACGCGATCAGCTCGTCGATCCGAGCGCTTTCCCGTCCGCGGCCGTGGAGCACGCTCAAATCGTAGGACTGGTGATTTCACTGATTCGACCGATCGGCCCGAGCGCGACGCTGGAGGCAACGACGATGAAATCGAGGAGATGAGTGCGATGACTGACAACGACGTGATCGTGGTGGGCGCGGGCCCGACGGGTTTGACGCTGGCCTGCGAGCTCGCGATGCGGGGCATCCGGGTGGGTTTGGTGGAGCGCCGTGCCGATACACCCAACATGACCAGGGCGTTCGCGGTGCACGCCCGGACGCTTGAGCTGCTGGATTCGCGCGGCATGGCCGATGAGCTGTTGCCGCACGGGGTCCAAATCCACGAGGTTGCTCCGGCCCCCGGCGCGGTACTGAACCTGCGGGAGCTGAAGAGCAGGTACCCCATGCTGCTGATCGCGCCGCAGAGCTGGACCGAGCGCGTGCTCGAGGCGCGCGCCACGGAACTCGGCGTGCACGTCACCCGCGGCGCGGAGGTCGTCGGCCTGAACCAGGACGCCGACGGCGTCACCGTCGACCTCGGCGACGGCACGTCGTTGCGCACCAAGTACGTCGTGGGTTGCGATGGTGCGCACAGTGCGGTTCGCCGTCTGGTCGGCGTCGACTTCGTCGGCACGCAGTACGAGACCCACATCCTGCTTGCCGACGTCAGGATCCCGAGCCCGCCCGAGGAAGGGCTGTTCGCCAGGAACAGCGTCGCGGGCGTGGTGCTGGTGGTGCCGTTCGGCGACGGATGGTTCCGCCTCATCGTGTGGGACCGACTGCGGGAGCAGGCGCCGCTCGACGAGCCCGTCACCGAGACGGAGATGAGGGACGCGATGATCCGCATCGCAGGGACCGATTTGGGGGTCACCGAGATGCGTTGGAGCTCAAGGTTTCTCAGTGAACGCAAGCAGGCGCGCCGGTACCAGGTCGGGCGGGTGTTCCTCGCGGGCGACGCCGCCCACGTGCATTCACCGCTCGGTGGCCAGGGCATGAACACGGGCATCGGCGACGCGATGAACCTCGGGTGGAAGATCGCCGAGGCCGTACGCGGGACCGCTCCGGCCGGTCTGCTCGAGAGCTATCAGGCCGAGCGGCACCCCGTTGGTACGACGGTGCTGCGGTTGACCGACGCGTTCAACACGCTGGTGCTCGGAACGAGCGCGTTTCGCAGGCTCTTCCGCCGGGTCGCCGTCACCGCCATCCTGGGACTTCCGATCGGGCGTCGGATCATGGGCGGTCTGCTCACCGGCATCGGGATCCACTACGCGCGTCCGAAGGGCGCGCACAAGCTCGTCGGACGGCGGATGCCCGACGTCGACTGTGGTGCGCAGCGACTCTTCGAGCTGCTGCGCACGGGTCGCTTCGTGTTGCTCACCCGGGCCTCCACTGACATCGAGCTGCCGGGGGTGGCGAATGGTGTGCACGGCGATCCGAGCCTGCCCGCGGCCATCCTGATTCGCCCCGACGGGTACGTCGCATGGGCGTCCGACACGGTGCCCGACGAGGCGACCATCCGCGCCGCCGTGAATCAGTGGACGAAGATCGCTACGCCCGCATCGCGAGTTTGATCGGGATCGCGTGACCGAGCACGCCGATGCCGGCGCCGAGGATCGGCCAGATCGGCCAGAAGTACCAGGCGCCGGCGGACAGGGCGACTACCAGCCACACGGTCAGCACGATGACGACCATCGTCAGGTACCCGGCGAGGTGCATGCGGACCGACATCCGGGCCGCGCGCTGACGGGCGGCGCGCCTGCGCGGGTCGGTGCGCCGCAGGTACGCCAACGGTAGGTCGGCGACGAGTTCGCGCAGTTCAGCGGTGGTGTTCGTGGCGAACGTCGTTTGTACTCGGCGCTCGTACTCGGACATGTCGAGGTACCCCTGGGCGAGCGCCTGGCCGAGGAGATTCGCGGTCTTCTCCCGATCGCGATCACCGGCGCGGATGACCGTCGACGTGTGGGCGATGGTGGTCATGTCGGACTCCGATCTTGACATTGCCTAGTTGAATGGTCCTACTGTGACATGTCGGTGAGGGAGTGTCAATGGCTGAGGTTGAATGAGGGCATGTCCGACGAGAGCAGGGTGGTCAGTGCAAGCCGGGACGTCGCCGCCCCGGCAGACGTGATCTTCGACTTGATCGCCGATCCGGCCCAGCAGCCACGCTGGGACGGCAACGGCAACCTCACCGAGGCGGCCGCGGGTCAGCGCGTGCGGGGGGTGGGTGCGGTGTTCACGATGTTGCTCACCCAGGGTGTCGTGCGGGAGAACCACGTCGAGGAGTTCGACGAGGGACGGCTCATCGCGTGGCGTCCGTCGGAACCGGGTGGGACGCCGCCCGGCCACCTGTGGCGCTGGGAGCTCGAGCCGCTGGACGACGCACATACCCGCGTCACCCACACCTACGACTGGTCACGGCTCACCGACGAGAAGCGCATGGTGCGCGCCCGCGCCACCACCGCCGACAAGTTGCAGGCATCCGTGGACAAGCTGGCCGCGCTGGCCGAGCAGGGCTGACTTAGACCGCGATGACGTCGAGGGCATCGTGGATGCCCCGGAAATCGGCTTGGTTGCGGGTGATGAGCGGGACGCCGAGGCTGACGGCGACGGCGGCGATCAGCAAGTCGAACCGGCGCGGCTTCGGATCGCGGCCGCTGGCGCGGACTTGCGCGCATAGGGCGCCATAGACACGTGCGGCGCGTGCGTCGAACGGAACTGGGTCGAATGTCGCCAGAATCCAGTGGTAGCGCTGCTCGCGCGACGCGTCGATCAGAGGATCGCCGGTGTGTAGCCCATACGCGAGCTCGGCCAGGGTGATCGTGCTGACGGCGGCGGTGCTGGCATGCGATGCCACGACGTCGGAACGGAAGTCGATGACGACGGAGGTGTCGAGCAGCGCACGGTCGTGGCGGCTGGTCACCACGGGTCGTTGACGCTGTCGTCGACCGCGTCGTCAAGGTCGAGCAGGTCCTGGGTGAACCGCTCGACGCCCCAGGGTGGCAACTGGTCCAACCCGGTGGCGATGTCGGCGACGGCGACGAACCGCGGCCGTTCGGACGCCGACGTGACGTGTGGCACCAGGTCTGCCACCGGTGAACCGTTGCGGGTGACGGTGAAGCGTTCGCCCTCTTCGACCCGCCGCATGATGGCGCCGCTGTCGTTGCGCAGCTCGCGCTGGCTGATCACGTTGGACATTCATCAACTGTAGCGCTTGTGTGCTACGGGCCGTAGCACACGTTTTGGAGAGCGTTTGGCGGAATGACAGCGCCATGACATACCCGGGGCGCAGGCTCACAGGTGGCATCCAGGAACCGGCGGCCCGACCGCCCGTGCCTGGCCATCCATGTTTGCGGGGAGGAAAGCAATATGACGATCGACGAAGACAAGTTGAACGAGTTCATCGGCAAGGCGGTCGGTGATCTGGGGGCCGCGATGAGTGCGACGCTGATCTTGGTGGGAGATCGGCTCGGCCTGTATCGCGAATTGGCCAAGGGCGGGTTGACTCCCGGCGAGCTGGCCCAGCGCACCGGTACCGATGAGCGGTACGTCCGCGAATGGCTCGGCAACCAGGGCGCAGGAGGCTACGTCCAGTTCGACGCGTCAGCCGGCAAGTGGTCGCTGAGCCCGGAGCAGGCGCTGTGCCTGACCGACCCGAACGGTCCGGTCGACATGCCCGGTGCGTACAACATCGTCGAGGCGACGTTTCACGCGCTCGGTCACACGTTGGAGAACTTCAAGTCCGGGGGCGGCATGGAATGGGGTGAGCACCATCCGTGTCTGTTCGAGGGAACCGAACGGTTCTTCCGCGCCGGCTACAACAGCAGTTTGATCGGTGCCTGGCTGCCCGCACTGGACGGCGTCGTGTCGAAATTGGAGAGCGGGGCCAAGGTCGCCGACGTCGGCTGCGGGCACGGCGCCAGCACCATCTTGATGGCGACGACCTATCCCAACTCGGAGTTCGTCGGGTACGACTACCACGCCGAGTCCATCGACGTCGCCGCCAAGAAGGCCGCGGCGGCAGGCGCTTCCAACGCGCGTTTCGAGGTTGCCGATGCGGTCGGCTACGAGGAGAAGGGCTTCGACCTCATCGCGTTCTTCGACTGCCTGCACGACATGGGTGATCCGATCGGCGTGTCGAGGCACGCGCGGCAGGCGCTCAACGGCGACGGGACGGCGATGATCGTGGAACCGTTCGCGAATGACCGGGTGGAGGACAACCTCAACGCGGTGGGCCGGGTGATGTACGGCGCGTCCACCCAGATCTGCGTGCCCGTCTCGCTCGCGCGCAAGGGTCCCGCGCTCGGAGCTCAGGCCGGTGAAGCGCGGCTGCGCGAAATCGTGGTCGACGAAGGCGGTTTCACGCGTTTCCGGCGTGCTACCGAGACACCGTTCAACCTGGTACTCGAGGCCCGCCCGTAGTCGCCTCGAAATCGAACACCAGCCGGACGAACTGGTCGGGATCGGTATCGATGGCCTGGTGCGCCTGGCCCTGCACCGCAACGACGCGCGCGTCCGGAAGCTGTGCGGCGACCGACGCTGTCGCCGCACGCAGATACGTCGGGCTCTCGGTGCCGAGCAGCATCCGCACCGGGGCGGTGATACCGGCGAGACGGTCGGTGGCCCGAAACTCGTTGACCTCGTCGATCTCCCGGATGATCGTCGGCGCGGCGGTCACTCTCGCTTGCCAAATCTCGGTGCCCTTGAGGCCGTCCACCGCGGCCTTCGGCAGCTGTAAGGCATTGAGGTAAAACGTCTCCAGGATCGCTTCCGGGTCGCTCATCGTCCTCATCGATGCCAGTAGCTCGGGCGGCATGACGTCGAGGCCGGGCGAAGTCATCGGCGGCTCGTAGAGCACGATGCGGCGGAAGGCCGACGTGACGAGGGCGGCCTCGATCACGCACAGCGCGCCGTAGGAGTGCCCGACGACGTAGACGTCCCCACCGAGCGCCTCCGCGACGGCCGCCACGTCCTGCCCTTCGCGGGCCAGGCTGTACGGACCGACCTCCGCTGTGCTGCCACCGCGGCCGCGGCGGTCCATCTCGTGAACCGTGTACCTGGCCGCGAGCTTCTCGCGCACGGGTGCCCACCTGATCCGCGTCGCAGTGCCGCCGTGTACCAGCAGGATGGCGGGTCCGGCACCGTACGACGCGAAGGCGATCTGCGAACCGTCCGGAGACACCACCGTTTGGATCATCCCGACAGCCTAACGATTGGCCGCGAACACGCGCAGCGCCTCCACCTGTGCGGGGTCCAGCGACGGACGCACTGTCGCCCTGGCCTTCTCGACGTCGGCGGCGGTGACGTCGGCCGTGTCGATCGACCGCCGCATCGCGGTCAGCGCGGACTCGCGCAGCAGCGCCACGCAGTCGGCGGCGCTGTAGCCGTCGAGTCCGTCGGCGAGCTCGTCGAGGTTCACCTCGGGGCTCAAGGGGATCGACTTCCCCGAGGCGCGCAGGATGTCGCGGCGCGCCTGGGCATCCGGCGGCTCGACGAACACCAGCTTCTCCAGCCGGCCTGGCCGCAGCAGTGCCGGGTCGATCAGATCGGGCCGGTTCGTGGCGCCGAGCACCACGACGTCGCGCAGCGGGTCGATGCCGTCGAGCTCGGTGAGCAGTGCGGCGACCACTCGGTCGGTCGCTCCGGAGTCGACGCTCTGGCCGCGCCTCGGCGCCAGCGCGTCGATTTCGTCGAGGAACACCAGCGACGGCGCGGAATCCCTTGCCCGCCTGAACAAGTCGCGGACGGCCTTCTCCGATGCGCCGAGCCACTTGTCCATCAGCTCGGCGCCCTTCACCGAGTGCACCGACAACCGTCCGCTGCTGGCGAGCGCCCGTACGACGAACGTCTTGCCGCAGCCAGGCGGGCCGTACAGCAGCACTCCGCGCGGTGGGTCCACCCCGAGGCGGGCGAACGTGTCGGGATGCTGCAGCGGCCACAACACCGCCTCGGTCAGCGCCTGCTTGGTCTCGACCATGTCGCCGACGTCGTCGAGCGTGATCGACCCGACGGCGACCTCCTCGGTGGCAGAGCGGGACAGCGGGCGGATCACCGAAAGGGCACCGGTGAAGTCGTCCTGCGTCAACGCGGGCGGCTTTCCGTCGCCGCTCGCGCGCGCGGCGGCCCGCAGCGCCGCCTCCCGCACCAGCGCCGCCAGGTCGGCGACCACGAAACCCGGTGTCTTCTCGCCGATCTCGTCGAGCGCGAGCGATTCTGCGGGCACCCCGCGCAGCAGCACCTCCAGCAACGCCTTGCGGGTGGCACCGTCGGGCAGGCTCAGCCTCAGCTCGCGGTCACACAGGTCGGGTGTCCGCAGCCGCGCATCCACGGCGTCGGGCACCGCCGACGTCGCGATGAACGCCACCCCCGAAGTGGCCACCGCGGAACGCAGTTCGGCCAGGATCAAGGTCGCGACCGGCTCGGGTTGTCTGTCATGGGTGTCCGGCAGCAGCGCGTCGACATCGGTGACGAGAAGCACCCCGCCGCCGTTGCGGACCGTCGCGACCGCCGACGACACCGAGGCCAGCCGATCCTCGGCGCGCAGCGCCCCGACCTCGGGGCCGTCCAACTCGAACAGGCGCCGTTGTGCACACACCGCGCGCACCAGGGTGGCCTTTCCGACGCCAGCCGGACCTGATACCAGAACACCGAGATTGGGCTTGGCGCCGAGGGTTTCGAGTAGTGCAGGTTCATCGAGCGCGAGCTTGAGCCACTCGGTCAGCCGACCCACCTGGTTGTGTGCGCCCCTGAGGTCGTCGACGGGGATGGGCGGGGTGGTTGGCGCCAGGCTGGGAGCGATGACGGCCTGCTGGCCGGCGGTGGGCTGCGTCGCAAGGTCCGCTCCGTCGCCCCAGGTGACCAGGGAATTCGGCTGCACGCTCACCGGGCCGGCCGGGTCGACGCCGGTGACGGTGAGCAATTCAGAGGTCCAGGTGATGCCGACCGACGTCGCCAGCGCCGTCGTGGCGTCGGACGTCGACGTGCCCGGGCCGAGGTCGCGCGGCAGCAGAGAGACCGTGTCGCCCACCGTCATCACCTTGCCCAGCAGCGCAAGTCGCAGGGTCGCCGGGGATACCGACTGGGTGGCCAGCCTCGACCCGGACAGCGTCACCGACGTCGCGCCGTGCACCGTCACGGGCGCCACGATCACCGTGGAGTTCTCCCGCAGGCCGGCGTTGGACAACGTGACGTCGTCGAGCAGGATCGTGCCGGGCGGCACGCCCGGTGTGACGACGAGGCCGGCCACCGCCGCCGTCGTGCGCGCACCCGTCAGCGATATCGCATCCCATTCCCGAATGCCCAGCGCGCCAAGGACTTCCCCGTGGAGCCGGACCACGCCGCGGCGCGAGTCCATGGCCGATGTGTTGAGTCGGGCCGTCAACCTGAGGTGGGACAGCGGCGTCTCGTCTTGTTCGTGACTGGTCGTCACTGCCCGGAGCCCGGTCTGCGCAGACCCAATCGTGCCATCGAACGCCGATAGGGCGCAGCGCGTCGCGCCTCGCGGCGGACGGCACGCCGCTGACGGGGTTCGACGTCCCACGCCTCGGGGCGGGCGGCCACCCAACGCTGGCTGCGGATGGTGAACGGGATGATGCACAGGTACCCGGCGATGATCAGCAGCACCAGGATGTAGGGGAACAGCAGGAGCCCGGCCGCAGCCGCAGCGACGAGGATCAGCAGAATGGGGGCGGCGTTGGGCGGCACCGAGATCGCCTTCAGTGCCAGGGTGGGCACCCGGCTGACGAGCAGCGCGGCGTTGCACGCCAGCCACAGGCAGACGAACCAGTGCGACGTCCACCAGCCGTGGCCGAACTGCATCATGGCGACCAGCGGGCCGATCGAACCGACGGCGCCGCAGGGGGCGGGCATGCCGGTGAAGAACTCGCGGGTGTAGGCGGGTTTGGAGTTGTCGTCGAGGAGCGCATTGAACCGCGCGAGTCGCAGCACGACGCACACCGCGTATAGCAGGACGAAGATCCAGCCGACTTGTGAGCCCTGCAGCATGGTCAGGTAGATCACCAGTGCGGGCGCCACCCCGAAGTTGACCGCGTCGGCGAGCGAGTCGATCTCGGCGCCCATCCGGGACTGGGCGTTCAGCGCGCGAGCAATACCGCCGTCGATGCCGTCGAGGACGGCGGCCGCGCCGATCAGGGCCAGCGAGATCCACGGCTTCTCGTCGAGCGCAAACTTGATCGACGTCAGTCCGGCACAGATCGCCAGCACCGTCGTCGCGCTTGGCAGAATCCGTAGCCCCCGCGTGGGGCGTTTTCGAGAGTCGGGACTCACGCCAGCTCCGCCAGTGGTGTCTCGCCGCCGACGGCACGTTGACCGATCTCGACGAGCACCTTCGCGTCGGCAGGGAAGTAGGTGTCCAGGCGCGAGCCGAACCGGATCAGCCCGTACGTCTCACCGAGCGCGAGCTTGTCGCCGGGGTGCGTCGAACAGACGATCCGGCGGGCGACCAACCCGGCGATCTGAACCGCGACCACGTCGACGCCGTCCGGCGTGCGGATCCACACGCTGTTGCACTCGTTCTCCACGCTGGCCGTGGCCTTGTCCGCCGACTGGAACTGGCCGGGCCGGTACTTCACGGTCACCACCTCGCCGCCGATCGGGGCGCGCTGGACGTGCGCGTCGAATATCGAAAGGAAGATGCTGATCCGGCTCAACGGGACGTCGGGCAGGTTGAGCTCGGCCGGTGGGGTGGCCTTGTCGATCAGGGTCACGCGTCCGTCGGCAGGCGCGACCACGAGGCCGGGCCGCGTCGGCGGCACACGCGGCGGGTGACGGAAGAACGCCGCGCACGCGGCGGCGGCCGTCAGGCCGGTGGTCCGTATCCATCGGTGCCGACGACCCGCGGCGGCAAGGCCCAGCCCACCCGCGATGAACGGGACGCCGGCGCGGTGCACCGGCGGAATGGTCGACTGGACGAGCTCGACCAGTCGTGCGATCTCGGATTGGTGGTCATCGGCGGGTGGTCTCGCGGGTCTGGCCATGGCGCCTCGATAATACGTATCGACGGGCCCGGCCGAGTGTTTAGGCCAGGTCCCACACGCGCACGGGTGAACCGGCCGCCAGTTCTACGACGTCTTCGCCGATCTCCAACAGGCAGTTGGCCGACGCCAGCCACCGCAGATGGTGCGACGCCGGGGGACCGTAGCTGGTGACGGAGCGTCCCTGGGGGTCGAGGACGCCGCGCCGGAATTGCCGCTTGCCGCCCGGTGAGGTCAGAGACTCGGTCAGCTCGGCGGTGATTCGCGAGCGTTCCGGGTGGGGCAGACCCATCGCCGCGCGCAACGGGGCGCGGATGAACACCTCGAACGACACCAGGGCGCTGACGGGGTTGCCGGGCAGCGTGATGATCGACGTCCCGGCTACTTGGCCCGCACCCTGCGGCATGCCTGGCTGCATCGACACCTTGACGAACTCGACTTCCTCGCCGAGAGAGTCCTTCACCACCTCGTAGGCGCCCGCGCTGACGCCTCCGGTGGTGATGATCAGGTCGGCGTGGAACGCATGCTCCTGGAGCGTGGCGCGAAACGTGTCGACGTCGTCGGACGTCATTGCGACGGTGGTGACTTCGCCACCGGCGTCGCGAACCGCCGCGGCCAGCATCACGGCGTTGGACTCGTAGATCTGGCCCGGCAGAAGCGGCGTCCCCGGTGCCACCAGTTCCGAACCGGTCGACATCACCAGAACCCGTTGTCGCGGAACGACGGTCAGTTCGCCGAGTCCGAGCGCCGCGGCCAGCCCCAACGCGGCTGGGGTGAGCACCTGCCCCGCCAGTAGCACGGTGGTGCCTTCGGTGACGTCCTCGCCTGCGCGGCGGAGGTGCTGGCCGGGCTGTGCGCTTGCCCGAATCGTGACGACGTCGGTGGCGCCGTCGGTGGCCTCGACCGGAATGACCGCCGTCGCACCGGTTGGAAGTGGCGCGCCGGTCATGATCCGGTGTGCGGTACCCGCCACCAGTGTGAGCGGGTCAGTGCGCCCGGCCGGAATGTCCTCGGCCACCGGCAGTTTCACCGGGTGTGCGTCCGACGCGTCGGCGATGTCCTCGGCGACGACGGCGTAGCCGTCCATGGCCGAGTTGTCGAACCCCGGCAACGACAGCGGCGCGACGACGTTGTCGGCAAGGACGAGTCCGAGTGCGTCGCCGATGCCGACGGTGACGGCAGGGCGGGGAGTGATCAGCCCAGCGACGACGCGCTGATGCTCTTCGACGGATCGCATGGATTACAGCGGGTAGGTGACGCCGGTGAGCTCCTCGGACACCGTCCAGAGCCGGCCTTGGATGTCCTGGTCGTGCGACTGCGCGCTCGACTTGACGACCTTCGGGTGCCCGCGCGATTCACCGATGCCGTCGGGTCCGTAGTACTCGGCGCCGTGCGCCGTCGGGTCCGTCGCCGCCCGCAGCGTCGGCAGCGCGCCCATCGCCGGGTTCTGCGCCATGAGTCCCACCACGGGGACCAACACCCCAGGCATGTGCCGCGCCAGTTCGGTGTCGGACAGACCCGGATGTGCGGCCAAGGCGATCGTCGATTCGTCGTGCCCGCCGAGCCTGCGCTGAAGCTCGTAGGTGAATAGCAGATTCGCCAGTTTCGACTGCCCGTAGCCGGCGACCCGGTTGTAGCTGCGTTCGAACTGCAGGTCGTCGAAGTGGATCTTGGCGAGCAGGCGATGGCCGACGCTGCTGACCGTCACGACCCGGGAACCCTCGACCGGCAACAGGTTCTCCAGCAGCAGCCCGGTCAGCGCGAAGTGGCCAAGGTGGTTGGTGCCGAACTGAAGCTCGAAGCCGTCCTTGGTGGTCTGCCTCGGCGACGGGTACATCACGCCGGCGTTGTTGATCAGCAGATCGATTCGTGGGTGGGCCGCCTTCAACTCCTCGGCCGACGTCCGGATCGACTGCAGCGAGCCGAGATCCAGCGGCTGGACCGCAACGTCGGCGCCAGGGTGGGCACCCACGATGCGGGCGGCGGCCGCGTTGCCCTTGTCGGTGTCGCGGACGGCGAGCACGACGCGCGCGCCGCGGCCGGCCAGTATCAGGGCGGTGTCATAGCCCAGGCCGGTGTTGGAACCGGTGATGATCGCGACCCGGCCCGTCTGATCGGGCACGTCAGCGGCTGTCCACTTGCTGTTGGCGCTCATGAGCAAGACCATACTCAGACGGATGCAGACACTCATCGACCCCGCGAATCCGCCAAGCCGCAGGGCACCGCTGGTATGGGCCATCGGCGCGGCGATCCCATGGGCGGTGCTCGCCGTGGCGCAGGTGGTGTGGTTCGTGCTCGACGCGCGACTGGGCTGGCTGCACGCCGTCGCGGCCGGCCTGACCGTGATCGGTGTCGTGACGTTCGTGGTGGTGGCGCCGGTGTGGCGGTACCGCGTTCACCGCTGGGAGGTGGGCGCGCAGGCCGTGTACACCCGGTCGGGCTGGTTGGTGCAGGAGCGTCGCATCGCGCCGATCTCGCGGGTGCAGACGGTCGACACTCACCGGGGTCCGCTCGCGCGGTTGTTCGGCCTTGCCGACGTCACGGTGACGACGGCGTCGTCGGCGGGTGCGGTGCGGATCGTCGCGCTGGATTCCGAGGTGGCCGACCGGATCGCCGCGCAACTGACCGACATCGCCGCGATCGGCGATCGGGACGCGACGTGACGGCTCCCGTGCCGTGGCGCAGGCTGAGTCCGCTGATGCTGCTGGTACATCCGGTGCACGAGGTGTTGCGCCAGGTCCCGCTGCTGATCGGCGCGGTGGTGCTGGGGTCGGCGACGGGCAACGCGATGTGGTCGATCGCCGTGCTGGTGCTGATGGTCGGGTTCGGCGTCGCGCGCTGGTTCACCACCACCTACCGCATCGACGCCGAACAGATCCAGCGACGCGAAGGCGTGCTGCAGCGCTCGGTGTTGTCGGTGCCGCGCAACAGGATTCGCTCGGTGTCGACCGATGCGCGGGTGCTGCACCGGATCCTCGGGCTGACCGTCGTGAAGGTCAGCACCGGTCAGGAGGCCAAGGGTGACGCCGTGTTCGCACTGGACGCCGTCCGTTCCGACGAGGTGCCGGCGCTGCGCGCGCTCCTGATCGCGGACTCGCTGCCCGACTCGATCGAGGCCGGTGACGGGATCAGTCCGCCGGAGCGCGTGCTGGCGCGGTGGCAGCCGTCGTGGCTGCGGTACAGCCCGCTGAGCTTCACCGGCCTCGCCACGATCGCCGCTGCCGTCGGCGTGATCTACCAAACGGGTGCCGTTGCGGCACTAGAGGATTCGCCGCTCACGCAGCAGGGGCTCGACGCCGCCGAGCGCCTCGGCGTGGCTGCGACCGTGGGCGTGGCCGTGCTCGCCGTGTTGCTCCTCGGGGTGCTGCTCTCCGTTGTTCGTTCCCTGCTCACGTTCGGCAACCTGGTGCTGTCCCGGCGCGACGAGAAGGGGGCGGGGGTGCTGCACCTCCAACACGGCCTGCTCCGGGTGCGCGAACACACCTACGACATGCGTCGCCTGCGCGGCGGCACGATCCGCCAACCCTTGCTGGTGCGGGCGTTCGGCGGTGCACGCCTTGACGCCGTGATGACGGGCGTGGTCGGGTCGGGTGAAGCGTCGCTGCTGTTGCCACCGTGCCCGGCCGCCACGGCCGAGGCGGTGCTGACCGAACTGATCGGACAGCCGGACGCGGTGACGGGTGAGTTGCGCCACCATGGTCCGGCCGCCACCCGCAGGCGCTGGACGCGGGCCTTGGCGCTTCCGGCGCTGTTCGCGGTCGGATTGGGGGTGGCGGCGGTCGTCGCCGCGGTGCCGCCATGGGCGTGGGTGCTGTGTGGCGTCGTTATCGCCGCAGGGGCGTTCCTGGCCGCGGACCGGTCCCGCGCGCTGGGCCACCGCGTCGGCAACGGCTGGCTGGTGGCCAGGTCAGGCAGCCTGGACCGGCGCCGCGACTGCCTGGCCGCCGAGGGCATCATCGGCTGGACCGCACGCCAGACGCTGTTTCAGCGCCGCGCCGGGGTCGCCACGCTGATCGCGGCCACGCCCGCGGGCGTGAAGGGTTACCGCGTGCTCGACGTACCCGCTGAACTGGCGTGGTCGGTCGCCGCGGCGGCATCACCGTGGGTGGCCGACAGCGACTGGGCCCGAGAGCCGGCTCACTCTTAGCGGGCGCCCGAGTTGCGCCGGGACATGGGCCGTTTACTGTCGGCTGCATGGCTGTCGGTGGAGTGCTGTTCGACATCGATGGCGTCCTGGTGACCTCGTGGCAGGCCATCCCCGGCGCCGCGGAGTCTTTGCGGGTGCTGGCGGACAACCAGATTGCGCGGACATACCTCACCAACACCACGACGCGCACCCGCAGCCAGATCGCGGGCCTGCTGACGGATGCGGGCATGGACGTCGTCGCCGACGAGGTGATCACCGCTGCCGTGCTGACCGCGGGCTACGTCAGGGACCGGTATCCGGGCGCACGATGTTTCCTGGTCAACAGCGGGCAGATCGGCGAGGACATGCCTGGCATCGACCTCGTCTACGCCAGCGAGGTCGGCGATGCGGTGCCCGAGACGCCGGACGTCGTCCTGCTCGGCGGCGCAGGACCCGAGTACAACCACGTCACGCTCAGCCGCGTCTACGACTGGATGGCCCAGGGCGTGCCCGTCGTCGCCATGCACCGCAGCACGTCGTGGGACACCGCCGAGGGGCTGCGGATCGACACCGGCATGTACTTGATCGGCATGGAGGAGACGTCGGGGCGCAAGGCCACCGCCGTCGGCAAGCCGGCGCCCGAGGGTTTCCTGGCCTCGGCCGGTCGCCTCGGCGTCGACCCCGAGGAGATGTACATGGTCGGCGACGACCTCAACAACGACGTGCTGGCGGCGCAGGTGGTCGGCATGACCGGGGTGCTGGTGCGTACCGGCAAGTTCCGGCAGGACACGTTG
>Ga0137412_10002302_pt1 | contig 15096 bp, 17 predicted proteins | sample CZODoug2_1_16fun_FD_122160 | JGI IMG/M metagenome (GOLD analysis project Ga0137412, IMG submission 122160) | Vadose zone soil fungal communities from Angelo Coast Range Reserve, California, USA - CZODoug2_1_16fungal (Hybrid Assembly) | ecosystem: Environmental > Terrestrial > Soil > Vadose zone...
AGGGGCTGCTGCCCGGCCCGTTCCAGAATTCCCAGCGAGTGAGCCAATTCCGCTGCGACGAGCTCCGGCCGGCGGACCTGCGTCAGCGCAACGCTCGCCACGCCATCGGAAAATGCGCCGGCAAGCGTGCTCGCCGCCTGCAGGGCGAGGCGGGTCTTGCCCACGCCTCCGGGTCCGGTCAGGGTGAGCAGCCGCGTCTTCGGCTCGGCCAGCAGATCGAGCACGGTGGCGAGCTCGTCCGGCCGCTCGACAAATGCGGTGGCGGGATGGGGAATGTCGGATCGGACCGGATCGCCGTCCACGCGCCGCCCGGCCGCGACGAGCTGGTCCCGATCGGTCGAGCCCAGTCGCAGTGCGTCGGCCAGCCTATTGACGGTGTGCCGCTGCGGCCGTCGACGCTGACCACGCTCGAGCAATCCGACGCCGTCGGTGCTCAGCCCGGCCCGCTCGGCCAACTCGTCCTGAGTCAACCCGGCCCGCTGCCGGAACATCCGCAGCAGCTCGCCGAGCGTTCGATCGGCCACCGGCTCACGGTAGTCCAGACGCTTGTCAGGGTGCTTGTCGGTGGGCACACCGGCGACCGCGGGCGATCGTGGGTGCCATGGAACCGATAGCGCGTAACGTGACGACCGTTCGCCGGTGGGTCGATGCCGGCAACCGGCGCGACCTCGACGTGTTCGACGAGCTGTTCACTGTGGACACTGTCGATCACGTCGGCGGCAAAAGCGGCGTGCTCTGGTGGAAGCAGATATACGAACGGATCAACGCGTCGTTCCCGGACTGGCGGTGGTCATCGGTCGCGATCGTTGCAGACCACGACGCCGCAATGGTGCGAGCCACGATGATCGGCAGCCATCACGGCTCGGAGTTGCCTTTTCTACAGGGCATCGAGCCGACCGGCCGGCCGATCTCGTGGACCCACCATCACAGTTTCCGCATGGTCGGGGGCCAGATAGCCGAGCACTGGGCCAACCGCGACGATCTCGGCGTGCTGCGGCAGCTCCGCGCGGGTGCCGAATAGCCCGATGCCGGCCGTCGAATAGAGTGGCTCGTCGGCAGATCGGGAGGAGCGTTCATGACCGAGCATGCCCGGGCGATCATCGTCATGGGGGTGACCGGCTCCGGGAAGACCACGGTCGGGGCGCTGTTGGCCGGGCGGCTCGGCTGGGACTTCGAGGAGGGCGACAGCCTGCATCCGCCGGAGAACATTGCCAAGATGTCCTCCGGTCATGCGCTCACCGACGCCGATCGCTGGCCCTGGCTGCGCAAGATCGGCGAGTGGATCGACGACGAGGCGGGCCGGGGTCGCTCGGTCGTCGTGTCGTGCTCGGCGTTGAAGCGGTCGTATCGCGATCTGTTGCGCGATGGACGGCCGGAGCTGGTATTTCTCTATCTCGCCGGTACCAAAGAAGAAATCGGCGAACGGCTCGCCCAGCGCCACGGGCATTTCATGCCGCCGTCCCTTTTGGACAGTCAGCTGGCCGACCTGGAGCCACTCGGGCCGGATGAGCCTGGCGTGACCGTGAGCATTGTGGGACGGCCGGAGCAGATCGCGGCCAACGCGCTTCGCGTGCTCGATACGCCCTAGAAGTACATCGCGCGTACTTGCGGGTCGAGGGTCGCCGCCTCGCCGCCGGCCATGGCGGTGAGCACCGCGCGGACATCCCGCATGGCCGCGCGCCCGTGTTGCCGGGCCAGCCGCCGTTCGTACTGCTGGTGGAAGGCGCGTGCCGCGGCAAGTGCATGCTGCCCGCGCGCCGCCAGCTCGACCGGTCGGGCCCGCGCGTCGTCGGGATCCTGCCGACGGCGCACATAGCCGCGTCGTTCCATGTCCTCGATGATCTGCCCGGCGCCCTGCTTGCTGATGCCGAGCCGGGTCGCCAGCTCGCTGACCGTTGCCGGTTGGTCGGCAAGCGCACGGAATACGAAGCCATCCGAGCGACCGAGGTCGGTGAAACCGCGCGCGCCCAACGCGGCGTGCAGCTCGTTGACGAATTCCTGGTACGCCTTTGCCAGCATCAGCCCGAGATCGGTCGTCATGTTGGCATACTAGACAAGCCAACTTGGACAAGCTAGCTTGTCTATATGTCAACTCACATCATTCGATCTGCCGACGCACCGCGCTTCAATCTGCCGGGCGTCGAATTCACCGGGCTGGCCAGCCCGAGTCGCGGCACTTCTGAGGTATGCACGTGGACGATCGCGGTCCAGGCGGGTCACGACTCGCCCGAGCCGCACACGATCGACCGGGACGAGGTCTTTCTGGTTACCGCCGGAGCGCTCCGGCTGCACCCCGACACCAACGTGCTGCAGCTCGGCGATGCCGCGGTCGTGCCCGCCGGTACGCCGATCCAGGTGTCCAATCCAGGTACGGATACCGCCCGGGCCGTTGTCTCGATCGCGGCCGCATTCAGCGCGCACGCCGCGGACGGGAGCGCGATCGGCACCCCGCCCTGGGCGCAATGACCGGACGCCGGTCCATATTCGGCGTGCAAAGATACCCGTATGGCTGAGAATGCGACCGGCGAGTACACCCGAGACAGCCGCTATCTGGCGACCAGGATTACCGCGGACGGTCGGGACGGGTACCCGGTCGAGCCGGGGCGATATCGGCTCGTGGTCGCCCGGGCCTGCCCGTGGGCCAACCGGTCGATCATCGTTCGCCGGCTGCTGGGGCTGCAGGACGTCCTCTCCATGGGTATCTGCGGGCCGACCCACGACAAGCGGAGCTGGACGTTTGATCTCGACCCGGGCGGGCGTGACCCGGTGCTGGGCATCGAGCGGTTGCAGGAGGCGTTCTTCGCCCGCGACCCGAATTACGAGCGCGGGATCACTGTGCCGGCGATCGTCGATATCCCGACCGGTCAGGTGGTGACCAACGACTTTGCCCAGATCACGATCGACCTCTCGACCGAATGGCAGGCATACCACCGTCCCGGCGCGCCGAAACTGTACCCGGAGGACAAGCGGGCGGAAATCGACGAGGTCGCCGAGTTGGTATATCGCGACGTGAACAACGGCGTTTATCAGGCCGGATTCGCAGCGACGCAAGACGCGTACGAAAAGGCATACGGCAGCCTTTTTGATCGCTTGGACTGGCTCTCCGAACGGCTGGCGCGGCAACGCTATCTGGTCGGTGACACAATCACCGAGGCCGATGTGCGGCTGTTTACCACGCTGGCTCGCTTCGACGCCGTTTATCACGGGCATTTCAAATGCAATCGGCAGAAGCTCAGCGAGCTGCCGGTGCTGTGGGCGTACGCGCGCGACCTTTTTCAGACACCCGGTTTCGGCGACACGACCGATTTTGACCACATCAAGCGGCATTACTACGAAGTGCATCGCACGATCAATCCGACCGGAATCGTGCCGTTGGGTCCCGACCTGACTGGCTGGCTGTCGCCGCATGGTCGGGAGGCGCTCGGCGGCCGGCCGTTCGGCGACGGCACCCCGCCTGGCCCGCCAGCGCCGGCCGAAACCGTGCCGCCCGGCCACAATCCCCTGAGCGACTGACCAGCGCTTCTCTGCTCGCCGATCTTGAAGTTAATGCCCCACATTTCGGACATTGGTGGGCGCTTTCTTCAAGATCGACGGGGGTAAGCGCTTTCCGGTCGGCTAGCCATTTAGGAGTACGCCTGGATGCCGAGGGTGATCGCCAGCCCGATGCCGCCGAGCGCGATCAGCGTGCGCAGCAGGTTGGCCGGGGAATGCCGTACCACGATCGGCCCGGCTCGGGCGCCCACGAGCAACCCGGCGGCCAGCGGCGCCACCGCGGTCCAGTGCACGTTCGAGGTCAGCGCGAACGCGATCGCGGCCACCGCGTTCGAGGTGCCGAGCAGCACGTTCTTCGCCGCGTTGATCCGCGGCAGCGTGTCCGCGCTCCAGTGCAGCAGGAATGCCAGCAGTACAACCCCGGCGGCCGCGCCGAAATAGCCGCCGTACACCGCGATCGCAAACACCGCGACAACCAGCCCCAGCGGCCGGCGCGCCGCGTCCCGGCCCGGTCTGGGCCGCACCAGCATGATCAGCGATGCGCCCCCGATCAGCCAGGGCACCGCCAGCCGGAATGCGCCCGACGGTGTGAGCAGCAGCAGCGCGCTGCCGGCCGCCCCGCCGGCGGCACTCGCGAGCGCGAGCCGGCGCAGCGCCGCGCCCTGACCGCGCAATTCGTGCCGCGAGCCCGCGGTCGCGCCGACGCCGCTGAAGACCATCGACACCGTGTTCGCGATGTTCGCCGAAACCGGGGAGAGGCCGGTCGCGAGTAGGGCCGGATAGCTGACCAGCGACGCCAGCCCGCCGATACTGCCCGCCAAGCCGCCGCCGATGCCCGCGAGGGCCAGCAGGACGATCTCGGGTCCGGACACTGCACACCATTATCGCCCCGCCCAGCGGGCATCACGGGCCGGTTGCGGCCGCGGAGCGGTGTTGTCGGACACGATGTAGCAGGGTGGGGCCATGCGACTCGGGATCTTCGCCACCACGTTCCCGCGCGACAACGTGGGCGAGGTATTCGACGCGATCGGGTCATACGGCCTGCGCTCGACCCAGTTCGACCTGAAGGCGGCCGGGCTGGCGACGCTGCCCGACGTGATCCCGGACGCGGTAGCCACCGCGATCCGGGAAGCGGCGACCGCCCGTGACCTGCCCATTGCCGCGGTCGAGGGCACATTCAACATGGCGCATCCCGATCCGGCCCATCGAGCCGACGGGCTGCGCCGGCTCGAGGTGCTGGCCGAGTCGTGTTCGTCGCTGGGCGCGTCGATGATCACCTTATGTACGGGCACTCGCGACCCGGACAACATGTGGCGCCGGCACCCGGACAACACCAGCCCGGAGGCGTGGCGGGACATGCGAGCGGCGGTGGAAATAGCTCTGCAAAGCGCCGAAACGTATGACCTGGTCCTCGGCGTCGAGCCGGAGATCAGCAATGTGATGAGCAGCGCCGCGGCCGCTCGCCGGCTGCTCGACGAGCTGGATTCGCCGCGGCTGAAGGTGATCTTCGACGGCGCAAACCTCTTCGACGCGGGCGATCCGGAGCGACGGCTGGATCGGGCGGCGGACGTCCTGGCCCGGGCCGCCGATCTGCTCGGGCCCGATATCGCGCTGGCGCATGCGAAGGATGTCACCGCCGACGGCACATTCGTCGCGGCCGGGCAGGGCGGTGTGCCATGGGACCGCTACCTGCGGGTGTTGACCGACGCCGGCTATACCGGGGCGCTGGTGCTGCACAGTCTCGCCGAGCAGCAGGTCGCCGAGTCCACCGCCTTGTTGCAGGACATTCTCGCCGCGCTCTGACCTGGACAAGTACGCCGATCTTGACGTTAGCGCCCATCGATGTCTGAAATGTGGGGCATTAACGTCAAGATCGGCGAGCCGCGACGTCGTGCGCATCGGTCGAGGTCAGCGTGCAAGCAACTTGCGCGATTGTGTCGTATGCTTGCGCGATGGCGCGACGTCTTGCGGAGGTAGCCGAAAAGGCCGGGGTCAGCGAGGCCACGGTCAGCCGGGTGCTCAACGGCAAGCCCGGCATCTCCGATGCGACCCGGGCGACCGTGCTCACCGCGCTGGACGTGCTCGGCTATGAACGACCCACCCAGCTCCGCGGCAGCCGGGCCCGCATGGTCGGCCTGGTCCTGCCCGAGCTGCAGAACCCGATCTTTCCGGCGCTGGCCGAGGTGGTCGGCGGGGCGCTGGCGCAGCGCGGGTTCAATGCGGTCCTGTGCACCCGCACCGGCGGGCTGTCGGAGGCGGAGTATGTCGACATGCTGCTCGAACGGCAGGTGTCGGGCATGGTGTTCGCCGGCGGGCAGTTCGCCGAGCTGGACTCGCCGCACGAGCATTACGCCCGGCTGTTGACGCTACGGCTCCCGGTTGTGCTGGTCAACGCGGCCGCCGAGCACCTCGACTTCCCGCGGGTCTCGACCGACGACACGGTTGCGATCGAGCAGGCGTACGGCCACCTGACCTCACTCGGGCACGATCGCATCGGGCTCATCCTCGGCCCGGCCGATCATGTGCCGTCGCTGCGCAAGCTGGCCGCGTTCGAGACGGCGGTGCAGCGCGGTGGTGGCAAGGCGAGCACGACACTGATCGAGCGCACGATGTTTTCCCTCGAGGGCGGGCAGGCCGCGGCCGCCCGGCTCATCGCCCGTGGCGCGACCGGGCTCATGTGCGCCAGCGATCCCCTTGCGCTGGGGGCGATTCGGGCGGTTCGCCGGGGCGGACTGCAGGTCCCGCAGGACGTGTCGATCGTCGGCTTCGACGACTCGACGTTCATGAGCTGCACCGATCCGGCGCTGACCACGGTGCGGCAGCCGATCGAGGCGATCGGCCGGGCCGCGGTCGCGATGTTGGTCGGCCAGATCGATGGCGCCACGATCGCCGCCGAGGAGCTGTTCTTCGAGCCCGAGCTCGTCGTGCGCGGCTCGACCGCCCCGGCGCCCAGCGGCAGCGGGGCCAAATCCTAGCCGCCGCAGGCCCTAGCCCGACCAAAGTGCGCTTGAGCCGGTGAATCGTGGGCTGAGCGCGAGCCAGAGTGCGCTTTGGCCGGTGAATCGTGAGTGAGCACAAGCCAAAGTGCGCTTGAGCCGGTGAATCGCGGGCTGAGCGCGAGCCAAGGTGCGCTTTGGCCGGTCGGCCGGGCAGCCCGCGACCCGGCCGCACCGCAAATCGACCGGGCGGCGTAACAGATCTGCATCGTAAAGTTCATTCCTTGCAATAATCCGTTCCAGATGCGTAGTCTCCCTGTCACGAATTAACGCGCTGTTGAGCGCGGCTGTCTCATTCACGCAGGCGCACAGGGGAGGTGGCTGCGGTGCCGGCAGGATTCAGCTCCGACCAGGCGGGTGCCCAGTGGTGGCGCGACGCGGTGATCTACCAGGTCTATGTCCGCAGCTTTGCCGACGCGAACGGTGACGGGATCGGCGATCTGGCCGGTGTCCGGGCTCGGCTGCCGTACCTGCGGGAGCTCGGCGTGGACGCCTTGTGGTTCAGCCCGTGGTACCCGTCGCCGATGGCCGACAGCGGCTACGACGTGGCGGATTACCGCTCGATCGACCCGGCGTTCGGGACTTTGGCCGAGGCGGAGTCACTCATCACCGCCGCGCTGGAAATGGGCATTCGCACCATTGTCGACGTCGTGCCCAATCACGTCTCGGATCAGCATGCGTGGTTTCAGGCGGCCCGGGCGGCCGCGCCGGGTTCGCCCGCGCGGGCGCGCTTCTGGTTTCATCCCGGTACCGGCGAGGCCGGCGAGCTTCCACCGAACGGCTGGCGGTCGATCTTCGGCGGCCCGGCCTGGACCCGGTTGAAGAATGATGACGGCTCGTCCGGCGAATGGTATTTGCATTTGTTTGCACCGGAGCAGCCCGATCTCAACTGGGACCATCCCGATGTTCGCCACGAGCACGAGGACGTATTGCGCTTTTGGTTCGACCGGCAGGTGGCGGGCATACGTATCGACTCCGCCGCGCTGCTGGTCAAGGATTCCAGCCTCGCCGAGGAGGATTCCGATCGGCCGGGCGAGCATCCGTTTACCGATCGGGACGAGCTGCACGCCATTTATCGCAGCTGGCGGGTGGTGGCGGATTCCTATCCGGAGCCACGGGTACTGGTGGGTGAGCTGTGGCTGCCGGACGCGCAGCGATTCGCCCGCTATTTACGCCCGGACGAGCTGCATACCGCATTCAACTTCGACTTCCTGGCATGTCCGTGGGAGCCGGGACGGCTGCGTGCCTCGATCGAGACGACGCTGGCGGTGCACGCACCGGTCGCCGCACCGGCGACGTGGGTGCTCTCCAACCATGACGTGACCCGGCCGGTGACGCGATATGGCCGCCTCAATTCGGCATTTTCGTTCGAATCCAAAAGGGAAGGTACGCCGACCGATCTCGCGCTGGGTCGCCGCCGTGCCCGGGCCGCAGCATTGCTCGCAATGGCGTTGCCCGGCTCGGTTTATGTGTATCAGGGCGAGGAGCTCGGCCTACCCGAGGTGGAGGATATCCCGGCCGCGCGGCGACAGGATCCCATGTACTTCCGGTCGAACGGAGTGGATCCGGGCCGGGATGGTTGCCGGGTGCCGCTGCCGTGGTCGGGCACCGAGCCGCCATACGGCTTCAGCCCGCCGAATTCTCGGTCAAAACCGTGGCTGGAGCAGCCGGGAAACTGGAGTGAGCTGACCGCCACCGCGCAGGAGTCGCATGCCGATTCCTTTCTGGGGCTTTATCGCGCCGCAATCCGTATCCGGCACGACGAAGCGAGCCTCGGCGGCGGTGCGCTGCAGTGGCTACCCAGCGATCCGATGGTTATCGCATTCGTACGCGGCGCTGATTTCGGCTGTGTTGTGAATTTCGGTCCAGAGCCTGTCGCATTGCCCGCGGGCGCGCAGGTTCTCCTCACCAGCATTGATGTGGACGACGAATGCCTTCCCAGCGATGGGGCCGCCTGGCTCCGTCTGCCTCGCCCTGTAGAGAAGGAGTCACGATGAAGTTACGGCACACCACAATGGCGGTGGCCGCGATAACGGCGCTGGGTCTCCTGGCCGCCTGCGGCAGCTCGAGCTCGCCGAAAGCAAGCTCTGACGGAAAACCGTCGACGAAGCCGATCACGATCAGCGTCGTCTCATTGATTCCGGGCAGCACCAAGGACGCGTTCAAGCAGTTCAACAACCAGGTCGCGGAGTTCCACAAGGTCTACCCGTATATCACGGTAAAGCCGGTGCAGTACCAATGGACCGGTCCGACGTTTGCGGCAAAGTTGGCGGCAGGCACGCTGCCGACCGTATTCACGGTTCCGTTCACCGACGGCAAGACGTTGGGGGAGAACGGTGAGGTCGCCGACCTGACGAGTCAGGTGAAGGCGCTGCCGTACGGGAGCAAGTTCAATCCCGCGGTTATCGCCGAAGCGACGGACTCGAAGGGCAAGATATTTGCGCTACCGACCGCGGCGTACGCAAACGCGTTGCACTACAACCGTTCCCTGTTTACGAAGGCCGGGCTCGACCCGGACAAGCCACCGACGACATGGGAGGAAGTGCAGGCCGACGCGAAACAGATTACCGAGAAGACCGGTAAGCCTGGCTATGTAGAGATGAGTGCGGCCGACAACAGCGCCGGCTGGATCCTGACCACGCTGACGTACGCCCTCGGCGGCCGGATCGAGACCGGCGCCGGCACCAGTGCAAAGGCCACACTGGACAACCCGCAGACCACCGAGGCGCTCAACATGCTCAAGACCATGCGCTGGACGGACAACTCGATGGGCTCGAACTTCAACCTCGGTTGGAGCGATATCAACCAGGCATACGCCGCCGGCAACATCGGTATGTACGTCAGCGGCTCGGACGTCTACACAAATCTCGTACAGGCCGACAAGCTCGATCCGACAATTTACGGTGTTACGACCTTGCCGCTGGCCGACAGCCCTGACGCCGGAGTTCTCGGCGGCGGCACGCTGGCGGTCGTCCGACCGGATGCGTCGGTGGACGCCAAGGCCGCGGCGATGAAGTGGATCGACTACTACTACGAGCAGCCGCTGATCAACAAGGAGCAGGCCGTCCGGAATGCAAAGACGCTCAGTGCGTCGAAACAGCCCGTCGGCGTACCGGCCCTGCCGGTGTTCAACCAGGCGCAGTACGACCTCGCCAATACCTGGATCAAGTCCTACATCAATGTCCCGACACCGCAGATGACCCCGTTCACCAAAAATATATTCAGTCAGAAGCTCATCCCGGAGCCGGAGGCATCGACGCAGAGCGTCTATCACGCGCTGGACACGGTCGTGCAGGCAGTGCTGACGAATAAGAACGCCGACATCGGCCAGCTGCTCAAGACGGCGAACAGCGGTGCGCAGGACCTGATCAGCCGCGGCAAGTAGATCCGAACACTCGCGAAGGGGCCCAACGTGACGTTCGTACGGTCTAGGGAATCCAACGTCACGTTGGCTCCACAAACAGCGCTCGCACCGAAGGGGTCGCGTCGTCGCCGGACGCCGGCAACGTGGGTCCGCGGCGGCGGTTTGAGCACGCTGCTCTTCTTGTTGCCCATGCTATTTGTCTTCGGCGCGTTCTCGTGGTACCCGATTGTCCGCACGGTGATCATGTCCCTGCAGCACACAAACGTGATGCAGGCGGCCACCTGGGTCGGCTTTTCCAACTACAGCACGGTCTTGCACGACCCGTTGCTGGTCACGGCGGTCAAGAACACCGCGGAGTTCATGCTGTTGGCGCTGATCTTCGGTTATCCGATCCCGCTGATCGCCGCGGTGCTGATGAGCGAGGTACGCCGATTACGCGGGCTTTACAGCGCGCTGGCCTATTTGCCGGTCGTGGTGCCGCCGGTGGTCGCCGTGCTGTTGTGGAAGACCTTTTACGACGCGAGCCCAACCGGCCTGTTCAATACCATCCTGGGCTGGCTGCACCTCGGCCCGTATCAATGGCTGCAGTCGCCGCATACCGCCTTGGCCTCACTCGTGCTCGAGTCGACGTGGGCCAATGCCGGCGCGACGGTCATCATTTATCTGGCCGCGCTGACCGGGGTAAACCGTGAGCTGTATGAGGCCGCGGCCGTCGATGGCGCCTCCCTGTGGCACAAGGTCTGGCATATTACGATGCCGCAGCTGCGCGGCATTATCCTGCTGACCCTGATCCTGCAGATCATTGGCACCGCGCAGCTGTTTCTTGAGCCGTACCTGTTCACCGGCGGCGGCCCGACGAACTCCACGTTGACTATCTTGCTGCTGATTTTCAATTATGCGTTCAGCAACAGCCTGGGCGGCGACTACGGCAGCGCGACCGCGCTCAGCCTGATGCTGGCCGTATTCCTCGCGCTGGTCTCGGCTATCTATCTGCGGGCCACCCGTTCTTGGAGTACCTCGTGACCAGAAAAGCGCCGCAAAGTGTGCTGATTTCCGCGGCCGAGTGGCGCCGGCGGCGGCTGCGCTACACGGTCGGGTCGCTGCAGGGCCTGCTGCTCCTGGCGTTGGTCGCATTCGGGCTCGGCCCGATTCTGTGGCTGGCGAAGTCGGCAATTTCGCCGACCCGTGACACGCTGTCCCATCCGATGGCCGTGTTTCCGCACGGGCCCGCCTGGTCGAACGTTCACCAGGCCTGGTCGACGGTGCAGATCGGGCACTATTTCTGGAATACGGTGTTGCTCGCCGCCGGGTCGTGGTTGTCGCAGATCCTGGTCGCTACGACCGCCGGTTTCGCCCTGTCGGTGCTCCGGCCGAAGTACGCGAAAGTGCTGAGCGCGCTGCTGCTGACCACATTATTCGTACCGGTGGTGGTACTGCTCGTCCCGCTGTACGTGGAGATCGTCCACCCACCGCTGATCCATCATTCGTTTATCGACAGCTATTGGGCGATTTGGCTGCCGGCCGGCGCCAGCGCATTCAACGTCGTATTGGTACAGCGGTTCTTCGACAGCCTGCCGAGAGAGATCTTCGAGGCGGCCAAGGTGGACGGTGCGGGGCCGATGCGGCTGTTCGTCTCGGTGGTGTTGCCGATGTCCCGGCCAATTCTTGGGGTGGTGTCGGTATTCGCGATCCTGGCGTCGTGGAAGGATTTCCTGTGGCCGCTGCTGGTATTGACCAACCCGGACAAGCAGCCGCTGTCGGTGCGGCTTCCGACCATCGCCTCGCAGACCGAGCTCGGTGTCTTCCTTGCGGCGCTGTTCATCGCGACGATCGTGCCGATCGTCGGATTCCTGATCTTCCAGCGTTCGTTTCTCAGCGGCCCGGGTCTCGGTGGCGCAATCAAGGGCTAATGCCCCGACAGAATGTCCTCCAGGAGGTACTGGGTCTTGGGTCGGATTCGGCCGGGTCCATAGAATCGCTCGACGAGGTCCAGAGCCTGATCGATGTTGGCGATCTTCAACATCTTTGCCAGGCTCCGGAGGTCATCGCCGTCCGACTCTTGCCGGGCAGCTTGGGCCTTCATCGCGAACAGATATTCGGGTGACGCTACACCGACGTGAATACCGTCCGCGGAAAAGCTCGCGGTGCCTTCCACCGGTGGGGACTTGTCAGGCATGAGCCCTTTTACTCCGTCGTTGAGCCAACCAGCCGGGATACCGAAATCCAGTGCGATCCGGGCGGCTTCCTCGTAGATCTCGTTCTTCGGTTCGAAGACCGCATCCAGATCCCGGGTGACTCGATCTCTGCTGTAGGCCAAAGCCATCGCCGCACCACCGACCAAGAACAATCGGGCCTCGATGCCGCGTGTCGCCAGCCGGCGTCCGAGCTCAATCAGCAGCCGACGAATATCCTCGGCGCCAATGAGCGGATCGTCGGCGGATCTCTCGGTCACACCGACTCCAGATCGGCCGGATCGACCATTACGCCGCGCACCTGCAACGAGAAGGGCGATCGCGCAAATGCGTACGCCTGCAGGCTCGGCGCGGACCCGACGAACCAGAACTGCGGCAGCGCATGACCGCGGGTCCAAGGCGGAACCGGAAATTCCCCGCGGAGCGCCAAATCCTCGACACTGCCCGCCAGCATCGCGTCCCAACGTGGATCGCCCGTTGTGGACGGCTCGGCGAAGAATGCGGCGCGATCGGCCGCGTTCGTCACCTGGACAGCGTTGGACCGCATTTCGCGAACAAGGCGCAGGAGGTCCGCGGTGCTCCACTGTGCGCGCAGACCCTTGCGCAGCGCCGCAGCCGTCGCCGGGACGGTGAGAAGATTATGTCGATGTACCGCACTGTCCGAGCCGGCCTCGACCGCTGCCAAGAGACGGCGCAACGTGCGTGGGTGGACCGTCTTGGCGCCGCGCTCGTATGCCGCGACATTGGTCTCCGATGTGCCCGCGGCCCGAGCGACCTGGCGCAGCGTCAGACCCAGCTCGATCCGACGGCTGCGAAGCTCCCAACTCTGCACCCACCAAACATATCAGTTATCAGTCAGTCAGCCCACGCGGAGGTGCGCCACGACCGGTTTCACGATCATGAACGTCGCGGTATCAGATTTGCGCCCGGCCGCCGTCGACGAACAGCTCGATTCCGGTGACGAAACTCGAGTCGTCGGAGGCCAGAAATAGCGCCGCCTTGGCCACTTCGTCTGGCTCACCGAGGCGACCCATGGGAACGGTGGACGTGATCCTCTCGATGGCGTCGTTCGGTCGCGTCGCCGTGAGGAGTGGTGTTGCGATCGGGCCGGGACTGAGCACGTTGGAGCGGATACGGCGATCCTTGAGCTCGACGGTCCACCCGCGTACGAAATTCCGGATAGCGGCCTTGCTCCCGCCATAGACCGCGAACGCCGGGGTTCCCTTGGCGCTCGCGACGGAACCGGTGAGAATGACGGAACCGCCGTCGTTCAGTACCGGCAACGCCTTCTGTACCGTGAAGAGCGCGCCTTTAACGTTGATGTCGAATATTTTGTCAAAGTGCTCTTCCGTGACACGTTCGAGCGGAAGGAGCTCTCCCAGGCCAGCGTTGGCGAAGACGATATCGATTCGCCCCTTCTCTCGGACAGTCTCGTAGAGGCGGTCTAGGTCGGCCAGGTTGGAAACATCGCCCTGAACGCCTGAGACGTTGTCGCCGATTTCCTTCACCGCTTCGTCGAGTTCCTTCTGACGGCGGCCGGTGATGAACACGTAAGCGCCTTCAGCGACGAACAGTTTCGCCGCGGCGAGCCCAATCCCCGTCGTGCCGCCGGTGATGACCGCTACTTTTCCTTGGAGCTTGCCCATGTTCATTACTTTCGGTAGAAGACGTTCGGGCCGAGAGAGTTCCCGAGCCGCCGGCCCATCTCGGCCGAAAAGGCAAGGACGGCGCCAAACGGCCGATGATGAATCGCCACGTTGTCGATCAGCCCGGAACCGTCGAAGGTGAGGACGGTGACGCCCTTGACCCGCTGCCCCAGAGCCTCTTGTTCCCATTCGATATAGCTGCGATCAGACTCTGTCGACTCGCGGGTGAAACTCAATGTGCTGGTAATGCCGGCGGCGGTGCACAGGCTCGTCCACGCGTTCGCGCGCCCCACGATCGGGGTGGCGAAGATGCTCCCTTCCAACGTCACGTGCGGCACCACTACCTCGGCAAACGTCGCCCCGGATTCGTCCCGCAGCGCTCTTGTCCAGATCGGGAGGAAAGGGCGGACGATCTGATCGCGTTCTCCGTGCATGCTCCTACCTCACAATGTCGACCGACATCGTTTGTACGCCGCCCGGCGCCTTGATGTCAATGTCGACCGACATTGATAAACCTGATCCTGCCCACTACAGTCCTGTCGAGAGACGGCCTGGGGAGACGACAGTGGGCATCACCAAGCAGAAGACGGCGGAAAACCGACAGGCGATCGTCGACGCCGCGGACGGCCTGTTCCGTGAGCGCGGCGTCGACGCAGTCGGCCTCAACGAGCTGATGGGCGCGGCCGGACTGACCCGCGGCGGCTTCTACAACCACTTCGCGTCGAAGGACGCGCTCATCGACACCGTGCTCGCCAAGGCCATGGCGGTAGGGACGGACAACCTCGACCGGGCCATCACGACAGTCCGGGCCCGCGGTGGCGATCCGCTCGGCGAACGCATCGACTGGTATTTGTCACCGAAACACCGCGCCGATATCGAGCATGGCTGCCCGAACGCAAGCTTCGCCGGCGACGCCCGCCGACTCGACCCATCAGCCCAGACCCGCTACGCCGAGGGCTTGGCGGCCAATCTTGACCGGCTGACCGAGACCGTCGGCACCTCTGGGCTCAGCGGAGCCCAGCGGCGGGCGCGCGCAATTGCGCTGTTCAGCGAGATGGCCGGCGCCTTGCTCCTCTCGCGTGCGGTTGCCGACGCCGATCCCGCCCTCTCTGACGAAATTCTCGACACCGCCCGTGCCGACCTGCACAATCGCACCGGTAGTGCGCGAAGGACGAGGCGCTAATCCGCTGGGGGTAGGCCGTGGGCGGCGCGCTGTAGGTCGAAGAACTGATCTCCCCGTACGAATTGGCAGGTGCTTCCGCGCTGACTCGCCACGGTCACCACGTCGGTCGGCACCATGGTCCAGGCATCCAGGAAAAGCATGATGAATACCGCCGCACCACGTTGTTGCCGTACGGCCTCGGCCTGGTCCAGCGCATCGTTCATATCGGCCTGGGTCAGCACCA
>Ga0137412_10002303_pt1 | contig 15090 bp, 12 predicted proteins | sample CZODoug2_1_16fun_FD_122160 | JGI IMG/M metagenome (GOLD analysis project Ga0137412, IMG submission 122160) | Vadose zone soil fungal communities from Angelo Coast Range Reserve, California, USA - CZODoug2_1_16fungal (Hybrid Assembly) | ecosystem: Environmental > Terrestrial > Soil > Vadose zone...
CGGCCCGGAGGTGCTCGCCGAGGTCGACAAGCTGATCGGCTGGTGCGCGAAGGCCGGCATCGTCGATCTCGACACCGAGATCGACCTGGTGGGTGGCGCGGCCTACGACGCACACGGCGTCGCGATCACCGATGCGACCATGGCCCGCGCGGCCGCGGCGGATGCGGTGCTGTTCGGTGCGGTCGGTGGGCCGAAATGGGACGGCGTGCCCTATGAGGTACGGCCCGAGGCGGGGTTGCTGCGGCTGCGGAAGGACCTGGCGCTGTTCGCCAACCTGCGTCCGGCGATCTGCTACCCGGCGCTGGCCGACGCCTCGTCGTTGAAGCGGGAGCTGGTCGAGGGCCTGGACATCGTGATCGTGCGCGAGCTCACCGGCGGTGTCTACTTCGGTGAGCCGAAGGAGATCGTGACGCTGGAGAACGGTCAGCGGCGCGCCGTGGACACCCAGCTCTACACGACCGGTGAGATCGAGCGCATCGCCCGGGTCGCGTTCGAGCTGGCAGGCAAGCGGCAGGGGCTGGTGACCTCGGCGGAGAAGCACAACGTGATGCGAACGGGTGTGCTCTGGCGGCAGGTCGTCACCGCCGTGCACCAGGCCGAATTCCCCGAGATCCGGCTGGAGCACGCGCTGGCGGACAGCTTCGGGATGCAGTTGGTCCGGCAGCCGAAGCAGTTTGACGTGGTCGTGACCGACAACCTTTTCGGCGACATGCTGTCCGACATCGCGGCGACGCTGACCGGCTCGCTGGGCATGCTGCCCTCGGCCTCGCTCGGCGAGATCGACCCGCAAACCGGCCAGCGCAAGGCGATGTACGAGCCGGTGCACGGGTCCGCTCCGGATATCGCCGGGCAGGGAAAGGCCAACCCACTGGCCATGATCGGGTCGTTCGCGATGGCGCTGCGGTATTCGTTCGGGCTGCTCGAGGCCGCCGATCTCGTCGATCGGGCGGTCGCCCAGGTGCTCGCCGACGGGCTGCGCACACCCGATCTCGGCCCGGCCAACACCGACACGGTCGGCATGGGTGACGCGGTGCTGGCCGTGCTCGACCGCCTGGCCTGACATGCTGGTGCGGCTGGCATACGGGGAGTCTGGCCTCGAGGTCGAGCTACCCGACGACCGCACAACGGTGGTGGTCCCGAAAAACCGGACGGCGGCCGCCGACCAGCGAGCCGCCGTCGTCGCGGCGATCCGCCACCCGGTAGCGGGGCCGCCACTGCGCGATCGGATCCGTCCCGGGCAGCGGGTGGCGATCTCGGTCTGTGACGGCACCCGACCGCAGCCGCGCGATGTCATGATCCCGGCGGTGCTCGACGAGCTGGCCGGAATCATCGACCCGGCCGATATCGTGGTATTGGTCGCGACCGGTACGCACCGTGGTAATACCGAGTCCGAGCTCCGGACAATGTTCGGCGCCGATGTGCTGCGTCGGGTACGGGTGGTCAATCACGACGCGCGCGACCCGAAATCGCTTACCTGGATGGGATATTTCGGCGCCCACGTGCCGGTGTGGCTCAATTCCGAATGGGTACGGGCGGACGTACGAATTACGACCGGTTTTGTCGAGCCGCATTTCTTTGCCGGGTTCTCCGGTGGGCCGAAAATGGTCGCGCCCGGCCTGGCCGGGTTGGAGACCGTGCTGACACTGCATGACGCCCGCCGGATCGGCGACGCCAAAGCAACGTGGGGCATCATTGAGGGAAATCCGGTACACGACGACGTACGGGCGATCGCCGCCGGTACCGGCGTGGACTTCGCCCTCGACGTCGTGCTCAATCCCGGGCAGCACATTGTCGAGGCGTTCGGTGGTGACCTCTTTCCCATGCACAGCGCGGCTTGTGCGGCCGCGCGGGACGCTGCGATGCAATCCGTCGATGCGCCGTTCGATATCGTCGTGACGACCAATTCCGGTTATCCGCTCGACCAAAATCTCTATCAGGCGGTGAAGGGAATGTCCGCGGCCGCTCAGATCGTCCGCCCGGGCGGCACGATCGTCTGTGCGGCGGAATGCCGCGATGGTTTTCCGGACTACGGTGAATATCGGTCCGAGGTGACCGCACATGCGTCGCCGGCGGAATTGCTGGCGACGATCAGCGCCCGCGAGCGCACGGTGCCCGACCAATGGCAGATCCAGATCCAGGCCGGGATTCAGACGAACGCCCGGGTCGTGATGCATACGTCGGCCCTGAGCGACGCGGATCTCGCCGCGGCGCATCTCGAGCAGACGGCCGATATCGGCGCGCTGGTCAGGGCCGCGCCGGCGGCCTCGGTCTGCGTGTTGCCCGAGGGGCCACAGACGATTCCCTACCTGAAATGAGCTCCGATGCAGCGTGTGGCGCAGGTCATCCGGGTCCGCCGGGACCAAATCGAGGAATACAAGCGGCTGCACGCCGCGGTGTGGCCAAAAGTACTTGACCGGATCCGGAAGTCGAACATTCGCAACTATTCAATTCACTTGCACGACGACCTGCTGTTCAGCTACTTCGAGTACCACGGCGAGGATCTGGCCGCCGATCTGGCCGCAATGGCCGATGACGGTCCGACCAGGGAATGGTGGGCGGTCACCGCGCCGTGCCAGGAGCCGCTCCCGACCGCCGCCCCAGGCGAGTGGTGGGCATCGACAGAACAAGTGTTCTTGATGGAGGATTAGACCCAACAGCTCACCATCGTGGAGGATCGCTCGTGTCGGATCGTAAGCTCGCCTGGGGCATCATCGGCCCGGGAAACATAGCGCGCCGCTTCGCCAGCCAGCTGCCGCTGTCGGCAACCGGGCACCTGGTGGCGGTAGGTAGCCGACAGCTGGAAAAGGCCGAAAGTTTCGGCAAGGAGTACGGCGCGCAGCGCTGGTACGGCGACTACGAATCGGTGCTGTCCGACGACGGAGTCGACGCGGTCTACATCGCCACCCCGCATCCATTTCATTTCGAGTGGGCGATCAAGGCGGCGCAGGCCGGCAAGCACATCCTGTGTGAGAAACCGCTGACGCTGAATCACGCGACCTCGATGGCGGTTGTGGAAATGGCTCGGAAGCACGACGTCTTCTTGATGGAGGCGTACATGTACCGGTGTCATCCACAGACCAAGAAACTGGCGGAGCTCATCTCGTCCGGCGCGATCGGGACCGTGCATCAGATTGAGGCCTCGTTCGCCTTCGGTGCCGAATTCAACCCGGACAGTCGGGCCTTTGCCGCCGATCTCGGTGGCGGCGGGATCCTGGATGTCGGTGGCTATCCGGTGTCGATCGCCCGGCTCATCGCCGGGGCGGCCACGGGCAAGCCGTTTGCCGAGCCGACGCACATTTCGGCCGTGGGGCGGGTGGGGGAGACCGGGGCCGACGAATGGACGACCGCAACGCTGCGCTTCCCGGGCGACATCAGCGCTCATGTCACGACCGGTGTGCGGCTCGGTGCGGAGAATACGGTCTTGGTGCGCGGTTCGGAAGGCTATCTGGTGGTGCCCGAGCCGTGGCTGCCCAGCCCGACCGAGCCGAGCAAGATCGTGGTGCATCATGTCCTGCGCGGTGTCGAGGAGGTCAGCATCGACGCGACCCCGCAGTACGCCGCCGAGGCAGACGCGGTAGCCGCGCACATCCCGGACCGGGAGGCGCCGGAGATGAGCTGGGAGGACTCGCTCGGCACAATGTCCACACTGGATCAATGGCGCGCGGAAATCGGGCTCGTATATCCGCAGGAGCGACCCGGAAACGTCGGCGGATTCGCGCCGTACACCGCGAAACCGGTGCAGAGCTCGATGCCGTACGGGCAGATTTCCGGTGTGGACAAGCGGATCTCGCGACTGGTGTTGGGTGTGGACAATCAGCCCAACCAGGTGCACGCCTCGATCATGTTCGACGATTTCGTCGAACGCGGCGGCAATACGTTCGACACGGCCTACATCTACGGTGGCGGCAAGCTCGAGCCGCTGCTCGGCCAGTGGATACATGACCGGAACGTGCGCGACGATGTCGTGGTAATCGGGAAGGGCGCGCATACCCCCTTTTGCGACCCGGAGTCGTTGACCCGGCAGCTGCTGGAAAGCCTGGATCGGCTGCAGACCGACTACGTCGACCTCTATTTCATGCACCGCGACAATCCCGATATTCCGGTCGGCGAATTCGTCGATGTGCTGGACGAGCATCGCCGGGCCGGCCGGATCAAGGTCTACGGCGGCTCGAACTGGTCCCTGGAGCGGTTCGCCGAGGCGAATGAGTACGCCGAGCGCGCCGGCAAGCAGGGGTTTTCGGCGCTCAGCAATCACCTGTCGCTGGCCGAGGCCTACGACGTGCCGTGGCCCGGCTGCCGGCACGTCAGCGACCCCGACTCGCGGAAATGGCTTGCCGAAAACCAGGTGCCGCTGTTTCCGTGGTCGAGCCAGGCACGCGGCTTCTTCGCCGGGCGGGCCGATCCGGCCGATCGCTCCGACTCCGAGCTGGTGCGCTGCTATTACAGCGACGACAACTTCGAGCGGCTGCGCCGGGCCAGGGAGCTGGCCGCGGAGCTCAACGTCGCACCGACCGCCGTGGCGCTGGCCTACGTGCTGCACCAGCCGTTCCCGACGTTCCCACTCATCGGCCCGCGCACGCTGGCCGAGACCCGCACCTCGCTCGCGGCGCTGGATATCGCACTGACCCCCGAGCAGGTGAGCTGGCTCGACCTCTCCGGCTGACCCACCACAACGATCTCGCCTGGCCGGTACGCCCACCTTTCGACCGCGGCTGAAATGTTCGGGTCGCATCATGGTGGGTGGACCCCGGGAGGCGCTGCTCGTGTTTGTGGTGTTGTTCGAGGTCGAGCCGCGACCGGAGCTGTGGGCGGACTATCTGTCGGTCGCCAACCTGCTGCGGCCCGAGCTGGAACGTATCGACGGCTTTATCGACAACGTGCGGTATCGCAGCGCCCGTACCGAAGGCAGACTGCTGTCGCTGTCCACCTGGCGGGATGAGAAGTCGTTGATCCGGTGGCGATCACACGCCACCCATCACGACCAGGGTCAGCGGCGCGGGCGGTTCGAGATCTTCGCCGACTACCGGCTACGGGTTGCCGAGGTCACCGCCGACACGCATCCGCCGGCCGGCATTGTGCCGCGGCACAGCCGATTCGACGAGACCGAGGTCGGCACGGCAAAGGCGGTGTCGGTGATTGAGCCGGGCGACGGTCGGCCGCCCGAAGGCGACGGGTTGATCGAGGTGGAACGGTACGACGGTTTGCTCGAACCGCATGATCCGCTGCTGCTCGCGTCGTGGCGGAGCCTCGATCCCGTAGCCTTTCCGGCCGGCGTCCGGGTCAGGCACGCCCGGGTCATCCGGGAGTACGGAATGCGCGACCGTCGCGAGGCACCCCAATATTTTCCGGATGTCTAGTGTCCTGTCACGTAGGTTCGTTGCTTAATTTGGCCGCCTGTGTTGATCATGCAGTTATTACGGCGACACGCCGGCGACACGCCGTAAATCCCCACACTAACTGCATGATCAACGCTGGAAAGCGCGCCGTCCATGATCATGTCGCCCTTATGCCGCTCCCGGCTCATGATCATGTCGGGGGTAGGCCGGTCCTGGAGCCTGTTGCAAAATAGAACGCGAGCTCTAACGACCGACCGATTCGCCGCTCGCGCCAGACTGATCGGATCCCCCAAATACCTCTCAGGCGATCTGAGGCGTTCGTTAGCAACGCTCAGCATTGCCCGCCGTTGATTACGCAACAGGCTCCCTGACCGGCATAACACCAACACGATCACCCGGCCAACCGGCATAACACCAACACGATCATGATTCGGTAACCAGGTGACGTCCCGCGGCCGGCCAGCATGAGGCAGAAGCTCCGGAAAGCGTTGTCTACGCCGGGCGGAACAACACTTTCCACATGATCAACAAAGGAGCCGGACAACCGGTCGAATACTTACGCAACGACCTTAAGACGGGGGAACGCTAGCGTCGTGCACCGCCAATCCGTGGTGAAATGTCGGCCCCGTTGATCTTGAAGTTATTGCTCCACATTTCGGACTTGGGTTCTGGGGTCGTTAACTTCAAGATCGGCGAGGGAAGGCGCTTTCCGGGCCTGGGAATTACGTTACGGATTCATGGTGCAGGACGCGGGTGACGCGTTATGAATGTCGTCGGTATTCGCTCGGTGGCATTCCGAATCGGGCCCGAAACGACCGGCTGAAATGGAACGCGCTGGCGAAGCCGGACGCGTGCGCGACCCGGCCGATGTCGAGGTCCGTTGCCTCGAGCAGCCTGGCCGCGTGTTTGAGCCGGCTGCTGTAGAGGGCCTGCATCGGCGGCTCACCGGTCTGCGCGGTGAACAGATGGGCGAACCGCGATGGCGAGAGCGCCACGTCCGCGGCGAGCGAGGCGACCGTATGCGGCGCCGCCGGGTCGGCGATCATACGGGCCTGCGCGCGGGCAACCCGCGGGTCGCGGTGATCGGTGGGGTCGCCGCCGGCCAGGGCGAGCAGCAACACGGTCTCGACGCCGAGCAGCGCGAGGTCGCGGCTGATCGCCGAACCCGCGCTGGCCGGCGAGGCGGCGGCGGACAGTGGGGGCGGTTCGTGCCCCGACCAACGGGCATCGGCATGCAGCTGGCCGAACGTGGCGAGGATGCGATCCCAGACGTGTTCGGGCAGGCCGCGGATGACGTAGAACCGCGGTCCGACCTGGTGCGGGAGCAGCCGCGGCTGCCACGTCGGCCGGAGCTGAAAGTGCGCCCACCAGAAGTGCCACCGGTCGCCGGCGGAATATGTGTGCTCGACCTCCGGGCCGAGCAGCACCACGTCGCCGGGCCCGGCCACCAGTGCGGCGCCGCCCTGCTGGAAGTGCCCCTCGCCTGCCAGCGTGGCGGTCAGCAGCCAGTTGCGTGCGCCGGTCGAGCGGTGCACGCCGTAGCCGTGCCGCTCATCGAACCGGCCGGCCACCACCACGTCCGGCGGCGGCGCCGGCGTATCGACAGCAGGATCAGGCATGGCTACAGCATTCCTGGTCATACTCCCGCCCGCCACTCGTATCTATCGTGGACTCATGCAGACGACCACCGCGAACGGCCTTGATCAGGCGAGACTGCGTCAGTTCCACGACGACGGATTCACGATAGTGCCAGCGTTGCTGGACATGGACGAGGTCGACGATATCCGGACCGAGTTCATGGAGTTGCAGCGCGCCGGCGCCGTACCCGGCCATTTCGAGCCGAAGGGCGACGACCCGAACGACCCGCTGAGCACCTTTCCGCGATACATGAACCCGCACCGGGTCAACGAGCTCGCCCGTCGTTATCTGCTGGACGCGCGTTTCCGGGTGATTCTCGAGCAGCTGCTCGACGAGGAGCCACTGGCCGCGCAGAGCATGTTCTATTTCAAGCCGCCGGGCGCCCGCGGACAGGCGCTGCATCAGGACAATTTCTATCTACGCGTGGAGCCGGGCACGTGTATCGCCGCGTGGGTCGCGATCGACGTCATCGACCGGGCCAACGGCGGGCTTGAGGTCGTGCCCGGTACGCACAAGATGGATTTGTTCTGCCCGGAGGAATCGGACGCCGGGGTGTCGTTCACCCGGGATTATGTGCCGCCGCCGCCCGGGCTTTCCGCCGTACCGGTCGACATGGCGGCCGGCGACGTATTGTTTTTCAACGGCAGCCTGGTGCACGGGTCCGGTCCGAACGCGACGCCGGACCGCTTCCGCCGGTCGTTCATCGGTCACTATCTCGGCCGTTCCGCGGAGAAGATCTCCACCTGGTATGAGGTGCTCACGATGGACGGTCGGGACGTCGCCATGGCGGCAGCCACCGGCGGCGGACCGTGCGGCATCGAGGTCGCCGGCCCGCACTAGTGGGGATCGGTCGCCAGAGAGATCGGGTGACCGAATGCTCGATGGATTCAGGTAGTTTCACCGATTCGCGCGTGCTCGACGTCCTCCTACTGTCGAAGTCCGGAACGTCGAGCATCGGGGGATCGTGGTGCGAACAATTAAGCCCTGCGCGGTACGGCCAAAGACATCGCCTCGGTACGGGCTGACAGCCGACAACGACCTGGGCGACTCGCAGGTGGTGTGTCGATGATCAACCGCCGCACCTTCCTGACCGGCGCGGGTGCCGCGGCGGCGATCGTCGGGTTCGATCCGATGCGGCGGCAATGGGTGACCGCCGCGGACGCGGCCGACGCTCCGGCGTTCGCCGATATACCGCCGCTGGATGGAACCCTGGTGCTGGACGCGGCAGCACGGCAGGCTGTCGCCGCCGACCAGGGAAATATCGTGCATCGGACCCCGGGCGCGGTGCTGGAGCCCGGCTCGGTCCGCGACATCAGCGTGATGATCCGATATTGCGGCAGGCGCGATATCCCGGTGTCGGCGCGCGGCCAGGGGCACCACATGTTCGGCTACGCGCTCAGCGCCGGGCTCGTCATCAACAACCGGTCGCTGAGCCGGATTCATTCGATCACCCCGGACGGCGCCGAGGTGGACACCGGAGTGTTGTGGCGGGACCTGGTCACGGCGGCGTACGAGCAGAAGCTGCGGCCCCCGGTGCTCACCGGCTATACCGAACTCACCGTCGGCGGGACGCTCTCGGTCGGCGGAGTCGGTGGACTCACGGGTGGCTTGCATACCGGCCTGCAGGTCGACCACGTCCGTCGACTCGAGGTGGTCACCGGCACCGGACGGGTCGAGGACTGCTCGCCGGAGTGCGGCGGTGACCTGTTCGACGCGGTCCTGGCCGGGCTGGGCCAGTGTGGCGTGATGACCCGCGCCACCGTCGATCTCGTACCGGCGAAGGAACAGGCCCGGACCTACCTCCTGCACTACGCGGACAGCACGACCGCGTTCGCCGACTTCAGGACGCTGCTTGACCGGCCCGGACTCGACCACGTCATCCTCGCGTGCGTACCTCCGGGCGTCGCGGATTTCAGCTACCTGATCAATATCACCGTCTTCTACGACCTGGCCGCGCCGCCGGACGATCACCGGCTCGTCGGCGGCCTGCGCGCCGCTCCCGTGATCCAGGACGCCGGCTACCTCGACTTCACGTTCCACGGCGACACTGTCATCGATCACAACCGCGCCACCCTGGGCTGGGACCGATTCGTCAAGCCGTGGTTCAACGTGTGGCTACCCGACTCGACCGTCGAGCAGTACGTCAGCGAGGTCGTCGCGACATTGACACCCGAGGACGTCGGCACGACCGGCTCGGTCGCGCTGTTCCCGTACCGACGAAACCGCATCACTCGGCCGTTGCTGCGGATTCCGGAACGGGACGGGTCCGGCTGGGTGTATGCGTTCAACATGCTGACCGCCGCCAACTCCGCCGACCCCAGGCCCGGCTACATCCAAGACATGCTCGCCCGCAACACCCGGCTGTTGCATCGGGCCCGGGACGCGTTCGGGGGAGTGTTCTATCCCATCGGGGCAGTGCCCCTCAGCCATGACGATTGGCGCGGCCACTACGGAAGGAAATGGCGACGTTTCGAGGCCGACAAGAATCGCTTCGATCCACACCACATCCTCGCCCGCGGTGTCGGGATATTCGCACCGTGACGGAAACACTGTTGGCCAGCGTGGGGCTGATAGCAACACGGGTCTGACGGGTCAGGCGAGCTCGCCGCGCACAACGGTGACGGCTCGGCCGCGCAACAGCACCCGATCGCCGCGCACCTCGACCCCGACGCGCCCGCCGCGCGCCGACACTTGGTGACCGCGCAGCGCAGACCGGCCCAATCTGGCGGCCCAGTAAGGACCGAGCGTGCAGTGCGCGGAGCCGGTGACCGAGTCCTCGGGGATTCCGACGGATGGCGCGAAGAAGCGGGAGACGAAATCAGTGCCGTCATCGCCCGGCGCGGTGACGATCATGCCCCGGCCACCCAATGCGACGACCGCATCGAGATCGGGCCGAGCGGCGCGTACCGCCGACGCGCTGTCGAGCTCAACCAGCGTGTCGAGCTGTCCGCGCGCCGCCGCGACCGGCTCGGCCCCGACGGCCTTGACCAGCTCAGGCGTCACCTCGGCGGGCGCCGGGTGGTCGGCGGGGAAGTCCAGCACGATCTCGCCGGTCGATTCCCGTTCCGCCCGCAAGACGCCGCTGCGGGTGCGAAACGTGAACGGCCCCGCGCCGCCCAGCTCGCCGAGAACGTGCGTACTGGCAAGCGTTCCATGCCCGCACAGCTCTAGCTCCGCGCTCGCGCTGAACCACTGCAGCTGCGCTTCCGGTTGGCCACGGGAGACAAACGCGGTCGCGGGCAGGTTGAGCTCCGCCGCCACCTTTTGCATCCAGGCCGTTTCCGGGCGGTCGCCGTCAAGTACGCAGACAGCGGCCGGGTTGCCGGCGAAGGGTCGATCGGTGAACGCGTCCACGATATATATCTGCACGCGGACCATCCTAGAACGCCGAATGGCGTGTTGGTCCGGCCGGCGGATCGTGGACCTGGGGCAGCGGCGGCCCGAATTACCACCTGGACGCGATCGAATTCTGCCGGGCGGTCAGCGGCCGCATTCCCACCGACGGGTTACTCCGCACCCGCGTTCCGTTCTGAGCGGTCATTCTCGGCGGGTGCATACGAGCATTTGATTTCCGCCGGCCTGGAATTCGTAGTCGACATCGACCTCTCGCGCGGCAATCCCGTCATCGTGCAGCTGGGCAAGCAGCTCGTCGCGATGCGGATAACTCCGGGAAGCGATGGCCACGAGCGGAAACACCCGCAGTTCACGTCGAGCCACCCGCATCAGCTCGAGCAGGGCAGCCCGGTGAAACGCGAGATCGAGCCGGTCGGCCCAGCTGAAAAGCAAATGCGAGCTCAACACCAGGTCGAAAGCGCGGTCGGCGAACGGCAGCTGCGGAAGCGATGCGGGCAGATAGTGACCGGGATGAGCGCGTCGATCGGCGGCAAACACCACCCCGGCTGCGCTGCGCGTCCGATGATGCTCGTCGGGATTGGCAAAGAAGGTCCACGCGTACTGCTCTGGATTTGCCCGTACGTAACGGTTTCCGCGATCCGTCTCGGCCTGGGCCTGCCCGGCCAGCTCGTCGACACCCGCTTGGGCATATACCGGATCGCACGCGATGGCGGCACCACCAGAGGCGTTGACCTCGGCGGTGAAACTCGACGCGCCGCCTGGGCAGTCCAGAATTCGGCGCCGCAGATCGGTATCCGTAAGAGCGAACATCGCGCGATATTCGGCGAGCGAGCGGGAGCTGACCAGCATCGCGCCGATGCCGCTGTCCGGTACCGGCGATGCGGCGGCAGATGAGTCAGACATATCCGCATCCTCTCGGACACCGCGGTTGGTTCACGATGTCTCCCAATCGCCGGAATGCGATGAGCGCAGGCCCATGGGCGAGAGCGGCGCGAGGTGGCCGAGCTTGTCCGGGTTGATCACGGAGCGGACGGTCTGCACGGCACCCTCGACGATGTCGAGGCTGATCACGTTGATCAGCCGGCCTTCTGAGTCGACGAACTTCGCGCCGGGCTGGCCGTTGACCAGCACTAATTCCGCGTGCACGTTGAGCCGCTCCGCCTGCCGGAACCACGCGGTCAGCATCTTGACGATATTCTCGCGGCCGTAAATCGGGCGGTTGATGCCGGAACCCTTGCTGCCACCGTCGCCATAGAGCACCGCGTCGCCGGCGAGCAATTCGACCAGGCCGTTGACGTCCAAACCCTGGCACGCCGAGAAAAACCGTGTGGCCAGCCGATCGCGCTGCTCCCGCGAGGCCGCGAACCGCGGCTTGTCGTCGTGCACCCGGCGCCTGGCCCGGCTGGCGATCTGCCGGCAGTTGGTCGCCGATTTATCAACCACAGCGGCAATTTCGTCGTACTCGAAACTGAATACATCGTGCAGCAGAAATACCGCCCGCTCGAGCGGCGTGAGTGTTTCGAGCACGACGAGAAATGCCATGCTGAGCGAGTCCGAGGTCGCGGCGGCCGACCCGACCGCATCCGCGTCGTCCTCGAGCACCGGCTCGGGCAGCCACGGCCCGGCATAGGTTTCCCGGCGAGCCCGGGCCGACCGCAACGCGTCGATCGCCAATCGAGCGGTCACCGTCGCGACGTAGGCCTTGGGCGAGGCGATCTCGCGGTCGTCGGCCTGGCCGAGGCGCAGGAATGCATCCTGGACGACATCCTCGGCCTCGCTGACGCTGCCGAGCATCCGGTACGCGATCGCGAATGCGTACGGCCGCAGGTCGCGGAAGGTCCGCTCGAGATCGTCCCTCACCGACTGCCTCTCGTTTCAACGACGGTTTCGATAGCAATTCTGGCCCAGCCCTCGAGCCGGCCACGCCCGAGCCGGCGACTCAGGTAGAAGCCGACCAGCGCGTCGGCCAGCTCGTCCGGGCCACGGTCGCCGACGATCTCACCGCGCCGGCGCGCCCGGCGCAACGCCGCGACCAGCAGTCGGTGATGCTCGTCCAGCACGATCTCGTGCGGAGCGCCGGTCGCGGCGGCCGGATGTGCCAGCGCCGCGGCGAATTCGTCGGCGAACCCGGCGACCGTCCACAACCGCTCGAAGTCCTCGACGACGTCGTGCACCTCGGGACCGGCCACGTCACCCGCGCACCGAGCGCGGGCCGACTCCGGGGATCGGTACGTCGCCGAGCCCGCTGCGGAAACCCTCGCGGTAGCTGGGATAGCGCGGCGTCCAGCCGAGTTGCGCCCTTGCCTTGGCGTTGGACGCGCCGCGGATCTGGGTCATCAGCGACACGCCGACCTCACCGGCGACCAGCCGGCCGAGCCACACCGGTACGTGCCGGGGCGGCTTGGCGCCTAGGGTGCGGGCCAGCTCCGGCAGCCACTGGCTGACCGGCGTCGGCGTGTCGTCAACGATGTTGTAGCTGCCCGGGGAGCCGTGCTCCATCGCGGCAATGGTCGCGGTGGCCGCATCGTCGATGTGCACGAAGGACCAGACACCGGCGCCGTTGCCGATGATCGGGAATCGGCGTTTGCGTACCTGCTCGGCAATCTCGCCGCCGATCGCGACCCCGGTCCCGGGTCCGTAGAAGCCGCCATACCGAAGGACCATGCCCTCGAGCCCGGGCGCGTTCAGCACGGCATGCTCGAGGTGGCGCATCGCGTCGAGCGACTCGGCCTGGTTTGCCGGCGGGTTCGGGTCGAGCGGATCCTCCTCGGTCTTGGCGGCGGTCCCGGTCCGGGCGTAGTTCCAGTTGCCATAGCTCTGCACCACGATCCGTCGGGTGCCGGCCGCCAGCGCGCCCTCGATGAGGTAGTCGGTGCTTTCGGTGCGCAGCCGGTTGGTGACCGCGAATTCGCGGTCGAAATGCTTGATATTCATCGCTCCGTTGAGGGCAGTCAGCTGGTGGACGATGACGTCGGGGGCGGTGCTCGTCACCGCGTTCACCAACGACTCACGGTCCAACGCGTCCGCGATCACGGCCTGCGCGCCGAGCTCCCGCAGTCGCACTGCTTTGGCCTCATTGCGGGCCAACGCCGCGACCTCATACCCACCGGCGACGAGCTGCGGCACCAGGCGTTGGCCCATCGCACCACTGGCTCCTGCCACGAACACCTTCATGATCGTCTCCTTCTGAGTGGCTGTCGGGCAGTAGACGAGGTACCCCCGTCTTCTGTGACAACCCTCGATAACGTTGAGCTCGCTCGTAGAGCCGGGAGGCGATGGTGGCGATAGACAGTCCGGACGCGGTGTTCGTGCTGGACGCGGCGGGTGATCCGCAACGGACGGATGCCGGATTTCGCACCGCGAGCACGCAGGTCGCAGTGCGCCCTGCTGGCGACGGGCTCGCGGTCGAGATCCACTGCCCGACCGGGGAGCTGTCCCAGGTCGTGCTGCGGTGGCGGCGCCGACTGCCGCCCGGCTCGGTCGTGCTGGGCGACGCCTGGGAGCGCGGGTACGGCGACCTCCAGTGGCGCACGATCCAGCCGGACCGGGTGCTGCCCTGGTATTGGCTGGCGCACGACCCGGCGACCGGCGCGACGGTCGGGATGGGCGTTCAGGTGCGGCCGGCGGCATTCTGCAGCTGGCGGGTCGACGAGGACGGCGTGTCCCTGTGGCTGGATCTGCGCAACGGCGGCGGCCCGGTGCGGCTCGGCGATCGGGTGCTGGCGGCGGCGACCGTGGTGGCGGTTGGCGGCGGGACGGCGATCTCGGCACAGCGTGATCTGTGTGCCGCGATGTGTCCCGACCCGATGCCCTCGGTGGGGCCGGTGGTCGGTTGCAACAACTGGTATTACGCGTACGGCCGGGATTTCACTCCGGCCCACATTCTGCGGGATGCGGAGACCGTGGTTGGGCTGTCCGACGGTCACCCGGTGCGGCCGTTCGCCGTGGTCGATGCGGGCTGGAGCGCCGGCGGTGTCTGTCCCGGTGGGCCGTGGAATGCCGGCCTGGCAGGCATTTTCGACGATATGGCCGGGCTCGCGGCGGCGATCTCAGACCGCGGTGCCCGGCCCGGGATCTGGATCCGGCCAACCGCACTGTCCTTTGTAGACGATCCAGCCCGGCTGCGGGACGGACCGCGGCACGCCGCCGAACAGCCGTTGGATCTCACCCTTCCGCACAATCTCGACACGGTCCGTGCTGATATTGAGTTGGTACGCGGCTGGGGTTTCGAGCTGATCAAGCACGATTTCTCGACCTACGATGTCTTCGGCCGATTCGGCGACCACATGGGCAGTGACCTCACCGACGCCGGTTGGCACTGGGCGGACCGGTCGCTGACCAATGCCGAGGTCATCCTTCGTCTCTATCGGACTATCCGAGCGGCGGCCGGCGCCGCGGTGATCATCGGCTGCAACACGGTCGGGCATCTGGCGGCCGGCCTGGTCGACGTGCAGCGGGTGGGTGACGACACGTCCGGGCAACAGTGGGAACGCACCCGCCGCATGGGCGTGAATTCGCTGGCGTTCCGGCTGGCCCAGCACGGCACATTCTTTGCCGTGGACGCCGACTGCGTGCCGTGTACGCCCGCCACGCCGTGGGAGCAGAACCGGCAGTTCCTCGATCTGGTGGCCCGATCCGGCACGGCGCTGATCGTGTCGGTGGATCCGCACGCACGGACCGCGGCGGTCGACGCGGATCTGCGCGCGGCGCTGCGGATCGCACTGGATGGGGGCGAGCCGGGCGGGGTCGAGCCGCTCGACTG
>Ga0137412_10002304_pt1 | contig 15090 bp, 13 predicted proteins | sample CZODoug2_1_16fun_FD_122160 | JGI IMG/M metagenome (GOLD analysis project Ga0137412, IMG submission 122160) | Vadose zone soil fungal communities from Angelo Coast Range Reserve, California, USA - CZODoug2_1_16fungal (Hybrid Assembly) | ecosystem: Environmental > Terrestrial > Soil > Vadose zone...
AGCGACACCGGTTACGGCAACGAGCTCAATGTCTTCCGCACGGTTCAGGAATTCGAGCGTGTCGGCGTCGCCGGGATCCATATCGAGGACCAGGTTTTCCCGAAGAAATGCGGACATCTCGAGAACAAGGAACTGGTCAGTCGAGAGGACTATATCGCCAAGATCCGCGCCGCCTCCGCCGCGCGCCGGTCGAAGGACTTCTGCATCATCGCCCGGACCGATTCGCGCGCCGTGGCCGGCTTCGAGGAAGCCATCGACCGCGCCAATGCGGCCGGGCCGGAGAACATAGCCGACACCGCCTTCGCCTTGGATTGGAGCCCCTTGAGCGGCCAGTTGCGCGACGTCCCGGTAAATCGTGCGCTCTGACACCTCCAGAGTGCGGGCGAGCTCTGCGGCCGTCACCGGGTGACGGCGCCCTCTCAGGGCTTGTAACAGCGAGAGGAGACGGGCCGAACGTGACACGAAGGGGCTCCAAGTTGATGCCTGCTGATATACCACCCCTGACAGTTCTTGGCAGGAATCGCCAAGCGCAGAAGCGGTCAGGCCGCGTGCCGTCCCGTTGGTGCCTTAGCAAGGGCACGAGTTGGCAAAGAGTTTCGGCGGTGGCTCAAGACTCGTGTGCAGCTTGAGGGCCGCGTCAGCATTAGTGGACTTGGGCTGACGATCCGGCTCTGCCAAGGCCCCTTACGGGTATCGGCGCACACTCCGCGCGGGACTCAGGGTCGACCATGAGTAGGGCGCTCGCGGCGCGGAGCCGCCGGCAGTCTCGTCGCGTGAAGGTGCTCTACCCCCGCCGCGCGTCATCCAAGCGGCGTTGCTCGTTTTGCAGGTCGTCGATATAACGCTGCCGTTCCGCATCGGTCATGCGTTCGTAACGACGCTGTGCATCTTGCGCCAACCTACCCTCATACTGGCGGCGCTCGCGATCCGTCATTGCTTTGTATCGGCGCTGTTCGTCACGGCCGAGCCGTCCGAGTTCGAGGTTTATCGCCGCATCAGAGCGGAAGGTGCGGGGGTTGTTTGGGTCGAAGCGACGATCGCCATGGTCGCGACGGGCGCCGGTATCACGGCTCCGATCGGGGGTTTCGAGCCCGGCGCGGTAATCCCGCCAATATCGCTCCTCGGCCGGCCGGTTATTCCGGCGTGCCTGATCCTCCAAACGCTGAGCGTCATCCGGATTGATCACGGCGTTGAGGCCGCGAACGATGTCGCCAACGCCTTGGGCTGACGGAGGATGCGCAGTGAGCGCGCTCATCAGTCCAGCGACACTTGCCGTGTAGAGTACTCGCGGGTAGAATGAAGAGTTCGTCATTAGCCGTCCTCCCTAGCCGAAAACGGCCCCGGGCAGCTCTCTGTTCCGTGCGAGAGGAGCGCAATTGGATGATCCAATAAGGAGGGACCAACGGCTTGGCACGAAAAGGCGAACCCCTGGCCCAACGAACCAGGGGTCCGAAAAGATCCCTTCTGGGACAACCGGGCCCTTCCCGGTCTAAGTAGCGGGCGACTTCTCGAGCCCGCACCTGCGCCGCAAACGGTTCAAAGGTTGTTTAAGTTCCGCCTTTCCCGCCAACCATCGGCCACAAACGCCGCGGGCACGGGGCGAAAACTCGCGGCTGAACCGTTATCGGATCGGGTCAAAAACCCGTTGTGTCAGAGGAGACCTAAATGCGCGTTCTTGGACTGGCCTTGGTCGGGGTACTCGCCCTAACTGCCCCCATTGCCGCGCACGCGGTTCCGCTGGCAGGGGGAACTGAACCGACCGCGACGGATCCAGCCCGAGGGATCATCCAAGTGTGGGGTGGCTGCGGCTGGGGGTGGCACCCCGTCCCCGGTCATTGGAGCCAGTGGCGAGGCGGATGGGTTCCGCCGCGTTGCGCACCGAACCATAATGGCGGGGGGTGGGGCGGTTATGGCGGCGGGCAAGGCCCCTATGGAGGTTGGCGCAATTACCGCGGGAGCTGGGGTAATCCGTAAGCGATAGGTCGGAAGCCCCAGCTATCTCGGCCGGGGCTTCATCTTTACGATCGGCGTCCATCCGCGAAACGCCCGTATAGGTATTTGCGCTCGGCTTGCGCCTTTGGTGGCTGGGCGCGGGCGGCTACCCTGGCCCCGCTACCAACGCTACCCGTGTCCCGGCCCTACCGGGGCTCATAGGCACTGAAAGAGCCGATGCAGTTGGCACGCAACTCGGCATCTCTGATTGGCCCGCATTCCTTTCTCATACGAGAGGTGCGGAAGCCAGCATTGGTGCTGAGGAGATGATCGTACCGCTGGCTCTTCCACACGTTCTGTGCGGGCGTCTCGTGCCATTTCCCGTGAGTGGTTAGCCTTATTCAGGACCGGAGCCGCCTGTACAGACGTGGCCGCCAGGGCTACCAATCCCACGAGCGTTGGAATGATCACGCGCATCTCAGCCTCTTTCCTGGGGGAACAGTGAGGCAGTGTGGTGAGATGGCGGTTAACACAGCCTTAATCCGAGTGAGCGGCGTCATCGCGGCCTACCGTCAGCAGCCAGCTGATCAACTCGGCACGCTGTCGCAGAAGGCGTATTTCGGTCGCTCCTTTGGTTTCGTCCCCCAGTTCCGCTTCGATCGTTTCCAGCATCTGCGGCAGCGCAACAGAGTATGGTATCAGGGGCCGGTCCAAATAGGGGGAGATCAATTCTGGTCCTTGTGATTGGATTTCGGGGCCACAACCCAACAATGGGGCGGGGCATACCGAAAACGCCTGAAAGGAGGGCGCGAGCTCCGCAAGGTCTTCTACCCGCTGCACTCCCAGCAACAGGGCGCAGGACACACTACCGCCGGTTTCGGGCGCAGTGTGTGAGCTACTTCACACTCAACACCGACCTATTCTGTTCAGAATGACGCTCATCGACCTAACCCATGCGCGTGCGCGGTGGTTTCAGGGTTGGCCAGCGAGGGCGCGCAGCGGTGAAACTGCGCCTGGGCGCGGGTGCCCGCCTCCCTTGACGAAGATTTCTTGAACAATTTCCCGAACACCTACCGCCTCGATAGACCTGATCATCCGCTCCGCCGATCCCACTTTGCCAATCAGGACCTCGATGCGCCTACGAGATGGGAAATGGGTCTTCCGAGAACTTGATCCCTGATAACGCGGGGTCGACCCTAAGCCGATCTTATCCGCTGGCGTGGCGGTGCGGATAAGCTTTAGTTGCTGTTCCGCCGCCCCTCGCCCTCTTTGAAAGCAGTTACGGTGCAGACCGGTATCGTATGGTCATCAGCTTTCGTGGTGTCGCGCCCCAATTGCAGTTCCATCCCAGCCAACTGACAGATCCCGCCTGGGTTCTTGGTTAGCCTCACGTTACCGGTAAACTCCGCTCCGTCGCTCCAGCGAACCGAAACTGTGGCTAATCGCCTTCATTGCTTGGAATTGTCGGGGATCGTGACCTTCGGCGGCGTGATCGTCACCTCCAATTCCGGAGCCGGTTTGCAGCCAGGGCATGTTGCCATGCACACCGATGCCAACATCCAAGCAAACCGCTTCATCGTAAGGGGGATTATCCCGGAGTTGACTGGTTTGGGCGTCCATGCCTGAAAATGGTTGCGGCAGGCCGGCGCCACCCTTCTGGGGTCAGTATGCATATTCATAATCGGATCGCATACGGTTTCGCTGTTACGGGGTCGGAAGCTAAATTCCCGGCGCAAGCCAACCTCGCGTTCCACCCCATTATGATCTCGATGTGTGATGCGACCAATGCAAACCAGAAGCGTGTCACCAGCAAATATTCCTGCGCCGTTGGTTTCGGTATCGACTGGTCCCTCTTCGATGCCAAACAAGTCCCGCTCGCCGCTAACAAGTTCGATGTAAAAGGCCACAAAAGCACAGCGGCCGAGGGAGGATCACCGCCGGGCCCGAGCCCGACACTCGGGCACAATGCCGAGAGGTAGGGCACCGAATGCAGTAGCACCGTAGGGCGGGTCTTGACCCGCCAACAGTGCCGCAACCGTGCAGTATCGCTAAACCGCCCGCGGAATACGCGTTCGCTTTTCCTATGGATTGCTACAAGGTCCTTTCGCGTGTGAAGAGTGATGCGCCGTTGTGCCGGGTGATTTCTGTTCCCAGGGCGCTTCAGCGGCGGCGTTGCGGCCGGAGATGCGGCCAAAGGCCAGGCATTCCCCAATATTGCCGGTGCCCTGGTACAGATAGCTGTAGATCGAGCCCAATTCTCCGGCGCTGTACAGCCTGGGGATCGGCGTGCCGTCGGGGCGCACGATCTGCCCTTTCTCATTGCGTCTCGGGCCGCCTTGGGTGTTGAGCATCGAGGGCGAGAGTTCGACCGCGTAAAACCGCTGGTCGACAATAGGCGCCATCATCAGGGTTCGGCCGAAATCGGAGTCGTGTCTGGCATCACAATAACGGTTCCACCGGCTGACGGTGTCGACCAGCGTGGCGGGGGCGAGGTCCAGGATGGAGGCGAGAGCTGGGAGGCTGTCGGCGGTTTTGATCCAACCCTTCGCCAGTTCGGCGTTGTTGTCCTCACTCCAATCGTAGCGTTCGATTATTTGCGTCCAGCCGTGGCTCGGATGCTTGTCGTAGAGCGGGCCGGAGGAGAAGAGGGTGTGATCGAAGATCAGAAACATCGGGCACGGGGTGGATAGCGGGAGCCAGCGGCCATTCACCGGGATCTTCCCGTGGCGGGTCTTGTACTTTTCGTTGGTAAAGCGTCTGGCGTCCGGGCCGACCACGATCATGCCGCCCGGTATTTCTTTGCTGTAGTGCAACGCCTGCATCGAAAACGTCGTCCGCACTTCCGGGACTTTCAGAGCCATCGAGGGGCCGGCGTAGTTGTTCATGTGCCAGAGATCGGCGCCGACCGACATCGCCATCGTGATGCCGTCGCCTTCGTTGTAGGGCGTGCCGGAGGTAAAGCAGTAGGGCACACCAGGGAGGTAATTGCGAATCATTTCTTGGTTGCTTTCAAAGCCTCCACAAGTCAGCACCACAGCCTTGCGCGCCTTCACGTAGATCGATTTATTCCCTTGCTGCGCTCGCACTCCGAGGATTTCCTTGGTGATGTCGTGCTGGATCAGCTCTCTTCCCGGCGTTTCATAAAAAATCGGGATAGGGCGTGCCTTGACCAGGCGCTCGAACAGTTTCCACGTGTAGGAGTAGCCATAGGTGGGACCATCGTGGAATTTATGCACACAGTCCGAGCCGGGCAGATCGGGGAATTCGATCCCGACTGGCGGATGTTGATGCTCTTGCGGATCGCCGCCGAGGCTTTCGAGCCATGCATTGTTCCGGCACATCTCCTGCGCCCACACCTTCACCATGGTCTCCGGCACGGTGTAAGGGCCGCAGAGTGCTGTCAGATAGGCGGCAGCTTCGTCGGCCGATGATGTATTCAGATACCCTTGGCCCGCGACTCGCGTGTTGCCGCCTTCCTGACCTTCGGGCGCCTTTTCCAAGATAACGACCTCGGCTCCGAGATCGTGGGCTGTGACCGAAGCCGCGACACCCGCCGCCCCGAACCCGACCACCACGACGTCGGCTTCGATGTCCCAATTACGCGGCACTGCCCAATTACGCGGCACTGAAGGTGCGTGCTCCATCCTATCATCCTGCTGGCGGTCGTTTCGGCGCACCACTCGGCCATCCGGACCAGGTACCGGCCGTACACGTCGCAGGTGTCCTGGGTCGGCACGTCGAACTCATAGACGACCCAACTCCAAGCTCCCGCCTCCTCGTGCATCTTCCACGGCGTTACTTTTCCCGTCAGTTGCTTTTCTCCCGTTTGAGCGGTCACGTGAACGATCTCAAAAGGCGCCAAGTGATGCCAAGCAATGCCGTCGCGCTGAAAGCTTGTGACAACGATCAACTTCGAAGCAGCTTTCAATGGCGAAAGTGTTATGGTGCTTTGCAGAGTCTCCTGCACGGCGTCCCGATCACGATCAAGGAAAACGTCGACTACGAAGGCCGGCCCAATTTCAACGGCGTGCCAGCCAACAAGGACCTCATCGCGCCGTCGCTGACCTGGCTCGAATTCCCCGCCGTCACGCTCCAGCGAAGCTGCGGATAGCGCGTCGCCATCTCGGCATCGTGGAACGATGCCTTCAACTCCCCGAGCTTGCCGACGCTGGTGTCGCGGCGCAGACCCTCGTCGCGAGACACCAGCCCGGTCGGCGTTTCGACCGGCGCGATATCGCGCGCCGTCGAGCCTGCATCCTCAGCCTGTGCTGCAAGCCGGTGCGAGCGTTCGGCAAATATGTCCTGTGATTTGCGGGGGATATTCCAGCGCGCGCCGATCAGCTCAGCCGAGATGCCTTGATGGACAAAACCGTCCGGATAGCGCTGCCTGAGCAATGGCCCAAGATTATCCTTGCCAAGCCGGTTCGCGCGCATCGGCACGAGGCCCATCATCTCGACGCCGCCGGCGATCACCAGATCATAGGCGCCGGCTATCACACCCTGCGCGGCAAAATCCATCGCCTGCTGGGCCGAGCCGCATTTGCGGTCCAGCGTTACGGCGGGAACGGATTCCGGAAAGCCGGCCGCGAGAACTGCCTGCCTTCCAATATTGGCGGCCTGCTCGCCGACCTGGATGACGCAGCCCGTGATCACGTCTTCCACCAGGGCCGGGTCGATCCCCGTCCGCCTGACCAGCGCCTTCAACACATGCGCATAGAGATCGACCGGGTGGCAGGCGGCAAGCGCGCCGGTCGCGCGCGCGCGTCCAAACGGCGTGCGAACGAGATCGATGATGACAGCGCGGCGCATCGCTCAGGCCTGATTTCGCCGGAGGGACAAGTTCATCGCCGATGACTTGATCTGTACCACCGGCGCGCGCGCGGTCTGCATCAGCCGCCGAACCTGATCGAGCTCGCTGGATGACAGCAGCGGGTAGGTCGTCCTCACCGGACCTGCCGCCCACATGCGATCGAGATCGGCTTCAGGCACCAACGCCCGGAGGATCAGCTCATCGTCGTTGGTCGTACCGTAGCGCTTGCGCAATTCCTCGATGCTCGGCTGCTCCGGCAGATTGGCCAAAACCTCCTTGGCGCGGGGCGCGGACATGATCATGTCGAGCACCTTTGGATCAATCGGGGCCACCGTTTGGCCGTAAAAGCCCGCGGCATACTGGATCACTTCGTCGGGCACGATCGCATAGCGCTTGCCGGAAACGATGTTGAGCACGGCCAGTGTGCCGACCAGCTGGCTGAACGGCGTTGCCATGCCGGGATAGCCGAGCTCACGTCGGACGCGGGCGGCTTCGGTCAGCACCTCGTCGAGCTTTTCGCTCATATTGTGCTGGGCGAGTTGTGCCTTCAGCGTGCCGGTCATCCCGCCCGGAATCTGATGCTCTATGGAGAGGACGTCGTACTCGCTGTACTGGTTGACGAGGTAGCCCGCCGCTTTTCCGACCGCTTCAAAATGATCGGCGACGGGCTTCAACAAACTAACGTCGAGGCAATGCGTGTGTCCCTTCAGCTCGATGTTCTTGACCATGATCTCGGTCGAGGGAACTGAAGGACCATTGGCCAACGGGCGGCTCGCCGTATGCAAAATCGAAACGCCAAGCTCGATGGAATCAAGATAGGCCTTGGCCGACATGCCGAGGATGTTGTTGGAATGGAACTCGATCTTCTTGCCGCGCGCCTTGGCGACGATGGCCGGAACAAGCGTCGTGAGCCGCTCCTTGTCCAGCGTTCCCGCCGTATCGTAGAGCAGCAATGTGTCGATGTCGGGCGAGACCGACAGCTTGTCGGCCTTGCCCGCGTAATATTCGTCGGTGTGGACGGGCGATAACGTGTACATGATCGCGCCGGCGACTTCCGAGCCGAACTCCTTGGCGACTTTCGCCAAGCGATGCGTTTTGGCGATATTGAACAGCACGTCATAGATCCAGAAAGAACGAACGCCGTGGCGGTTGAGTTGCCGCATCCAGGCATCCATCAGCGAATCCGGCGTCACGCCGAATGTCACCGACGCGTTGGATCGCATGCCACCGCGGATCGGCGTGCGCGGCATCGACTGCACCAGCAGGTCCAGTCCTTCCCACGGGTTCTCGCGGCAATGGCGAATCAGCACTTCCATCATCGAGGAGCCGGCCAGATCGATGACACGGAAGCCGGTACGGTCGATGATCGGCGACACCGGAAGTGCCATGCCTGCGCGCATCCGCATGCCCCACAGGCTCTGCTGGCCGTCGCGCATCGTCTCGTCGAGAAATTCAACATGGGCCATGACGCAACTCCTAAGCTCCGGCAAAGGCTGGAAGACCCTTGTCCTCCAGCCAGCGCGTGGTGATCCGGTTTTCGCGGAAATCGGTATGCGCCGCGACAAAGGAAAGCAGCGGCAAGGTTGTCTTCGGGCCTTCCAGCCTGAAATCGCGGATAGCCCTTAAAATACGCTCGATGGCCTCGCTACGGTCGCGCCCCTTGGCGATCAGCTTGCCGATCATGGAATCGTAAAATGGTGGCACCAGATAGCCCATGCGGGCGTGGGTATCGAGCCGGATGCCCTCGCCGGTGGGCGGCGACCAGGCGGTGATCCGACCGGGAGCAGGTATGAAGTTGTTAAACGGATCTTCGGCATTGATCCGACATTCGATGGCATGGCCGCGGATCTGAACGTCCGCTTGCGAAAGCCCGATCCCCTTCCCCGCGGCGACGTGCAATTGTCGCGCGATCAGATCTTCTCCGGTTACTTCTTCGCTGACGGGATGCTCGACCTGAATGCGGGAATTCACTTCGATGAAATAAAAATCCTCGCGGTCGACGTCATAGAGGAATTCGACCGTTCCGGCGTTTCTGTACTTCGCAAAGGACGTGATCCTGATCGCCGCCTCACGCAGTTTTGTGCGCAGACGGCTCGGTAGCGCCGTCGACGTCGCTTCCTCGATCAGCTTCTGGTATCGCCGCTGCACGGTGCAGTCGCGCTCGCCGAAATGAACGATCGTTCCGTCGCCGTCCCCGACGATTTGGACCTCGACGTGCCGCGCGCGTTCGACAAAACGCTCCATGTAGAGCCGGCTATCGCCGAACGCGCTTTCGGCCTCGCGCGATGCGCGCCCGAAGGAGATATCGAGCTCTTCGGCCGACCGCGCCATGAACATGCCGCGTCCGCCGCCACCGGCCGAAGCCTTCATGACCACGGGATAGCCGAGCTGTTCAGCTGCGTGCTTGGCCTCGACAATCGTCGCGATATGGTCCGTGCCGGGAACGGTCTGCACCCCGGCTTGCAGCGCCATGGTGCGCGCCGACAGCTTGTCGCCTAGCACATCGATCGTTTCGGGCCGCGGTCCGACGAAAATGATACTCTCCTCCTCACAGAGCGAGGCAAGTTTTGCCTTCTCCGAAAGAAATCCGTAGCCGGGGTGAAGCGCGTCGCAGCCGGTCATCTTCGCGGCGTGAACGATGAGGCGCTCGTCAAGATAGCTCTTGGCCGAGGGGGACGGCCCCAGCACGACGGCACGATCCGCCATCTCCGAGCCCATGCTTTCGCGATCGGCCTCGGAGACGCCTAGAACGGTCTCCAGACCAAGACGCTTGGCGGTGCGCAGGATGCGCACGGCGATCTCGCCTCGGTTCGCGATGAAGAGCCGGTTCAGCGCCATGTTCAGGCCGTTTCGATGTAGAACAGCGTCTGGCCATACTCGACCAATTCAGCATCGTTGACGCAAATCTCGCGAATGGTGCCGACCGTTCCGGCGCGCACCGAGGTGAACAGCTTCATCACCTCGATCAGGCAGATTTCGGTGTCGGCTGTAATGCTCTGGCCCAGTTCGACATAGGGCGCCGCGCCCGGCTTCGGCGCGCGGTAGAACGTACCGAGATTGGGCGCCTTCACCGCGATGCATCCTTCCGGCACGCTTGACACTTCCTGGGTGGGTGTCGGCGGAGGTGCAAGATGGCCCATGCCCTGCGGGATCGTGGGGTGCGGGTGAGCGGAAGCCGGTGCATGCGCCACCGTGGGATGCGGCGGCTGCACCGCGATCCGGGCCTTTGGATCGGAGGATAGGAATAGTTCGAGCCCCTCGATCTCGAGATGCATCTCGTCCCAATCGGACGCCTCGAACAGCTCGATCAGCGCTTCGATATCTTGAGGTTTCACGATCGCTGACATTTTCTTCTCGTTTTCCGTCATGAATGCGCAGTCTCCGCCGCCCGAACTTCTCTCGCTGCTGCTGTGGTCTGCGAACGGATGGCAGCGATGACGAGCGCCAGAACCGGCTCGCCAACGACGAATTCCAGCTTTTCCTGCAGCGCCGCCCGGATTCCTTCATCGCTGGCGATAGCCCCACCCCGCGCGCCGCGATAGCCGCGGATGAGGTGGGGTAGCTGGTTCGGATCTTCGCCCCCTTCGACCGTGTTAAGGTCGATCACGTTTTCCAACGGAGCTTCCGAGGGCCGGTAAATGGTGAGCCGGCTTCTGGCTTTCGCCCATTGAGACAGCACGGTCAGCCGCTCGTCCAACGTCTCGTCCGGGATGACCACGTCGAGCGCGCCTTCGAATATCCGACCAAGCGCACCGTCAACGGTGACGATCCGGCCCGAAAGGGATTCAAGGCTGCCCGGACCGCAGCCGACCACGCAGGGCAGACCGAGCGCACGACTGACGACCGCGGCGTGCGAAGTCGAGCCGCCAGCTTCGGTAATGATCGCCTTTGCGGCGAGCATGCCATGCACGTCTTCGGGACTGGTCGTAGGCCGGGCCAGAATGACGGCCTCACCGGCCTTCGCTCGCGCCTCGGCTTCGTTGCAACTGGTCACGACGATGCCGCGTCCGACGCCCGGGCATGCGCCTTCGCCTGACGCGAGCACCTTCGCGTTGTTCGACTGTCCATCGGCCAGACGCGGCGCCAGGATCAGCCGCACCTGCTCGGGCGTGATGCGGTCGAGCGCGGTTTCCTCGCTAATTGCACCTTCGCGCGCCATGTCGACGGCGATGCGGATCGCGGCGGCAGGCGCCCGCTTGGCCGAACGGCTCTGCAACAGGAAAAGCTCTCCGTTCTGCACCGTGAACTCGATATCCTGGACATCGCCATTCTCGCGCTCAAGCGTCACCGAAGATGCCATCAGCAGTTCGTAAGCCGCCGGGACCTTGGTCTTCATCGTCTCCAGCGTGTCGGGGGTGAACTTGCCCGAGACGATATCTTCGCCCTGTGCGCAGGCAAGATACTCGCCAAACGGTCTAAGATCGCCCGTCGACGGGTTACGACTGAACAGCACCCCAGTGCCGCTGCGATTATCCAGATTGCCGAACACCATGGCTTGCACGGTCACGGCGGTTCCCAGGTCGTGTGGAATGCCGTGATGCTCACGGTAACGCGTCGCGCGGCGCGAGTTCCAGGAATCGAACACAGCGCGCACTGCGGCCAGCAGACGCTCGGAAGCCGTGACAGGCAGCGGTGAGCCCGTGGCTACCACGACCTGCCCGTTCCAGCTCTCTGCGTTACCGTCCTTGGCGAAATCCACAACGCCGGCCTTGAGCACGATATGCGCATAGAGATCGAAGAAGCGGCGATGGACATCGCAGGCGAAAGCCGGGTCACCGCATTCGACGGCAAGGGCCATTTCGGTGTCCGGTGTGATGCCGAGGTTGAGGATCGTATCCATCATGCCGGGCATCGAGACCGGTGCGCCGGAACGTACAGAAACCAGCAAGGGCCTGTCGCCCCTGCCAAAGCTGCGTCCGGTGCGCTTTTCCAGATCGGCCATGCCGTCGGCTATCTGGGCTTGCAATTCGGCTGAAAACGAGCCGTCCGCAAGGAACGCCTTGCAAGCTTCAGTCGTGACGACGAAAGCAGGCGGCACCGGCAGGCCGAGCGACATCATGCGTGCGACCGACCAGGCCTTGCCGCCGATGAGCGACCGGTCTGGCAACACGCTGCCGTCCAGCCTGATCACCCATTGATGTCCGTGGGATCCCATGCAGCGAAATCCTATTCGACACGTTCGCGGCCGAGCGCACGAAGAAGGTCTTCGTGCATTTCGAACCACACGGTGTGATAGCTGGCGATGCGGGCGTCGCTCACCCATTTGATCGCACCATACTCGGCCTTTTCGAGCGCCACCGTCAGCAGCTCCAAATAGACGCCGAGGCGCGGCAGGCCCGCCGCCATCCGTTTCAGAATCGGCTCGGAGCGCTCGTGCAGATCGCCGAGTCGGCCGATGATCTTCTCATCGCGATCCTTGTTCGAATGGTCGTTAGGCAGCCTCTCGCCGCCGATATCCATCGTCTGCCAGTCGGTGATGAGCTGCTTCAGCAAGATATTGACCTTCTCGAAATCGTCGTAGGCCGCATTCATTGCGGAGCTGGAGCGCTGGTCGGCATAGACGCGCGAATATTCCGATCGAAGCGCCACCTGCGCCGGCGCGGTAAGCATGAATTTGCCGCCGGCCCGCGCCACGCGGCCCCGGCTTTCTGCCTCGGCCAGCAGCGACGCCACCCGCTCGGCATCCATGCCGACGATCTCGGCAATGTCCTTCGGGCTCGCATGCTTCTTTATGGCGAGACCATGGAGAGCAAGATGCATGTCGCTCATTTCAAGAAATCACCTTTTTACGTGTTTCTGCGCCGACCTTCCCAGCCGCGATGACCTTGTCGCGGACGGTCCGCCTGAGAATCTTGTTGGCCGAACTCTTCGGTAGCTCGGACCATATCTCGATGCCCTTGGGGCATTTGTAATTGGCGAGGCTCGCCCGCGCATGATCGAGCAGGGCAGCGGTGTCGAGGCCCAGCCGGCCCGAGACAACGGCATGGACCCGGTCGCCCCAGCGCTCGTCGGGAAGGCCGATCACCGCTGCCTCGACGACACCCGGAAAAGCCAGAAGTACATCTTCCACTTCGCCCGGATAGACATTGTACCCGCCCGAGATCAGCATATCGTTCTTGCGATCGAGGATGTAGAAGAAGCCGTCACGATCCATCCAACCGATGTCGCCGGTATGCAGCCAGCCGTTGCGGAAGACCTCTGCGGTTTGCTCCGGGCGGTTCCAGTAGTAGGCCATGGTTTGCGGCCCGCGGCAGACGATCTCGCCTTTCTCGCCGGGCGGCAGCGGCTTATCGTCGTCGTCGAACACGGCAACGTCGACCATCGTGAACGGACGGCCGCACGAGCCGATGCGATCGTGATCCTCGGGCTTGAGGCAGGTGATGACCATTGGGCTTTCGGCTTGACCGTAGTTCTGGGTGAACACGCGGCCGAAGCGCTTTTCTGCGCGCTGAAGAAGCGTGGACGAAACAGGAGACGCGCCATAGGCGATACGCCGAAAATTGAGCTTTGCCTTCTCCAGTTCCGGTTCTTCCATGATCATGGCGAGCATGGTTGGTACGAGGAAGGTCAGGCTCGCCTTCTCGCTTTCGGCAAGGAGAAGGAATTCGGCCGGGTTGAATTTGTCCATGATTAACGAGCGCGCCCCACGCGCGACCGCGGGCAAAAAGAAGGCGCCGGATGCATGCGCAACGGGGGCAGCGTGCAGGAACGTGTCGCCCTGCCCTATGTCGGGGATGAGGTCGGTGAGAAACGCCGTCAGTTCCGTCAGCTCGCCGCGCGTCGTCAGCGTCACTGCTTTCGACTTGCCGGTCGTGCCGCCAGTGTAACCGAGGCGGAGCGGCGCATCGAGCGCACGGTCGATCGCGCAGGCTTCGGCACGCCCGTCGCGGATCATAGCGGCAAGCGCGTCGGGGCCGATCTCGATCTCAACGCCGAGATCGGAGACCCCATTGTGGATAATTCCGCGTGATCCGCTGTCCTCGATCTTGTAGCGGTGGTTCTCGATCGTCTCGCGGGTGTTCATGGAGACGCGCACCAGCCCCGACTTGGCCAGCGCATAATAGGCCACCAAGCATTCGATCGAGTTGGGCAGCAGTACGCCAACGCGGTCGCCCGGCACCAGGCCAGCATCGAGTAGCGCGTTGCCGAGACGGTCGGTCGCAGCGTCGAACTCGCGGAAGCTGATCGTGCTTTTGCCGTCGCTCACGCATGGGGCATCTCCGAAATGCAAGGCTGCGCGCCTGACGAGTGATCCGATTTGCATAAACTTCAATCCGTATGGCGGTGACGCGGTCGGCGCCCGGCAGAAGGGAACCGGCTCCCCGCGCGGCAGAATCAGGCGCGCAGTTTTTCGATGTCGGCGCGCTTCAGCTTCGAGCCCTTACCCTTCAGCTTGCGGGAATGCGTCTGGTCGACTTTGTAAAGATCGTCGGCCAGCAGGGTGCCGGCGTGGTATTTGACCCATGTGTCACAGAGATAGCGGTACTTCTCGGCCAACACCGGCGGCACGGATTCCTGGCTGAGCCTGTTATACTCGGCGAGCGTAATGGTGCCGCGTGTTGTGTTGTAAGCGTCCTTCTTTTCAGGAAGGCAGGTGACGCCGGGATAGACAGGTCCGCAGGTCACCGTATAGGGCTCGCCCTTGAGTACCGCATACGGGATGTTGGTGTACATCCGAGTCGGTTTGTTCGAGTGTTGCGCCATGGTGTATTCCATGACCTGCTGGCTCGGATGGGAAACGAGGCCGACCAGTTCGCCAAGCGCGTCGCGGCTGAATTCGTCGTTGAGCAGCGGACGGAAGCGTTCGGCGCGCTCGTCGATTTTCATCCAGTCGTCGACATCGTAGACGCCGGCGACATGGGCCAGATCCTTGATGATGGAGAAGTAGGTGATCGCTCCGGCGTCGATCATCTGGTCGCGCTTCCACCCGGCGATCCGCTTCCAGAGCTGTGTCGTTGCGTCCTTGATCTTGTCGTTGAGCGATTTGAAGGTCTTGATCAGCTCTTCGCGCGAGCCCATGCCGAGCGGCATGTAGCCATCCGACAGATTGTCGGATGTATAGAGCCCGACGCCAATTAATTGCTCGGCCTTGAATCCGGGCTCCGATTCGAACGAGCCCCAGTCGTCGACTAGATAGAAATGACAATCCTTCACCGCCATCGTCACGGTGATGTTGTTGTGCGGAACACCCTTGGCTACGTCATCGAGCCAGGGGAAGTCGCTCTCGGAAAGATCCATGAAGTCGCGGATGATCAGTTCGCGGTCATCGGCCAGCTTGTACGGGCCTGAATTGTGCAGCGATATCCGGCTTTCGCACGAGATCAGAAAGCCATACTGGGAAGCCGACG
>Ga0137412_10002305_pt1 | contig 15088 bp, 13 predicted proteins | sample CZODoug2_1_16fun_FD_122160 | JGI IMG/M metagenome (GOLD analysis project Ga0137412, IMG submission 122160) | Vadose zone soil fungal communities from Angelo Coast Range Reserve, California, USA - CZODoug2_1_16fungal (Hybrid Assembly) | ecosystem: Environmental > Terrestrial > Soil > Vadose zone...
TCCGCCGCACATCCGGCCGCCGCTCTGCTGTTCGAGGACTGGCTGCTCACCGAGGGGCAGAAGGTGTTCGTCGACCTTGGTCTGACGCCATCGATCGAGCCGCAGGGACTGAAGGACCCGCTGGAGGGACTGGAAGTCATCTCCGTCGACGTCAACAAGCTGTTGAACGAACAGAAGAAGTGGAGTGACCAGTACAACGCGCTGCTCGAGAAGAGCGACAAACTCGGGTGACCGGCCCCCGTCGCTTCGCTCGCCCCACTAGCTCGAAGGTGAATGCATGACGCTCGCGCCAACCCGGCCGTCGGCCCCGATGCCGCCGATCGAAAGTGGACCATCCGAGCCGCCGCTCTGGCGTCGCATCCTGCCGACGCCGAAATTCCTGACCCTTGGTGTGGTGACGCTGATCATCGCCTACCTGGCGATCGTCCCGCTCTACTACCTGTTCTGGGGGACGTTCTTCGACGCATCCGGGTTCACGCTCGACGGGTTCAAGCGCGCCTACGGCAACGACCAGATCTTCGACCTCGTCGGCAACTCACTGTGGTTCGCCGTCGGTGCGGCCGCGTTGTCGCTGGTGCTCGGCACGGGGCTGGCCTATCTGCAGGTGCGCACCGACGTGCCGTTCAAGGCACTGTTCTTCGCGGCGTCGATCATCCCGCTGGTGATACCGGGCATCCTGTACACGATCGCGTGGATTCTGTTGGGCAGCCCCGACATCGGGCTGCTCAACCACTATCTCGAGCCGATCTTCGGGCGCGCTGTGCTCGACGTCTTCAGCATCTGGGGCATGATCTGGGTGGAGGGTCTGCAGCTCTCGCCGATCGTGTTCCTGCTCATGGTCGCCTCGTTCCGCGCGATGGATCCATCGCTCGAGGAATCCGCGCTCATGTCGGGTGCGAGCCGGTGGACGGTGTTCCGCAAGGTCACCATTCCGCTCGCACGCCCGGCCATCGTCGCGGCCATCCTCATCATGGTGGTGCGCAGCCTCGAGAGCTTCGAGGTGCCCGCGCTCCTTGGCCTGCAGAACGGCATCTACGTATTCACCAGCCGGATCTACTTCGTGCTCCGCGACTATCCGCCCGACCTGTCCGCGGCAGGAGCGCTTGCCGTCGGTCTGCTGGTGCTTGCCATCATCGGCGTGATCATCTCCAACTACGCCGGTCGTGCCAGCAAGAACTACCAGACGGTGACCGGCAAGGGATTTCGGCCACGTCCAATGGAACTCGGCCGCTGGCGACCGGTGGCAGGACTGCTGATCGTCGGCTACTTCCTGCTCACCGTCGTGGCGCCGCTGCTGGTGCTGCTCTACACCTCGCTGCTGAAGTTCTACGCGCCGCCGTCGAAGGACACCTTCTCGACGATGACGCTGGACAACTACCGGCAACTGGCCCACACGTCTTCCGCGCTCACGGCACTGAAGAACTCGCTGATCCTCGGTGTGGCCTCGGCCACGTTGGTGATGGCGGTCATGGCGGTGGCGGCATGGATCGTCGTGCGGTCGCAGATCCGCGGCCGGAAGGTGTTGGACGCGTTGGCATTCATGCCGTTGGTCGTCCCCGGTCTTGTCATGGGTCTTGCGCTCAGCTTCGTCTACCTGCGCAGCCCGATCCCGATCTACGGCACGCTGTTCATCCTGCTGATCTCCTACTGCACCAGGTATCTGCCCTACGGCATGCGCTACGCCGTCACCTCGATGCAGCAGATCTCCAACGAGCTCGAGGAGTCGGCGCTGGTGAACGGTGCCAGTTGGTGGCAGACGTTCCGCCGCGTGCTGTTGCCACTGCTGATGCCGGGTGTGGTCGCGGGCTGGATCTACATCCTCGTCGTGTCATTCCGTGAGCTGTCGAGCTCGATCCTGCTCTACAGCCCCGGTAACGAAGTGCTGTCGATTCTGATCTTCGAACAGTTCGAGAACGGACAGTTCACGGTGCTGTCGGCACTCGGTGTCGTCATGGTGCTGACGCTCGTCCTGCTGGTGACGATCGCCTACAAGCTCGGGGCCCGAGTCGGCCTCAAGCAGGATTGATTCCCGAGATGGTTGAAAGGAACACCCGACGTGCTTGAAGTCCAGAATCTCGTCAAGTCCTATGACGGCGATCGCCAGAAACGCAAACGTGGCTCCGAGCCGTCGTCCAACGGCACACCGCCGCAGCGGGTGTTCGCGGTCAACGACATCAGCTTCTCGGTCAAACCCGGCGAGCTGTTCACGCTGCTCGGGCCGTCGGGTTGCGGCAAGTCCACCACCCTGAGATCGGTTGCGGGACTGGAGACACCGGATTCCGGCACGGTGTCGGTCGGTGAGCGGGTGCTCTTCGCAGCAGGTGGCTCGGTGACCAAGAAGGTCAACGTGCCCGCCAACAAGCGCGGGCTTGGCATGGTGTTCCAGTCCTACGCGATCTGGCCGCACATGACGGTCTTCGAGAACGTCGCCTTCCCGCTTCGCGTGCGGCCGCGCTCACAGCGTCCTGGTAAGCGGGAGATCACCGAGCGCGTGGACCGGGTGCTCGAGACCATGGAGTTGCTGCAGTACGCCGATCGCCAGGCCACCAAGCTCTCCGGCGGCCAGCAGCAGCGGCTGGCTCTGGCGCGGGCGATCGTCATCGAGCCGTCCCTGCTGTTGCTCGACGAGCCGCTGTCGAACCTGGATGCCAAACTCCGCGAGTCCCTGCGCTTCGAGCTCAAGCGACTGCAACGAGAACTCGGCATCACGTCGATCTACGTGACCCACGATCAGATCGAGGCGCTGTCGCTGTCGTCGAACATCGCGGTGATGCGTGCTGGCGAGGTCGTTCAGCTGGGCAAGCCCCGCGACATCTACGAGAATCCGCGGAGCAAGTTCGTCGCCGAGTTCATCGGCACCTCGAACTTCATCGACGGCACCGTGGCCTCCAGCGAAGGGGACCTCCACGTCGTCGAAACCCGGGACGGGCGCCTGATATTGGAGTCCGGCGCGCACATGCCCGTCGGCACCGAGGTCATCGTCTCCATCCGGCCGGAGTCGGTGCAGCTGACCACCGAACGCCCCATCGGGGTCGAGAACGTGTGGGAGGGCAACGTCACCACCCGCGCCTTCCTCGGCGACGCCGTCGACCACGTGATCGCGGTTGGCAAGCACGAGATCCGTGCACGCTGCCTGCCCCACGTGTCGCATGCACCAGGCTCGTCGGTGTTCCTGCAGATGGACGCCACCAAGCTGGCGCTGGTCCCGGTCGACTGAACGGGATGGGCTTACCCCCGGTACCTGAAGTCCTGAGGAACCGCGATTTCAACCTCTACTGGGCCGGTGTCGTGCTGTCCCAGATCGGCACCCGTGCCACGGTCGCGGCCAACCTCTATCACGTCTATCACCTGACGGGCTCGATCGCGCAGACCGGCCTGGTGGGTGCGGGCCAGGCGGTCGCGCTGCTGGTACTGAGCCCGCTCGGCGGTGTGTTCGCCGACCGCTGGGACAGGCGGCGCCTTCTGCAGGCGTCACAGGCGGTCGCGATGGCGGTGGCCGGGGTGCTGGCAACCGCGACGCTTGCCGGCCACATCGCCGCATGGCAGGTGGTGCTGTCAGTCGTACTGACTACGGCTGCAGCGACTTTCGACCAGCCCGCCCGCCAGGCGCTGATCCCGGCAATGGTGCCACGCACCCAGCTGCCCCAGGCGTTCGCGTTGATCAACCCGTCGCGAGAGATCGCGGTGCTGCTGGGCCCGGCCATCGCAGGTGTATTGATCGCCGTTCAGGGCCCCGGCCTGGTGTATGCGGTGGACGCGGTCACCTACGCCGCCCTGGTGGTCATCCTGCAGTTGCTGCGGGTGCCCAAACTCGAGGGCGCTGGCACCGCCGTGTCGGTGTGGCGGCAGTTGGTCGACGGCGCCTCCTTCGTCCGCGGCCGCAGGATGATCTGGATGCTGATGTCGCTGGACCTGTCCGCGACGGTCTTCGGCGCATACCGGGTAGCCCTGCCCGCCTTGTGCGCAGGAGTGTTCGACGTCGGGCCGCAGGGCTACGGGCTGCTGTCGGCGGCACCGTCGGCGGGGGCGCTCCTTGCCACCTACACGATCTTCCGCGTCGTGGACCGCACGCAACGGCTTGGCCGCGTCCTCCTGATCGCCACGGTGCTCTACGGAGTGTCGAATGTCTTTCTGGCCCAGGCACACCTGTTCGCCATCGCCATCCTGGCGGGCCTCTTCATCGGCGCGTGTGACGCGATGGCCACGACGATCCGGCAGGCCGCCGTACAGCTGGAGACTCCCGACGAATTGCGCGGCCGGGTCTCGGCGATCTATCAGATGGCATCGCGCGGCGGCCCTGCGCTCGGCGACACGATCATGGGTGGCGTGGCCGGTCTGCTCGGCCCGGTGCTCGCATTGACGTTGGGCGGTGCGCTCGCCGGGGTGTACGCGGGCGGCTTCCTCATCCGGTCCAACCCGGTGCTTGCGTACACCGGAGTGGCTGGTGAACGCGGCACCGAGACGGCAGCGGCAGGAAAGCAACCCGAAGCGGGTTGACACCTACCCCATTGGTAATACCATTAGTTCGAACAGCTCAAAACGGAGGATGGACGTGGCCAAGGACGCAATCGTTTCGGAGACACTGGCGAAGAAGTTCGCGACCGAGAAGGACTCGCCGTACGTCAGGTGGGTTCGCGACGAGGGCCTCGACATCATCAGCGCGCACTACATTCCGAACCTGAACACCGTCGAGCTGAAGCCGTGGGCACGTCGCGGCGGCCGCGGCGTCTTCATCAACCACGAGGCATCCCGCACCTCCAACGACTGCTACGTCTGCGAGATCCCCGCGGGCAGCGAACTCGCGCCGCAGCGGCAGCTGTTCGAGGAGATGATCATGGTGCTGTCGGGGCACGGCTCGACGGCCGTGTGGAACGACGCAGGGGAGAAGGTGACCTTCGAGTGGGGACCTGGCGCGTTGTTCGCGATCCCGCTCAACGCCTGGCATCAGCACTTCAACGGATCCGGTAGCGAGGCCGCCCGGTTCGTGTCGTCGACCAACATGCCGCCGGTCATCAACCTCTACGACGAAGCCGAGTTCGTCTTCAACACCGCACACGACTTCCCCGGCCGCTTCGCGGGTGAGCCGGACTACTTCGCCCCCAAGGACGAGCAGGACGGGCTGCTACTCAAGACCAACTTCGTCGCCAATGCCATTGACCTGCCGCTGATCTCGGCCAAGGAACGCGGCGCGGGCGGCGGCCACATCAGGTTCTCGATGGCCAAGGGCTCGATGAACAGCCACATCTCGCAGTTCGGCACCGCGACGTACAAGAAGGGGCACCGGCACGGGCCAGGCGCCCATGTGATCATCCTGAGCGGGCAGGGGTTCAGCCTGATGTGGCCGGAAGGCGAGGAGCCGCGGCGCTACGAGTGGCAGACCGGGACGTTGATCGTGCCGCCGAACATGTGGTTTCACCAGCACTTCAACACCGGCTCCGATCCCGCCCGCTACCTGGCGTTCAAACACGAGGTGGTGTCGATGCGCAACGCTCAGGGTGTGCCGAAGGCGTGGATCAGCCGCAGGATCGGCGGCGACCAGATCGACTACGCCGACGAATCCCCGGTGATCCGGGAGACCTTCGCCAAGGCGCTCGCCGAGAGCGGGCTGGTGCCCAAGATGGACGAGGCCTACGAAGCCGAGCTGCCCGACCTGCCACCCAAGCCGGTCGAAGCACTATCGCCGGCATGACTCACGATGCCGACCACGAGCACGACGAACCCGATCTGCCGATCGAGGACAACCCGATCTGGCTGCAGGACAACGTCACCCTGCACAGCGTCGGCGTCGACATCGGCAGCTCGGGCACCCAGGTGGCGTTCTCACGGCTGCAGCTGCGCCGTCGCGGTGAGGATCTCACCAGCCGCTACGTCGTGGTGGCCCGCGACACCCTCTTCGAATCCGAGGTGGCGCTGACGCCGTACACCGACGACATGCAGATCGACGCCGTCGCCCTTGGCCGCATACTCGACAGCGCGTACGCCGAGGCGCGACGGGAGCCGGAGGACGTGGACACCGGCGCGGTCATCCTCACCGGCGAGGCCCTGCGCAGGCGCAACGCCGAACGCATCGCCTCGGTGGTCGCCGAGCGCGCCGGTGACCTGGTGTGCGCGAGCGCCGGTCACCACATGGAGGCGATGCTCGCGGCGTACGGGTCGGGGGCGGCGTGGGAGTCGCACGACCGCAGCGCACGCATCCTCAACGTCGACGTCGGCGGGGGCACCACCAAACTCGCGCTGATCGAGTGCGGGCGGGTACTGGCCACCGCGGCATTCCACGTCGGCGGCAGGCTCATCGCGGTCGATGGCGACCGGGTCAGCCGCATCGAGCCGGGTGGTCGCATGCATGCCGCGGCCGCAGGGAACGACCTCGACCTCGGTGACCGGGTCGGGCCGGACGCATTCGCCGGCATAGCCTCGTCGATGGCCGATCTGGTCGTCGCCGCCGTGTGCGGCGAGCCGTCGGCCGACCACCTCTTCCTCACCGACCGGATCGCCGACCTCGGAAGCCTCGACGGCGTGATCTTCTCTGGTGGCGTCGCGGAGTACGTCTACGGCATGGAGACACGGGATTTCGGCGATCTTGGCCTGTTTCTCGGCGCAGCGCTGGCGGCCCGTGTCGACGATGGCCGGTTACCGGCGCCGGTGCTGCCTGCCGCCGAACGCATCCGGGCCACCGTGCTCGGCGCCTCGGAGTACACCGTCCAGCTCAGCGGGATCACCAGCTACATCCCTGCTGCGGAAGCGACCCTTCCGCGGCGCAACCTGCAGGTGGCCCGCCCGGTGTACGCACTGCAGGACCGCATCGAGGCCGCCACGGTGGCGTCGGCCATCGCCGAGCATCTCTCGGCGTTCGGATTGCACGACGTCGATGCCGACATCGCAGTGGCACTGGGCTTCACCGGCACGCCGAGCCATCGGCGACTGCACCCGTTCGCCGAGGGCATCCGCGACGGCCTGACGCGGCGGATCACCGCGGGCAAGGCGCTGTACCTGATGGTCGACGCCGACATCGCGCTGACGCTTGGCACCATCCTGCGCGACGAGCTAGAGGTGAGCGTCGACATGCTGATCCTCGACGGTGTTGCGTTGCGCGACTTCGACTTCGTGGACCTCGGCCGCGTCCGGCACCCGTCGAACACCGTCCCCATCACCATCAAATCGCTGGTGTTCGGTGTCGACTCGGCAATGCCTCGCATGACGGCCGGGGTCCCGGCATGACGGCCGGGACACTCACCGAACTGCGCAGCACGGTCGCCACGGCCTGCCGCATCCTGGCCCACCGGGGTCTCGCCGCCGACGTGCTCGGCCACGTCAGCCTGCGATTGGACGCCGAGCGGATGCTGCTGCGCTGCCGCGGGCCAGAGGACCGGGGACTGTTGTTCACCGTGCCCGGCGACATTCGCATCGTCGACCTGGACGGGAGCGGTGAGCTGGACGGTGGATACGCGGTGCCGAACGAGTTTCCCATCCACGCCGAACTTCTGCGGGCACGCCCCGACGTCAACGCCGTCGTGCACGCTCATCCACGCGACGTCGTGATCGCCGAGCTCGCAGGCGTCGAGATACGACAGGTGTTCGGTGCGTACAACATTCCCGCATCCCATCTGGCGCACCGCGGAGTTCCGGTCTACCCGCGGTCGGTCCTGGTTCGAACCCCCGAGCTGGGGCGCGCGGTGGCCCATGCCATGGGCGATGCCGACGTCTGCGTGCTGCGCGGGCACGGCGTCGTGACCGCAGGGGAGTCGGTGGCTCAGGCCACCATGCGCGCCCTCGACCTCACCGAGTTGCACAGGATCGCGGCCGAATTGGCGTTCCTCGGTTCGGCCCCTGACGCGGTGCCCGGCACTGATCATGCCGAGTTACCCGATCTGGGCTCGTCGTTCAACGACGCGTCGAGGTGGCGGCACTACATCGGCCGGCTGGAGATCGCCGGCCTCGCGCCGTAACCGTCAGAGCCCGCCATCCCCCTGCGCCAACGGGGTGACCGGCCTGCCAAGGTAGGAGCACTCCGGGCCGTACAGCAGAGCCGCGACATCGGCTGCGGTCAACGTCTTGACGAGCTGGTCGACCTGCCCGGTCAGAGGCAGCACCAGCCCAGCGTCCTGGGCGAGCTGGACGACGAAGTCCATGTCCTTCTCCTGCCAGGTGAAACGGGTCGAGTCCCACCGGCGCAACGTGCCGTTGTCGCCGGGGCACTTCATCAGCACCTCGCGCATGCGCTGCGGATCGAGACCGTAGCGCTTGGCGATCGACAGCGTCTCGAAGTTGGCCACGCAGTGGATCCAGTGCAGCAGGTTGTTGCAGGTCTTGGCGAGCTGTCCGGCGCCGAGCGGTCCGACGTGCTCGACACCGCGGCTGTAGGTCATCAGCACCGGGCGCGCGCGATCGACGTCGGCCTCGTCGCCGCCGCACAACGACAGCAGATTGCCCTCCCGTGCGCCGAGGGCGCCGAACACGACGGGCGCGTCGATGATCCTGCGGCCCTTGGATTCCACGATTGCGGCCAGCCGCCGCATGAACTCGAGGCTGTGGGTGCCGGCGACCACGATGAGTTGCCCAGCGCGGTCGCGGCTCACCAGTTCCTCGGCGACGGCGTGCATCTGGTCGTCGGTGCGCAGGCAGGCGATGACGATGTCGGCCTGGTCGGCGACGTCGCCGAGTCCCGACGCGGCCTTCGCGCCCACCGCGGCGGCGGCGTCCAGACGATCGAGGTCGACGTCATGGGCGATGACGTCGAGGCCGCCGGTCACCATGTGCCCGGCCATCGGAAGTCCCATGTCTCCAACGCCGACGATTCCGATCATTTGACATGTCCTTCCATTGGGTTCGAACCCGTTGTTCTCCGAAGCCTTGGCCTGTAAGAGCTAATGGTATTACAATTAGGGCGTTGTGATGAACGACTCGTCACGAATCGAAGGGGAGAGGCCACGCGGTGCTGAGGGCAGAGATCAACGAGCTGTTGACCCAAACGGGTCCGGGTACGCCCATGGGCGAGATGTTCAGGCAGTACTGGTTGCCGGCGATGCTGGCCGAGGAGTTGCCCGACGACGACTGCCCACCGGTTCGGGTCAAGCTGCTGAGCGAGCGGATGGTCGCGTTCCGTGACAGCGACGGGCGCTACGGCCTGATCGACGAGTTCTGCGCACACCGCGGGGCGTCGTTGTGGTTCGGCCGCAACGAAGGATCTGGGCTGCGCTGCCCCTATCACGGGTGGAAGTACGACGTCACCGGCCAGGCGATCGAGGTTCCCTCCGAGCCGGACAACAGCACGTTCTGCTCGCACGTCAAGCTCACGTCCTACCCGCTGATCAAGATCGGCGACCTCTTGTGGACCTACATGGGCGACCCGGAGAAGCAGCCGCCGCTACCCGAGTACGAGTTCGCGACCGTCCCCGCCGATCAGACCTACACCTCGAAGCGGTGGCAAGAGTGCAACTGGCTGCAGGCATTCGAGGGTGGCATCGACTCCAGCCACGTCTCGTTCCTGCACTCCGGTGGCCTCAAGACCGATCCACTCTTCAAGGGCGCCAAGGGCAATCAATACAACATGGACGACCTCAAACCGTACTTCGAGGTCGCCGACGCCGAGGGCGGGCTGTTCGTCGGCGCCCGCCGCAACGCCGAGGCGGATACCTACTACTGGCGGATCACGCCGTGGGTGATGCCGTGCTTCACGATGGTCCCGCCGCGCGGCGACCATCCGGTGCATGGGCACTTCTGGATCCCGATCGACGACGAGAACTGCTGGACCTACTCGTTCGACTACCACCCCGTCCGGCCGCTGAGCGGCGACGAGGTGCAGGCGATGCGCGACGGCCACGGCGTGCACAGCGCGAACATCCCGGGCACCTTCCGCCCGATGGCCAACAAGGACAACGACTACCTGATCGACAGGGAGGCCCAGCGGCGCGGCGACACCTACTCGGGTGTGAAGGGCATCGCGATGCAGGATGCGTCGCTGCAGGAGAGCATGGGTCCGATCGTCGACCGCAGCAAGGAGATGCTGGTCTCGGCCGACACCGGCATCATCAAGGCGCGCCAGAAGCTGAAGAAGGCAATCGAGGCGTTGAGGGACAAGGGCATCACGCCTCCCGGTGTCGATCCCGCCCACCACAGGGTGCGTTCGGCCGCGGTGGTCCTTCCGCGCGATGCATCGTTCGTCGAGGCCTGTCGTGACGACCTTTCGGTGCGCGAGGGCGTACGGCAGTCGTCGGTATGACGGAGTTCAGGGGCGAGCGAAGCGACGGGGGGATTGCATCCAGCCGCCCCATCCTCGGCAGCAGTTGCGCGAGGGCCACCACCGCCGCGGAGATGCGCTACCGCATCGACCGGCCCATCCGCGGACGATGGGGGGCGCGCATCATCGCCCTCGACCCCGATGCCGGTGAGATCGTCGCGCGCATCGCCGAAAACCCATGGGGCAGCGCGCGCTTCTACACGCTCGCCGCATCCGTGGCCGAGGTCGGCGATGGCGGCTCGGAGTCGGTGACGCTGCGCCCGGTGGGTGCCGCCGCCAACGGTCATCGCCCCAGCCTGCTCGACGAACTCGACGAGGCAGACATCGTCGTGATGGTTGCGACCACCGGAACCGACCATGCGGCGGCCACCATCATCGGAGCGGCGTGCACGGTGCGCGCCATCATGACCGCGGGCCTGGTGATCGGTGAGTACGTGGAGGTGGCCGAGACCGTGGCCGCGATCCGACCGCATGCACGCGTGATCATGGTCAGCGGTGACGAGCACGACGTCATCGACGTGCTCACCGCGTTACGGGCTTGAGGGAGAGTCATGAACGACGCCGTTGCGAAAGATCGAGTGACACTTGGCGATCTGCGGTCCATGAAACACGTCGGGCGAAAGATCGTCGGGGTGGTCGCCTGGGATTATCAGATGGCACGGATCGTCGACCGTGCCGGAGTCGACCTGGTGTCGGTCGGCGACACGGTCGGTGTGAACCTGTGGGGGCAGCCCAACCCTCTCGAGATCACCATGGACCAGATGCTGGTGGTGTGTCAGGCCGTGCGCCGGGGGGTGCGGCGGGCACTGCTGAGTGCCGACTTCCCCTTCGGACCACTGCAGGAAGGCCCGAAGAGCGCCGTGCGTGCCGCCATCCAGATGGTGAAGGAGGCGGGCGTGGACGTGGTGAAGCTCGACGGCGCGGCTGATCACCTCGATGCCGTCGCCGCGGTCACGAAGGCGGGGATACCCGTCTTCGCCCAGTTCGGCATAACCCCTCAGACCTCGCTGAAGTACGGCACCACCTACAGCGCGACACCGCGGCCCGGCGACACGGTCCCCGATGAGCTGCTCGACGAGATGGTCGGCGAGGCCAAGCGGCTGGAGGCGGCAGGTGCGGTCCTGCTGAACTTCACCAACTCGGGCCCGGTGGTCGGACCGGCCGTGGCAGAAGCAGTTTCGATACCCGTCCTCGGCGGGTTCGGCGGTGGACCGTGGCTCGATGGCCGGATCCGAATGGCCACCGCCGCAATCGGCTACAGCGCGGATGGACTCGACGATCCACCGAATACCTACGCCAACGTCGCGCAGATCGCCTTCGACGCCATCACCGCATACGCCGACGACGTACGGTCCGCGCAGCAGATCGCCGGCGGCATCGGACGCTCGTGAAGGGCACCCAGGTACTCGACGGCATCCTCACCCGCTACGAGGTCGCCGGTACGGGTCCCCCGCTATTGATGTTCTCACCAGGCGGATTCAACGCCGCGCTCGAGAACTGGCACACCCACGGGTTGTACCGCCGCACCGGCATGCTCGACCAACTCCGGGAACGGTTCACCTGCATCACGTTCGACAAACGGGAGTCCGGGCAGTCCGGTGGCCGGGTGGAACGGATCGGCTGGGCCGACTACGTCCGACAGGGGATTGCGCTGGCCGATCACCTCGGCCATGACCGCGTGCACGTGATGGGCGGATGCATTGGCTGCTCGATCGCCGCAGGCGTGGCGGTGGCCGATCCCTCGCGCGTGTCGGCGATGGTGCTGTTCTCACCGGCAGGCGGTGTGCGGTACCGCATGAAGCAACACGCGCGGTTCACCAGTCACCAGGCCTTCGTCGATGCCGAGGGACTCGGCGCCGTGATCGCGCTGTCCGAGCAATCCGATGCGGGCTTCTCCGACGATGGCAGGGTGGGGCCGTGGGTGTCGGTACTTCGATCCGACCCGACGTTCGCCAAGCAGTACCGCGAACTGGATCCCGACTGGTATCAGGGGGTGGTCTCCGGCATGGCGCGGTTGCTGTTCGACCGCGACACCGTGCCAGGCGTCGAGCCAGAAGACCTTCTGGCGCTGGACGTTCCGGCCCTCATCGTGCCTGGCGAGGACACCTCGCACGCCCCGTCGGCGGCCCGCTACCTGCAGGAGTGCCTACCGTCTGCGCAGTACTGGGACGTGCCGGTCGCCGCGCAGACCGCGGAAACCGCACCCGCTCGGGTGATCGACTTCCTCGACTCAGTCTGACTCGCTGTTGATGTGGCGCGCCGTGCGCCCGATGTGCGTGCGCATCACGGCGGTGGCCTTCTCGACGTCGCCCTTGCTCACCGCGACCACGAACTGGCGGTGCTCACGATTGCCCTTGATGCCCATCTCGGGATGCACGTCCTTGACGTGCTGCAGCGACATCAGCGTCGGGCCGTGGAAGGACTCGGCCAGCATGACGATGGCAGCGTTGTGGGTGGACTGTGCCACCCGACCGTGGAACTCGGCCGAAAGTGCCATCGGGTAACTGCCATTCGCCAACGCGGCGTCCCCGCGGTCGCAGATCTCCAGCAGCGCGTCGATGTCCTCCTTGGTGGCCCGGTCGCACACCAGCGGAATGATGCCCAGCTCCAGCACCTGTCGCGCCTCGGTCACCTCGCGTGCGGTGATCGTCGACATCGTGATCAGGTCGACGATTCCGTCGCCGACGCGCTTGCTCGTCGGCGCGGTGACGAACGCACCGCCACGGGCGCCCACCTTGATCCTGACCATGCCGTTGGCCTCGAGGCCGCGCAACGCCTCGCGCACGGTGACGCGGCTGACGCCGAACTTCTCACCGAGCTCCCGTTCCGCGGGCAATCGGTCGCCCGCCTTGAGCGAGCCATCCCTGATCAGCAAGCGAATCTGATCGACTATCAGTTCCGATGCCCGTCCGGAGATGACGCGGGAGAAGATGTCCTCACCCGCCGCGTGAGGCGACGCAATGGTGCCTTCTGATGTCATGGACCAATGATAAAGCCACCAGACCATCGACGGTTGGCTCCCGCGCGGACTGCCTCGGACTTCGAGGGTTAGGAAGCCTGGTAGACGGTAGTGCCGCCGACGATCGTCTGGACCGGAACGACGGTCCCGATGTCGTCGGCGGCGAAGACGTCCTGGTCGAGGACGACGAGGTCGGCCAGCATGCCCTCGGCGATGCGGCCGGTGCGGTCCTGGCCGTTGGCGTAGGCCGACCCCGCGGTGTAGGCGTGGATCGCCGACTGCAAGGTGATGCGCTCGGCTGCCTGCAGCGGAGTATCGAAGACGCCGTCGCCGATCGCGTGCGGATCGGCGCGTGTCCCGGTGCGGTGCACCGCGGTGTGAATCGCCCACAGCGGATTGGGGTCGGTGACCGGCCAATCGCTACCCATGGCCAACGTGCCGCCGTGACGCTGGATGGATGCGAACGGGAAGTGCCACCGCTCCCGTTCGGGGCCCAGCAGTGGCAGCTTGCGCTCGACGATCTCCTTGTCCCGCCGGGCCCACAGCGCCTGGATGTTGGCGATCACGCCGAGTTGGCCGAACCTCGGAATGTCGTTGGGATCGACGACGTCCAGGTGGGCTATCTGGTGGCGGCCGTCGAACTCTGGGTGCTGGGTTACGGCGTGTTCGAGCGCATCGAGGCATTCCCGCACCGCCCGGTCACCGACCGCGTGCATGTGGATGCCGAAACGCTTAGCCGCCAGCAGGTTGGTCACCTCGCGGAGATCCTCTGGTTCGATGAAGGACTGGCCACTGCTGGTGTCGTGACCGGCCACGGCCCGGTAAGGGGCCAGCATCGCGGCCGTGCAGTTCTCGCAGATGCCGTCCTGCATGACCTTCACCATGCTCGCCGTGAACCGTGCGTGCCCAGGGGCGAGCGAAGCGACGGGGAGGACAGATGTCAGCTTGCGGCGTGCGCACAGCTCGTCGATCTGTCCGAGACCGCGTTCGGCCTCCCACCACAATGCGCCGACGACCCGGGCGGTCAGCTCGCCTGCCTCGTCGGCGTCGACGTAGGTGGCGAAGTTGTCCTTCAGACCGAAGAATTCGGCACCGACCGCAGCGTCCTGCCAGCCGGTGACGCCGACGGAGTGGAGTCGGCGTTGCGCCTCGAGCAGCGCACGGCGCATGAACTCCGGCGTCACCGCGGGGATGAGGTCGTTGACGGCGTCGCCGCCGCGGTCCAAGAGCATCCCGGAGGGCTCGCCGGTGTGCTCGCGAATGATCCGCCCACCGGCGGGATCCACAGTGCGCGACGAGATCCCGGCGAGCTCCAGCGCGCGCGAGTTGACCCACGCGCCGTGGTAGTCGTGGCTGGTCATGATGACCGGCCGGTCGGGGACCACGGCGTCGATGTCGTGGCGGGTGGGAAAGCCGTCGGGGAACGCGTCGCCGTACCAGCCCGCTCCCGCGATCACGGTGTCCTCCGGGTGGCTTGCCGCGTAGTCGGCGATGGCGGCGACATAGGTCCCGCGATCGTGGGGAAGGCCCGAGAGGTCGCAGCGCAGGGCGGACATGCCTGCGGCCACCGGATGCGCATGCGCGTCGACGAAGCCAGGCAGCAGGCTGGCACCGCCGAGATCGGTTGTCTCCGTGTGCTTTCCGATCATGTCGCGGTCGACGCCACGGCCGACGCCGACGATGACACCGTCGTGGACTGCCACGGTATCGGCGGGATCGGCTCCGGCGGCCTGAAACACGGCTGCGTTGGTGAAGATGCGGTCGGCGAACATGCGGCTAGCGATCCGCGAGCAGCATGGCGCTGGCATGTTCGGCCACGGCCATGATGGTGCCCACCGGGTTGCCCGAAGGAATGGTGGGGAACACCGAGGCGTCGACGACCCGCAGACCCC
>Ga0137412_10002307_pt1 | contig 15086 bp, 16 predicted proteins | sample CZODoug2_1_16fun_FD_122160 | JGI IMG/M metagenome (GOLD analysis project Ga0137412, IMG submission 122160) | Vadose zone soil fungal communities from Angelo Coast Range Reserve, California, USA - CZODoug2_1_16fungal (Hybrid Assembly) | ecosystem: Environmental > Terrestrial > Soil > Vadose zone...
GGAACTCCCGCTGGCATAGGAGAACTTGCCGGGATCCTTTTTCGCCAGCGCGATCAGCTCGGCCACCGAATTCGCCGGAATTTCCGGATTGATCACCAGCATGAAGGGCAGGTCGCCGGTGCGCGCGATCGGGGTAAAATCCTTGACCGGATCGTAGCTCATGTTCTTCAGCAGATACGGATTGGCCGAATGCGACGTGTTTGTCGTCACGAACAGCGTGTAGCCGTCGGGCGCGGAGCGCGCGACATAGCTCGCCGCAATCGAGCCGTTGGCGCCCGCTTTGTTGTCGATCACCATGCTGACGCCGAGCGCGACGCCGAGTTCTTTTCCGATCAGGCGCGTCGTGGTGTCGGTGCCGCTGCCGGCGGCGAACGGCAGCACCAGCGTGATGTTGCGGTTCGGATAGGGCGCCTGCGCGGCAGCCGTGGCGACCATCGCCAGCATCAGGGGAGCCACTGCGGCGACGTGCCGGTAACGTTTCCATGACGCGAACATGTAGTTGTTTCCTCGGTTGTTTTTATGATGGATTGGCCGGCAAGCTAGCCTGCCGGGATCGAAGATGGAAGCCGGTAAGACGCCGCGCCGCAGGCCGCTCAGGCCTTCTTGGCCGAGGCCCTTCTGGAGGCGATCACCACGCCGGCCAGCACCAGCGCATAGCCCACCAGATGGAATAACCGCAATTGCTCGCCGAGCAGCAGGATCGCCATCGCCGAACCGAATACCGGCACCAGATGGAAGAACGGCGCAGCGCGATTGGGTCCGATCAGCGCCAGCCCGCGGTTGAAGAACAGATAGGCCAGCGTGGAGGGAAAGATCACGGCATAGCCCAGCGTCGCCATCGAGATCATGTCGAACTTCAGTGTCGCGCCGGTCGAATATTCCCAGATCGAGAACGGTACCAGCATCAGCGCGCCGCAGCAGGTGGTGAATGAAATCAGCGACAGCGCGTGCGTCACCGGGCGGCGCGGGATCAGCGCCGAATACAATGCGAACGACACCAGGGAGCTCGCAAACATCAGGTCGCCGCGGTTGAAGCTGATATTGGCGAGCGCGCCAAAATCGCCACGCAGGATGATGGTCAGGACGCCGAGAAGCGAAATGGTGATGCCGGCGAGCTGCGCACCCGTGAGGCGGATGCCGAACAGCGCCAGCGACCACAGCGCGACAAACAGCGGTCCCGACGACTGGATCAACAATGCGTTCAGCGCCTCGGTATATTGCAGGGCCCAATAGGAGATCGCATTGTTGTAGGCGAACCCGACGAACGACAGAAACAGCATCATCGGCAGATGCGCGCGCAGCACCGGCCAGTCCTGCTTCAGGTGCGGCCAGGCAAAGGGTAGCAGGATCAGAAAGGTGGCGATCCAGCGGACGCAGGACAGCGTCAGCGGCGGCACGTGGCCGGCGACATGGCGCGCCAGCACGATGTTGCCCGCCCAGAACAGCGAGGTCAGGGTGAGCAACAGATAAGGCTGATTGTTCAGCCACCGGACCGGATCGAGGGCAGGCGGCGCTGGTGCAGGCTGGGTCATGGTCGCTGGTCGAGATAGGCCGGATTTTCCGCCACGCGACAAGTCCCATGCATGCAATGCTACAATGTCGCAAGATTGTCGCGAGGTATGTCGATGGGTGTGGATTTGCTGAACGTGAAGGGCCTGCAGGCGCTCGATCCGTTGGCGCCGGTGGTGATGGTGAACCTGATGCGGTTTCGCGAGCGTTCGCTCGACGGCGACGGCTCGGGCTGGGATGCTTACTTGCGTTACAGCGCGCTGACCGTGCCGATGATCAAGGCGCGCGGCGGCACGCTGCTATGGACCGGTGACGCCAAGGCCGTGGCGCTCGGCGTCGAGGCTGGCAACCAGTGGGATTATCTGGCGCTGGTGTACTATCCGACGGTCGCAACGTTCATCGACATGATGACGTCGAAAGATTACGAGACAAGCTGCGACCCGCACCGCACCAACGGCTGTGCCGAGCATGTGATCATCGCGACCAAGGAAGCGTACAGCAAGTTCAAGGTGGGGTAGTCTCAGGGCTGTTTCCGGGTGGCGCTTCGTTGCTCGGGCGACAGCGGCGCGAGGGCTGCACGGCAGGCCGATTGTACGAGTCCGCAAACCTCGTCGGTGGACCTGCCGGGGCGCAGCATCGCGAACATGGCGTAGCTCGTCAGCGCAAAAATGATGTCGCCGGCGTTTTGCTGCGCCCGGCGTGGCGCAGCTTTTCCGGCCATGCGTCCGATCAGGTCCTTCACCGCCTTTCGCCGCCGCTCGTTCCGTTCGATCAGCGCCTGCGCGAATTCGGGGTCGGTTGCCATCGCCTCATGGAGCCTGCCGATGGCGGGATCCCGGTTCCAGAAGGCGCAGAAGATTTCGATCAGGCGGTCCAGCGCCGCGTGCGGGTCCGCCATGGCCATCGCGTCGGCAATCCCGGCGAGGCCGCCCTTGCGTGCGATGTCATCGAAGACGGCCTCGAGCAACCCGCGCCGTGATCCGAACTGATTGTAGACGGTCAGTCGCGTCACGCCCGCTGCCCTTGCCACGGTATCCAGCGAGAAGCCGGCGATGCTGGCGTCTTCGCGCAGCACGCTGGCCGCGGCTTCGACGACGCGATCCCGCTTCTCCGCCGCGGCAGCCGCCCGGACCGAACTCACATAAACGCGTCTCGGCATCCCCTGCCATCCTTTTGACTAATTGAATATACAAGATGTATATCTAATTACAACGGATTGATCCGGAGCGACGTCATGCAGATCGCACTCATCATAACCTTGTCCCTTCACGTGTTGTCTTCCGTGTTCTGGGCGGGATCGAGCTTCACGCTGGCGCGAACCGGCGGCGCCGGCGGGGAGCAGCTTTTTCGTCCGCAAATGGCTGCGGCCGTGGTCGCCATTCTGACGGGCGGCTATCTCGGACATCTGGCCCATGGCGGCGCCTTCGGCACGACCGAACAGGTCCTGGCGGCGGGTGCGTTCGCAGCGATCGTCGCCGCAGGCGTGCAGGGCGCCGTAGCCGGCCGGGCGATCGGAAGCTTGCGGGGCGGGACGGCCGACGCGGCCGGAGTGCGGTCGCACATCGCCTTGGCCCAGCGCATTGCCGCGCCCCTGCTTGCCGTAACGGCGGTGTGTATGGCGGCGGCACGTTATGTCTGAGCGCGAGATATCTCGTCAACGCTGGAGGCTTGCCGTGAACAGGTTGAATGCTGGCGACGTCGTTCGCCGGCACGATTTGACGACGATCCACCAACGTCCGGTTCGGCTTCCCGACGCGGAGCGGCTGGTCCATCTCCAGTTCCGGCGCTATGCCGGCTGTCCGGCCTGCAACGTCCACCTGCGAACGATCGCGCGCCGGCATGAGGAAATTCTCGCCGCTGGCGTCAGAGAAGTCGTCGTGTTCCACTCCCGCCGCGAAACCATGCTGCCATTTCAGGGAGAGCTGCCGTTTGCCGCAATCGCGGATCCCGGCAAGATGCTTTATGCGGAATTCGGCGTCGGGCGGATGTCCTGGTTGTCGGCATTCGATCCGCGTTCGTGGCGGGCGGTCTACCGGGCCTTGACGCGATCGCCCAGTCTGCATGGCGCGATGGGCCGCGGCGAAGAACACATGGGTTTGCCGGCAGACTTCCTGATCGGCACCGATGGTGCGATCCTCGCCGCAAAATACGGTGCGTATGTCGACGACCACTGGTCGGTCGACGAGCTGCTTGCGCGCGCCGGGGAGCCGGCATCGGCCGAATCAGACAGAGCCTGGCTTAAAACTTCCGCACCAGATCCGGGGTGATCTCGCTGAGGCTGCGAATGCCGAGCAGCGCAAGATCGCGGTCGATCTCGGCCTGCAGCAGCGTGATGGCGCGCGTCACGCCAGCCTCGCCGCCGGCGATCGCGGCATAGAGGAAGGGGCGTCCGATCCAGACGAAATGGGCGCCGAGCGCCAAGGCCTTGATGACGTCGGTACCGCGGCGAATGCCGCCGTCGACCATGATGGTCATGCCTTTTGCCTCAGCTGCGATCTCCGGCAAGGTGCGCAGGCCCGATAGGGTGTGATCGAGCTGGCGGCCGCCATGGTTGGAGAGCATCAGGCCGTCAACGCCGCTCTCGCGCGCGATCCGCGCGTCGGCGGGCGAGACCAGACCCTTGACCACGAGCTTGCCCTTCCAGCGGCGGCGGATCAGCTCGACATGCTTCCAGGCGAGCTGGTCGCGATGGCCGATATTGCGCATCAGGTTCTTCGCCAGCACCGGCGGGCCGCGCTTGGCATCCATGTTCTCGAAATGCGGCATGCCGTGGTTCATCACGGTGCGCGCCCAGGTGCCGAACAGCCAGTGCGGATGCGTCACGGTATCCCAGGCGACGCGCGGCGTGATCGCCAGCGGCACCTGAAAGCCGTTGCGGATGTTGTTCTCGCGGTTCGGCGGCACCGGCACGTCGGCGGTGACGACGAAGGTGTCGTAGCCGGCCGCCGCGACGCGATCGACCAGCGGCTCGATCCGTTCCGGCACGCCGGCGAGATAAGCCTGGTACCACGCATCCTGATTGGCGCGGCGGACGTCTTCCAGCGTGATCAGCGACGAGGCGCTGAGAATCATCGGCACGTTGGCCGCGCGAGCTGCCTGCGCCAGCACGATATCGCCGCGATAGGCGCACAGCGCCGAGGAGCCCATCGGCGGAATCCCGAACGGCGACGCATAGCTCTTGCCGAACAGATCAGCGGTCTGGTCGCGGCCCGAGACGTCGTTGAGCACGCGCGGCACGAAGCCGTATTCGTCTAGCGCTTTCCGGTTGTCGCGCACCGCAGCGTCGCTCTCGGCGCCGCCGGAAATATAGCCGTAAAGAAATTTCGGAATTCTGCGCCGCGCCGTCGCCTCGAAATCGTCCAGCGCCAGATACTTTTTCATCGCGCGCGGAACGGTGTTTTCAGCGCGGGTGACGGTCGTGGGCGGCGGCGTTATGGTCGCGGATTTGTCGAGCACGGCGGGCGTTCCTGTTTTTGTTATTATCGCGGCGTGAGACTATCGTCTGGCGGGGCCGGCGCCAAACTTGCTCTTGTTGATGGATTGGCTGAGATCGCCGAGCATTCTGCGGGCATCGTTCAGCACCGCGTCGGACTTCTTGTCAAAGCTCTCGATCAGCTCGCGCATCGAGATCACGGTCGGCAGCAGTTCGCCGCCGTATTTGTCGCTGGCGAGGCCGCCGAGAAAGTTCTGGGTCTTGGTCAGCGCGTTGTCGACGCTGCTGATGCCTGCATCGGCGGTATTGATGACACTGGTGATCCTCTCGCCGCTGCCGGACAGCGAGGCCGTGAAGGTTTCGAAATTCAACAGCGTGTCCTTTACCGCCACCTCGTTGTCGGCGATCGCCTTGTCGACGTTGCGCAGCGCGATGCGGATTTTCTCCTGCAAGCCGAGCGTGCCCTCGGCGTCGGCGGTCAGTTCCGGAATGCCGTCCGGACCCCTGGCCGGCGGCGGCGCGCCGTCCGAGCCGCCGGTGAACGAGATCGCCGCAATTCCTGTGAGGCCCTGGAATTCGAGGCCGACCTGGGTATCCTTGCGGACCGGCGTGGCGCCGTCGATCATGGTCAGCGCGACGACGCGGCGCGGATGGTCGAGTTTCAGCGACACCACCTCGCCGACCCGGATGCCGGCGAAATTCACGCTGCCGCCCTTGCGCAGGCCGGAGGCGGAACCCTCGAAGATCACCCGGAACGGCACCTGCTGCCGGATGCCGGCGATCTTGCGGTAGGTGAGGAAACCGCCGAGCGACCCGGCAATCAGGGCCAGGGTCAGGGTGCCGATCATCAGATTGCTGGCGCGCGCTTTCATTCGATGCCTTGCGAAGCAGGCCGGGACGATAGCGGATTTGATCCGCCAAGTCACCGCAGCCTCTTTCACCTCGCCCCGCGAAGAGCGGGGAGAGGGAAGAATCTGCGTCAGGCGGTTTGCTGCTTTCGCGACGCCACGAACACGCCGGTCAGCACCAGCGCAAAGCCGATGAAGTGGAAGGCTTGCGGATGCTCGTCGAGGAAGACGATCGACATGATGGTTCCGAACACCGGGATGACGTGGAAGAACGGTGCGGCGCGGTTGGCGCCGATCAACTGCACCCCGCGATTATAGCAGAGATAGGCGATCGTGGATGGAAACACCGCGACATAGAACACCTTCAACAGGTTCGCGGCATCGATCTGCATCACCGGGCGCGCGTACAGTTCCCAGACGAACAGCGGGATCAGGCAGGCGGCACCGGCGCCGAACGTGAAGGCGACGAACGACAGCGCGTGGATGTTCGGGCGCTTCAGCGACAGCACCGAATAAAGCCCGAAGATCACCAGCGCCACCGTGAAGATCAGGTCGCCCTTGTTGAACTCGATGTTGGAAAGCGTGGTGAGGTCGCCATGCAGCAGGATCACCAGCACGCCGATCAGCGACACCACGATCCCGCCGGCCTGGGCCAGCGTCAGCCGCACGCCGAGCAGCAGCAGCGACCAGGTGGCGACGAACAGCGGTCCGCCGGATTGCAGCAGCAGCGTGTTGAGCGCCTGGGTGTGCTCCAGCGCCCAGTATTGCAGGGTGTTGAAGGCGCCGATGCCGGTGATCGAAAGCACGATCATGATGCCGAGGCGGCCGCGGATCGAGGCCCAGTCGCGCACCAGATGTTTCCAGGCAAACGGCAGGATGATGATGAATGCCAGCGACCAGCGCAGGAAGGAAAGCGTCACCGGCGCGATATGGCCGGCCGCGAGCCGGCCGACGATGGCGTTGCCGGCCCAGCACATCGCGGTGATCGAGAGCAGCAGATAAGGCTGGTCGGCGAGCCAGTTGCCGGCCGGTGCACTTGATGTGGGTTCGGAAGCAGACATTTTCGATCGTTCATGGCGCCGCGGCCCCGCCCGGCGCGGGCGGCCGGGCCGGAAGGATCGCCCGGCACGAGCCACAGACACGGATTTGACGGCTTCATCAATGGGGCAGATGCATCGCGACCATGCGCGGCTCGAAACCCGCCACGGCGCGGGCTATTGATCGTTCGGGGTTGCCAGCGAGGGGGCGAATATGCAATCTAAAGATGATTCTGGAACGTGTACCAACCCAATTTTTTTGGAGACAGGCGGGTAGCGCAGGCATTAAGCGTAACACTTGAGTTGAGTTTGGAGTATTGAGTTCGGGTTTTGAGTTGAAGAATTGAGTGTCCGTTCGACCGGTGGACCACGGATTTGGGACGATTGCGGATCTCGCAGCTCGGCTCCCGTGCGGTCGGATTTGGCAACTGATGGGACAGATTTTTAGAAATGCCGTTTTTGAAAGAGCCGTTGCCGGCCGAAGAAGCCGAAGCCGATAAGCGTCACCGCTTTGCGGTTCGTGCCAGCTCCATTCTGGCGTTCATCGAATGCGACGACGAGTTGCGCCCGAAATTGCGCGAGGCCATCGTCGAGGCGATGCTGTGGGCGCAGACCCAGCCCTGACGCTGACCAGGCCCTGACAAAGGCTAACGCCGGCCTCACGCCGTCAGCGGCCGCGCGATCGCGCCCAAAACCTTGACGGCATCGTGGGGATCGAGCTCGACCTGCAATCCGCGCTGGCCGCCATTGAGGAAGACGGCGGCGTGGCCGAGCGCCGCCGCCTCGATCGCCACCGGCACCCGCTTTTTCTGACCGAACGGACTGATGCCGCCGACATGGTAGCCGGTCAGCCGTTCGGCATCCGCCGGGCGCATCATCTTGGCGGCCTTGGCCCCGAAGGCGCTGGCGAGCTTCTTCATGCTGACCTCGGCGTCCGACGGCACCACGGCGCAGACCGGCTTGCCGTCGACCTCGGCCATCAGCGTCTTCAGCATGCGATGCGGTTCGACGCCAAGCGCCTCGGCCGCCTGCAGGGCGATGCTTTCGGCCTCCGGATCGTAGTCGTAGGTGTGCAGGGTGAACCTCACGCCAAGCTTTTCCAGGGCCTGGGTTGCCCTTGTGGTTTTGGACATCAGGCGGATTACTCCATGTTCATCTCTTTGCCCCAGCAAGGCCACAAATTTTCCGGGGATATCAATGGGTTGGAGGCCCTCCAAGCACCCCCGAAAGCTGCCTTCTTGCTTGCGTCAATAGCCCGCTTCCTTTATCCGATGGAGCTGCCTTGCATCCGAACGGCCCCAGGCCGTGATTTTGGCTGGGCAGCATGATCCCGGAAAAGTGGATACCGGTTTTCCGAACGGATCATGCTCGAATAAAGAGCTAAGGCTTGATCCGGAAAGATGGGACCTCTTTTCCGACGAGATCATGCTGGGATCAACTGAGTTGCAGGGAACACCTTAGAAATGGCCAATGTTGTCGTCGTCGGCGCCCAGTGGGGCGACGAGGGGAAGGGCAAGATCGTCGACTGGTTGTCGGAGCAGGCCGACATCGTCGTGCGCTTCCAGGGCGGCCACAATGCCGGCCATACGCTCGTCATCAATGGCAAGACCTATAAATTGGCGTTATTGCCGTCGGGCGTGCTGCGGTCGTCAAAGCTTGCCGTCATCGGCAATGGCGTGGTGTTCGATCCCCAGGCTTTCGTCGACGAGGTCGCCAAGCTGCAGGGCCAGGGCGTCGCCATCAGCCCGGACAATCTGCGGGTCGCCGAAAACGTCACGCTGATCCTGCCGCTGCATCGCGATCTCGACGCGCTGCGGGAATCCGGCAATTCCGTCCACGCCATCGGCACCACCCAGCGCGGCATCGGCCCGGCCTATGAAGACAAGGTCGGCCGCCGCGCGATCCGGCTGATGGATCTCGCCGATCCCGACACGCTGCCCTACAAGATCGACCGGCTGCTGGCGCACCACAACGCGCTGCGCCGCGGCTTCAACTTGCCGGAATTCGACGGCGCGATCATTCTGAAGGGGCTGCTGGCGCTGGCGCCGCAGCTGCTGCCCTATGCCGAGACGGTGTGGCGGCTGCTCGATATCAAGCGCCGCGAAGGCAAGCGGATCCTGTTCGAGGGCGCGCAGGGCGCACTGCTCGATGTCGATCACGGCACCTATCCTTACGTCACCTCGTCCAACACCGTGGCGGCGCAGGCAGCGACCGGCTCGGGCATGGGACCCGGCTCGGTCGGCTATGTGCTGGGAATCTGCAAGGCCTACACGACGCGGGTCGGAGCCGGTCCGTTCCCGACCGAGCAGGACAACGACATCGGCCGAAAGATCGGCGAGCGGGGCCGAGAGTTCGGAACCAACACCGGGCGCAAGCGCCGCTGCGGCTGGTTCGACGCCGTACTGGTGCGGCAGACGGTGCGGACCTGCGGCATCACCGGCCTGGCGCTGACCAAGCTCGACATTCTCGACGGCTTCGACTCGATCGAGGTCTGCACCGGCTACATGCTGGACGGCAAGGAAATCGACCATCTGCCGGCCGGCGAGGGCGCCCAGGCCCGGGTGGTGCCGATCTACGAGACCATCGAGGGCTGGAAGGAACCGACCGCCAACGCCCGTTCCTGGGCCGATTTGCCGGCCCAGGCCATTAAATATGTCCGACGGGTCGAGGAACTGGTGGGCTGCCCAATCGCCTTGCTTTCCACCAGCCCCGAACGCGAGGATACTATTCTGGTGCAGAACCCGTTTGAGGCTTAACAGGATGTTACCGGCAAGGGTGCATGATTGAGTTGATATGGCTGATTATTACCCGCTGATCGCACGTGCTATTGCCGGCCTGGACCCCAGCGCCCCCGGCGAGAGCCGCCGCGCGCTGTATGAGCGGGCCCGCTCGGCGCTGATCGCGCAGTTGCGCAGCGTGCAGCCGCCCTTGAGCGAATCCGAGATCACCCGCGAACGGCTGTCGCTGGAAGAGGCCGTCCGCAAGGTCGAGTCCGAGGCCGCCCAGCGCGCCCGCGACGCCTCGCGGCCGGCCGGCGCCGCGCGCTCCAGCGGCGGCGATGCCTTCCGCCGCGCCAACGCCCGGCCGCCGGAATCCGGCCCGTCTTCACTTGATTCGCCGGCCCCAAATTCTCCGGCCCTACGTCCGCGCCCGCCCGCGCCGACGTCGCGCGACGCGCGCCCGCCGCTCGGCCAGGACGATCCGCAGCGCGCGCCGCGCAATCTCCGCGCCGATCAGCCGCCGCCGCGCCCGCAGCCACCGCAAGTGCCGATGCAGGATCCGGTGCTGCCGCCGACCCGCGAACGATCAGGCGCGCCCCGCCGCGGTCCGGATAACAGCGCGCCGCAGATGCCGCAGCCGCCGGGCATGCGCGGCTTCCGCGATATCGCCGCCGACGCCGACGATCTCGGCCGCGCCGCGGCGACCGCCAATCGCAACGCGCGCAAGACCTACGCCAACGTGCCGTCGCCCTCGCCGGAATTCGACCGGATCGAGCCCGGCATGGAAAACCGCGGCGCCGATCCCGAGCAGCCCTATTCCTATGACGAGTCGCTGGAGGAAGCCGACCGCTACGCGCCGCAGCCGCCGCAAATGCCGCAGCCGCCGCACCAGCGCTCGCGGATCGGACTCGGCAGCGACCGCGAGCCGAAGAAGCGCACCCGGGCGCCTGCGGTGTTCCCGTTCAAGAGCGCGATCGCGATCGGCATCGTGCTGATCCTGGTCGGCGCCGGAATCCTGTGGGGCCGGTCGGTGCTGTCCGGTGTCAGCGGCCTGTTCAAATCGTCGCCAGTGGCGGAAGCGCCGAAGGATCCCTCCGCGCCGCAGTCGAAGCCGAAGATCCCCGATCGCGTCGGCCAGCCCTCGTCGTCGGACACGGTGGCGCCGGTGGCGCAGCGCGTGGTGCTCTATGACGAGGATCCGGGCGATCCCAAGGGCAAGCAATATGTCGGCTCGGTGATCTGGCGCACCGAACCGATCAAGGCGACCGGCAACCAGAAGCCGGATGTCGCCGTGCGCGCCGACATCGATATTCCCGACCGCAAGTTCAAGATGACGATGTCGTTCCGCCGCAACACCGATAGTTCATTGCCGGCGAGCCACACCGCCGAACTGACCTTCATCCTGCCGCAGGACTTCACCGGCGGCGGCGTCGGCAACGTGCCCGGCATCCTGATGAAGTCGAACGAGCAGGCGCGCGGCACGCCGCTGGCCGGCCTCGCGGTCAAGGTCACCGACGGCTTCTTCCTGGTCGGCCTGTCCAACGTCGACGCCGACCGCGCCCGCAACCTGCAGCTCCTGAAGGAGCGCTCCTGGTTCGACGTGCCGCTGGTCTACGTCAACCAGCGCCGTGCCATCATCGCGATCGAAAAGGGCGCCCCCGGCGAACGCGCGTTCAACGACGCGTTCGCGGCGTGGGGGGAGTAGGCGCTCGAATCGTTTTAGCCGCCTGCGGCCTTGCCTTGATTTTGTGGACGGCGTTCGACTTCTGATACCCAGCCAGGGTTGGATATGGGCCCCTCCGTACAAATGCGGACAAAATGGGTTTGGCCAGCAACTTCCCGTTAGGGGAGTTTGCGTAAACTCCGTGATTATTGCCTGCCGGCATCGAAATTGCCCTCATTGAAGGGGGACCTGGCAATGCCAGTGATCCGCGGGATGCTGGAACCCACTGGGACCCACGATGCCTGCCGTATCGTCGAACCTGCGCGCGGAATTGAACGGCGCCGAAAAGGGCGGACCGGAGCACGATGCCCTGATTTTCGGGCAGGTGACGGACCTGTTTCTGTCGAACGTCGATCACCTCAGTGAATCCCAGATAACTTCTGTCGATGGCGTCCTCGCTGGCCTGGTCGGGCGCGTGGAGGCGACGATGCTGGTCGATCTCAGCGAGGACTTGTCCGCGATCGCGGCGGCGCCGCGCCAGACGATCCGCGCGCTTGCCTTTCACGACGATCCCCTGGTCGCCACGCCGGTGCTGCGAAGGTCCAGCTGCCTGTCGGAAGCGGACCTGCTTGAAATCGTCAACAGCGGTCGCCAGCAACATTTGCTGGCGATCTGCGACCGAAAAGTCCTCAGCGAGAAACTCACCGATGCGCTGATGAGACTTGGCGATGTCAACGTCTCCAATGCGCTGGCGCGGAACGCCGGGGCGCGTTTCTCCGAATGCGGCTACGCGACGCTGGTCGGACGGGCGGAGCGCGACGAAAGCCTCGCCGAAAAGCTCGGCCTTCGACTGGACCTTCCCGGGAACCTGCTGCGGGAGTTGCTCAGCAAGGTTGCCGACGTGGTGCTGGCGCGATTCCTGACGGCGTCACGACCTGTCGTGAAGCCGAAAGTAGAAGGGTCCGCGGCGGCCGTCGAACGGCCGCGCGTGACGCGGCCAAAGGTCGACTACACCGCGGTACAAACCGAACTCGATGCGCTCAATCGCACGGGCAAGCTCAATGATGGAGCCGTGAACCGGTTTGCGGTGAGGTGCGAATACATCAATGTGGTAGCAGCGCTCGCATTGAAAGCGGACGTCAAGCCGGAAGCCATCGAACCCTTGCTCGACAGCGAGCGGTTGTATGGTTTGATCGTCGCCTGCAAGGCCGCCCGCCTGAGCTGGTCGACAACGACGATGATCGTTCGCAACCGGCCCGGCTGCCCGCCGCCGACCCAACGCGAGCTCGACCAATGTGTCGCGATCCATGAATCCTTGCTGCTGTCGGTAGCGCAATGGACGATCAGATGGGGCTCCGATCGGCTGCTCGCCAGGAAGACCGATCTCGTTTGCCCTCAAACGACGGCCGGCAAGAAACCGGGCTAACCGGTTTGGTCCGACAGCGGCAGCTCCGCGGCTGTGGCCGCGAAATTCGGCTGAGCGGCCCGGCTGATCACTCTCACGAACCGGAATCAGACCTGACGGTTTCGCACGGTGTCGCCGAAGCTGGTTGGCCCTTGACTCCGCCTTGACTGAATTCGAAATTGCACGCGCCGAGTTGCCGATCTGGAACCGGATCATGTCCGGTCAACGGAACAAGTTCAGCCTGATACACGGGTTCACACAGAGGCCGCCATGAAACGCTATCTGATCTTCGCAGCGATCGGCCCCCTCATCGGCGGCTTCCTGCTGCTGCTGGCGACCACGGTGTCGTCGGGATACTGGGCCGAGACCAATTGGGGCGAGGTCGGCAAGTTCCTGGCGGCGTTCGTCAAGACGCTGCCTTACGGTTATTTGTTCGGCATCGTGCCGGCGCTGATGATGGCCGCGATCGATGACATCCTGTTTCACGTGCCGCGCATCAAGCCGGCGCTGCGGGCGGTGATCATGGCCTGTCTCGGATTCGTGCTCGCCGAATTGCTCTACGGCTCGCGCGGGCCTGACAGCGGTGCGCTGCAGTTCTTCCTGTACGGCATCGTTGGCCTGACGCCGGCGTCGATCTCGTCCTGGCTCGCGCACAAATATGCCGACGAGCCGGAGCCGGTGCATTCGACCTGAAACGCCGGCGTTTCGGCAACGGCTGAGTGGAAGCGGCGGGCGTCATTAATGGCAGTAAAGCCGAGGCCCGGAGTATCCCCGGCGTCCGGGCCTCGCAACTGCAACAGCCCATCCATTGGCACGTCCCGGAATGACAAACAGGAGCGGCGCGTCTCGCGGGCGCGAGACACCTGCATCCTTTGGCTAATGCGACCACTCGTCAGGGAACGCTTGTCTCGCTACGGCGTTCCAACTGATGAGGAGCTGGAAATCTCGGCGCAGAATGCGGTGCGGACTTTCCTGCGCGCTTACGGTCATCACGCAGCAAATGCGCTTTCGAATGCCCGGCGATCTGAAACGGCCTGAAAGTTTTTGGTTGTCGCCATTAGCTCAGCATTAAATCTCCCGCTGACTTGCTCGGAGCTCGCCGTCATTCGGCTAGTGGTCTCACTGATGACCTCAGAAATTTTCCGACTGACGTTTTCCAGCGCGGAGCCACTTTCATTCATGCCCTGCTTTATTCGTTCCAGTGACGTTCCTAATTCACCTAAGGTGGTCGCCAGTCCCCGCATTTGATCGCCGGTAGCGCCTTGCAATTTGTCAACAAAATTGCCGGCCATTTCTCCGATGGCACCCTCGTTCATTGAGGTGAGCTTGTTGGCAACTCCGTCCAGGCTCTTGCCGATCGGTGCCATTGCCTGCGCTAAATAGGTGGGCAACGTAGCGACGAGCGCTTCTTCGATGCGTTTGCCAACACTGATCGCAACTTCAGTGTTGAACAATTTGAGATTTTTCGTCTGTTCCTGCGCTTCACGATATTGCAGGAAGGCGATTGATTCTGGAGTAATGAAAACCAACTTCGATTCGAGAGTGGAAGCGAGGGCATCAAACGTTTTCTCGATTGCGGAGGTCCCATATCGGAGCACCAGCGTCAGGACTATCGAGCCCCCAAGACCGGCGACAGAGGTGTAGAATTTGAACGATGCCGCATACAGCAAATCGCGAAGAGCATTCTGGCTCGCAGCAAGGTCAGCCGCGCTCTTGATAGCGACGGTGGTGAAAAACAGGGCGGTTACAAGCCCAAAAAAAGTGAGTAGCAGACCAATGCCGACCAACAGATTGGGCATCGCTCGATAAAGTGGGAAGCGTAGCCCTGCTTCGGCCGTATTGAAATAATTTTGCGGCCTTGCGGTGTTGAGCACTACCTTCGGGCCTCTGTCTTCACCAGCCGACGGCTCGATCAGCGTCTGACGAAACTTCTGCCAGGAGTGCCGCAAATATCTCGTTCTGAGCATCAGTTCTCAATGTCCGGCATAGCCTCCGCAAATTCGACTTTGCCTTTGATGCTCCTTACTGCACGAATTCGCCGCCGCACCTGCATGCGGATAAAGCTGGAGTCGATGATAAATAGGAAGCAAAGAACTAAGGCGCTGCCGAAAATAATCAGGGCAAGCGCTGGAGCAACATCTTCGTCACGAAATAGATCAAAGAGCGGTCGGATATGACGAGTTGTCCACGCGCCAAGCTCTAGAAATCCGGGAAGTTCGTCAAAGATCGAAGGCATTATTCTCCTCGAAGCGGTCAATCTGCCCATCCTTCACCGACCATTACTTTGGGCGGTCCCGACGGGTTGAGACCAACTATAGCCTATAATTCAGGTTGTGGGGCTCCCCCTCGCCCCGCACTTGCGGGGAGAGGTAGTACGCTGCCTTGGCATGGCGGTAAGAGGCTGCTCTATCAATCTCATATGCCGCCGAGGCCGCAAGTAAAAAAATTTAGCTCCTGCGTTCGCAGGTCTG
>Ga0137412_10002308_pt1 | contig 15083 bp, 7 predicted proteins | sample CZODoug2_1_16fun_FD_122160 | JGI IMG/M metagenome (GOLD analysis project Ga0137412, IMG submission 122160) | Vadose zone soil fungal communities from Angelo Coast Range Reserve, California, USA - CZODoug2_1_16fungal (Hybrid Assembly) | ecosystem: Environmental > Terrestrial > Soil > Vadose zone...
AGCGCGGCCCTGAAAAGGCCGGCGTCGGCGGTTCGATCCCGTCTCTGGCCACCATTTAGATTCAAGAACTTACAAGCGTTCAATCATCAACCTCCTGTTCGGGAGGCTTTCACGTGTTTTGGCTAAGTACCATGTTTTGAATAACATGGTACTTTTTCGGGAATGGTCGCGTATTGGTCGTGCGCTGCCCTGCTGATTAGAGGCGATCTTCCGACTCTTTTGGAATGTAAAAAATGCGAATGACGCAGAATGGATGACGCCAGCCTTTTTTCAAAGTCGCGCTCCTCGTTGGTTTGTTGCCCGGTGGTGTTCTGATAAGAACTCCGTTCAAGGCATTTCTCCAGAGTCAGACGAGCTAGCGGCCCTTGCGAGTGGCAATAACGACTTCAGCTTTGAGCACGTTTGAGAAGCCTATCTATGCTGCCAGAAACGACGGGATATGCCTCGACCTCCGACACGTTCTCGCGGACGAGGTCGCTCAAAGCATGACCGGGTGGCATTTCCAGAGAAAGCTGACAGCCTAGACCCCAGCGAGCCCCGCACTAGATGTGAAGCACTATTTCCGGGGACGATCTCATTTTGGGGCGCGACCCAGCCAAATGCTGGATGAAGAGCAACAGGGGTAATTGCACCCCGAGTGAGGTAGCTACGATTTCGGTCCCTATGTCCACCCACATGCTGGCGAACGATCTTGATTCCGCGCGTAAAGATTTGAGACAGTCGTCCCCTGATACCTAGCACATTCTCTTTTGGGAAATATCATCACGCTTCAATCGGATACTCTCGACCCCAGTCTCTGTGCTCCATTGGTTCGAGGGTGGATGATCATCGCCTCAGCGTCAGCCAGATTTTCTGGCTGTGTCATCCGTATTGTTGATGACCCATTGACTTCAGGAAATCCGAATCATGAATGGACCCTTTAGTGACTGCCTGCAAGCAGTTCATCAGCAGGAATGTAGTTTGAGCCCTCTCCCATTGCGGACACAGACGATGGCACCTCTTCCTGTGCCGCAGGAAGATTGAATGCCGCTCGCATGACATCCAGGGTCACTGTGTCCGCCTCCCCGGCAGCAGTCTTCAACATTCGCATCGGCTGATGAAGGAACTTATTCATCAAACTTTTGGTGAGTGCCTCGACGGCAGTGCGCTGCTCCTCAGTGAGGGACTGCAGCCGTGATTGCGCACGCCGCAGCTCTAGCTGCCGCAGGTCCTCCGCTCTACTCTGCAATTCCACGATCATAGGAGTGACGTTGAGCGCCATCTCATGACGCTGGAAGCGGATTGCTTCTCTGGCGACAATCATCTCGGCGTGCTGGGCCTCGACTGCCCTATCTGCCAAATTCGAAGCCGCTATCGATTGCAACGCGTCGATGTCATAAAGGAAAAGTCCATCGACACGATTCAACTGAGGATCAACATCACGCGGCACTGCAATATCGACAAAAAACATCGGCCGCTGTCGACGCGTCTGCAGGAACTGCTTGCCATGGTCTGGACGGAAGATGTGTTCTTGTGCGCCGGTAGAAGTGATCACGATATCCACCTCAGGAGCCGTTCTATAGATGTCTTCAAATCGAACAGCGTGGCCGCCAAAGTCGTTTGCCAGACGCACAGCACGTTCGTGAGTACGATTTGCCACGAGAATTGAGTCAGCACCTTGTTTCAATAGTTGCTGCGCTGCTAATTCTCCCATTTTGCCGGCTCCCACGAGCATCACCCGCTTGCTCTCAAGCGACCCAAAGATCTGTTTGGCGAGATCGACGGCGACGGAGGCAATTGAAACTGACGAACTCCCGATCTGAGTTTCGGTACGGACTTTCTTTGCCACAGAAAACGCCGTTTGCAACAGCTTATCGAGATGCGTCCCTACAGACCCCATCGACCGCGCCGCTACGTATGCTTCCTTTAGCTGACCCAGGACCTGGGGTTCACCTAACACCATGGAATCGAGGCTGGATCCAACTCGGAACAGATGCTGCACAGCATCGATCCCATGGAGATCATAAATGTGCTGACGAAGCGCACTCGTGTTCACTCCAAGATAATCTCCGAGAACCCGCAGTAGATCAGGACAGTTCGCCCGATAAGAGGCTAATACTTCTACACGATTACAGGTGCAGAGGATCATTGTCTCTTCAACGCCAGGAACATTGAGGAGAACGCGCGTGGCATCGGTCAGACGCCTTGGCTCGATAGCCAGCAGCTCTCGCATTTCAACCGGAGCTGTCTTGTGATTAATTCCTGTGAGGAGAATGTTCATAGCACCATGTTTCCTGTGCGCAGTTCAGAGGTTTAATCCATCTGCGATGCGTGTGACGAAGATGGTGGATGAAGCATTGAGCCCCACACCGCCTTCTTAACCCATGTCAACCAGCGAGCAGGTATTTCGGGCTGCCGCCGTGCAAAGCGAGATCTTCCAATGCATCGATCAGCAGTAGAGAATCGTTGAGACTCTCCGCGCGAATGAGGGTCAAGCCCAGGCGATGGGCCCTCTCCTGAAACGCAATATCGATGTCGTACAGGATCTCAACATGATCGCAAAGAAAACCGATTGGCTGAATCACAACCGTGTCATAGCCGTCATCCCTTAGAGCCGTCAGCGTGTATTCGACCGTCGGGCCAAGCCAGGGTCCGCCGCTCATTCCCTGACTCTGGAAACTGAAGTGACAGTCTCGCTTACTTACCATATCCCGCAATTCGTATGACACGAGCTTCGCGGTCAGCTTGCAGTCCTTAGCATAAGTATCTGGCGCGTTCGCCAGGAGCATGCCGTGATACTCAACAGGCTTGCTCGATGGCAGCACCGTACGGCTTGGGACTGAGTGCGCTGTGAACAATACGGCTACCTTATGATCCGTTGATGTGCAAGCCTTATTCAAGGCAGCTCTCGTCCGGTGAGCAAATGCCTTCACTAAGAGAGGGTGATCTGCCCATCCAGAGATAAAATCGACTTCTATGGAATCGCCGGCGGCTTCCTCAATCGCTCGCTTATACAGACCGACACTCGTTCGCGAATTCTGGGGGGCGAGGCAGATGGCCTTTGCCCGCATGATGCCGTCTCTCTTCATCGTTTCGACGACTTCGCCGATGAAGGGCTCCCAGTTCCGCATGCCTACATAAACTTTCTTTCCGAGGCGTTCCTCGAGAAGTGCGGCTTGAAGGAAGGTCCAGCGAGTGAGGTGGGGACCCTCATCCGATGGCTCATCTCCGAGACCGATTTGAGCATAACGTTCCCGCAGTTCGTGGATGACTTCCGGCGGCACGCCGCGGCCACCCGTCACAAATTTCAGATAAGTATCCATTTCGCCCAGTACGTTTGGCGTTCCATGAGCGAGCAGGATCAGACCGTCGGACGAAGAGTTTTGGATTGTCATAGTCAACCTCTTTTCAAACGCAAATCGAAGCGCTAACCGCTTCTACGGAACTACCCGGGGTGCACTCTGGCACGCGCACCCCGGCGCGCCCTCAGAAAGACACTCCGAAGTGCGTAGCGAATGTGACGGCGTTCGTCGCAGGCGCGTTTACCGGCCGACTGAAACGAACTGGCAAGTCTGCCTCGACAAAGTAAGCCTTGAAGAAGCTGTTTCTACGCTTGATGGGCCAGCTTTTGTTAACCAAAGGCGTAAATCCCCATGTCGGGTTATTTACGTCGAACGCCAGTCTTCCTCCTAGCGCCCAGCCGTGTCCCAAACCGTATATGAGACCGGGATGAACGGTGAGACTAGTTAGACGTTGTCCTGTTGTATTTATTTGCGGGACGAACTCAAGGTCGAAGGCCAAGCGGCCGCTTCCCTTGACGGTGATTCCAACCGGAAATCCCACCGCAGGCGCGTCTGCCAAATTGTTGACGTTGCCTGAGGAGTCTGTCACCAGCGGGAGCACGAATCCGATATGCCCGCCCAGTCTTGGGCCCTTTTGCTCTTGCTCTTGCGCCTGCGCCAGCGGCGCGCTGCCTGCCAGAGCTGTCGCCAGCACGGCTAATACAATCGCTGCTCTTCTCATTCCTCTTCACTCTCCAATATTCAAAGTTGTCTTAGAGTTCTGTCGCTGTTGCTAATACCCGCCGCCCGTGAAGCGAAATCAAATATGGGCGTAGATTTCCCTCTGCCGCTAGTGTGGCGGCGACAGCACCACACTAGCGGAGGGGGAAAAGCCTAAAAGACGGTCTAATTATGCGAATTGCTGTTGTGGCAGGTAGCCGGTCAGGCCACCTCCCTTTGCTCTCGCGCTCGATCCGTTGAACTGAGCCGGCGAACTTCTTCCCGTTCGGCTGGATTCAGCGCGTTGAAACCTCCCGCTGCGACCGCAGCACCGGCAAACTCGGCTACCAGGTAGATCCAAATGTTCCCCCAGGAAGATAGCCCGAGAGCGGAGATACCCACCGCGACCGCTGGGTTGAACGCTCCACCGGAAATGTTGCCGACGGAAAACGCCCCCACCAGTACCGTGAATCCGATCGCCAGCCCATAGAATGAATTGCCCGACGTGCCCTTGGCCGTAGCCACGTTCAGCACGACGTAAACGAGCGCAAAGGTGAAAAGAAACTCTGCCAGAAGCGCGGGTAGAGTCGCCGGGTGGAGCGCAGCAACCGGCGCTCCTCCCTTCAAAAACTTGACGACCAACGCCGCCAGCAAAGCCCCCATGATCTGAAAAACCATGTACGGCGCTACATCTTTGGCCTCGCACTTGCCGCGCAACCAGACGCCCAGCGTAACGGCCGGATTGAAGTGCCCTCCGGAAATATGACCACCCGCAAAAATCATCACCATGAGCGCGGAACCGATCGCCAGCGGAGCGAGCGGACCGGCGCCTTGGCCGATGACTGTACACCCAATAGTCAGAACCAGGAAAAAGGTTCCGATGAATTCAGCGACGTACTTGTTCATGATTTACCTCCTGTGATTTTCGATTGAGACGTCTTGAGTGACAGCGAGCCGGCTTCGGCTAGCGACGCTGTCACCCAAGACCTAGGTTGTTGAGCTGGTCTCAAAACAGCCCCAACCCGATTTTCGAGTGCCCTACTTAGAAGTCTGGGGAGGAGTTGCTAACCTGCTCCCCGGTCTCGTCTGATGTTAGGCGGTCTCTAAAACATTCAGCTTCAATGCCCGCGCCACACCATCGCCATAGGCAGGATCGGCTCTTCGGCAGTTCGCAACATGCCGCTCCAGAACCTCCTGAGAGGCGCCATTGATCGCGCGAGCCGTGTTGTCAAAGAGCAGCTGTTTTTGCTGGGGGGTCATCTTCCGGAAAAGATTGCCCGGTTGCTCCCAGTGATCATCCTCTAAGCGGTGGTCATAGTGATCAGCGTCGCCTTCGAGCGCGAGCGGCAGATCAGCGTATTCCGGTTGGTTGTCCCATAATCCCTGGCTATTCGGGTTATAGGTCGTCGTCCCTCCGAGGTTTCCATCTGTCCGCATCTGGCCATCGCGGTGATAGGACTGGAAGGGACACTTCGGCGCGTTAACAGGGATGTGATTGAAGTTAATACCGAGGCGGTATCGCTGGGTATCTCCATAAGAGAACAGGCGGCCCTGGAGCATCTTGTCAGGAGAGAAGCTAATTCCTGGAACCACATTCGCCGGGGAGAAGGCGGCTTGCTCCACCTCTGCGAAGTAGTTTTCCGGATAACGATTGAGCTCCATTACGCCAACTTCGATCAGTGGGTAGTCAGCCTTGGGCCAGACTTTGGTCAGATCAAAAGGATTGTGCTGGTGGGTCTTTGCCTGGTCCTCGGTCATTACCTGAATGAAGAGCGTCCAACGCGGAAAATCTCCACGTTCGATTGCCTCCAATAGATCACGGCCATTGCTCTCCCGATCATTTGCCACCACCGCAGCAGCCGCTTCGTCGGTGAGATTTTCAATCCCTTGCTGTGAACGGAAGTGGAACTTCACCCAAGTGCGCTTGTTCTCGGCATTGATCATCGAGAAGGTGTGACTTCCAAAGCCATGCATATGCCGGAAAGACTTTGGAATTCCGCGGTCGGACATGACGATGGTGACCTGATGGAGTGCCTCTGGAAGAAGAGTCCAGAAGTCCCAGTTATTCTGAGCGCTCCGAAGACCGGTGCGGGGGTCGCGCTTGATAGCGTGGTTGAGGTCAGAGAAGCGCAGAGGATCGCGGAAGAAAAAGACTGGAGTATTGTTTCCGACGATGTCCCAATTTCCGTCTTCGGTATAGAACTTGAGAGCAGTCCCCCGGATATCGCGCTCCGCATCGGCTGCCCCGCGTTCCCCCGCGACGGTCGAAAAGCGCGCGAACATAGGCGTCTGCTTTCCAATCTTCGAGAAAATCGCTGCCTTGGTGTACTTTGTGATGTCGCGAGTGGTGGTGAAGGTTCCGTGCGCCCCCCAGCCTTTGGCATGCATCCTGCGCTCAGGAATGACCTCGCGATCAAAGTGTGCGAGCTTCTCGATCAGCCAGATGTCCTGGAGTAGAGCCGGACCACGACGACCGGCTGTCGCAATGTTTGTGTTGTCCGGTACGGGAGCACCGGTTGCATTAGTAAAGCGTTCGGGTTTTGACATTATGAATCCTCACTTTCCAAAGTTCTTATTGCAAAGTTGATAGGTTGAACGGAATGCGGCGGAAGTTTCAGTGAGCGCCAGCTGGGGGATTTCTTAGCCCTTCCACTGCGAACCGCGGATGACACTGCAAAGGTTCACGCGCCGGAACTTTGGATCCTTGTTCGCCAGTACATCTGTCTTCACATTTCCGAATGTCGTCTCAGGCTTGTGCTTGATGCCCTCGTAAAAAGTTTGGATGATGTCTTCTTTAAAGTGCTCGGTGCGCAGAGACGCGGCGACGATTGCTTCGCGATCAGCGTCGGAGAGTTCCGAATGGGCGATTCTGAAAACATCCATCTCCGCACCGTTGGCCAATAGCGCAACCACCGGATGCATGTACTGAGGATACTTGCTCAGTGCGCATCGTATCCTCTGGAGGCATTGAAGGTTGATTCAGCTCCCCAATAAGCCTTAGGGCATTCACAATGCCAACTATGGCGCAATTGAAAATTCCTGCGATTCAGCTGAATTAAGTGGATGTAAGTTTCTTCATGTGTCTCCTTGGGTGTTGTGTCTGACTAGTTCAGCGTAGATCGCCATCTGGAAGAGTGCCATGACGCCGATACAGCAATTTCGGACATCCGCGAGGTGGTCAAGCCTCGGCATTCTGCCAAGCGATTATCGTGTATTCGATCCGCTAATTTGAGGCGCACGCCGGAACAGAGGCAGGGACCAGGTCGTGGGCTTCAGATGGTGCGTCCGATAATTTGGTCATCGAGTTCAGGCAATTCGCCCGGTATCACTTCGAACCCTTTCATGAGATCCGGAGCTTTGACCCCATCCGCCGCGCCAAACTCATCGCTGCTGATGGGCTGCAGCGTTCGTTCAGTTCCGATCGACGGAAGGGACTTGGGAAGGGGACTTCGCCCTACGATTTCCAGTGCTAAAACTAAACTCCTTTCCGATACAGTTTCAGATCGTCTTGTCGACCCTGGCCATTGCAGTGCAATCCATGGTCCAATCGGAATCCGCTGAAAGCACGTTGTTTAACGGCTCGATAAATGACGAAGGGCTTCGCCATTGGCGAAATTCCGTACAAAAACGCTTCCTGGAATTGTTGAGAATGGGTTGTTGTTAGGGGGATGTTACGAGAGCGATGGATGCGTAGTCTTGTAGCGCTTCTTGTCGATCTTCAGTGACCGGATCTTCGATTCGAGGGTAGTTCGTGGCATTCCTAGCCTGGCAGCGGCGCCGGAGGGTCCGAACACTCGTCCTCCGCTTTCGCTCAAGGCAGCCTCAATCAGCTCCTTCTCATGAGCGGTAAGCCTTTGGGATAGTTCCGGCTGGCTAGTCGGTCCACTTGCAAGAGGCTTCCGCGAAAGCCAGCTCTCATCGACGGAGAAATTCTCTGTTTCACAAACAATGACAGATCGCTCAATCACGTTCTGCAATTCGCGAATGTTACCCGGCCAGGGGTACGACTGAAGATGAGCGAGGCTCATCTTGTTAACAGCCTGAAAGCTCTTTCCAGCTTTCCTTGCGAAACGATCAATGAAGTACTCCACCAGCATGGGAATGTCTTCTCTTCGTTCACGCAAAGGAGGCATTTCAATCGGAAATACATTGAGCCGGTAAAACAGGTCGCTCCTGAACGTGCCCGCAGCGATGGCAGCCTCCAGGTCGCGGTTCGTGGCAGCAATCACCCGAACATCAGTTTTGATAGATCCGGTTCCGCCGACTCGTTCGAATTCGTGTTCCTGCAGAACACGCAAGAGAGCTATCTGGGTCTCGGCTGGAAGCTCTCCGACCTCATCGAGGAAGATCGTGCCTCCTTCGGCCAACTCAAAACGCCCTGAACGCCGCTGAGTTGCTCCCGTAAAGGCGCCTTTCTCATGGCCGAACAATTCCGAGGCGATCAAGTCGCGGGGAACGGCTGCGCAGTTCACACTCACAAACGCGCAGGAGCAGCGCCGGGAATGCCCGTGAATGGCGCGCGCAACCAGTTCCTTGCCCGTCCCGGTCTCGCCGGTGATCAGAACGCTGGAGTCGGTCGGAGCTACCTTGGATACGCGAGAAAGTACCGCTTGCAGTACGCCAGATGTTCCGACAATCTCCTTGAACATCGATGTCTTGTCGATTTCTTCGCGCAGCGCGATATTCTCGTTTTGCAGTATCTGCTCAGCCTGCTTGCGATCCTCGATATCGGTCGCCGCGGCATACCAGCGTGTGAGGCGTCCTTGCTCATCTCGCAACGGGTTATGGCGGAAAAGAAACCAGCGATACTGCCCGTCCCTCCTCCTTAGCCGCGCTTCGAATTCGAACGGAGATCCAGTTCGGAATTGGATCGGAACTTCTCTCGTCACGCGTTCCGCGTCTTGTGGATGAAGCAGCCGAGGCGAGTCAGCGCTCTGCCACTCCTCAAGCGTGAGACCGAGATAATCGAGCGCGGCCTGGTTGACAAAAAGGGGGCTGCGATCGGGCCCAAGCTCGACGATGTGCTGAGGCGAGAGGTCGAGGACCTGCCGTAGCTCCCGTTCGCTTTGCCGGATTTTCTCTTCCGCCTGCTTGCGCTCGGTGATGTCGGCCGAGCTGCCCACGAATTCCGTCAGGTCCCCGGCTGCGTTCAAAACAGGATGGCCGACGGTGTTGATATGTTTGCCCGTGCCGTCCGGAAGAAGGATTCGGAATTCCACTTCGTAATCCGACTTTTCACTGATTGCTCGATCGATTGTCTCTTGCCACTTGGCTCGATCCTCCGGATGAATGCGCTGCAGGCGCTCGCTCCAGGTCGGCGCGCCTGCGTCCGGATCGAAGCCATAGATGCGATACCATTCCTCGGAAAGATACACAGCGTCTCTTCCCGTTACCCGCCAAACCCAACTTCCCATGTGCGCGAGCCTCTGTGCTTCTGCCAGATATCTCTCGCTCTGCCGCAATGCCTCCTCAGTCCTCTTGCGCTCGGTAATGTCGGTTACGGTACCCACAAATCCGCGCGTGCCCGACGAAGTCTTCACCACGCGAGCTAAAGCGTGGACATGCTTGGTCGAACCGTCCGGCATCAGCAATCGATGCTCAAAATCAAAATCTATCTCTGTCGCAAGCGACCGGTCGAGAGTCTGCTGCAGCAGATCTCTTTCCTCAGGATGAGTTCGCTCCAGCACCCACTCCAAGGTCGGCTTAGCCGCTCGATCGAATTCAAAGATCTTGTAGGTTTCATCGGACCAGTCGATTTCTCCACTCAAAGCGTTCAAGCCGAAGCTGCCCGTGTGGCTTATGCTCTGCCCTTGAGCTAGGAAAGCTTCGCTACATTGCAGATCAGAGTAGAGGCTGGCATTCTCCAGCGCTATCGCGGATTGTGAGGCCAGCAGCTCCAGGACTGCAACCCGTTCCGCCGTGAAGGCGCGCGGTGTCAAATTGTTCTCCATATATAGTGCGCCGACTAGCTTCGTCTGTTTGACGATGGGCAGGCATAAGACCGATCTGGCGTGCTTCTGCCGCACATACTCGTCCTCTGCATACAAATTCCCGACCGAAGCATCATTGAGGACCACGCGCTCGCGTGTCCGGATCACGTAATGAAGCGCGGATTGCGGGAGATCAGATGGCGTGACGGCTGCCTGTCGAACGGTGACCTCGACCCTGCCGTGGCCGGTGTGGACCTCGGCCTCGATCTGCGGCTCCTCGCCCCGGAACAGAATGAGAAGACCCCGCTCGGCCCCGGCATGCTCCACCGCGATCTGCATGAGTTTCTCGATCAGCTTGGGGAGGACAATCTCGCTCGAGAGTGCCTGTGAGGCCTTGACCACACTCGCGACGTCTAGCTGCCCGGCGGACGTGCCAATCGTGGCCATGGGAGAGGTAGTATCTCGTTCCCCGCGCAACTGCGGGTAGCGTTCATCGAGTTGCTTCACCTTGCCGAGCGCGCCCCAGCGTTCGTAGCAGATCCGCGCTTTGCACAGATAGGCATGGGCGATTGTCTCAAAACCCCGCGTGGTGTAGAACCGCGCGGCCACCTCATGGGCCAGCGCTTCGTTCTGGACAAAGCCGTGCTCGCGAGCAGACTGAATAGCTTTTTCGTACAAGTGCATCGCGTCGGCGTCTCGCTTTTCGAGGCGGGCGATCTCGGCTGACACCAGCGCGTGCTTGTCGGCAAAAGTCGGCGGATAGTTTTCGGCCCACTCGCCCAGCTGTTGGCCGTGCGCGGTCAGGAGGTCACGCCACCCTTGCTGCTCGTCGGCAGAAGCGTTCTCATAGAGTGTCGCCACCGTCAGCGCGGTGTAGTAGAAGTAGTCGAGTAGCTGAATCTGAGCGGCTGAGGCCCACAGCAGCGGCTTCGCCTTGTCGGCTGCCGCGAAAGCCTCGGCGTACCTGCCTGATAGGAACCGCGCCTTCAGTTTAAGGATCCAGTAAAAGCTGATCATTAAGGGCATCCGGTCCCCAGTCAGTTGCGCTTCGAACGCCACCTCGTCGAACTGCGTGCCGGTCCGACCCTGCATGGTCGCGATGAAGCGTTGCTGGCTGCGGATGATGTCCGCGGCGTCGCCGTACTTGGCTTCCCGGGCGAAGTCACACGCCATCTCCGACGTGCGCCATACTGCGTCGAGTGGATCGTTCCGCAGGAGAAGGACTGTGACAGATTGGAACATACCGTAGCAAGCGGAGGTCAGATCACCCGTCTCAATCGCGGTACGAAACGTCGCCCGATTGAAATCGATCGCGGTCGTGATTGGCTGCGTCCAGAGGGCCACTAGGCTCATTGAATGGTATGCCTTCGCCTGGTAGGCGATGAAGCCGTGCTTCTCGACCAGGTCGCATGCGAGCTTGACGAAACGATACCCCTCACCGTAGCGATGAAAGACCGGTCCGAGCATTGCCCCAAGATAGGCACAGCCGTGCGCGGACGCGCCGCAGGTCCCGTGCTGCGTGCTGACGTTCACTATTCGGCACACGAGTAAGGAAAACAAGTGGAGGTCGGTAAAGTAGGCGGGGCCTAGTAAGGTCGATAGCACCTGCATGGCGGCCTGCAGTTCCCGATCGCTCATCAGCGGCAGTTTGATCAGGCTCTCGATCGTGCGCCCATTGAGGATCTGCCACACCGTCTCGTATTCGGCCTGGACCTGCTCCTGGGTCGGGTGCACTAGGATATCGATGCCGAACAGGTTCAGGCATGCTAACCCGCTGGCTACGGCTTGCGGGTATTCCCCCTTCACTTCATGCAATTGGACCTTGAGATGGTAGACGGCTGCCTGGTCGACTTTCGACGCCCCGCGCTGCAGTATCTCCCTAAGTAGTTGTTCGGCTGTGTCGAAGCTACCAGTCAGAAACTCGCACTCCGCGCGTTCGAGCCACAGGCCGAACATGAGTTCGTACTGGCTTCTCCAGTCACTCTCATCGAGCAGAGTCATGCCGGTTGCCAGATACACGCACGCCGAGGCATAGGCCGCCGACGCCTTGGCCTTTCGCCCGGCACGCAAATCAATCGTCGCAACCTGCGCTTTCTCGTCCCGGTCGATCAGCCGTGCAGCACCCCGATTGAGCTGGTTCGCGACATCGAACAGATGGTCGGCGAGCTGGTCCGGCGTCATGCCTTCCAACAGCGCACGGCCTAGCGCCAAGTGGACTTCCGCACGGTGCTCCTCGGAAATCAGTGAATACGCCGCCTGCTGAATGCGATCGTGCAGAAATTTGTAGGTGCCCTCCTGCTGGAAGATGAGCCCGGCGCGTACAGCTTCCCAGAGGGCAGCTTGTATCGCGTCTTCTGTTTCCCCCTGAACCATGGCCAGGGTGGCGCTCCCGGCAACGTTCCCCAGGCAGGCGAGGTGTTTCAGGGCTTCCTGGGTGTTGGCAGAGAACCGCTTCAGTTTCCCGGCCATCAGATCCACTACGTTGTCGGTGTAGCTCTTGGCGCTGATACGATCCATGTCCCATTGCCAGGTTCGCGCGACTGCGTCGAACCAGAGGAGCTCCTCGTCGGCCAGTGCCGTGCAGAACTGGATCACGAAGAACGGATTGCCACAGGTCTTGTCGTGCACCAACTGCGCCAGGGGATGGGCGGCATCCCGCTCGCAGTGCAGGGCATCGGCGACGAGGCGGTCGACATCCTCGACCCGGAGGGGCGCCAGCACCATCTCCTGCATTTTCGCTCCGGCCTTGCGGATCGCGCCCAGCATCCCTGTGAGCGGGTGAGCTGAAGTCACCTCGTTGTCGCGGTAGGCTCCGACGACCAGCAGATGCTGCACCTCCGGGTGCGTGACCAGACGCTCAAGCAGGTCGAGCGTTGCCGCATCCAGCCATTGCAAATCGTCAAGGAACAGCGCGAGCGGGTGCTCCGGCCGCGCGAACGCGCCGAGGAAGCGCTGGAACACCAGCTGGAAGCGGTTTTGCGCATCTTGGGGCGGCAAGTCTGGAACGGGAGGCTGTTTCCCGATAATGAACTCCATCTCGGGGATGAGGTCGACGATCAGCTGGCCACTCAGACCCACGGCATCTGCGAGGACGCCCCGCCACTGGTCCACTTCCGCTGGACTCTTGACCAGGATCTGGCGGACCAAGGTCTGGAAGGCCTGTGCCAGGGTTGCGTACGGAATGTCACGCTTGTACTGATCGAATTTGCCTGCCGCGAAAAGCCCGCGCGGCGGGACAAGGACCTTGTGCAGCTCGTTCACGACCGAGGATTTGCCGACGCCGGAATAACCGGATACGAGCACGAGTTCCGGTGTGCCGTGGGTCACGACCCGGTCGAAGGCCGCGAGCAGGGCGTTGACCTCGCATTCTCGCCCGTACAGTTTCTCGGGGACCAGTAATCGGTCCGAGACGTCGTGCGTGCCCAACGGAAACGGGTCGATGTGGCCCTGAGTTTCCCATTCCGCCAGGCACCGCCGAAGATCAGCCTCGAGGCCCACCGCGGTCTGGTAGCGTTCCTCGACAGTCTTAGCCAGAAGTCGCATGACCATCGCCGAGAGTGGCGCGGGGAGCTTAGCGATTCGGTCAGGCGGACTAGGTTGGCGCGCGATGTGGCAGTGGACCCATTCCATCGCATCGGCGGCAGCAAATGGCAAGTGGCCCGTGAGCATCTGGTAAAAGGTGGCGCCCAAAGAGTAGAGATCACTGCGAGTGTCAATCGAGCGATTCATACGGCCGGTCTGTTCGGGTGCCATATAGGCCAGGGTGCCGGCAATGGTCTCCGGCGGCGCAGGCGCCTGGCGTTCGCGCGGCAATTGCGACGCAATCCCGAACCCAGTGAGCCATACGTTTCCAGCGTCGTCGACGAGAACATTCGCCGGCTTGATGTCTTTATGGATAAGGCCATGCCGATGGACCTGGCCGAGTGCTTTCGCCAAGCCAATGGCGATGCGCAGAAAGAGCGTCAGTTCGAGCGGTTGCCCCTGGTGCTGCTCAAGAATCCGATCCAGAGGATCACCGCCAGGGTCCTTAAGTACGAGGATCGTCCGCCCTTGGTGACGAGTGAGCGCCAGAGGCTTGGCTGCCCATGCGGGATCGAGGTCTGCTGCGAGCGAGTATTCATGCTCCAACCGCCGAAGAGCCTGAGGGGACGGCTGTTCTGCGGCGAGTGGAATCGCTAGGACCGGCGATGGGTTGCCATTCTGTCGCCCGCGGTAAAGGGTGAAGTCCCCGCCTTCCCGGAGGAGTTCCAGCACGTACCCTGAACGTGCTGTCATCGAAGGCCTCATAGTCGCCATGCATGCACAACCCAAAATATTCAGTTTCTTCATGAGGAGGCGTCACCACCCCCCACTACGCGCCATACATTCGATGCGCCGCACCTTGTCCTGGTGTTATCCGGCTTTTCGGCAGATCCGACGTGTGATTGTTGTGGACCTGTATGCCATTGCGCTAGAAAGACCTCCGGCCGGAGCTTCTATTTTGTCGAAAATGACGAAGCTGCATTTTTACAGGCGGCCCAGGCTATCGCCTGGCAGTTGGAAGTTGGAGGGCCAAAGCCCTACTCAGTCGAAGAAGCGACTGTGGGAGTTGCATACACGCCGCCTATACCTTCGGCTCGACAGCCGGGTCAGAGCCAATCGCTCCCAGGACTGAGCTGGGCTGGCAACAACGGCTCGCATGATGGATTCAATTGTTAGGGCGTGAGGGCTGAGGATGCTTGGAGACGAAATGCGCGCTTTCCCACCCCAAATAAAGACGGGTTCCCTATCAGGGTCCTCTGTGCCGCATATTCGCCACGTCCGCCATCTGTGCGGCTTGCTCCGCCACGGGTTCAGCCCAAACCCACTAAAGTTAGAATTGGGCCGGTGTTTTCCAACTCAACCAGATTCATAAGTCCTTGCGTCAACAATCCGGCCTATGGTCGTTTGATGGGTATGGGAGTGGTCGGAGTCAAAGCTTTTGGGCACGCGACCAATACACGACCATCGTACAGTCGAAAAACGGCCCAAACTGTCCTAAGCCATCCTAATCGAGGAGTCCATAACGCTAATCCCATCAACCATATCCGCTGATTCCACGCCACTTAGTTCCATTGCTAGGCGGCCCTGAAAAGGCCGGCGTCGGCGGTTCGATCCCGTCTCTGGCCACCACATTCTAAAAGACTTCGCGGTA
>Ga0137412_10002310_pt1 | contig 15079 bp, 15 predicted proteins | sample CZODoug2_1_16fun_FD_122160 | JGI IMG/M metagenome (GOLD analysis project Ga0137412, IMG submission 122160) | Vadose zone soil fungal communities from Angelo Coast Range Reserve, California, USA - CZODoug2_1_16fungal (Hybrid Assembly) | ecosystem: Environmental > Terrestrial > Soil > Vadose zone...
GGGTCGGCCAGGTGACCTTGGCGGTCTCCGAGCGCACTTCCTGCAGGAATTTGAACGGGCTGAAAGCCATCGTTGATTGATCCGCGTCGCTTGAGACGATTTTTACGGTTTAAGGAAATCCGAACAGCCCTCTAGCGCCCAGCCCTCTCTTGAAGGATGAGCCGGCAAGCGGGCTCGATTGTTCGGGGGAATTTAAAAGCCGCGCCGGATATCCGCCAAAGCGGGCCAGCAGCAGGTGGCGGTTATGTACTGCCAGTCGGGCAAAAGGTCAAGGTCGGGCGGGAGCTGGCGCGGATCGGCGCCAACGCCCATTCGGCGGACCGCTTAAGCCGGAATTCCAATGCCCGGCCGGGTCAAACCGCCTTGCTCATTCCTGGTCCTTGTTGCCGGTCCGACATCCCGTTCGGGCCCCGCCGCGGCTCTTCCTGTTTCGACACCATGCACGCGGCCGCTGCCGTTAGGATTTCATTAACCTTGTGGGAGCAAGACTTTAACCTTGCCGGGACTTGTACGCGTCATCGAAGGAGAAACCCATGCAAAATCTGGACGAGGCGATTCGCCAACGTGCCTACCACCTCTGGATCGCCGATGGTCAGCCCGACGGCCAGGCCGACCTCTATTGGTTAAGTGCTCAACGCGAAGTTTTGACGACCTCACTTGAAAGCTCAAGCAACGACACTGCCGTGGCTGCACCCGCGGATTCGGTATCGGTTACGGCCAAGCCCGCCAAAAAGGCGAAAGTCGCCCGATCCGGAAAAAGCAAAGCCCGCGCCGCGTAGTTCGACTCGAGCCTCGTCACACATGACCGTGACGACGACGCCATCATAAGCGGGGCGGTGTAGCGCGACCTCCCCGCTACCATCCGCTTGCCTGAGCAATTTCCGGGCTGCAAAAACTGTCGACCACCGCCGACCCCATCGATTTGGCTGGCAATGGATTTGGCAGCAGTGGCAGGACTCGAACCTGCGACCCCTGGTTTCGGAGTTCGCCTCCTAACCTGGCTGTTGGCTTGCTCTCATCCCATTTTGCTCGCACGGAATTCGATCTGCAAGCGGTGCGTACAGCTTGACCGATGTGCCATCAACCGGATGAGGCAGATCGTCAACCAACCGGTATGCCGCAAAATCAACCCCGAGTGACTCCAACTCCTGTCTTGAAAATGTATTCGGCGTTTCCGCCGTAATAAGCCAGGACCGCGCGAGCCGGGCTTGACCTAATCGTTTTAAATACTCTTGCGCGAAGTAGTATGAGAACGGGTACCCGGCGGATATCCAGGGAAACACCGGCATAAGTCCCCCAATCGCGAACACGGCACCGGGTAAGTTGCCACTCAAATCAATGACCGCGTCTCCCTGACAAAATCCGCCCTGCTTCGAGTCGTTCCGAAGTTTCGTTATGAACTCGCTGGTTTTGCTGTCGAGTTTTAGTTCTGGCCCCCACCCCATTCGCGTTGGGACGACCTGCATGGCGACAGGCGCCGCAAGGCGATATGGCGATGCCAATCCTAACTGTATGGCGGAAAACGTCAGGTATAATCCGGCGCATGACGCCAGGGTGACCGCAACCACATTCTGACGTACAGCAATGAAAACTCCGACAACCGCAATGAAGCTCGATATCCCGGAATAGTAAGCGAGTTGCGGACGGACGGCGGCGGATGCACCCATGGTCGCGATCCAGGGGATGAGCGCGGCAACGCCAAGCAAAGCGATCAGCCGGGGGGCAGCATCTTTTCTCAGGCAGGCAAGCGACAGCGCACAGAATGCGAGTGTGCCCGTCGCGGGCCCGATCCTGAATTCATCAAGGCGCGATATGGTTCGCGCCAGGATCACGGCCGAAATGATTGGCGCGACGATGCAGACCAACACGGTCAGGCGGTTCGATACCGGTTTGCCGCCAAGACGAAAGAACAAGATGAAGGCGAGGATGGCCCCGCACACAAGCCACAGCCATGCGGATTTCAGAAATTCCAGTTGCTGATCGACAAAGGAGAAATGGAGCGGGTGCGTTGTCCCAAAAATCGCGATGTATTCCTTGATCTGATCGATGAGGGTGCCAAGCGGCAGAATTGCAGCAATACCGACGACCGCCATCGCGGTTAGCCCAGCGGCGCGAACGATTTGCATGAGCGAGCTCTTGGGCGCCGGGTCGACGAGAAGGATGGCAGCTACATAGAGGGCGCCAAAACCGATCGCAGTTTGCGGTCGCGTGAAAATGGCAAGGATGGCTGCGGCCGCCGCCGTCGCAGCCGAGCCATATCCATTGCCGGCCTCCAAAAGAAGAAGCATCGCAATCAGAAGAACAATCGCGCCGACCAGGGCGATCCAGTTATAACCCGGCACTGGAATCCAGAGCAGATAATAGGCCAGCGGGAGGCTCGCCGAAACGGCAACGATCTGAGCGCCGGCAGGGCGGCGCCAATCCATCCTTGTCCTGTTCGAAATAACGAATCCAAGCGCCGCGCCCAAAACGACAAGAACCAGCGCGCCCACTCGTTGCATGGTTGCGATAGAGCCCCCGACAAATTCATAGAGCGGGTGCAGCCCATAGCCGAACAGACCATAGGTCAATTCGTACCCTGCTGGCTGCTGGGCGAGCATGAGGTAAAACGATTGATCCGTAAAATCGAAGCCGCTACCCAGCAACCAGACCGTTCTGACGATCAGCGCTGCGGACGCGGCTATGACGATCGAGGAGGCAGACCACGCCGCTATATCGCGCGCGGCGCTCCTCTCGCCCGAGAGAGAAACGGTCCTCACTGGCGCGAACTTCGGCTTTCTCGTGGCCACCTCGAAAATGGCTGAATTCCGTTCATTTGGGGGACGAAGCGCGGGGAGTATGCGACGTGGCTTGATGCGGAACAAAGTATTACCGCAAACGGGCCCATTGAACAGCTATGCGCGCGCCGTGAAAAAATGAGATTGCGCGAGCCAGCGCGTCAACACTGTCGCTTCCAGAGCGGGTTCAATGGTCTGAATGGGTCCGACAAGCCTTTCAGGCACGCCAGGTACCAGGAAATCCCGGCTCGCGACCACAACATCCTGCCAGCCGGCGGCGGGAAGAGCGCGGCGCAATTCTCCTGGTGTAAACGCCATCTCATCAGGTTCCAGCCGCGCCAGGCGCCGACCAACCTGGGTGCCGAAGATGAAGGCACAATAGGGGTTGAGGAAGTTTGGCTCGATGAAGGCAAGCCCACCGCCCGGATTTGTGAGCGCATGCAACGCGCGCAGCACCATCGGCAGCCGAACAACCAGATGGTGAAGTATGCCGTTGCCGCAGACCATATCGAACTTTCCAAATGGCGGCGGCGTATCACTCAACAAATCAAATAACTCGAAGTGCAGGTTCGGCGCACGGTGCCGCGCATTGGCTTCTGCCACGAATGCCTTGCTGATATCCACCGCGACAATTTCGGCATCGGAATGGGAAGCAAGATAGGCCGCGGTTTCACCGGTGCCGCTGCCGAGCTCCAATACCCGGCGTGCTCCAAGGCGATTGATCTGATCCACAAACCAATCATTGCGCCGACGCATGCGCAGCAATGTTGAACCGACGGGCGCAAAGATCTGATTGAAGCCACGTTCGTCTTGCAAGGCGATCTTGGACATGAACTACGCTTTCTTTGCAACGACACCATAGCCGAGCGGATCTGCTTTTGAACCCCAACCCAGCCACAGTGAAAAGTGTGCGATCACAAGCGATACCAGTGCGGCGGGCGCGACGACGAGAAATAAAGGCCACCGCCAGATAAGGGAAGCGGACGGCCGGCCCAAGCGCACGCAAACCACGATGAGTTTATTGGCGATGACCGCAAGGTCGTCCCCCCGCTCGCTGACCTTGATATCATCGAAATTCGAAAACATTCGAGCGAGGCAATAGGACGTGAAGCGGTGATAGTCGTGCGGCGCGTGGTGAACTCGGGCCGAGAACGGTACGGTGGCTACGAGAGTGCCGCCCGAGCGCAACACCCGGTACATTTCTGCAATCAATTTCTCCGGATCTTCCGCGTGTTCGAGGACTTCGGTACACAAAATATGGTCAAAAGTGGCGTTGGCAAATGGAATATTTCGTCCGTCAAAATCTACAATTTCCGGATGTCGTCGCATCCCGAAGTCATCCGACTGGGGAACGTCAAGGCCGGTATAAAGGCAATCGGGAGGAAGCAATCGCCTGAACGGCATTTCGCCGCACCCCACATCAAGCACCGCACCCTGCATAACCGAAAGATGGGGCATCAAAAAACGCAGGCAAGTCAAAAGCTGTAAATCCAGGATGGTCCGCAGCAGAAAGAGGAAATGCCCAAGCAACCCATCCCCGTGCCGGATGGGGATCGGTTTGAACTCTTCCAAGGTCCTTGCCTGATCCATCAAGTTTCCATGCCGCAACTACGGTTACCTGTCCAGCGAAGGTCCGCCAAATGGCGACCGATCGAGAACTGCATTAAACTATTTCGCCGGCGTTGGAGCCCCGACTGGCCGGTCGATATTCAAGCGCTCCCGCTCGACCACGACAGGCCCTCTGCGGACCTGTGAATGGATCGAAGTGACGTATTCGCCCAGCATGCCGATGAAGATCAACTGCACTCCCGACAGAAAAAATACCGAGACGATGATCGTTGTCGTACCACGGGGCGCCAGATGTGGCAGAAATATATAACCGACAACAGACGCCAGCGCGAAAAGGATGCATATTGCAGCCAATGCGAACCCGACAAAAGTGCAGAAGCGCATCGGCGCATTGGTAAACGAAAATATTCCGTTCAGCGCCTGGTCGATAAGCCGGGGAATATTGTTCTTGGACAATCCCCGTTTGCGGGCCCGCCACGTATAGGGAATAATCAAGCGGGTAAATCCGCAGGACGCAATGATCCCCCGCAGAAACGGATAGTGGTCGTTGTGCACGACCACCGCTTCCCAAACCTTGCGATCGATCAGCTGAAACTCCCCGACGTCAGGCGGAATCTCGAAATCAGAAAGTCCATTCACGATCCTGTAAAAGATCCAGCGACAGGAGCGTAGCAGAAACGTCTCCTCGCGGTTGACGCGCGCGCCCGCGACGACATCAATGCCTTGCTCCCAATGCTTGACGAATTGGGGAATGAGTTCAGGCGGATCCTGCAGATCGACAGGAAGGAACACGAGAATTGCGTCGCCGGTGGCGTATCGCAATCCGTTGAACATCGACCTGAACGGACCGAAGTTGCGGGCGTTGATAATCACTTTGACGTTGGTATCGTTCTTTGCGATTTCCCTCAGGATCGCCACGGTACTGTCGATCGATGCATTGTCCGAGAAGATATGCTCCCGCTGATATCCGGACAGCTCATTTTCGAAAAGAACCCTGACGGCTTCGTAGCAGGCGCGAACGTTTTCTTCTTCGTTGTAACAGGGGGAAATGATCGATATCGTCTTCACTGACGGGTCTCCTCACGACAAAGCAAAACTTCCATTCAGCGTCACGAAACAAGCCGCTGCGGTACGCGCGTCCTTAAGCCCTGTCTCGAAACCATTGCACCGTTGCAGCGAGACCAACATCGATATCGGTTTTTGGCGCCCAGCCAACTTCGGTCCGAAGGCGAGTGATGTCAGCCTCCATGTGCCAGACCTGGTCGGTTCGATAGGGGATTTCACCAAATACCAGCTCCATTTGCGGCGCGATCAAGTTTCTGATTTTCTCGACGACGGTCTTTACCCGGATCGGCTGCCCCGATCCCAGATTGAAAGCTCCCTCCGCCGTTTTGGACGTCGAGACCGCCAATATCGCGCTAGCGATATCATCAATGAACAAATAATCCCACGATTGTTCACCGAGGGTTGTCTTGGGACGCCGGCCGGCAAGCATTTCCTGAATCAGCGACGGAATAAGCCAAACGGGGTTATCTCGTGGTCCATAAGCCGAAAACAACCGCATCCAGGCATAAGACATACTGGTCTGGGCGGCGAGTTGCCGTGTCAGGTAATAGACGGCGAGTTTCGAAGCACCGTATAGCGTAGTTGGCGCAGGTAGATCCTGCTCGGTGATCTTCCTGTCGAAGGGGCCATACTCACCCTGCGAGCCCAAACCGACGAATTTCGAAACGCCAGCTTCGACACTCGCGTCGAGCAAATGGCAGGATGTCTCGATATTGTCGCTAATCTGAAGGCGCTCAAGGCGATCGCGATTGCTTACGCCGCTCCAGGCCACATGCACGACCGTGTCAGGCCGGAGTTCGCGCATCATCGCCGTGACTTGAACCCGATTTCGAAGATCGGCGGGTACGAGTTGGAAATGAGAGACGATATCGACAAGACGCCCGTCGCTGCTTCCGGGCCTGATCGTTCCGAATACTTCATGACCCCTACGCACCGCTTCGCGCACGACCGCGGCACCCACAAAGCCGCCTGCGCCGGTGACCAAAATCTTCATGGGGATTTCTTCATTCAGCTTTTTTCGGCTTCAGTCAGGCGTGGCTACTTTGACGCGCACATCAGCTGAAGAGTTTTCGCGGCGTTGATCGATCAAAGAGCGAACCGCAGCCGCGATCGCGGCAGCATCGAGTTGAAAAGCCGCCCTCTGGAAGTCGGTTCCGCCGACCTTCTTGGCAAAATGCCGGCCGGCATTCAGAAACCGCGCGGGATGGCCGGAAGCTTTCTCGGACAAAAGCTTGGCCACGCCGGCTTCAAGGGGATTTCCTTCGTAACCTTCGAACGCGACGACGGTGGGCGCGGCGGCGAGCGCATTCCACAACGCCGCGGCCGGAAACGGAGCCAGGACCGGGAGTGAAATCAATCGAACGCCGACTCCGCTGGCTTGCAAGGCATCCGCCGCAGCAAATACTTCGCCGGCAAGCGAACCGCTGGTCACCAGATTGATCGCGTTTCCTCCGCTCCAGACAACGACAGGATTCTCCAGATCAAACGGGGGAGATTGGCGGTCCGGGCCGTTCTCACGCGCGATCCGAAAATAAATCGCTCCCTCTATTCCGCTTGAAAGGGCAAACAACCGATCAAGTTCCGATATCGTCGCGGGGCTGAACACGGTCATGCCTGGCAGCGTCGCCATGATGGTCGCGTCTTCCAGCGCATGATGCGTTGGTCCGAGTGTGCCATAGGAGAAACCCGCGGCGGTGCCGATCAGCCTGACGGGAGCGCCGTGGTAGCAGACATCATTGCGGATTTGCTCGTAACATCGGGCCGTAATGAACGGCGTGATGGAATAAACATATGGCTGAAAGCCGCAGAAGCTCAGCGACGCCGCCATCGTAATCATGTTGGCTTCTGCAATTCCTGCGTTGATGAAGCGCGGCCCCATGCTTTCCTGCAGCGGCTCGACGACGGAAAACCCGAGATCGGCGGTCAAAAACAAGATATCCGGCTGCGAGCGTGCCGCCTCGCCAATCAGACCAACCAGATGATTACGCATTGGCGTGTCCGGTCCGGTCCGACTCCCGCGCCGGATGATAATGTGACGCCACAGTGTTCTCGACGCGGGGAACGCCCTTCCCTTTCACGGTATGGGCGATGACGACCAACGGTCGATCCGTCGCCGGTGCGCCCAAAACAGCATCCATCGCCCAAGGGTCATGCCCATCAACTTCGCGGACCGTCCAGTTGAAGCTTCGCCACTTGTCTGCAAATGGTTCTAGTTCGAGGACATTCGAAACGCGATCGATGCTTTGAATCTTGTTGTAATCGACGATGGCAACAATGTTGCTCAATCGATGGTGCCCCGCAAACAGGATTGCCTCCCAGGTTGATCCTTCGTCGCATTCACCATCGGAGAGCACGCAAAATGAGCGAGCGGTCCAACCGCGAAGTCTGTAACCCAAGGCGTAGCCCGCGGTGAGGCCGAGGCCGTGGCCAAGCGATCCCGTCGATACATCGATAGCCGGCACCGCGGGGGACCGCGTCACGTGTCCCCATAAGGCGGTCCCATCCTGCAGATATCGGTCCAGGTGGGCTCTCGGGATCAGTCCCCAAGCCTCGAGCGCCGCATAAAAGGCCATCGCGGCGTGTCCCTTCGACATCACAAGGCGCGGCCGGTGCGGCGCCGTCATGTTTTCAGGGGTCAGACCCGATGCACGAATAATGCAATCAAGAATCTCGATGCACGAGAGCGAGGAACCAAGATGCGCGGATTTCGCCAGATACGAAACCTCGATCACGCGTTGTCTCAGGGCAGCCAGATAGGCGCTGCGCGTCGCCGCGAGAGCTTCGGATGGCGCGCCTGCCTGCGCATGTATCATTGAGTCCATGTGTTCGCTCTCTGGGCCTCGCTTGCCGATTGCGTGTCTATCAGGCCATCGTCTCAAAGGCTGCTATCTGGGCACGCGTGAAGGCCAACATCTCCTGGCCCTGCCTCCAGGCCGCATACCAATCGGCCGTAAACTTTACCGCTTCCTCGAACTTTAATCGAGGTCGCCAGCCGAGTTTCGTTCTGGCCTTCTCACAATCGAGTTGCAGCAATTTTGCCTCGTGGGGACCGTTGCTGGTTTCTTCACATAGCACCTTACCGGTGCCAAGGGCCGCCACCATCGCTTGCGCAACCTTGAGAACGGCGCGATCTTCTCCGGCGTCAGGGCCGATGTTCCAGGCCTCGTCGATGCCCTCCGGCGCTGTCGCCAGCCTTTCGGCGATATCGAGATACGCCCCGAGGGGATCAAGCACGTGCTGCCACGGCCGAACCGCATTCGGATTGCGCAACCTTACCTCGCCCGTCGAACCAAGACACCCGCGCACGATATCCGGGACAAGCCGGTCCTCCGACCAGTCACCTCCGCCGATCACGTTGCCGGCCCGAACGGTCGCAATTCGTGCCGAATGGCCATCCGAAACGAACGGGGCGAAGAAGCTCATCTGCATCGAGCGCGCGGCAATTTCAGTGCAGCCCTTGCTGGCGCTATAGGGGTCGCGCCCGCCAAGTCGATCGCTTTCACGATAACCCCAAACCCGTTCCTCATTGTCATAGCATTTGTCGCTGGTCACGACGACGACGGCGCGAACAGACGGAATTCGGCGCACCGAATCCAGCAGCGTCACCGTGCCGCCGACATTGGTCGCGAATGTCCGAACCGGATCCTGATAGGATTCCCGCACCAGCGCCTGAGCCGCAAGATGGAAAATGATTTCCGGCTGATTTGCCGCCAGCGCGCATTCAAGCGCGGGCTGATCGTTAACATCGGCAATCACCGATGATAACCGGTCAGCGACTTTCGCCAGATCAAAAAGGCTCGGATGACTTCTGGGCGCCAGTGAAAAGCCGGTGACGACGGCGCCCATTTTGGCCAGCCAAAGCGAAAGCCAGGCCCCCTTGAATCCAGTGTGGCCTGTGACGAAAACCCGCCTGCCGCGCCAGAATTCGGCCGTCACAGCCAGACTTTCCACGGCGCGTTTCCGCCGGCCCATAGTTCTTCGAGATAAATCTTGTCGCGCAACGTATCCATCGGTTGCCAAAAGCCGTCGTGCTGATAGGCATGAAGCTGACCCTCTCGAGACAAGCGTTCAAGCGGTTCGCGCTCCCATATCGTCCGATCGTCCTCGAGGTAGCTGCCAACCTTGGAGGACAGAACGAAGAAACCGCCATTGATATAGCCGCCCTCGCCGTCGGGCTTTTCCTTGAAATCCTTCACAAGCGTTCCGACGATCTCAAGTTGACCAAACCGCTTCGGCGGATATACGGCAGTCACGGTCGCCAGGCCGCCATGGCTTCGATGAAACTTGAGCGTCGCGGAAATATCCACATCCGACACGCCATCGCCATAGGTCATGCAAAACTCATTGGCATCAAGGTGACTCATCACGCGTTTGAGTCGTCCTCCGGTCATCGTCGTCTCGCCGGTATCGATCAGGGACACGCGCCAGTCGTCGGCATCGTTGCGGTGAATTTTTATCGAGTTCTGCCGCATGTCGAATGTGACATCCGACATGTGTAATCCGTAATTGGCGAAATATTCCTTGATCATGTAGCCCCTATAACCAAGGCAAACGATGAAGTCGTTGATGCCGTGGGCGGAATACATTTTCATGATGTGCCAGAGCACAGGGCGCCCCCCGATCTCCACCATGGGTTTCGGGCGGATCGCGGTCTCCTCGCTAAGGCGGGTGCCCAACCCTCCGGCCAGAATGACAGCCTTCATCTCACTTCCTCGACCGAAAACCCAAGACCGCTCTCCCCGGAACAGCCGAGCCGCACGGGCGACAGATTGCGCTCCCAATTGGAGTTGACGCGAGCTAAAAAGCTGCTGCGTGGGTCGCCTTGACTCCGGTGATGACTCCTCTTGGGCCCCGGTATAGTACTCGCCTCAGTTGAATACACCGATTGCTTCCATACACCGATTGTTTCCATACACCAATTGTTTCAATACACCGATTGTTTCGCCTAGCCTAGGAGAATACGATGAGCGATGCTGAACTAACGGTCGCTAACAGGCCACTTTCGCCGATCCAAATCTTCTGCATGAAGGTGGTTATCGTGACAGCGGCGGCGCTGGTAATGTTCTACTTTGCTGACCTAGTCATCGAGTCTTCTATCCGGAGGCAGGCCGACTCTCTTCAAATATTGAAAGGTGGACCTGCATTTTGGGGAAATGCCGAAAACAAGCTTTTCGCGCTGGCAGACGAGCCGGAAATTTCTCCTGAGAAGAAGAAAAAAATCCTCGATGCGCTTCGAAAACTCTCATCTAAATACAAACCATATTTCGACGCATTGAACGGCGACGTTCACCCTGGCGAGCCAAATCCGCACTGATCATTTCCTTGTTCGCGGCGGTCTGCGCCCGACACGAACCCTTGCGATCTTTCTCAACATAAGGCCGAACCCTTGAACGGACAGACTGTTTCGATTTTGCTTTACGTTCTGGGCGGTCTGGCCCTTTCGTCGACGCCAATATTCTATTCAGTCTTTTTTGCCGGCGCCGGCACTCAAGGCTATCCAGGCCCTGCTCTACAAAAACTGCAGCGCCTGAAATTTGTCGGCCTTGCCGGCTCTCTTGCCATCGTTGCCGGGCTCACCTGGTGGCTCGACCGCCTGCCGTATCTGATTGGAGCTCTTGTTGCGGCGGCAGCACTTGCGGCAGCCAGATCAACCAACAGAATGTTGGCACTCACCACACAGCTTGCCGCGGTTGGAGCTTCGGGAACCTTGCTTTGGTGGATGCGGGAGCCGGCCGGCGTCCTGGTTGTCCCAACTCATTTGCTCGTGTTGTTCTTCGTCATACTCCTGCTCATAAGCCTGGGTGTGTATCTGCCAGTTCGGCGTGGCCGAGCCATAACCGTCGTCCTTTTGTCAGTGCTTTGCATCTTTGCGCTTCAATACAGCCTGGATTTCTCGGTTCTAAAAAGCGACCAGATGTACCAAAGCATTCGCCATCACTGGGGCGCATACATAGGTCCCAGCGAAACGGTCCTGTCAGGTGCGCGCATATTGTACGACATTCCGGCGCAATACGGCCTGGGCCCTACGATGCTCATTGCATCTGCGCCCGGGGATAATCGTTGGATCGCCATGTACTGGACCGTGATCGTTACGGGTCTGATGTACACCTTTTTCCTGCTGGCTTCAGCCAGCCTGATAGCCCGGAAGATCGACAACACGTGGAGCTATCTGACGATCGTGCTTGCGTCGATCGCCTCCAGCCTGTGCTGGACTTCGTACCCGCCAGCATTGGGAGGCGCCTGGAGCTTTCCCTCGACCGGCGGATTGCGCTTCATGCCGCTCGCGGCTTTGATTTTTTGCATTGTCTGGACACAGTCTCGGACAACACGAACTGTAGTACCGCGAATTTGCGGACACGCACTTTGGTGCCTCGCAGCCTTCTGGTCCCCTGAAGCCGCTTTCTATTCGAGCTTTGTCTGGTGGCCTTATCGGTTGTGGCTCGCCAGCACATCCGGCAAGCGGCCGATCCGGGCCGTGATCTCCGCGATCCTCGAAATAGTGTCCGTGGCGCTTGTGTTCCTGGTCACGTTCGTTTCGATTTATTATTCAATGTATGGCGTGATACCAGACCCGGATGCATACACCGCATACGTCGTAAATCTAACCGGTCCCCTGCCTGTCGATCCGAAGGGCGCCATTTGGTTTTTTGGATTCACCATAATATCGGGACTGGCCGCGGCGGCTCTGGCCATCAGAAACAAGACGGACCAAGCTTCGTTTGCAATCATCTTCGTTTGTCTGCTCTCGCTCTACGCAACATTTTCATATTATCTCGGCCGCAGCCACGACAACAACATACTGAACTTGATGCCCTTCCTTGTGCTGGTCCTCGCAGCAGTACGGGCTTTTTCCAGGTCCGCTACATTGTCGCGAACTGCCCATGTGGCGCTCGCTTCGGTTCTCGCTCTAATGCCGCTTTTTGGCTGGTCGGGTCGGCAACAGGTCTTGGCATCGGACTACTCGGCCATCGCCGACATCAGTTCCATGTCATATATCCGAGGTGATACCTCCGATCTCACGGGGATTGGAGCCGTTCCCTGGTTGGACAATCGGCATGCACTGCGAGCGAAGACATTGCTCGATTTTGACCCCGGCGATGCGGCCCGCGCGGTATTTTACGCCTCCGTGGTCCGACATGAACCGCTGATAAAGCTTGAGATCGCGGCGCAAATAGCGCCAATCGGACCACGCGCATGGGCGGCCATCCATGATCCCATTGATTTCTATTTTCTTCCGGACGCTCTCGTCGCCAGATTTATCGATCGCACGATGAAAAGCATCAAGAGTCCGGGCTGGCTCGTTATAGCCAAGTCGGTTGACGGCGATAGCCAGACGCTGCGCTGGCAGCGTTTGCTAGCGGGATCATACGTGGCAACGGAGGACATCGATTTTAATTCCTACCATGCGATCCGATACGCACCCAAGCTAGCCGGCGGCACGGCACGCTGAAGATCAGGCGTGGGGTTCGATAGATCATGGTGCCGGCGTGCTTGCGGGGGTCCTCCCCTCGCAAGGCGGTGCGGAAATCTCACAACATTTGCGAACGAACATTCCTTATTAATTTCAATATCTTAAGCGCGCCAGGAGCTGGCAGGAGTGGCAGGGCTCGAACCTGCGACCCCCGGTTTTGGAGAACGGACGCTGGCGTGGCGCCGCGTACCCGCTGATTGCGCTGGGTCTGGTTTACATGGGTTTGGTCTGTGCCATTTTCCACGCGGCGTTCTCAGCCGCCGAAATCGCATCCCCGAGTCCCGCCTTATCGGATGCGGCTTCGATAGCGAGCGATTCCTTGTCGAGCTTTTGGTAATTTTCGATCGCTGCGAAGATCTCATCGGCGTCGGCCGACGGAGTGAGCGCCATCGCGGAGCCGGCAACGACCGGGACTGCAACGGCCATGGTTGCCAGAAATGCGCGCCTGTTCGGGATATTCTTCTTGGTAGCTTTCGGCATCATGGGTCGTTCCTTGCTGAAGGTCAGGCTCGCCGTGGGCGTAGCATTGTAGGGGAATTTGACAATCGCGGTCATAGCGGGCCGCCAAACTGAGCGGCCGCGCTCTCAAGATCTTCTTCCAGGAACAGAAATAGTACGCACATCTGCTGCCGCAGCTTTTCGCGGAGTTCTTCGTCTTGGATCCGCGAGATTTGGTCCGCCATATCCTCACGCGCGAGGCGGGTTCGCTCGCTGGTGATTGCGGTCCATTGTCGTTGGGTCTTACCGGGTTTAGCCTCTGCGGCGGCTGTGGCCGGGCCGCGCAACGCCGCCTCGATTCGGGCCATCAATTCCCGCCGTACCTTGACAATGTAAAGGTCAGGCGGTGCGTGTTCAACTTCGCGGTGGAGCTCGTCCGCTAGAGACGTGCTTAGGGGTGGCGTGCTATGCACGCGATCAGCCGGGGTCATTGGATTGCGGTCCTTGTGGCTCGGGTTAGAGCCGGGGCGGAAGTTCACGCTTCCCCTCGGCTTGCTATTCTAGTAATACTTAATCATGCCCGCGTCAAATAAAGTAATACTGAAAAAGAAGGCAGGCCGGCCCGCGACGGGGAATGATCCAGTCCGCGCTATCCGACTATCCGACGACTTCCTGGCAAAGGTCGACGCATGGGCCGCGAAGCAGGACGACGAGCTAGGCCGCTCCGAAGCCATTCGCCGCCTGGTCGAAATCGGGCTGAAGGTGAAGGGAAAGTGAGCGGGACGGATATTGATTTCCGCGGGCTAACACCCATTTGGCTGCTTGCCTTGGCGCTCGTGCTCGGGGTTTTCATTACGGTTTTTGCGCCGATCGTTGCTTCGCCGGATCATGTCAAATTATCCGACTGGTTTGGCTTTGCCGGCTCTCTCGCGGGCGCGATGGTTACGTTGGCGGCTGCGACACTGGCATGGCGCGCAGTTCAGGGGCAGATCAGGCAAGCCGAAAATGCAATCGAGGCTGTGCGCGCGAAGGAGGAATTTGCCTCAAGAGCGGTGCTCCCCTTCGCATTGAGCTCACTTCACACTTATGTGGCACGAGTCATCAAGCAACTTGCCGCGCTGCCCTCTCCTATGGGGCCGGACGAAACGCTGGTCGCTACAGAATTGCCGATGGATGACGTCAGCGCTATTCGATCCTGCATTCGGTATGCAGCAGCTGCTGAAGCAGAGCAGATTGCAGAAATGCTCAAATTTCTTCAGATTCAAAATTCCAGATATCGCGGCTTCTGCCTTGATATTGCAAGAGGGCGCGATCTGCCTTCACCATTTCAACTGCCGCTTCGAATCCTAGAAGCGCTGACATTGCACGCCTTGCTCGAGCGCACGTTCGTGTACGCCCGGGGACAGAATTACAGAGCCCCAAGGGCAACCAGGAGCGAACTCTTGTCCGGAGTTTTAGTGAACGGTCTGCAAGACCGTCCTGAGATAACGGCGGAAATAGCCCTCCGCGAAGAGGCGGAGAACGCGGCACAATCCTAGCCCGTACCGCATCGCCACGATTCTCATGCAGATCCGGCGTTTCGCGCCCTGCGTTCGGCAGTAACCCGATGCTGTTGACGCTAGCCTGCGCCGCGCTTCGATGCGGGAATGCCCTGGACAATTCCAAACCTGCTACTTCACGACAAGCCCGTGCCGCTCTCGAATATGCGAAGCCTCGGGCGAACCCGCGTGGTCGTCTACTGCAGCAATCCGGACTGTCA
>Ga0137412_10000714_pt2 | contig 15073 bp, 15 predicted proteins | sample CZODoug2_1_16fun_FD_122160 | JGI IMG/M metagenome (GOLD analysis project Ga0137412, IMG submission 122160) | Vadose zone soil fungal communities from Angelo Coast Range Reserve, California, USA - CZODoug2_1_16fungal (Hybrid Assembly) | ecosystem: Environmental > Terrestrial > Soil > Vadose zone...
ACGACTTTGACGCCGCGTGCCTCGAAAACCGCATCTTCCGGATTGATGGCGTCGGCGTAATTCACCACGTAGGCGAAGCCCGAACAACCGGTTTTCTTGATTCCAACTCTCAAACCGACGCCGATTCCGCGTTGCGCCAAATGGGTCCTAACCCGATTGGCCGCCGATTCCGTCAGTAGTATCGCCATGCTGCGCTGTACCTCACCAAAGTTCAGCTATGAGGCACCATACATAACACGTAGGCGCCTCGCCCGCACGGAACCAAAGCGCGTTTTTAGTTAATCCTCGTTCACGCTCGCGCGATCCGCACAAATACCGATGTGGGTGCTCATCCGCGGTAGTCAATGGCCGGAATCGCGGCCGCGAGCCACGCATCTTCGATGATCAGCAGGCGGCCCATTTTGTCGGCGGGCACGTCGAATCGATCGCGCAATTCCTGAACACTCTCCGGGAGGGTACGCATTAGCGCCTTTCCCACTGACTGCTCAGCAAGCCAAGCCGACACGGCGATGGTATGCGGGCACGCAAAAGCCAAGAACCGCACTGCCTGCAGCGTTCCGGATTCGCATTGCAGGTCGAACTGGACCCAAGTGCCCTGTTCGCGATTGCCCGCCACGCCACGGAATACCCCCGCGCCGGACAGCTCACCCACGCTACCCGGCGACTCGAAATAGCGGCGCGTCAACTCGCTGTAGTTCACGTTCCGGCCACCGCATCCGCTACCCTGCCGGACCGCGCGCCGGCTATGTCGCGCAGACGGCCCACTTCCCGCGACAGGACCGCGACCGCCGTATCGATATCGCTTGTCGTCGTGGTGCGGCCCAGTCCGAACCGCAAGCTGCTTTCGCTCAAGCGCTCGCTGCGGCCCAGCGCACGCAGTACATACGAGGGCTCCGCCAGCGCCGAGTTGCAGGCAGATCCTGTCGACACAGCCAGATAAGGGCGTACCGCGGCGAGCAGACTTTCCCCTTCGACGCCCTCAAACGACACGTTGAGCACGTGCGGCACCGAACGCGAGACGCTGCCATTGCGCAGCACGCCGCCGATCGACGCCAATCCCTGCCACAGCCGCCGCTGCAGCTGCGCGATGCGCACGGTTTCCTTGGACGATATGGACGAGGCCAGTTCGAATGCCAGGCCCATCCCGACCACTTGGTGGGTTGCCAACGTACCCGCCCGCAAGCCCCGCTCCTGGCCGCCGCCGAATAGCAGGGGCGCGAGCTGCACGCGCGCGCTGCGAGAACCGTCCTTGCGCTGCGCGACAGCCAAGGCACCCACGCCCTTCGGACCATAGACTTTGTGGCCCGACAGGGACATCAAGTCGACGCCCAGACCGGCAAAATCGATCGGGCATTTCCCCAGACTCTGTGCCGCATCCACATGCAGCCATATGCCGCCGTGGCGCGCGCAAATTGCGCCGAGGGCGCCGATATTTTGGACCACGCCAATTTCGTTGTTGACGTGCATGACGGATACCAGCACGGTGTCCTGCCGCAATGCGGCAGCTACTTGATCGGGATCGAGCAGACCCTCGCGATCGGGCACCAAGTAGGTGACTTGCCATCCACGCCGCTCCAGTTCGCGGCAAGGATCGAGCACGGCCTTGTGCTCCGTTCGTGAGGTGACGATGTGGCGGCCGCGCTCGCGGTAGTACTGAGCCACGCCGAAAATGGCCAGATTATTGGCTTCCGTGGCCCCCGAGGTCCAAATCACTTCGTTTGACGCCGCCCCCACGGCGGAAGCGACCTGACCCCGCGCCTGTTCCACCAGCGCATGCGCGATGTCGCCATAGTCATGGCTCACTGATGCCGGGTTGCCGAATTCAGTCTCGGAATTCAAGATCTCGGCCATGCGCGCTGCAACGCGCGAATCCACCGGCGTGGTCGACGCATGATCCAGATACACCGGCATGCCGGCTGTGCTCACTTGCGTGGCGGGCTTCATTTGCGCGAGCGCTGCGCCGACTGGCCGCGCCTACCCTGCACGGCGCTCAAGATCCCGCGCAGGATGTTGAGCTCGTTGCGATCGATCTGTGCGCGGTTGAACAGCCGCCGCAGCCGCTCCATCAAGTGCCCGGTTCGATCCTCAAAATCGATTTCGTTCAAGACCTGATGCAGGTGCGTGTAAAAGTGCTCCACATCGCCCGACAGGGCCAGCGGCATTTCCAATTGGGTGTGCGAGTGAGGCTGCTCGCGCGCCATGAAAATCTCGTACGCGGCCAGCTGCACCGACATCGCGAGATTCAGCGAGCAATATTCCGGATTCGCGGGGATCCGTACCAGCACATTGCAATGATTCAGATCCTCGGTCGCCAGCCCATAGCGCTCCGAACCGAACAACAACGCAGCGCGATTTTCCAATGGCAGGGACACGATGCGCCCTGCCACCTCCCGCGGCGTCGTGAACTCCCAGTAGTACGATCGCGGCCGAGAGGTCGTTCCCGCAATGAACCCGCAGTCGCTGATGGCTTCGGCGACGCTGCCGACGATGCGGGCACCCGCTAAAATATCGTCCGCGCCGGCCGCCAGCGCGTTGGCCTCGGCATGCGGAAATGCGCGCGGGCGCACCAGCACCAGATCCGAAAGCGCCATGTTCTTCATGGCACGCGCCACCGAGCCGATGTTGCCCGGATGGCTGGGATCGATCAGTACGATGCGAACGAGTGTGGTCACTGGTGATATTCTAGCGCCACCTTATGCAACCCCTGCTCAATATCGCCATGCGCGCCGCGCGGCGCGCCGGCGATTTAATCGTCAAAAGCCTGTCGCGACTCGATTCCTTGAAAGTCGACAGTAAGGGTCGCAATGACTTCGTCACGGACATCGACCGCAAGGCCGAAGCGGATATCATCGCCACGATCCGGCGCAGCTACCCCCAGCACGCGATTCTTGCCGAAGAATCGGGGCGCAGCGGCGACGATGAATTCGTTTGGATCATCGATCCACTCGACGGCACCACGAACTTTCTGCATGGATTCCCGACCTTCGCCGTCTCGATTGCGGTGGAGCACCGCGGCCGCCTGCAGCATGCCGTCGTCTACGATCCCATGCGCCAGGAATTTTTTACCGCCTCGCGCGGCGATGGCGCGCAACTCGAGGGGAAAAAGATCCGCGTCAGCACACAGCGAACCCTGGAAGGCTCGCTGATCGGCACCGGTTACCCGTTTCGCGAAGGAGCGGTCCATGTCGATGAATACCTGGCGATGCTCAAGGTGATCATGTCCACCGCCGCGGGCGTGCGCCGACCCGGAGCAGCATCGCTGGATCTCGCCTATGTGGCCGCCGGGCGCATCGACGGTTTTTGGGAATTTGGGCTCTCTCCCTGGGACACCGCGGCGGGCACGCTGCTCATCCAGGAAGCCGGCGGCCGGGTCGGCACGCCCTCCGGCGCCGAATATGCGCTCGGATCCAATATCGTCGCCGGCAACCCGAAAGTGTACGAGGCGCTGCTCGGGGCCATCGGGCCCCTCACACCGGCAGCGTTGCGTACTTAGTGCCGCCCGGCAGCCCATCGCCGCGCTAGTGGGCTTGTTCGGCCTGCGCAACCCGCAGACGGCTGTTCCTGTAGCCGTAAAATAGGTAAATCAGAATCCCGAGCACGCTCCAGAGGATCAGCCGCAGCCAGGTGCCGGAGGGCAGTGATGCCGCCATTGCCGCGCAGAACAGCACACCCATCAGCGATACAAACCAAATCCATTTGACGCGGAAGGGCCGCTTCAAATCCGGACGCGTATAGCGCAGCACCAGCACGCCGGCGCACACCACGATGAAGGCGATCAGCGTGCCGATCGACACCAATTCGCCCAGGATACCGATGGGCAAGCAGCCGCCAAGCGTTGCCGCGCACACGCCCGTGATCAGCGTCGAGATGTGCGGGGTGCGGAACTTCGGATGTATGACGCCGAAGACCTTCGGCAACAAGCCATCGTGCGACATGGTGAGCCAGATTCGCGCCTGCGGGATGATCATGGTGATGATCACCGAGGTGAGTCCGAACAGTGCGCCCCAGATCACCCAGGTCGTCAGCCACGTCAGTTGCGGATGCGCCTCCAGAGCCACCACGACCGGGGCCGCGTCATCGAGCTGCTTGAATGGCACCAAGCCCGTCATCACGCTCGACATCAAGATATAGAGCACCGTGCAAATGGCGAGACTGCCCAGCATGCCGATGGGCATGCCGCGCTGCGGATCCTTGGCTTCCTGCGCCACGGTCGACACGCCGTCGAAGCCGATGTAGGCGAAAAAGATGATGGCCGAGGCTTGCAGGATGCCGCTTAAGCCGAACTGGCCGAAGGTGCCGGTGTTCTTCGGAATGTAGGGAACCCAGTTGTGCGTGTCGACAAAACTGGCGCCGAACGCGATTACTGCCATGACGATGGCAACCTTGATGGCCACGATGATGGTGTTGACCGTGGCGGACTCCTTGATCCCCCGGTAGCACAGCGCCGTCGCCGCGCCGATGATGACGATCGCGGGCAGATTCACGATCGCCCCCGTCATGTGCACCGCATAGCCCACGTCGGCCGCCTCGAACGGCGCCGAACTCAAGGAGGCCGGAATGAAGTTGATGCCGAAATGATCGAGCAACTTGATGAAGTAACGGCTCCAACCGACCGCCACCGTGGAGCACGTCACCATGTATTCCAAAATCAGATTCCAGCCTACGAACCAGGCGACGAACTCGCCCAAGGTCGCGTAGCTGTAGGCGTAGGCGCTGCCCGCAACCGGCACCATGGCGGCAAATTCCGAATAGCAAAGCCCGGCGAACATGCAGCCGATACCGGCAATGACGAAGGAAAAGACGATGGCGGGGCCGGCATGTTCGGCTGCCGCGAGGCCGGTGAGCACAAATATCCCGGTGCCGATGATGCCGCCGATGCCGAAGGCGATCAGCGCGGGAATGCCGAGCGCTCGGACCAAGGTCTTGTCGGACGCCTCCTTCTGGTAGTCGGCGATCGGCTTGGTGGCGAGAATCTCCCGTAAATTCATGTTATGCATCCATTGTGGCCAATGATGATTGCGCCGACTCTAACGGCTTTCCGGCGCGCCACCCAACAATTTACCCCAATGTCATTGCCGGCAATCCGACGGTTCAGGATGCCTTGCTTAGGAAGCTGGGCCAGCTCACGCCCCTTGCCCTGCGCACTTAGGGCATACTTCGCGCAGCAATCGGGCCTCGAACCCGGAGAACTCATGAGTCTGTTTCGCACCAAACCGATCGACGTCAATGCCAATACCGGCCTGAAACGCTGCCTCGGCGCTTTTGATCTGACTATGCTGGGCATCGGCTGCATCATCGGCACAGGCATTTTCGTGCTCACCGGCGTGGTCGCGGCCCAGCATTCAGGCCCGGCCATCGTACTGTCGTTCATTTTGTCCGGTACCGCCTGCGCCTTCGCCGCGCTGTGCTATGCCGAGCTGGCAGGCGCGATCGGCGGCGCCGGCAGCGCCTACGGCTATGCCTATTCCGGCATCGGCGAATTGATCGCCTGGGTCATCGGCTGGGATCTCATCCTCGAATATGCGATCGCCACCTCCACCGTAGCCATCGGCTGGTCGGGCTACTTCGGCAAGATCTTGGAACTGCTCGGCCTGCATCTGCCGCATGCGCTGACCAACGCCCCGCTCGACGGCGGCATCGCCAATGTGCCGGCCATGATCATCGTGCTGCTGCTGTCGGTGCTGTTGTCGATCGGCGTCCGCGAATCGGCGCGTTTCAACACGGTCATGGTGATGGTCAAGCTCGCTGCCGTCGTCATCTTCATTATCGTCGCCGCGCCGCACGTCAATCCGGCCAATTGGCATCCCTTCATCCCGCCGCAGGTCACCGACGTCAATGGCCAGTCGCACTTCGGCGGCTTTGGCGTCCTCACCGGCGCCTCGCTGATTTTCTTCGCCTACATCGGCTTCGACGCGGTTTCCACCGCGGCAGAGGAAACGATAAAACCGCAGCGCAACCTACCGATCGGCATCATCGCTTCGCTGGTGATCTGCACCATCCTGTATATCCTCGTTTCCGGCATCCTCACCGGAGTGGTGCATTACGACAAGATCGACGTCATGGCGCCCATCGCCGATGCGCTCAAACAGCTCGGCATCGGCTGGGCCGAAGCGCTGATCTCGATCGGCGCCCTCGCCGGCATCACCACCGTGATGCTGGTGCTCTACTTCGGCTTGACCCGCGTGGTGCTGGCGATGTCGCGTGACGGCCTGCTGCCCAAGCCCATGGCCAAGGTCAATCCGAAAACGCAGACGCCGGTGCACCTCATCCTGGGATCCGGCGTGGCCATCGCGCTGATCGCCGGCTTGTCGCCGATCGGCCGGGTGGCGCAACTGGTCAACCTGGGCACGCTCGCGGCATTCTTCATGGTTTGCGCCAGCGTCATCGTGCTTCGCAAGACGCGTCCGGAACTCAAGCGCCCGTTTCGCACGCCGCTGGTGCCGCTGGTGCCGCTGCTGGGCATGGGTTTCTGCGCCTTCCTCATGGCGGGGTTGCCGGCAATTACTTGGGAGGCCTTCTTCATCTGGTCCGCCGTCGGACTGGCGATCTACTTCGTCTACTCACGCACTCACAGCGAACTCGCCCATCAACCCTGAGCACTAAGTCGAGCGGCGTCGCAAGCGGATGTTGATGCATTCCACGGCCGCCGAGAACGCCATGGCAAAATACAAATAGCCATTCGGTATCTCCAGATCCAGGGACTGCGCGATCAAGGCGGCGCCGACCAGCACCAAGGAGGCCAGCGCCAATACCTTGATCGTCGGGAAGCGCTCGATGAACCCGCTGACCGCCGAAGAGACCGCCATCATCACCACGACCGACGCGACGATGGCGGCGATCATCACCTCAATATGCTTCGAAAGGCCGACCGCCGTGAACACCGAATCCAAGGAAAAAACGATATCGATGATGCCGATCTGCAAGATGATCAGCCAAAAGCTGCTCAGCAAGCCCGGACTGCGCTTCTCCTCCCTGCCGCTCAGCATGTCGCGAATTTCCAGCGGGCTCTTGATGATCAAGAAAAGGCCGCCACCGAACAAAATCAGGTCGCGGCCGGAAATTTCATTGCCGAGCACCGTGAACAGCGTGGCCCTCAAGGTGGCCAGCCACGTGATCGAATATAGCAGCGCAATGCGCGTCAGCATCGCAAACGCCAATCCCAGAAATCGCGCGCTGCGGCGCCGTTCGCGCGGTAGCCGGTCGACCAGGATCACCAGGAATATGATGTTGTCGATGCCGAGGACGATCTCCAGCACCGCCAGCGTGAGGAACGACAGCCAAACCTGCGGGTCGGAAAGCAATTCCATGGAGCCACTCTATATGATCGGGCTCCTAGGGCAAACCGTCGATTTCCTCGGGTTTCGCGGCCTTGCGCTCCAGCAGATCGTCGGTGCGCAATCCTAAGTCGAGCGCCAAGGCCGAGGAAATATAAATCGATGAATAGGTACCGGCGATGATGCCGATCACCAATGCGGCAGAGAACCCGCGCAGTGTCTCGCCGCCGAATATCAATAGCGCGACGACCACCAGCAATGTCACCAACTTGGTCATGATGGTTCGCGACAGCGTTTGATTGATCGACTCGTCGATCACCTGCGCGATGCTGAGTTTTCGCGCCGTGCGGGCGCGTTCACGGATGCGGTCGAATACGATGACGGTATCGTTCAGCGAATAGCCGATCACCGCCAGCACCGCGGAGATCGCCGTCAAATCAAATGTCATCTGGCTCAATGCGAAAAAGCCCACGACGCAGATCGGATCATGCAAAACGGCAAAAATCGCGCCCAGCGCGAGCTTCGGAGTAAATCGGAACAAAACATAGATCAAGATCAAGGCGAGGGTCGCGAACAGCGCCCAGCCGCCCTTGACGAACAATTCCTGTCCCACCTGCGGACCCACGACTTCGGTTCTCTGCAGCTTCACGCCGCTGTCGGTCTTGGCAAAGATTTCGAGCACATGCGCGCCGATTTGATCGCCCTTGGCATTCGGATCCGGCGGCAAACGCACCAAAATATCCCGGGAACTGCCGAATGCCTGCACCTGCGCTCCTGCCACGCCGGCGCCGGCCAGCCCGGCGCGCAGCGTTTCAATATTGGGAGCTTGCGGGAAATTCGTTTCCACCACCACGCCGCCGGTGAAGTCCACCCCCAGATTCAGCCCGCGTATCAAGGCCAGGCCGACCGAGGTTACGATCAACAGCGCGGACAGCCCGTACCACACCTTGCGGGTGTTCATGAACGGGAAGCGGGTCACCTTGTGGAAGAATTCCATGTCCGTTCCTTTAGATCGACAAGCGATCGAGCTTGCGCCTGCCGCCGTAAATGATCTGCACCAGCGCGTGGCTGCCCATCACCGAGGTGAACACGGAAGTGCCGATTCCCAGCACCAGTACGTAGGCAAAGCCGCGAATCGGGCCCGAACCGAAGGACAACAGCACGATGCCCGCGATCAGCGCCGTAAAGTTTGAATCGGTAATCGCGGACAGGGCACGTTCGAATCCGGCGGCAATGGCTGCGCGCGGCGTCACGCCATTGCGCAATTCCTCTCGAATGCGTTCGTAGATCAGGATGTTTGCGTCCACTGCCATGCCAACGGTCAATACGACCGCCGCAATGCCCGGCAATGTGAGTGCCACGCCCACCATCGACAATAAGGCGGTGAGCAGTACCACGTTGGCCGCCAGCGCGATGTCGGCGATCACGCCGAAGACTCTGTAGTAGATGCCCATGAAAATGAACGCGGCCAGCATCCCGAACACCATCGCCTTGATGCCTTTGTCGATGTTGTCCTGCCCCAGACTCGGTCCAATGGCGCGCTCTTCGATGGGGGTCAGCGGCGCTGCCAAGCCACCCGCGCGCAACAGCAGCGCCAGCTCGCGCCCCTCGATCGGGTTCACGCCGGTAATTTGGAAATTGTTGCTGAATACGCCGCGAATGGTCGCCCGGTTGATGACTTCTTCCGTGGTGCGGTCGACTTCCACGCCCTGCGCATTCTTTTCCCGCGAACGATCGATGAACACCACGGCCATCAAGTGGCCAAGATTTTCCTGGGTGTTCTTCAGCATTTTTGCGGCGCCGCGGCTGTCCAAACCCACCGAGACGGCGGCACCGTCCTGGGTGTTCGGCTGAAACGTCGCGTCCGTCAGCTGGTCGCCCGTCACCACCACATCGCGCTTCAGCAGCACCGGCTGCTTGTCGCGGGTGTAATACAGCTTCGAGCCCAGCGGCACGCGACCCGTGCCCGCCGCTTCGAGCGGATTGTTGTTCTCATCGACCATGCGAAATTCCAAAGTCGCCGTCTTGCCGAGGATCTTCTTCACCTCGGCTGAATTTTGCAGGCCCGGCAGCTGGATGGCGATGCGATCCACGCCCTCGCGCGCAACCTGCGGTTCGGATACCGCGAGTTCCGGGCTGTTGAGGCGATTTCTCAAGATCACGATGTTTTGCGAGACCGCGTAATCCTGGCGTTCCTTGATCTCCTGCGGTGTCAGCAGCAGTTCGAACGCAGGCATGACGGCCACCGTGACGTCGGTCAGGTTCAAGTTGCGGTTATCGGAGAGGATGGCCGCTCTGCCCTTGGCGAGAGCTTCCGCGTCGCGAAACAGCACGCGCACTCGATTCTGCGAATAGTCGACGGCGACATCTTGGTAAGCGACTCGCGCGTTGCGCAGTGAGGCGCGAAAATCCTGCTCGCGGCGATCGAGGAGTTGCTTCACCGCTCCCTGTACGTCGACTTGATAAACAAGATAAACGCCGCCCCGCAGATCCAGGCCCAGCTTCACGGGCGCCATTCCCAGACTACGCATCCACGGGGGAACGCGCGAGGCCTGCGACAAGGCGATGGTAAATTGATTGGGGCGCGCCTCTGCAATCACGTCGCGCGCCTTCAGCTGATCCTGCTTGCTGCTGAAGCGCAAGGTCAGGCGACCCTGCTCCAAAAACACGCCTGACGGGGTAACGCTCTTGTCCTTGAGTATTTGCACCACGGCAGTGCGATCGGCGTCCGTGACGGCGGCCCGATCGGCCGCCAACTGCAGCGCGTTTTCCTCGCCAAACAAATTGGGAAGGGCCAGGAAGATCCCTATAACCAAGACGATCGCGACCAACGCGATCTTCCAGCGCGGATAGCCGATCATGCGCCCTTGACCGTGCCCTTCGGCAGCACCTGTGCGACCTGAAATTTCTGCAATTTGATGTTCACGCCGTCGGCGATTTCCACGCTCAGGAACTGCTCGCCCACCTCGGTCACTTTGCCGAGAATTCCGCCGGTGGTGGCGATCTCATCGCCCACCGCGACCTTGGAAAGCATTTCGCGCTGCTCTTTGGCGCGCTTGCTTTGCGGCCGGATGAGCAAAAAATAAAACACCACCAGCAGCAGGGCCGGGAGCAGCAACGTTTGCAACATGCTGGCGCCGCCGGCGCCGGCGGCGCCCGTTGCCTGTGCATTTGCCGAATTTATGAGGAAATCCATAGTGTTACACTCTTATTTTGCTTCGAGGTGAGCTACGCAAAGCGGCGTAGTATACAGCAGGCAGGGGTAAGCTTGACTCAAGGTTTTGAAGCTTGGCGCGCGCGAACTTCCGCGGCATAGCTCTCGAATGTGCCCGCGACAATGGCGGCACGCACCTCCATCATCAGCCGCTGGTAGAAGAAGAGATTGTGGATCGTATTCAAGTGCGCGCCTAGGATTTCGCCGCACTTGTCCAAATGCCGCAAATAACTGCGGCTGTAGTTGAGGCAGGTGTAGCAGGCACATCCCTCCTCGATCGGCCCGGTATCCTTCTGGTGCGCCGCGTTGCGAATATTGATGACGCCGCTGCGGGTGAATAAATGCGCGTTGCGCGCATGGCGGGTCGGCATGACGCAATCGAACATATCGACGCCGCGCCGGACCGCTTCGATGATGTCCTCCGGCCTTCCCACGCCCATCAGATACCGAGGCTTCAGGGTGGGAATGTGCGGCATGAGCTGATCGAGCACCTGTTCGCGCTCGCCTTCGGGTTCACCCACCGCCAGCCCGCCGATGGCAAGACCGGCGAATCCAATTTCCTCGAGCGCCGCCAGTGATTCAAGACGCAACCCGGCATGGACTCCCCCTTGGATAATGCCGAACAGCGTTCCGGGAGGCTCGCTCTGGTAGTACTCGCGAAAGCCGCGCAGCGCCCAGCGCATCGATAATTCCATGGAACTGCGCGCCTGATCTTCGGTGGCCGGGTACGGCGTGCACTCATCGAAGCTCATCGCGATATCCGAGGCCAGGATGCGTTGAATGCGCATGGACTCCTCGGGCGATAGAAACACTTGAGCGCCATCCACCGGCGAGCGGAAATGCGCGCCCTCCTCGGTGATTTTGCGCATCTCGGCCAGGCTCCACACTTGAAACCCGCCTGAATCGGTGAGAATCGGGCGCCGCCAATGCATGAAGCGGTGCAGGCCCCGGTGCGCCTGAATGACGTCGAGTCCCGGCCGCAAATACAGGTGAAACGTGTTGCCGAGCACGATTTCGGCGCCGCTGGCTTCGAGGTCTTCCGGGGTCATCGCCTTGACCGTTCCGTAGGTCCCCACGGGCATGAACGCCGGTGTCTCGACCGTGCCGCGCGAGAATTCCAGACGGCCGCGGCGCGCCGCGCCGTCTTGCGCCAGTAAATTGAAGCGCATGGAGCTCATGAGAGAAACATCGCGTCACCGTAGCTGAAAAACCGATAGCGCGCCTCGACGGCGTGTGCGTACGCGGCCAGCAGCGCCTCGCGCCCCACAAAGGCGGAACACAACATCAGCAAGGTTGACTCGGGTAAGTGGAAATTAGTGACCACGGCATCGACGGCGCGAAATTTGTAGCCTGGCTTGATGAATATGTCGGTGGTGCCCTGGTATGGCGCGATTCGATTTCGGTTGTCGGCGCCGGCGGCGGCGGCGGCGGTTTCCAAACTCCTCACCACGGTGGTTCCGATCGCGATGACGCGGCCGCCGGCTGCCGACACCTCGTTGATCGAGGCGCACGTGCTCTCGGAGACCTCCAGGTACTCCGTGTGCATGCGATGCGCCCCGATGTCCTCGGCCCTCACGGGAGCAAAGGTGCCCGCACCCACATGCAGCGTCACGAAGGCGTGCGCCACGCCGCGTGCGCGCAGCGCAGCGAAGATGGATTCGTCAAAATGCAGCCCCGCGGTCGGCGCCGCGATGGCACCCAGGGCGCGTGCATACACGGTTTGGTAGCGCTCACGGTCCGCATCCTCGCCGGAACGCTCGATGTAGGGCGGCAGCGGAATCTCCCCGTGGGCTTGGAAGAACTGCAGCACATTGCAGGAGAATTCCAGTACGAACAGCTCATCCTCCCGGGCCAGCATGCGCGCGCTTGCTCCCGCCGCGAGTCTCACGATGGTGCCACTCTTGAGGCCCTTGCTGGCTCGCACGTGAGCCAGCGCGGTATTCGCCGAGAGCGCGCGCTCGAGCAGCAATTCGACCCGTCCGCCGCTGTCCTTCACCCCAAAGGCTCGAGCCGGAATCACACGCGTGTCGTTGAATATCAAAAGATCCCGCGACTCGACCAGGGAGGGAAAATCACGAAATTTCAGGTCCCGATACTCGCCACTGAGCCTATCGAGCGTCAGTAATCGGCTGGCGGAGCGCTCTTCGGTGGGCCTTTGGGCGATGAGTTCCTTGGGCAGTTCGAAGTGAAAGTCCGTGCGCAGCATAACCTCAAGGATTCTACCAAGAGCGTCAATCGCATATACTGCCGGGTCTGGCATGCCCGAATGGCGGAACTGGTAGACGCGCCGGACTCAAAATCCGGTGGTGGTGACACCGTGTGGGTTCGATTCCCTCTTCGGGCACCAGAATTTTTTTTGAGTGTAACTTTTGAATTTCTGCAGCAATTGCGGCTCACCGGTCGAATCCAAGATCCCCGCCGGGGATCATTTGCCGCGTTTTGTCTGCACCAGCTGCCATTTGGTGCACTACAAAAATCCGCTTTTGGTCTTAGGGTGCGTGCCCGAATGGCAGAGCAAAATCCTGCTGTGCCGCCGGGCGATCGAGCCGCGTCTGGGGTTTTGGACAGTGCCGGCCGGATTCATGGAGAACGGCGAGACCATGCAGCAAGCGGCGGCGCGCGAGTGCCAGGAGGAAGCCTTGGCAGAAGTTGAAGTCGGCTCCTTGCTGGCGGTGGTCAACGTCACGCGCGCCAATCAAGTCCATGTGATGTTTCGGGCCAAGCTGCTCGAGCCGAAATTCGCGCCGGGGCCGGAGAGCTTGGAGGTTGCCTTGTACGATGAAGCGCACATTCCATGGTCGGAGCTGGCGTTTGCCAGCGGTGTATACGCGTTGCGGCAATACTTCGCAGATCGCGGCGCGGGCCTTGATAGACATCATTTCACCGAGCTGAAAAGTCGATCGACGCCGTGAGGCGGCGCCGGGCAAATGCGGGGACGCGGCCGCGCTGCCGCCATCGGATTTCAAGGCTGTGGCAGAATAGTATTAACGTTTAACCGTATAAGAAGGCGTAAGTATGGCGTTCGTCGTCACCGAAAGCTGCATCAAGTGTAAATATATGGATTGCGTCGAGGTTTGCCCCGTCGACTGCTTCCACGAGGGACCGAATTTTCTGGTGATCGATCCCGATGAGTGCATTGACTGCACGCTGTGCGAGCCGGAATGCCCGGTCGAAGCCATCTATTCCGAGGAAGAGATACCGGACGGTCAGGGAAATTTCAAAGAGCTGAACGCCGAGCTGGCCAAGAAGTGGCCGGTCATCAGCGAAAAGAAAGAGGCGCCCGCGGACGCCAAGCAGTGGGAAGGCGTCAAGGACAAGGTCAAGCTTCTGGAGCGTTGAATCGGCCGCCGCTCACAGCCGCGATCTTTTCGCTGCGCATCGAGCCTCAGCGCTTCGCCACCTGAAACTCTTTGAGCTGATCCAGCAGCTCGCGCGGCTCCATGTAGCCGGAGATGTAGTCGCCGTTTTCCGAAATGATGGCCGGCGTGCCACGAACCCCGATATTTTCGCCCAATTCATATTCGCGTTTCACCGGCGTCGGTGAACAGATCTTGTTCATGTCCAGCGCGGCGCCGGTCTTGGCGCGAGTCAGGGCCTCGTTGCGATTCGGGGAGCACCAGACGATTTCAGCCTTCTTCCAGCTCTCGGTTCCGGGTCCGGTGCGCGGAAAGAACATGTACCGGACGCGGATGCCGAGGCGGTTGAGTTCCGCCATCTGGCTGTGCAGTTTCCGGCAATACGCGCAATCGACATCCGTAAAAACAGTGATCGTGTATTTCGGGTTCGCCGGCGAGAAAATCAGCATCTCCGATTCCGGAACCGAATTGATCAATGCGACGCGTGCATGCGTGCGCAGCGTCTCGGTCAGGTTATCGCGCGACTTCATGTCGTACAGATTGCCGTCGATGAAATACTTGCCGTCCGCGGTCAGGTAGCTGATCTCGGCGCCTTGCGAGTACTCGTAGATGCCGGCAATCGGCGATGGGCGCAAGTCTTCGAGCTTGGAACCCGCCGGCAAAAGCTTGAGCAAGGCGGCGCGCGGATCGGCGGCCGGCGGCTCGGCATTCGCCGCATTCGCGGGATTTGCCGCACGCGCGCAGGGGAGCAGGGCGCAAAGAATCAGGGTCAAAACAGCGACGTATCGCAACATACGGGGGCTCCAGAACTTAAGCTGTTCGACCTCCGCAAATCATGGAGGTTCACCCAATTCTAGCAGACCGCAGGCTCGTGCCCGGCTGGATCAGCCGCGCGGGTGGTGCTGGGAGTGCAGGTCTTTTAGGCGCTCGCGCGCGACATGTGTATAGATCTGGGTCGTCGACAAATCGCTATGACCCAGAAGCATCTGCACCACGCGCAAGTCCGCGCCGTGATTCAATAGATGCGTCGCAAAGGCATGGCGCAACGTATGGGGAGAGAGTTCCTTCTCGACGCCGGCCTTCTTGGAATACCGCTTGATGATGTGCCAAAAAGCCTGGCGCGTCATGCGATCGCCGCGGCGCGTCGGGAATAAATAATCCGTTTGGCGTTCCAGGAGAATTTCGACTCGCGGGCCTTGCATGAATTGCTGCAGCCACTTGACTGCTTC
>Ga0137412_10002311_pt1 | contig 15064 bp, 15 predicted proteins | sample CZODoug2_1_16fun_FD_122160 | JGI IMG/M metagenome (GOLD analysis project Ga0137412, IMG submission 122160) | Vadose zone soil fungal communities from Angelo Coast Range Reserve, California, USA - CZODoug2_1_16fungal (Hybrid Assembly) | ecosystem: Environmental > Terrestrial > Soil > Vadose zone...
ATCCACAGCGGCAAGGTGCGCGCGATCGGCGCGTCGTCCTTCCCCGCCTCGGAGATCGTCGAGGCGCAGTGGGTCGCCGAGCGGCGCGGCCTGGAGCGCTTCCGGACCGAGCAGCCGCCGTACTCGATCATCAACCGGAGCATCGAACGCGACGTGCTGCCGATCTGTCAGCGCTACGGGATGGGCACGCTGGTCTGGAGCCCGCTCGGCCAGGGCCTACTCACCGGACGCCACCGCAGGGGCCAGGCGTCCGACACCCACCGGTCCGGTTTTCAGCCGCGGCACTTCGGCGACGAGCGCAAACTCGATGTGGTCGAACAGCTCGTCCCGCTCGCCGCGAAGGCCGGCCTGCCGATGACCCACCTCGCAATGACGTTCGCGATCGCCCACCCGGGCGTCACCTCGGCGATCATCGGGCCGCGCACCATGGAACAGCTCGACGACCTGCTGGCCGGCGCCGAGGTCACCCTGGACGACGAGATCCTCGACCGGATCGACGAGATCGCTCCGCCCGGTACCGACGCCGGGCCCAACGACGTGGCCTACACACCGCCGGCCGTCTCGAACGTGAGCCTGCGTCGCCGGCCGGTCGCTGAGCGCTCTGCCACCTGAACGAACGAATTCCGTCAACTTAGGGACACCGGCAATCCCCGCGGGACGCCGGTAGGGCGAGATCGCTGGTATCAACGACGCCGGCGGCGGAATCGCTTGGGGACGAACACGCCTGACATGAGCGCGGGGTCGATGCCCGGGGTCGCGGCGCCGACCGCGAAGCGATAGATGACGGCTCGGGCATACGCGGAGATCGCCACAAACGCGGCCGCGAGTCCCACGGCCGCGACTATGCCGATCGCCAGCAGCACGGCCCCGGTGGCCACACCGGTTGATGAGTCCGCGGCCAGCAGCGCCACACCCATCACAATCAATGCCACTACGGGGACGGCCAGCAGGATTTGGGTGATGCCCCATCGGACGGTGGTGCGCAGACTGCTGCCCCAGGTGCGTCGTACCAGTTCCGCGGAGCGCTTGAGCGCAGCGATCGGTCCCAGCCCCTCGGCGACCACGACGGGTACCGCCAGGAACGAGGCGACCGCCCAGGCCAGGCCGGCGAGGAATCCGAACACCTTGCCGAGGATGCCGAGTCGCTCCTCGGCCGCTCGCACGGCCAGTCCCACGGTGGCGGACAGCGTGCCCCAGGCCAGGATCGGGCCTCGATGGGCCCAGGCCTGGGCGAGCACGCCCCGCAGCGTCGGCTGCTGCCCATCGGCCCGTTGATGGGCGCCGATCACCAGCGCGGCCTGGAAGTAGGTGGCGACGACCGACGCGGCGAAGGTCGCGGCCACGCCACCGAACCAGGCGGCGAGGTTGCCGTGCCGATCGTCCAGCAGCGACCCCAACGCCCACCCGGGTACGAAGAGCATGCCCGCGGCGAGCAGGCCGGTCGCGGCGCCCAGCACCGGCAGCCACAGCAGTGTTCGATCCGCTCGCAGCAACATCCAGCAGGCGTGCAGCACCTGCCCGCCCGTCGGCTGACCCCCAGCCCGGGGGCCACCGTTCATTCCGTCGGACTGCCGGGGCTCGTCCATGATTGCGTCCCTCCACTCACCGATACGGTGCCGCCGCAGTCTGACACACAAACGCCGATCTCACACTCGGCTGAACGCGCCTCGCCGGGATCACGCCCTACGTTCAGATCGGGTCGCCGGATACCCACCAGTGAGGCGTGTAGGGCGGGCCTAGTTGAGAACTGTTCGCGTCGTAGGCGACAACGTCGGAGCCGCGCAGGGGGTCACCGACGAAACCTCCGTAAGCGCGTACGTCCGGTGCGTCGGCGAGCGGGTACACGGGCAGGTCGACCGGGTCCGCTCCGCCCAACGGACGGAACATCACGCGCGCGACCGCGTTCGTGACCATGCCGGCGACAAAGCGTTCACCGGCGACCTGACATTGCGCTGTCGACATCGGATACGGCTCCGGCCCGGACCAGCCCCGTTCCATCGTGGTGCCCCAGAAGGCCCACCCTTCGCCCGGCGCATCGCGATACTCCATCTCCAGCGACACTCGATCATCGAAGGCCGTGTAGACCAGCCGGTAGTCGCCGGCTCCGTGCGCCCCTTCGGCGAGCACATGCGGCGCGGGCCGTCCCGGTCGGTCGGAAGGGTAGATCGAACGCCGACGCTCGTACACCAGCGCGTCACCTCCGCGGCGCTGATGGTCAGGACGCCGTCGAGCACGGTCCAGTCCACCTCGCCATGGAGCACCGCGCCCACCGCCGTGGTGAAGTCCACGATCCCTGGGCAACCCACCAGCGTTGTGCCGATCCGGCCGACCGCCAGCCGCGCGCCGCTGATGACGACCGGACCGCCGAAGAAGAAGTTGCAGCCGTCGGTACCGGACATCTGGCCGTCGGCGCTGAACCGCAACACCACCTCGCTTGCCCCGTCGGGTGGCTCGACCAGCGCCCCGTCCCGGCGAAGATGCACCAAAGTCCATTCCACGCCGATAAGGACAACGGGCGCACCCATCGCCGACGTCGACATGGGGCCAGATTAATCCGCGACGGCCGGTCGCCGGGTTTGCGATCTGATGCAACCAGGCGCCGACGGTCCGAGCTCAGGAATCACCCTTGCCGCGTCGCGGTCGAGGTCCTCCCTAGGTGCGAGCGTCGTACGCCGCTTGCAGTTTTTCGTGGACGGTACGACTCGCCCCACTGGCACTCTGGCCCAGATGGACGGTGCGCAGCTCGTCCATGAACCGCTCCAACATGGCGGGTCCGCCCTGCTCCAGCACCTCGATGCGGACGCTGAGCTCCTCGCTGGCCGGGAGGAACGTCCGCCCCCAAGAGCCGAGCGCAACGAGTACCGGAACCAGGGCGATGCTCATCTCAGTCAGGCTGTAGATCGTCTTCTGCTTGTGCGTGGGATCGTCGGCGGCCGTGATGAGGCCTTGCGCGACCAGCCGCTTCAGACGCTCGGACAGGATGCTCGACGAGATGGCCTCCTCGGAGCGAAGTAGCTCCCGGAAGTGCCGGGTGTCGCCGAACATCAGGTCACGAATGATCAGCAATGACCAGGAGTCTCCGAGTACCTCGAGCGACAGGTTGATCGGGCACGCCGACCGGTGATCGCGTTCCGCCCGCCTCGTCGCCACTTGCGCGATGCTATCACTGCTACTAATCTGCGACCAGTTGCATTTCCAGAGCAGATGGAGACTCGTATGGACGTCGCCGAGCAGATCCGCAGCTACTACCGTGCCTACGAAACCGGCGATCGAGCAGTCGTCGAGCAGTTGCTCAGCAACGAGTTCACCTTCACGAGCCCACTCGACGATCGCATCGACCGCGCCACCTACTTCGCCAAGTGTTGGCCGGGCAACCTCCAGCTGCGCTCGTTCACGCTGCATCAACTGGTGATCGACGGCCAGCAGGCATTGATCCGGTACGAAGCCGAGTGGGACGACGGCACGAGCTTCGAGAACGTCGAACACTTCGAATTCGGCCGGGACCAGGTCACCCACATCGACGTCTACTTCGGGTCCCTGCCCGAGGACAGCGGCACCGGACCATCCTGACTCTGGCGCCTGCCATCCTCGGACGTTAGCCGAGCGACGCGACCGCCGCGCGCCGCCGGGCCACCGTGTTGTCAGGTTCCGCAGATCGCGCCCACGACGAGGTACCCATCCGTCGCACCGTCGTTCTTGCTGACCATCGCCCACGACTGCTCATCTCCCGGATTCGAGTTGTTCAGCCTCGCCAAGCCGTTCGTGTATCCACCGCCGGCAACGAGAGATGTCCCATCGGAGCAAGTTCGCGACGCTATGTCGAGGACCGGGCCGGCGAACCCGTGGAACTACTGTGTTCAAACGGAGAGCAGCATCCGCACCCGACGAGTCACACCGCCGCGGTGTCCCGGTCCGATGGGCGGACCGCGACCCGGCCGAACCGGATGCCCTGATCCTCGAGCGGACCGTGGCGCAAGAGGTAACGGTCGCGCGGGTAGTTCTGGTGGACGCGCCACGGCGCGGCCGGACCCTGCTTGGGCAACTGGTCGATGCTGCGCAATATGTAGCCGGACTGTAGATCGATGAGCGGATCCAACGGTCCGGTCGGCGGGGCGAGCGGGGTGGCCACCTGGTAACCGTTCGCGGACATGTGGTTCAGCAGCCGGCAGACGTACTGGCTGATCAGATCGCACCGCAGCGTCCACGACGCGTTCGTGTAACCGATGGCCAGCGCGAAGTTCGGCACGCCGGAGATCATCATTCCCTTGTAGGCGACCGTGTTCGGCAGCTCGACGTCGACGCCGTCCACCGCAAGCTGAAGGCCGCCGAGCACGAGAAGGTTCAACCCGGTCGCGGTGATGACGATGTCGGCGTCGAGGTCCGCACCGGACGCTAACCGCAGCCCGGTCGGCGTGAACCGATCGATCTCGTCGGTGACGACCGAGGCCCGCCCCCCGCGAAGGGTCTTGAACAGGTCGCCGTCGGGGACGAAACACATCCGCTGATCCCACGGCGCATACGTCGGATTGAAGTGGGTATCGAGGTCGTATCCGTCGGGCAGTCCGGACGCCGCGACCTTACGCAGCAGGCGGCGCGCCAGCTTCGGCGCCCGTCGGCACAGTTGATAGATCGCGGTCATCACCAGGACGTTCTTCCACCGGATGACCGAATGTGCCGTGTTGGCCGGCAGAACGCGGCGCAGGGCGTCCGCGATGACGTCCTTCGACGGCAGTGGCATGACGTAGCTCGGCGAGCGCTGCACCATCGTCACGTGCGCCGCCTGATCGGCCATCGCCGGCACGAGCGTCACCGCCGTCGCGCCGCTGCCGATCACGACCACGCGCTTGCCCGAGTAGTCGAGATCCTCCGGCCAGTGCTGCGGATGGACGATGGTGCCCGCGAAGTCGTCCTGCCCGGCGAACGTCGGCGAGTAGCCCTGGTCATAGCGGTAGTAGCCCGTACACGAGAACAAGAATGAGCAGGTCAGCTGTACGACCTCACCGGTGTCGGTGCGCTGCGCGTCGACATTCCATCGCCCGTCCGCCGACGACCAGTCGGCGCGTACGACCCGGTGTCCGAACCGGATGCCGTTCTCGACGTCGTACTCGCGTGCCGTCGCTCGAATGTAGTCGCGAATGGACGAGCCATCGGCGATGGCCTTCGCCTCGGTCCACGGCCGGAACGAGAAGCCCAGGGTGAACATGTCCGAGTCCGACCGTACGCCGGGGTATCGAAACAGATCCCAGGTGCCACCGATCGCGTCCCGCGACTCGAGGATCGCGAACGACTTGCCCGGGCACTCGCGGCGCAGATGGCAGGCGGCGCCAACACCGGAGAGCCCGGCGCCGATGATCAGGACGTCGACATGTTCTGCGGCCATCGCCTACCTCGTCTCACGCGCCCCGGGGGCCGATCATATACGGGCGTATACACCGATAGTCAGCAATGATCGAATTCCGAGGCTCGGATAACCGAACCCGTCAGCTCGGCGGCGCGATCTCAACATCGTCGCGATGCCGGCCGAGCGACCTCGTGTATCGCCGCATCGTCGTCCGCATCACCTCGCCTCGGTCACCGGTGTCCTCGACGCCGAACACGTACGGCAGGAACCCGCCCCGTTCGCTCAGGCCGGCGAGGATCGACTCCGCGTTCCCGGGCGCATAGACCCGCGCCGGGTCGCCGACCGCGATCCACCCGATCGGGACGTTGTCGCCGTCGGCGACCTGCGCACCGATGTGCACGGCGCCGCCCAGCCCGACGCGGCTGGCTCGTCCCATCCGCGCGCCGTTGAAGATCATGGCGCCGGTCGCAACGAACACCTCGTCGGCGATCTCACATCCGGTCAGGTATGCGTGCGGCCCCACCAGGACGTGGTCGCCGACCGCCACCGGATGGGCCGGCGTCCCGCGCAGCACGGCCTGCTCCATGATCACGGAGTTCGCGCCGATGGTGATCGCACCGCCGTCGGCGGACAGCACCGCACCGTGCAGCACCCGACTGTCCGGGCCTATCCGGACGTCGCCGCTGAGCACCACGCTCGGCGCGACGTACGCGGTCGGGTCGATCGACGGTTCCGCATCACGGTGCCGTAACCACATGGGACCGATTCTGGCCTACGGTGAGCGCTTCGGAGCCCCCGTGGTGTCCGGGTCGACGGACTCGTGCGTGGCGCCATCCGAATCGGCGGAGTTCGCCTCGGCCGCCACCTGCTCCGCCGCCGCCTCCATGCCCGAGACCCGCCGCAACGGCACCTCCTTCAGACAGAACGCGAGGACGAGGGCAATCAGCAGCACGAACCCGCCGGTGATGAACACCAGGTCCATGGCCTGCGCGAAGCCCACCTTGAACGGATGGGTCAGCACGTGATTGAGCTGTTGCACGAAGGACGTGTCGTTCAGACCACCACTGAGGTCATGCTGCAGCGCGGTGACCTGGTCCGGATGCGCAGCGGCCGCTGCCTGGTAGGCCGGCGTCCGCGCCGCGGAGTCGTACGCGGAGCTGATCTTGGTCGGCGCCGCCGAGAACAGGATCGACAGGAATACCGCCGTCCCGAGCGTGCCGCCGACCTGCCGGAAGAAGACACCGGACGACGTGGCCACACCGATGTCGCGGGGCGGCACCGAGTTCTGCATGGCCAGCTGGAGGGTCTGCATGTTCAACCCGATGCCGGCCCCGAACAGCAGCATGTAGATGTCGGTCCGCCACAGCGGCGTGTCGGCTCCGACCGTGTGCAGCAGGAACATCGACACGACGGTCAGCGCACACCCGATGATCGGGAACACCTTGTAGCGACCGGTGCGCGACGTGATCTGCCCGGCACTCATCGAGGCCACCATCAGGCCGAGCACCAGGGGTAGCAGGAGCAAGCCCGCCTTCGTGGGCGACGCGTCCTTGACGACCTGCAGGTACAGCGGGATGGAGGCGATGGCACCGAACATGCCGATGCCGACGACGAACGACAGGCCGGCGCCGACCGAGAACGTCCCGGACCGGAACAGCCGCATCGGTATCAGCGCCTCCTCGCCCATCCGCCCCTCGACCCAGACGAACGCGACGAGCCCGGCTGCCCCGACGAGGTAGCAGGCCAGAGCACCCCCGGACGCCCACCCCCAGGTACGTCCCTGCTCGGCGACGATCAGCAACGGAACCAGGCCGACGACGAGTGCGCTCGCGCCCTGCCAGTCGATGCTGTGGTCGCGACGGACGTGCGGCATGCGCAGCACCCGGTTGACGACAACGAGCGCGATCAACCCGATCGGTACGTTCACGTAGAAGATCCAGCGCCAGCCGACGACGCCGAGGATCTCGTCCTGGCCGGACAGGAAGCCGCCGACGACCGGGCCGAGCACGCTGGACGTCGCGAAGACGGCCATGAAATAGCCCATGTAACGCGGACGCTGCTGCGGCGACACGATGTCGGCCAGGATCGCCAGGGCCAGGGTGAACAACCCGCCGGCGCCCAGGCCCTGAAAGGCCCGAAACGCAGCCAGCATGTACATCGAGGTCGCCAGACCGCACAGGGCCGAACCCACGATGAAGATCGTGATCGCGATCAGGAACAGCTGCTTGCGGCCGTAGATGTCGGACAACTTGCCGTAGAGCGGCGTCGTGATCGTTGACGTGATCAGGAACGCGGTCGTGACCCATGCCTGCACGGACAGGCCGTTCAGGTCGTCGCCGATGCGCCGGATCGCGGTCGACACGATCGTCTGGTCGAGCGCGGCCAGGAACATGCCGAGCAGCAGGCCGGTCAGGATGGTCAGAACCTGGCGATGGTTCATAGCACCCTCGCGGGTCGGTGCCTCCGCGGTCGCGGACATCAACTCTCCCTCTGCGGCGTCGTCGTGGACGCCGCGTCTCGTGGTGGCTCGACGTCCTCGTCGAACCACGTCTTGCGGTTCTTCTCGAAGTCGACGGTGAAGCGGCGCAGCAGCTCAGAGAACCCGCGAATGTCGGGCTCGTCCCACTCGTCGAGCATCCGCCGAAAGTGCTCGTTACGCACTTGCAGATGCTCGCGGTGCAGCTCCAGGCCGCGCTCGCTGGCGACGAGCAGGCTGGCCCGCCCATCGGCCGGGTCGGCCCGCCGCTCGAGGTAGCCGTCCTTGACCAGGTGCGCGACCTGTCGGCTCACCGTGGACGGGTCGGACTCGGCCATCTCGGCCAGCGCGCTCGCCCGCAACGGGCCCTCGTTGACCACCCACGACATCAGTAGCTGCGACGACCACTCGACGTTGCGTCTGGCCTGGGCGAGGAACGTCTGGCGCGCACGGGTGTAGGTGCGCATCAGGTTGCTGAACGTCGTCGCCAGCTCGGCGATGTGGTCCGGGTGGTCCGGGTCGGCCTGCCGCGCAACGTGGGATGGCGCCGGCGCCACCGTGCTGCCCGCGTCCTGCACCGCCGGTCCCGTCCTTGTTTGCTTGTACCACGCAAGTAGATGCTTGCTACAAGCATTCACCTCGGATGGCCCCTCGCGCAAGTTCGCCGGAATCCGGTCGACGGCGCACAGATACTGACGGTATGCACGCCGTCGGAGTCGGCTTCGGGTTGGGGTTCCTGGTTGCCCTGCAACTGGGACCGATCTCACTCTTCGCGATCCGGACGACGCTGCGGCAGGGTTGGCGGATCGGGCTGGCCATCGGAGCCGGCGTCGCGTGCGTCGACACGCTCTATGCAGCCGCCGGCGCCGCCGGTGCGGCTCCGCTGCTCGCCGTCGACGCGCTGCGGATCACCCTGGGGGCGATCGGCGCCGCCGTCCTCGCGGTGCTGGCCATGCGCACCCTGTGGTCAGCCTGGCGAGTGCGTTCCGGAAACGAATTCGACGCCGAGGTGGCTACGCCCGGGCGCGCCTTTCTGGTCACGCTGGGAGCGACCGCCTCCAACCCGCTGACGATCGCATCGTGGGCGGCGATCTTCGCGGCGGCCTCGGCCGGTACGCACGCCTCGCCCGGCGAGCTATTGCTCGGCGTCGGGCTCGGCAGCCTCGCCTGGATGGCGATCATGACCTCGGCCGTGGCGGCGGTACGCCGGGCGGCCGGCGCCCGCGCCATCCGGGCCGCCGATGCCATCGCGGGCCTGGGAATGCTGGGCTTCGCCGGAGCACTCGGCTACCGGACCGGGCACGACAGCTGACCCCGCACATGCATCAGCGCCGCACCAGACCTAGGTCCGATACGGCGCCGACTGCGTGCCTCGGAGTCTCCGGCTGTCTCAGGCGTCCACGGTGGTATTCGTGTTGCCTTCGAGCAGCGAGCGAACCTCGGACTCACGGTAGCGGCGGTGGCCGCCAAGCGTGCGGATCGAGGTCAGCTTGCCCGCCTTCGCCCACCGGGTGACCGTCTTCGGGTCGACGCGGAAAAGCGTCGCGACCTCGGACGGGGTGAGCAGCGGCTCTGATTCCGGACGGTGACGAGGAGTCGTCATCGCATGGCCCCCCTTCTGGGCACTATGTAACGCCGGTCCTGTTCAGCGTTACTCAACCAGTATGCACATGGCCGGAGAAAGTTCCTACGGAAACCTTCTTACATGTCCACTGTGTGCCAACCGTCTAATCACGCCACCGGCGCGTGACGCCGGCGTTACGAGCACTCCCCAGCGACTCTCACCCGCTCGGCGCGTCGCCGTGGATCCCGGTCGTCCGATCACGATCGTGGCATAGCTAACCCCGGCACCGGTCTCGACCGCGTGCGCGCGCGTTCAACGGCGAGGTAGGCTGGCCGCACGAGATGACAACTTTCCCGGCGCACGCCAGCCGCTGCCCGGACGACCGTGTGAGCGAGGGGGTCGAGCCATGGGGCGCGGCCGTGCTAAGGCAAAGCAGCAAAAAGTGGCCCGAGAGCTCAAGTACAGCACTCATGCCACCGACCTCGACGCCTTACGGCGCGAGCTCTCGACGGGTTCTGAGGGCCCGGCCGAGCGCGAGGACGAGGATCAGGACGAGGATCAGGACGACGGCTGGGCGCGTGCCTCGCGCTAGTCGGGCCGTCCGCTCATCCGACTGAACCGCCCTGGTCACCGACCAGGGTCACTGTGCCGTGCCCCGGGCCTACTTGGCCGAGCCGCCACGACGTCACACCCCGGGCCGTCAAAGCGCTGATCGCTCGTTGTTCCTGCGCCGCCGGCACGACGGCGACCATGCCGACGCCGAGGTTGAACGTCTGCTCCATGTCCTGGCGCGCGACGCCGCCGGTGCGGGCGATCAGATCGAAAATCGGCTGCGGCGACCAGGTCGCCCGGTCGACGACCGCGTCGACCGTGTCCGGCAGGACGCGTACCAGGTTGCCGGCCAGGCCGCCGCCGGTGACGTGGGCGAACGCGTGTACCTCGCACTCGGCGATCAGCGCCAGGCAGTCGGCGGCATAGACGCGGGTCGGCACGAGCAGCTCGTCCACGAGAGTGCCGCCGCCGAACGGGGTGTCGAGCGGCGTGTCCGCGAAAACCCGGCGCACCAGCGAATAGCCGTTGGAATGCAGCCCGGACGAGCGCATCGCGATCAGCACGTCGCCGGGCCGGACCCGCTCGGGGCCCAGCACGGCGTCGGCGTTGACCACGCCGACCGCCGCCCCGGAGATGTCGTACTCGTCGGGGTGCATGACCCCCGGGTGCTCGGCCGTCTCGCCCCCGATGAGCGTGCAGCCGGCCTGGACGCAGCCCTCGGCGATGCCGGCGACGATCGCCGCGATCTTCTCCGGGACGACGCGGCCGGTCGCGATGTAGTCGGTCATGAACAGCGGCTCGGCGCCCACCACCACGAGGTCGTCGACGACCATTGCGACCAGGTCGATGCCGACGGTGTCGTGCCGGTCGGCGCCCTGCGCGATGGCGAGCTTCGTGCCCACGCCGTCTGTGGAACTCGCCAGCACCGGCTGCGGATAGCGCGCCAGGTCGAGCTGGAACAACCCGGCGAAACCGCCCAGTCCGCCCAACACCTCGGGCCGGTCAGTGCGCTTCACCTGGGCCTTCATCAGCTCGACGGCCCGATCTCCGGCCTCGATATCGACCCCGGCCGCGCGGTAGGAAGCCTCCGACGTCACGCCCGTACCGTACCGGGCAGGATGGGCCGGTGACCGCCTGGAGGCAGCGCATCGATCAGCGGGCGCTTCTCGCGCTGCGCATCCTGGCGGCCGGGCTGGCCGGTTTGTCCGTCGTCACGCTGGTGGTCGCCGGGACGGCGCGCACCACGGTGCTCAATCACCGCTATTACCAGGCCGTCCTCGACGACGAGCACGCCTACGACCGGCTCTACGACGAGGTGCTGGTCGATCCGGCCTCGGCGCACGTGACGTCCGACCTGCTGGGCCGGCTGCCTATCCCGGAAGCGACGGTGCTCTCGAACCTCAAGATCGTGCTGCCGCCGACGACGCTGCGCGGGCTGGTCGACGAGCAGATCAGTCACGCGCTGCGCTACCTCAGGGGCGACGAGGCCACGCTGCGCCTCACCGTCGACCTGCATCCGGTGATCGCGAATATCGAGGTGCTCGCCGACATCTACCTGAGCGATCTCGTGGCGTCGCTGCAGAAACGGGCGACCCCGGATTTCCCGGCGTTCCGCAAGGAGCTCGATGCCGCGCTCGACGAGCTCGCGGCCGGGCGGCGACCGGCGAACCTGCCCACCGTCGCGCTGAACGCCGACGAGCAGGCCAGCGTGCAGCAGGCGTTGCTCAAGCTGGTGCCGAAAGCGGCGCGAGTCGAGGTCGCGCCCACCGTCGCCGCTGCCCTGAAGACGGGCGATCTGGCCGCCGCGCTCGCTGCCGTCGGGCCGTTCGTCCTGCGCGACAAGACCACCGGAGCCACCCTCGACCTGACCACGCTCGTCGGCGACGGCACCTGGGAGATCGTCCCCGACCTGCAGAAGGAGGACATCAACCTCGGCGCGGTGAACACCGCCCGATCGTTCACGAAGCTGGTCGACGGCCCCCTCCAGATCCTGGCGGTGCTGGTCGGGCTGGCCGCCTTCGCGTTCCTCTGGCTGAGCAGCGCCTCGGCACACCACCGGCGAACCGTCGTGACCGGCGAGGTGTTCGCGATTGCCGGGGCGGTCGTGCTGGGCGCGATGCTCGTGGTGCGCTGGCAGGCCCATTCGGTCGTGCGGCACGCGCCGGCCGGCTGGCCGCCGTCGGTGCGGTCGTTGATCATCGACGTCCAGCACCGGGGAGCGGACCTGCTGTTCTGGGCCGGGTTGATCGGAGCCGTGATCCCGCTGGGGATCGGGTTGCTGATGATCGGGGGCGGCTGGCTGTGGCACCGGCTGTCATCGGGCGTGCAGTTCACCCGCCGCCACCACGTCGTCCTGCTCGCTGGCATCGGCGTGGTCGTGCTCGGCACCCTGATCGGTGGCACTCTCGCCCCGGCGGCGGCCGGCCACAACCAGCTGCGCTGTCTCGGGTCGGCCGACATGTGCAAGCTGCGCTACGACCAGGCGGCCTATCTCGCCACCCACAACTCGATGTCGACGACGGCGTCGCGATTCATCGGCCCGCTGCAGGATCCGGATATCACCAACCAGCTCGACGAAGGTGCCCGCGCACTGCTCATCGACACGCACACCTGGGAGCAGCCGTCCGAGATCGCGGCCAAGCTGGCGGTCGACCCCGACTTTCCGCCCGACCTCAAGGCCCAGCTGCCGTCGCTCATCAACCGCGTGAACCCGCCCCGTCCGGGGCTGTGGCTGTGCCATGCGGTGTGCCGGGCCGGGGCCATCCCCCTGGTGGCGACGCTGCGCTCGGTGGGCGCGTGGCTGTCCGCCAACCCCAGCGAGGTGGTGACGTTGATCATCCAGGACGACATCACCGGTGCGCAGACGGCTTCGGCCTTCGCCGACGCGGGGCTCTCGCGGTTGCTGTACACGCCGTCGTCCGACCCGTCCGCGCAATGGCCCACCCTGGGCGAGATGGTGCGCTCCGACCGACGGCTCGTGGTCTTCGCCGAGGTCGGATCCGGGCCGGCCCCCTGGTACGCCAACTTCTACCAGTACGGCATGGAGACGCCGTTCGCGTTCTCGTCCCCTGGCGCTATGTCGTGCGTGCCGAATCGGGGCGGGGTCGGCAAGCGGCTGTTCCTGGTCAACCACTTCATCACCGTCTCGGGTGGTTCGCGGTTGGCCGCGGGCGAGGTGAACGGGCGGCAGTTCGTGCTCGATCGCGTCCACCGATGCGAGGCCGCGCGGGGCGCGCCGGTGAACTTCGTCGCCGTCGACTACGCCACGATCGGCGACACGCTGAGCGCCGTCGACGCCCTCAACGCCGAGCGATTACGTGCCCGCTGACCCGCATTGATCGCGCGCCGTCCGACGGTGATCTTGGACTTGTGGTCGCTCTTCAGCCACAAGTCCAAGATCACCCAGGTCCGGGCGCGCCCTCAGCCGGCTTCGCGGGCGTGCAGGTCACGCACGGTCGGCGAGGTAGCGGTCTGGGCGGGGTCGGGCGCGGTGCGCAGAACCCGATCGGCCACCCCGCTGGTCGAGACGCCGAACCAGTAGTGCTCGTTCTTGTAGTGGTGCAGGCGATGGTGGCGCCAGATCGCCCGGTAGGGCCGGCTGGCCGGGCGGTAGTCGGTATGGATGAGATAGTGCGACCACTCGTAGGCGATGCCGGTGCCAGCGATCATGACCAGGAACGTCAGCCCCAGGCCCACGCGTGGGAAAGCGAACAGCGCGATAGCGATGTCGATCGGCACGATCCGGGCCAGCACCCGCCATGGGATGAAGACGAGCGGGATGTTGCGCGGATCGGCGTGGTGCAGGCGGTGCTTGCGCGCTACCGCCGGGTCGAGAGTCAGGCGGCCTATCTGCTTGGGGCGCCAGTGCAGCAGGAACACGTGGATGAGCCACTCGTAGAACGGGAACGCACCGATGACGATGCCGACCACCAGGGCGTCCGTCCAGGCCCAGTCACCGACGACGAGGCGGGCGACGGTGGCCCCCACCAGCAGCGTGCTGATGATCCAGGGCGACGGATGCCGCCAGAACTCGCGGGCGGCGTCACGCAACGATGGTGGCCGGCGGCGGGTCGCGCCAGTGATCAGTGCGTCGGATTCGACTGCGGTCATGGCGCCTCCAGGGCGTCCAGAGCAGCGAGCAGGGAGAGGCTGCCTGGCCGCAGCAGGTCGTCGGCGGCCCGCCGGGCATTCGTGGGCTGGCCCTTGGTGATCACGGCGGCGAGCCGCTCGTAGGCGTCGTGGCGTGATAGCTCGGCGTCCAGCAACGGAGCCAGCGCGGTGAGCACGGGCTCGTAGGCGGCTCGCAAGCCGTTGTACATAAGGCGAAACGTGATCGAGTCGGCGCCGTCGACGATGACGTCCCAGAATTCGAGGGACGCCCGCTGGCGGGCGACGGCATCCGGAGCGTGTCGCAGCGCGGCCAGCGCTCGGCCGGGCGTCAGGGCCGCAGGCAGATCGCCTGACCGTAGGGGGAGGATGTCGAGCCGGGCAGGCGTCCATGCCGGGCACCGGCCGCCGGGCCCGGCCGGGCCTGAAGATCGCTGCGACATCGGATGCTCCCCTGTCCCGCCCGATCACGGTCCTTGGACTGGGCACCGGTGCCGCGGTGCCCAGCACGTCCCACGCTGCCCGGCCCCCGGTTGCACGGCGGTTACACCGTCGATGCCACACGGCGGCGGGCGTGTAACCGCGGTGCAACCCCGCGCCGCGTAGACCTGGCTCCTGTACGCGGCCCCGGTGGGCCGCATCGGGTGAACCAGACCGCTATCGGGAGCGCAGATCATGTTCTTCATCACCTACCTGCGGCGGGAACTGCGCCGCAGGATGCGGCAGGCCACTTTCATTGCCCTGGGTCTGGCCCTGGGCATTGGCCTGGTCATCACCGTGACCGCCGCCTCGGCGGGGGTGTCAAACTCGCAGGGCACGGTGCTGCACTCCCTCTACGGGGTGGGCACCGACATCACGGTCACCCAGACGCCCACGGCGGGCTCGGGCGGCCCCACCCGTTTCGGCTTCGGCGGCGGCAATCCGGGCAGCAGGCCGTCGGCTGGCACCAGCTTCAGCCGGAGCGTGCTGACCAGCTCCGGGCTGGGCACGCTGAAGTCCTCGTCGGTGACGACGATAGCTGGCC
>Ga0137412_10002312_pt1 | contig 15064 bp, 13 predicted proteins | sample CZODoug2_1_16fun_FD_122160 | JGI IMG/M metagenome (GOLD analysis project Ga0137412, IMG submission 122160) | Vadose zone soil fungal communities from Angelo Coast Range Reserve, California, USA - CZODoug2_1_16fungal (Hybrid Assembly) | ecosystem: Environmental > Terrestrial > Soil > Vadose zone...
GGTCCGGGTCGGGCGCGCAGACCTGCTCGAGCATGGTCGCCACATTCACGACTTCCCAGCGCTGTGGCACCACCCTGCGGCGGGTCACGTGTACGTGCTGGCGGCGGGTGAGGTGATCGAACCCGCCCGGGTAGGCGTTGTCGACGGCGGGGTTGGGGTGTTCTTCGATCCCGCCGCGCTGGGCGAGCATGGGCGATCGCCATGGCCAGCGTGGAGGGCACATCCGCTGCTCTTCCCGTTTCTTCACGGTCAGGCCGGCGGGCTGCTACGCCTGGAAGTGCCGGCTGCCCGACGACCGTCGTGGGACCTCGCGATCGAGTCGATCGAAACCGAACTGACTGGGCGGCTGGACGGTTACGAGCAGGCGGCGCTGGCGCATCTCACGCTGCTGTTGATCGACGTCGCACGCCTGGCTGACGACGTGGTCGGCGGCCTGCGCGGCCGCGGCGAACCGCTGCTGGCGGACGTGTTCGCGGTGATCGACCGGCGTCACGCCGAGCCCGTGTCGTTGCGCGACGTGGCGCGCGAACTCGGCATGACGCCAGGACACCTCACCACCGTCGTGCGCCGCCGCACCGGGCGCACCGTCGGCGAGTGGATCATCGAACGCCGCATGGCCGAAGCTCGCGGCTTGCTAGCTGAAACGGATCTTCCGGTCAACGAGGTCGCGAGACGGGTCGGGGTGCCTGATCCCGGCTATTTCAGCAGACTGTTCCGCCGCACGTGTGGCGTCTCGCCCCGCGAATGGCGCCCGCGTAGGTGATTCCACGGATGTTTCCGGGTCACGTTTCGAATCGCCGCGGACCGTGGAAGCCCATCTGAGCCACGTCTACGGCAAGCTGGGCCTCACCTCGCGCGTCCAACTTGCTCAGGAGGCAACACGCCACGCGTCAGCTACCTAGGCTAAGGCGCCTTGGGATCCAATGAGAGGCAGATCAATTGGAGTGATGACGCCCGGTTGCGCGTCACACACGAACGGTATGGCGTTGACCGCCGCGACGGCGGTGCTGTCCATCAACACGGTCATCACGTCCTGTCCCGGACGGCCGAACCGGATCGTCGCGTCGACGTGCGGTTCGCCTTCGATCACCACGCTGAACCCCTTGGGGTCGTCCCATTGCGGGTCCAGAGCGTCGTCGCTCATGGTCCAGCAGATGGCCAGCTCAACCACCGGGCGCCCATTGCGCAGACCGCGATAGGTGCGGCGTTGACCCCCGACCGTGCCGACCGCGTAGTCCACCCACCCCAGCTTCAAATCCCGTGTCAACACGGCATTTTCGACAAATGCTTCCTTGGCTTCGAGTTGGGCACCCAGCATGTCGGCGATCATGTCCAGCGTCTCGAAGTAGCCGAGGCCATACCGTTGGGTGTCCGGGTCGATCGGCGTAACCCGCTGGCGCGGCGGCTTGCCGAAGCCGAGCACCTTCCAGACGTCTTGTACGGGATAGGTGGTGCAGTCCAACGTTTCGATGAGCTTGACGTGATGGACCTGTCGGCATGCGCCGGTCAGGAAGCCGGCAACGACATTGATGAAGCCCGGCTCGAATCCCGTTCCGAGGAAGGTCGCGCGTCCCTGTTGCGCCGCTTCCTCGAGCGCCCTGCGCTCGGCCGGGTGGTGGCTGCCGGTCAGGAAATCACCCGTGGTGACCACGTTGATGCCCCGGCGCAGCAACCTGCCGACCAGTTCGTGGTCGATGACGCGAGGCATGTAGTTCACGCAATCCGGTGCAAGCTCGATCAGCGCATCGACGTCGCTGGTCGCGGTGAGTCCGATCGGGGGCCGGTCGGCCAGGACGCCCGCGTCGCACCCCACCTTGTTCGAGCCGAAGGCATGGACACCCACCACTTCGAAGTCGTCTCGATCGAGCAGGATGGCGAGCGCCCGCCTGCCGATATTGCCGGTTGACCACTGAACTACTCGGTGCCGCGCCATGCTCCCAAGAATATGACCGGGTATGACTCACTTCCGGTCAGGGTCGCGTCGGGTAGTTCACAGAAGCCGACTGAGTGGGCACAAAATTCTGGACCGCATCGCCTATTCGTCGCTGGTGAAGTCACTTGCGCCACAGGCGTATCCGTCCAGGAGGAATGCCTCTTTGCCCGCCTCGCAGCGACAAGCGCGCCGTGAGACATCCGAGGGTTTTAAGTTGGCAAGATACTGAGCACGGCCCGTGATCGCACGCGCCACTTCAGCAGCGCTACAGTCGACGCCATCCGATTGCCAAATGCGATAGCTCCGGCGATATCACTCTTGGGAATCGCGGTCCTTCGTCCGCCGCACCACGACAACGGCGCAAATTGCGAAAAATCGTTGTCGCTGGGAGGCGGGCAAAAAGGTGGGTCGCCTAACGCCGAGGCCAACGTGACAGCGCCGCGGCTCGCCGGGTGCAGGACAATATTTCCGACCGCGAATGAGTTCGGCGGAAATCCCGGATTGGTGGTCATATAGAAGGTTTGTGTCTGATAATCCGGTTGGGCGTTGGCGTTGCCGACGAAGACCGTCGAGCCATCGCCGGAGATGGCGATCGCGATCTGGTGGGTGAGCAGGCTCAATTCCTGGCCGACCAGTTGGGCGAAGTTGCGATGCAGGTCTTCTGCCACATGCTCGCGGTAGTAGCGATGCGTATCCAGGACGCCGGGGGAGGCGTGGTCGTCGAACCAGAGGTCCCGCAGGTTCGGGTTGCGGCGGAAGTAATCCACGTACCCGAGCAGTGAGGAATCCAGCATATCCCGCCAGTCGGCCCATCCCCGGCGCCGAATGGCGGAAATACTGGCGGCCATTTCCTCCGCGTATTTCTCGGTCACGGCGGTGATGATCTGATCGAGATCGGTGAAGTGATGGTAGATCGAACCGATCGAAACACCCGCATTGGTCGCGATCGCACGCACCGAGACCTCGCTGCTGCGGTAGCCGTGCTCGGTGATCAAGTCCCAGGCGGCGGCGACGACCCGGTCCCGGCTGCGCCGCCCACGGGCCTGCGGAGGCTCGGGCAGCCGGGACACCGGGAAGACCTCCGAACCGCTTCCCCGGGTACTGTCCGCCGACTCGGTGCTCGAATTCCTCATGGCGCGCAGCTTACCAGCCGAACTCGCGTTTCAGCGTGCTTTCGTGGCGCGGCAAGAAGGCCTTACGAAATTCCCGGGGCGGTGTTCAATTCCGCTCCGGGAATCGTGCGGTGGGGGAGAGACCGGGATTTTCGCTGGGGCACTATCGCAGGCGCGGCGGAGAAGGGCTGGACAATGGGCGTCGAATTGCGCGACGGCTGCGGCGACGCGCGGCGCTCAATCAGCAGGCGCCAGCACGGAGGCGTCGGGCCAGGTGAAGCGGAGCCGGGCCGGGGAGCCGTTGAGGCGGCCGGGTACGCCGCCGGGAGGCGGGACCGCCGCCTTCTCGACACAGGTGCCGCCGACGGCCTCGTAGAACCGCTGGGCTGCGGAGTTCTGCTCCAGCACCCACAGGTACAGGGACGGCTCGGCCGCCTGTTCGGCGACGGCGCCGGCGGCCCGGGTCAGCAGCGCGGTGCCGATGCCGGTACGCCGTCGGCCGCCGGAGACGTGCAGGTTGTCGACGAGACTGCCCCAGCGGTCGTCGTGGTCGAAGACGACGTGCACGAAGCCGGCGAGCCCGATGCCGTCCTCGGCCACGATCGTCCTGCTGTTGCCGCTCCCACCGCTTCCGCTTCCGCTCGGGCCGCTGTCGCCGCCCGGCTCGGCCAGCCGCGCCGACCACACCGCCCGGCGGTCGGTGACGATGTCGCCGTCCAGAAAGGAGTCGGCATAGGCGCCGCGGTAGTGCCGGCGCCAGCTGTCGGCATGCAGCAGTGCCACCTGCTCGGCATCGCCCCGACCCCCCGTACGGAACCTCAGCGATGTCATCGGACCCTCTTTCTCCCGGTCTCCCGGTCTCCCGGTCTCCCGGTGGTTTCCCGGTCCCCTGGTCTCCAAAGCCCCGGCTTCGCGGGCTCGGAGCCGCCGCCTCACCGCGATCACGCTAGGCCCGTCCGCCGCACGTGGTCCAGGTGATTTCGCCGGGGCGGGGGAGCCGGGGGAGCGGGGGCGGGATACGGGCCCGGTGCGCGGGCCAGCGCGTGCGGTGCGGAGAGCCGTCGTAAGTTGGACGGTGTCGCACCACCGATCAAGGAGCCGCCGTATGGACCCGCAGACCTCCCCGGACCCGCGGACCGCCGCCGCCGAAACCGTCGACCGCCTCCGCGCCACGTTCCGCAGCGGTCGTACGCGTCCGCTCGCCTGGCGCCGGGACCAGCTGGTCCGGCTGCGTGCGCTGCTGACGGAGCACCGCGAGGACATCGCCGACGCACTGTACGCCGACCTGCGCAAGCCTCGGCCCGAGGCGTACTCGGCCGAGATCGACTTCCTGGTCCGCGAGATCGACCACACGCTGGAGAACCTGGAGCGGTGGCTGCGGCCGACGACCCTGCGGCCGGAGGCCCTTGCCGGGTTCGCCGAGGGGTCCAGCGCCGGGACGCGGTACGACCCGCTGGGCGTCGTCCTGGTCATAGCGCCCTGGAACTACCCGGTCCAGCTGCTTCTCGCGCCCGTCGTGGGCGCGCTCGCGGCCGGGAACGCGGTCGTTCTCAAGCCGAGCGAACTCGCGCCGGCCTCGTCGCGGGTGATCGCCCGCCTGGTGCCGCGATATCTGGACCAGGACGCGGTGGCGGTGGTCGAGGGGGCCGTCGAGGAGACCACCGCGCTGCTCGCCCAGCGCTTCGACCACATCTTCTACACGGGAAACGGCACCGTGGGCCGGATCGTCCTGCGGGCCGCCGCCGAGCACCTGACGCCGGTGACGCTCGAACTCGGCGGGAAGTCGCCCGTCTTCGTCGACCGCGGCGTGGACCTGGCGGTCGTCGCCAAGCGCCTGGTCGCCACCAAGTTCGCCAACTCCGGCCAGACCTGCGTCGCCCCCGACTACGTGCTGACGGATCCGGACACCGGAAACGCCCTGGAGGCCGCGCTGGCCGAGGCCGTGCGCGAACGGTTCGGCGAGGACCCGCAGGGCTCCGCCGCGTACGGGCGGATGGTCAACGAGCGGCACTTCGACCGGGTCAGCGGGCTCCTCGACTCCGGGCGGCTCGTCGTCGGCGGCGGCACCCAGCGCGAGGACCTGTACATCGCGCCGACCGTCCTGGCCGATGTGAAAGGCGATGAGCCGGTCATGCGGGAGGAGATCTTCGGGCCCGTCCTGCCGCTCGTCACCGTCGGCGGCCTCGATGAGGCGATCCGCTTCATCAACGACCGCGACAAGCCGCTCAGCCTCTACTGCTTCACCAACAGCGAGGACACCCGGCGGCGGCTGGCCGCCGAGACCACTTCTGGAGCGCTCGGGTTCGGCCTGCCCATCGCCCATATCCGCATCCCCGAGCTGCCGTTCGGCGGCGTGGGGGAGAGCGGGATCGGCCAGTACCACGGGGAGTACTCCATCGCCACGTTCAGCAACCTCAAGGCCCGCCTCGACGTGCCCGTCGCCTGAGCGGTCGCCCGCGTACGGAGCCCTGTCGGGCCGGCCCGGAGTGGGCGCGGCCCGGCAGGACTCCTTCAGCGGCAGTCAGCGACGGTCAACGACGGCGGATCACCCGCAGGTGACCTGGGCGCCGGCCCAGTCCGCCGAGTCGTTGAGGTTGCCGTCCGCGGCGTCGGTGACCACGAGCTTCACCAGGCTGTCCCCGGTGACGTCGACGGTGAGCTGCTGGGGCGGGTCGGCGTGCGTGAGCACCCCGGTCTGGGCCACCAGTTTTCCGTCCGCCCATATCTGGAAGGCGGCCGAGCCCTTCGCAAAGAAGCTCGTGAAGCAACTGGCCCAGCTCCAGGATACCGTGCACCTATGGAAGGACGACACGATCGCCTCGCAGCGGACCAACGTGGACGCGTTGGCGGGTCGGATCAACGAGTTCGTGAGCTTCCGTACCGAACTGGTTCGGCTCGCCCGTGAAGAGAGCACGGCAGCGGGGCGCATTTTTGGCGACAACGATGCCAACCGTCCATGACGTTGTGTCCGGGGATGTCGTCGCCATTGCATGCAGGATGCGTGCAAGGGCGGGCAGCACACCAGTTTGGTTCAACCCCTGGACGAGAACGAACAGACCCGCGACTAGCGGCAGCACGCTCCACGACACGTCTTTAAGGATCGGCAGCGGCGATTGCCGCGCGGTGACCAGCACGCCGGCCGTCACCAATGCTCCGGCGACAAAGGTCGGCAACCCGAGTGGCTGGCCGAACGCAGATGCCGTGAGAAGCACGACCGCTGTCATCGCGATTCCGAGCGCCGCAAGTTTGCCGCCGAACGTCAGCGAGGGCATTTCCTCGATGGCGCAGACGTTCGAATCAAGCGCCCGCCATTGCGTCAGGCGCAGCGCGGCGTAGGTCGCCAGGATCGCGACGACCGAGGGGACGGCAAAGTGGCGCAGCCATTCCGACAACGGCGGCATTTGCGCGCCGAACACGACAAGGTTGGCCGGGTTGGAGATCGGCAGCACGAAACTCGCGGCATTGGCGATGAATGCGCAAATGAAGAGGTAGGGCAGTGGCTCGACCCGCGCGGCACGGGTCGCGGCATAGACCGCGGGCGTCAGCACCACGGCGGTGGCGTCGTTCGACAGGAGCACCGTTACCAGCGTGCCGACGACGTAGACGATCAGGAACAGCCGTTTGGCCGAGCCTCGCGCGTGACGCACCGCCTGGGCGGCGAGCCAGCCGAACAGGCCCTCTTTTCGGGCGACCTCCGCAAGCAGCATCATGCCGATCAGGAAGAGATAGACATCCATGCCCTTGCCCGCCGCGGCGAGCGCCTCCTGCCAAGGCAACAGGTTGAGCCCGACCAGAAGTGCGGCGCCCACGACCGCCCAGACATACTCCGGCAGATTCCATGGCCGCACGATCACGCCGAATGTGGCGAGCGCGGCAATTCCCCAAGTGGCCGTGCTGATCCCGGGCATCAGCGCGCTCCCACCGCCAGCGCGGCGATCGGCGCGGCGTTGGGTTCGGTTCGCCCGCGCGTCTCCGGCATGAACAGCGCAAAGAAGCCGAAAGCAGCCAAAGCCACAGCGGTCAGCGACAGAAATCCCGCTCCGTATCCGTACCATTCGATGATGAAGCCCGAGACGAAGTTGCTGAGGGCGGCTCCTACGCCGACGCACAGCGCAACGAGGCCTTGGGCCAGATTGAAGCGTCCCGTGCCGCGCATGAGATCGGACGCGATGACGACGGCGATCACGCCGAAGATGCCAGCCGCAACACCATCGAGAAGCTGAATCGCAACAACGCCGTAAGGATTCGTGGTGAATGAAAACAGAATACCGCGTACCGGCAGCGTGGCCAGGGCAACCAGAAAAATAGGTTTCCGGCCAATGCCGGCCGCCATCGCCTTGCCCACCGCCCACGCAACGCCGACCATGATCAATTGTGCCGCGATGATGCAGGCCGACAGGGCAATCGTGTCAGAGCCGGGATGGGTTTGGGCCAGCACTTGTCCCGCCATCGGCAGCATCGCGGCGTTTCCGAAATGAAACAGCACCACGGAGATCAGAAAAATTACGAGATCCTTGCGCGCAAACAGATCACGGACGCTGAGCGGCGCCTTGAATTGACCGTTCGCATCGCGCTCTTCGCCGCCACGCGCCAGTTCATGATCAATTTCGGCGGGATTGATGAGATTGACGACCGCGGCGCTCGCGACCGCGAAGAAGCAGACCAGATAGAAGATCCAGTCATAACCGAGGGTATAACCCAGCGATCCCGCCATTCCCGCGGCGACGAAGTTGCCGCCGTGGTTGAAGCTCTCATTGCGGCTGATCCGTGCATCAAGGCGCCTGTGGCCAACGAGGCCAAGACTGAGCGCCGCAAGCGCCGGCGGGATGACGGCAGAGGCTGCGCCGAGCGTCACCTGCGCGGCAACGACGGCCGCAAATTGCGGATGGAACGCGACCAACAGGCAACCGGCAGCCACCAGCAGACCGGACACGGCCACCAACAGCCGCTTGAACCGGAGACTGTCGACCAGAAGCCCCGCCGGAATCTGCCAGAATGCGGCAGCGATGCTCGACGCGGCCATTGCGATGCCGATCGCGCCTGGCGGCCAGTGCTGCTCGGCCTTGAGGAAGACCGCAAGGAACGGGCCAAGACCGTCGCGAACGTCGGCGAGCAAAAAGTTGAGACCGTCAAGACCGCGCAGGCTGCGCTGCGACGGAGCCCGATTCCGTTCCTGCCCGTCGGTACGGCGAGGACTCACCACTTCCTCCCGTTTCTGTTGGGGCCGAGTTGCGTTCCGAACAGGTGGCGCTCAGGCCACGCGCCGATGCTGCCGGCGTCGCTGCCGGTCGGCTTGCGGATGAGGGGTGTGCGGGAGCGCGCAACCTCGATGGTGTCGGTATCCTGTCCGCCGTGATGATCGGTTACGCGAACGCTAAGCCTGAAGGATCGATCCGGAACCGTGGCCGACGCGGTAAATAATCCACCGTCTCCGCCTTGCATGAGGCGCCAGTCGCCGTCGTCAACCTTGAACAATGCTTTTGCGATCGGGACTGAGCCCCAGGCGGAAGCTCTCACTTCGCAGGAAGCGCCCAAGATTTGATCAGGCGAGTCCGGTTGCGTAACAAGCCTGCGGTCGGCAGGAGCCGTGATCATCACGAACGGCCATGGCGATTTGAGCGTCTTGAAACGCCAGCTCACTATCCCCCGATCGATGGCAGCGAAGGAAAAACCAACATCCCCCTCTTCGATCTGGCCGGTCGAGCGCGTCGCCGCGTAAATCGTCCGGCCATCGTTGGCGAGCTCGTTGTAATGAGTATGACCCATATCGACCAACGCGACCGTGCTGTCGTCAAATAGAGTGGTCAGCTCCTCGGCTTCGCCGCGAAGATCGGCAGGATAGGTGTGCATGAACACGGCAGCGACCTTCCTGTCCCGCCGTGCGGCGTCAAGCTGCTCGCGCAGCCAGATAAGGCGCGATGCTCCGAGCCGGAAATCGGGACCACCCGAACCGCACGACACCACATCGAGAAAGATGCAGCGGCAGCCGGAGATTTCGGTCACATAGGGCAGCCGGCGAGCCTTGAGACCGGCATAGAAATTGTCGAGCGACTTCGGCTTGAAGTCGTGATCGCCGGGAATTGCGTGCCATGGTGCGGTCAATCGCGACATCTCGTCGTGGACGATGCGGAATTGTTCAAGCGTGCCGTCGTCCGCGTTGTCGCCGGGCAAAATTACAAAATCGATTCCACCGCTGACATTCGCGTTCACCTCATCCACGATGCGGCGCAGATCGAGATGGTTCTGCAGGCCAGCCTCGGTGATATGCAAATCACCGATGTGCAGGAACCTGAGTGGTCTTTGATTTGTGTCATTGGACATTGCAACTCTCGCAGTAAACGTTTGTCCCGTTCAATACGGCCGCACGGCGAAACGGATATCGCCTCGGCGTGCGGCACGTGGCGACTAAGCGGCATGCTCCTCGTTGCGATGCTCCGGATCATGCTTGGGTCCGTGTTTTTTCCCGCGATGCTTGGGACCTTTCTGACCCGGTTCATGCTTGGGCTTCTTCGGCTCGACCGGCTGCAGCGTTTCGATGGATGCGCCGATTTCGCGCGCCTCGACCACCGTCCCGAACGTCGTCGTGGCTCCGTCGCCGTTGACTGAGATTTCTGCGCCCTTCCTGAGCAAATCGGCAAAACGCTCGGCCTCATGAGGCGGCAGGCGGATGATGCGCCCGTCCTCAAGCACGGCACCGCGCGTTTCACCCTTCGGTCCATGGATCGACTGCTTGACGGTACCCTGCGCGGTCATCGGACCGTGCTTCGCTTTCTCAAATTCGCTATCGTCCTCGCGAATGTGCGGACCCTCGTCGAGGATGCGACCCTTTGGCGTATCGATCGCGACGGCGGCAACCATCTGAATACCGCGCGGGCGAACCCCACGGACCTTGACCTGACTGCCGAGGTGCACATCGCGCAGAAGTCGGGAAGATAAATGCGGCGGCACGTGCACCTCGCTTCCATCGGTCAGCAGAAAGCCATCGGCTTCGCCGTGCTTGTTGACGAGAAACTGGTCCACGGTCCCGCTGATTTCCGGGAGGTGATCGGGATCGATCCAATGCATGTTGAAGCTCCTTGCGTTCGACTGTCGGGCAGTCCTGCCGACGTCTTCGCAAGGCGCGTGCCAACAGGCATGCCATTGTTTTTATTGTGTTTTGAAGAGAGCCGCGACGAGCGGAGCGTCGTATTTCACGACACTCGCCGTCGTGAATGCGGACGCATGGGGAATGCGGGACTCACAAGCACGCGAAGGGCGAACGCGGCGCTGTGGCTTGGAAATGACGCGGTGAGGTACGGCGCGCGGATGAAGAAGCGGGATCGGTTGAGGCCGATCAGATTGCGTGCCGCGCCTACGGACGGCTCAATCCGAACTCTTTCGTTTGCCCAACCCGTATTTTTCAGCCTTGGTGTGCAGGAGCTGACGGTTGATTCCAAGTCGGCGCGCGGCTTCCGCGCGATTGCCCTTTGACTCGGCGAGTGCTTCGGAAATCAACCGGCGCTCAAGCCGTTCCACCGCAGACGAGAGATCCTCATCCGCGCCACCGTCTGAACCCGGAAGGCCGCCGTGAGACCCAGTGAGAAAATTCAGATCGGCAGCCGTAACGATATCACTGCGGCACATCACGGCGACGCGTTCCATGGCATTTCTGAGCTCGCGTACATTGCCGGGCCAGGGATGTTCGGTGAGACGCTGCGCGGCGTCGCTCGACAATTGCTTCTTTAGCGACGACGCAAGCATCAGAAAATGTTCAGCCAGCGGAACGATGTCGGCGACGCGCTCTCGCAGCGGCTGTAATTCGACAGGAACGACATTCAGACGATAGAACAGATCCTCGCGAAAACGTCCGGCCTTCACCCATTGGTCGAGATCGCGATGCGTAGCGGCGATGATCCGCACGTCTATCTTTTGCGACCGGCCGCCGACGGGCGTTACGACGCGCTCCTGAATTGCCCTCAGGATCTTGGCCTGCATGGCGAGGTCCATGTCGCCGATTTCATCGAGGAACAGCGTACCACCGTCGGCGTCGCGAAACGCTCCCTTGCGCTCCACCACGGCGCCCGTGAATGCGCCCTTCGTGTGGCCGAACAGTTCGCTCTCAAGCAGTTCCGCCGGAATGGCCGCGCAGTTGAGCGCGACAAACGGGGCCGCGCTTCGAATACCAACCCGATGGATGGTGCGCGCGACAACCTCTTTCCCCGTGCCCGTCTCGCCCGTGATCAGGACAGTGGCGTCGCTATCTGCGACGAGGCCGATCGTTTTCTGCACGTCACGCATACTGCTGCTTGAGCCGATAATTTCATCTTCGCCACTTTCAGCCGCGCGTGGGCTGCGCTTGAGAGATTTCGATGCCCTTGACCGGATCATGCGCTCAAGAAGCGATGCCAGATCCTCGCGCCCGATGGGCTTGGTCAGATGATCGAAAGCGCCGAGCCGCATGGCCTCGATCGTGTTGGCCGCGGTCGCATAGGCGGTGATGATGGCAACGGGTGGCTTCGAACCTTCTGCATCATCGCGCAGCCGTGTCAGAACCTGAAGCCCGTCCATATCCTGCATCCGCAGATCGAGCAGCACAGCGTCCGGTTTCGCCTTCGCCGCGAGGGCAAGCGCTTCGCGCCCCGATGCCGCGGCGACAGCCTCATAACCGAGATCCCGAACGGCCTCCGCGAGACCATCCCGCAAGGCCTTCTCGTCGTCGACGATCAGCACGACCGTCACGACCGGCCCCCGATCGGAAGGTCCAGGGTAAATGTCGTGCCATCCGTGCGATGCGCTACAACAACGCGACCGCCATGCGCTTCCGCAACCTCGCGCACAATCGCGAGGCCAAGTCCCGTTCCGTCCGGCCGGCCAGTCGCGAAGGGTTCGAACAGATGCTCTCGAATGTTCAATGGCACTCCTTTCCCTGAGTCGGCGACAGAAAGACGCAACCGGTTGTCGACTATATCTCCGCGCAAGGTGATCGGGGTACCATCCTCAGAATTTTGAATGGCGTTCAGGATCAAATTGTCGAGCGCGCCACCGATCTGCGCCGTGTCGAACGATACCTGCTGTTCAACCAACTGCGGACCCTCGACTGATATCGCGCGGCGACCGGCCTGTTCGCGAAACAGCGCGGCGTGATCCGCAAGAAATTTGCGGATATCTGCGACAGGCTGTCGCTTGATGTCTGACCGCTGAACCGAACGCAGCAGATTTTGCAAAAGCCGGTCCATTCGTCCCACCTGCTCGACCACGACCTGCAGCGCATCCGTCGTCCTGCCTGGGTCGGCCTCATTGGCGAGAGCATTCTCGGCCTTTAACCGCATGGCGGCGATCGGGTTCCGTATTTCGTGAGCGACGCCGGCAGCGACCCGGCCCAGCGTGGCAAGGCGCTCGCCGTCTGCAACACGCTGGAGCAGGCTTTCGGTGCGGCGACGCGCTTCCGACGCCTTGGCGCCCGCCCCGTTGATTGCCCCCACGATGCGGTCGAGATCACGCTGACCTGTCAGCGGCAGAACCGGCAAGTCCTCAGCGCCTGTCGATAGCGCCGCTTCCACCGTTCGCAACCGCTGCGACCAACGCCAGAGCACCCGTCCGAGCAACGCCGCCGATCCCAGAAGCACGACGAGCAGGAATGCCAATCCCGTGACCGCCAGAAGGAATGGCCGCCCGCCGACGGTCACGACCCGCGTCATGGTCCATGCGGCGATGCCCTCCGCTGCGTTGGAAATCGGACAAGCGTGAATCAGGAGCACCTGCGAACCCACATCCCGCTTCCACTCGACCGGCCGGTGCGCGGTCGCGGCCGTCTCGACAACCTGCCTTATCGTTGGCTCTTCGGCTTGTGGAAGATCGGTCTTCTGCCCGCTCCCTTGGTAGGTCGGAAAGGCATAGGCAATCGACCCCGATCCAGTCTTCCAGACGCCGCCCTCGACACCGGCGAACTGCTCAAGAGCGCCATTGACCGCGTCAGCATAACGGGTACTTGCTGTCGTCCCATTGGTCTCGCTCAGCGAACGAGATTCCCGCACAATGGCATCGCAGGCACTCGCGATGCCCGCCGCTGCCCGGTCGGTTCTCTGGGTTGTAGTTTCCTTGTAAAGCGCGATGAGCAAAGTGCCGACCACCAGAGCAGCCACTAGAAACAGGCCCCAGCACACGGCAAACCAGGCGACGATTGAACGCGGCAATGGCGAAGTCTCCAGGCGGCGTCAAGATAGTTCAAAAGGATGGGAACCGACGTAGCTAAAGCAAAACATAGCAGGTCCCGATAAAATGACGAAGGTGGGTTCGAGCAGCAACGTACTTACGGGATGGCCACCTTCGGCTCAGAGCTTTGTAGGGATGACGACAGGGGAAGGCGCCACAGCGCAATCAGGGCCATGCTTTATTTGGCGACATTGACCGCGAGCCGGTTCGACGGACCATTGAAAAGCTTCTCTCGTCTCTTACCCGAGAGTGGCTGTGCGCGACGACTAGAGGACGCGGGCCGCCGATCTAGCGCCTGGATCCTCCGATCGACTATTACCCGTTCGATACGGCCTTCCGGCTTTGAATTGCCGCGATACCTAAAGATATGCCATCAGCCCGAAAGCCGAGGCCGTCAGTGATACCAATGCGGCGGTGAGCATCATCCACAAGGTGTCGATCTTCGTCGTCAGAAGCAGCAGGAAGCACACCGCGGCGATGACGATGGTAACCGGGCCGGTGAGCCCATCTCTGCCGAGCGGAATCGCCGCCGCCAGCAATAGGCCGGCGCTGGCGATAACGACGGTCTGCAGGACGGATCGCACGCGGGGATGCTCCATCCGTCGTCCCACGAAGTGGACCAGCGGAATGATGAGCAGCGCCGGCGTGATCATAGCGAGCCAGCCGGCAACGGCACCCGGCAAGCCGGCGACGAAGTAGCCGACTGAAACGATGTAGAGCCCGACGGGGCCGGGCGAGCTGCGCGTGATGACCACCGCTTCGTTGAGTTGCTCGTTGGTGAGCACATGGTAGTGATTCACCAGCGATTCCTGGATGACCGGCAGCGAGGCGAGACCGGCGAACGCGGTGACTGTGCCCTTCAGGAGCAGGAGATACAGCAGCACGATGTTCATGACGGCTCCGGCAGGAAGAAGCCGATGAGGGCGGCGAGCAGCAGGACGTCGATCGGGGAGATACCGGCCGAGGCATGGAGGGCGAAGGCCGCCGTGCCGATCAGTACGACGCGAATGCGGTTTCCCGGCCGGAAGTACGGGTGCGCGATGGTCCAGACGGTCTTCACCGTCACCGCGACCGCCGCGGCGATCGCGCCCTTGATCGCCGCCTGTGCGAACGGATTCTCCTGCCATTCGGCGAATAGAACGGTGATGACCATCACGAACAGTGTGCAGGGGACCGAGGCCGCGAGCAGCGCTACGATGGCCCCCGCCCAGCGCCGCAGGATCCACCCGATCCCGACGCAGAAGGCGAGCAGGTTCGTGCCGGGCGTCAATCGGCCGAGCGCGAAGGACAGCGCGAACTGTTCCTCGCTCACCCAGCGGCGCTTGTCGACGATCTCGCCGTGGATGACGGCGGTGGTGGCGCTGCCGCCGCCGAGCGTGAAATTGGCGTAGCGGGTGAAAACGTCTGCAATCTGCGTGAGGGAAGGCCGCTCGCCGGCGGCCTGACGGCCGCTATGCTGCATGAGCAGTGTCCAGCCACTGGCGGATGGCGAGCGCGACTCCTTCCGCAATGCGCCGGGGTCGCTCGCCCAGACCGCTGAACCCGGCCCGCTCCGGAGGGCGCGGATCCACCTCCAGCACCTTGTCGCCGCGCACCACCGAAACGCCCGGCCGAGTCAGTCCCCGCAGCGTGCCCGAGATCGGCGCGCGTATCGGTGTCCCGTCGATCGTCGCGACGAGGGCGCCGGCCTCGACCGGCTCGCCGATTTCGAGATCGGACCGAAGCAAGCCCGCGACCGGCGCGTAGACGATGCGCTCGCGGCCCACCCCGTCGATCGCGCGCGGCTCGCCGGTCACCTGCAACGCGGGGCCCTCGCGCAAGACGGTCC
>Ga0137412_10002313_pt1 | contig 15062 bp, 14 predicted proteins | sample CZODoug2_1_16fun_FD_122160 | JGI IMG/M metagenome (GOLD analysis project Ga0137412, IMG submission 122160) | Vadose zone soil fungal communities from Angelo Coast Range Reserve, California, USA - CZODoug2_1_16fungal (Hybrid Assembly) | ecosystem: Environmental > Terrestrial > Soil > Vadose zone...
CGGGCCCTGCCCACGACGCCAGCCCCATCCGGTGCCCGAGCCGCCTGGTGAGGCCGAACAGGTCCACCGTGCCGCGCTCGCCAAGCTCGGCCTCTGTGGCGTCGAGTGCGTGCTCGAGATTGGCCAGGTACGACGACACGTCGTCGCGGCGGAACAACGAGCCGGGCAGCGTGCGCCTGCCTGCGAACAGCTCGTCGGGCAGCTTGCGCCGCAACATCAGATAGTCGGCGACGCCCTTGCTCGCCACATCTTCCAACAGCGCGTAGAACGACTCGACTCCGGTCGGCGAGAACGTGAACAGGTAGTGGGTGCCGCCGCTGCGCAGCACGAACGAATCGCCACACGCGGCGCGGGCCGTGGCCACGGCGGCAACGGCGTCGTCGACAGGAACGTCCCAAGGCAATCCGACGCCGTCGGCGGTGGGAAGGACGTCCAGCGGTGACCGCACTCGGTCGGGATCCCTTACAGCCCGGTGGTCTTGCGTATCGCGTTGACCGCACCGCGTACGGCATTCTCCGTCGCCGCCCACGGCGCCACCACCGATTCGCCGACACCCACGATGCGTTCGACGCGCTCCACGATCGCCTCGAGGCGATCGACCATGGCGAACAGCCGTGGCGCCAATTCGTCGATGCGGGTGATGGTTTCGTTGAAGCGGTCCATCGTGGTGTCCAGGCCGACGGTCGTCTTGTCGAGGACGGTCAGCGTGTCGCCGAGGTCGGTGAGGATGGTCTCCACCATCTCGACCGTGACGTCGGCGTTCAGCGCAGCCTGGGTCAACGTCCTGATTCGCTGCCGTCCCGTGGCCGGTCGGGTGCGTCCACCAGTGCCGACGCCTTTGTCTGCCATGGAGGTCAGTATTACAGGTTCGCCGCGGCGGCTTCGTCGAGCAGCCACACCGTGGCATCGCGTCCGATGGCGCCCGCCGATGGCACGTCGACCGCTGCGGCGCCGCCCACTGCGGCAGCCACCGCGTCGGCCTTCTCCGCGCCCGCGACCACCAGCCACACCTCGCGCGAGCGCTGAACAGCGGGCAGCGTCAAGGTGATGCGCCGCGGCGGCGGCTTGGGGGAGTCGGTCACTCCGACCACTAGGCGGCTGGTTTCCTTGACGGCGGGGGTGTGCGGGAACAGGGAGTTCACGTGGCCCTCACCGCCCATTCCGAGAAGGTGCACGTCGAAATCCGGTGCTGGCGCGCCGTCTGCGGCGGTGGCGGCCAGGACCTGCTCGTAGAACAGGGCGGCGGCGTCGATGTCGTCGCCGAACTCTCCGTCGCTTGCGGGCATCGCGTGCACGTTGGCCGCGGGCACGTCGATGTGGTCCAGCAGCGCCTCGCGGGCCTGTTTGTCGTTGCGGTCGTCGTCGTCCGCAGGCACGTACCGGTCGTCACCCCAGAACAGATGCACCTTCGACCAGTCGATCGCCGCACCATGCGCGCCGACGTGCTTGAGCAGCTTGACGCCAGTCCCGCCGCCCGTCAGCACGATGTACGCGACGCCACGTGCATCGATGGCGGCGGTGATGGCGCCAACCAGCCGGTCACCCACGGCGGAGACCAGGGCGTCGGCGTCGGCGTACTTCTCGATGACGGTCTCAGACATACTCCACCTTGTCGATGCCCTGCAGTGCGGACAAGTAGATCTCGTCGGCGTCCAGCCTGCGCATGTCCTCCGCCAGGCACTCCCGAGTTTCCCTGCGCGCCAACGGAAGTAGGGCTGCGGGCTTGGCCGTACGAGTCAGGGTGGCGGTGCGGCCGTCCTGTGGCCTGCTGAGCGTGATGGTCTCGCTGGCGCGGACCAACTCGACCTTCAGCTCGCCGACGGCGCGCTTCACCGGACCGTCGATCCGGCCGGCCAGCCAGCCAGCCAAGACGTCCAGGGCAGGTTCGGTCTTGAGACCGGACACCAGAGCCGACTGGATCGGCTCGTGGGGTCCCTGATCCAACGCCGAGGTCAGCATCGCCCGCCAGTAGGTGATGCGGCTCCACGCCAGGTCGGTATCGCCAGGGGTGTAGCCCTCCAACCTGCTCTTGATGCAGGCAAGTGGATCGGTCCCGTACGTCGCGTCGGTGATCCGACGGATCGCCAACTGTCCCAACGGATCCTGAGCCGGCACCCGGGGGGCAACGTCGGGCCACCAGGCCACCACCGGCGTGTCCGGCAGCAGGAAGGGTGTCACGACGCTACTGGCCTGCGCGGCCAACGGTCCGTACAGCTTGAGCACCACGACCTCACCGGCGCCCGCGTCGTGGCCTACCCGAATCTGGGCATCCAGCTTGGCGTCTGCGGCATCGCGGTCCACGGCGAAGACCACGATCACCCGGCAGGGGTGCTCACGGCTCGCGGCGTTGGCCGCCTCGATGGACTCCTCGAGGATGGCCTCGCTGTCCGGCGCGATGACCAGGGTCAGCACCCTGGCCATCGTGAACGCGCCACCTTCTTCGCGCAGCCCGTCGAGCTTCTTGTTGACCACATTGGTCGTGGTGGCTTCCAGATCGACGATCATCTTAGGGCCTCCGCCATTCCCGGCCGGTCCGCTGCAACATCTCGAACGCCGAATCCGGCCCCCATCCGCCCGACTCGTAGGGGTCGGGCTTGCCGTGCGCCGCCCAGTACTCGAGCGCGGGATCAAGGATCTCCCAGGACAATTCGACCTCCTGGTTCACGGGGAACAACGACGGCTCGCCGAGCAGGACGTCGAGAATCAAGCGTTCGTATGCTTCGGGGGAGTCCTCGGCGAACGCCGACCCGTAGGAGAAGTCCATGTTGACGTCGCGGACCTCCATGGCATGCCCCGGCACCTTCGAGCCGAACCGCAGCGTGATGCCCTCGTCTGGCTGCACCCGAATGACCAACGCGTTCTTGCCCAGTTCGTCGGTCATGGTGGCGTCGAAGGGCAGATGCGGAGCACGCTTGAAGACCAGTGCGATCTCGGTCACCCTGCGGCCCAGTCGCTTTCCGGTGCGGAGGTAGAACGGCACACCCGCCCAGCGCCTGGTGTCGACCTCCAACGTGATCGCGGCGAAGGTCTCGGTGGTGGAGGTCTTGGAGAAACCCTCCTCCTCGAGCAGCCCGACCACCTTCTCGCCGCCCTGCCAACCGGCGGTGTACTGACCGCGGGAGGTGTTCTCGCCCAAGGGTTCCACCAGCTTCGTCGCCGAAAGCACCTTGATCTTCTCGGCCTGCAACTCCGAAGGCTTGAAGCTGACCGGCTCTTCCATCGCGGTGAGTGCCAGCAGCTGGGTCAGGTGGTTCTGGATGACGTCCCTGGCGGCGCCGACACCGTCGTAGTAACCGCCACGCCCGCCAAGCCCGATGTCCTCGGCCATCGTGATCTGGACGTGGTCGACGTAGTGAGCATTCCAAATCGGATCGAACAGCTGGTTGGCGAAGCGCAGCGCCAGGATGTTCTGCACCGTCTCCTTGCCAAGGTAGTGGTCGATGCGGAACACCGACGTCTCGGGAAAGACGCTGTTGACCACTTTGTTGAGCGAGCGGGCACTGTCCAGATCGTGACCGAACGGCTTCTCGATCACGACGCGGCTCCACCGGTCGCCTTCGGGTCTGGCCAGCCCGGACTTGGACAGCTGCTCGCACACCGAGGGGAAGGCCTTCGGCGGAATCGACAGGTAGAAGGCGTGATTGCCACCTGTCCCGCGCTCGGCATCGAGCTTGGCCAGGGTTTCGGACAGCCGCTCGAAGGCCTTGTCGTCGTCGAATTCGCCTTGGGCGAAGCGGATGCCCTCACTCAGTCGGTCCCAGACCTCCTGCCGGAAGGGCGTGCGCGCGTGTCCCTGCACTGCCTTGAGTACGACGTCGGCGAAGTCCTGGTCACTCCAGTCCCGACGGCCGAACCCGACCAGAGAGAACGTGGGCGGAAGAAGCCCGCGGTTGGCGAGGTCGTAGATCGCGGGCATCAGCTTCTTGGTGGCCAGGTCGCCGGTCACCCCGAAGATCACCACCGCACACGGACCCGCGATGCGCGGTAACCGCTTGTCGCGCTTGTCCCGCAGCGGGTTGGTCCAGGCGGAATCCGATGTCATTTGCCGGCTGCGTCGAGCTGACCCTGGGTTGCGTCGATCAGCTCCAGCCACGACTTCTCGAACTTCTCCACGCCCTCGTTCTCCAGCACCAGGAAGACGTCGGTCAGGTCGATCCCGATGGCCTCCAGCTCGTCGAACACCGCCTGCGCCGCCTCCGACGTGCCCGAGATCGTGTCACCGGTGACGACGCCGTGATCGGCCACGGCATCCATGGTCTTCTCGGGCATCGTGTTGACGGTGTTCGGCGCCACCAGTTCGGTGACGTACAGCGTGTCGGAGTAGTCGGGGTTCTTCACGCCGGTCGACGCCCAGAGCGGGCGTTGCACGCGCGCCCCGTCGGCCTTGAGGACCTCGTACTGCGCGCCGCCGACGAACACGTCCTCGTAGGCCTTGTACGCCAGCCGCGCGTTGGCCACGCCGGCCTGTCCGCGCAGCGTGAGTGCCTCGTCGCTGCCGATCGTCTCCAGCCTGGCGTCGATCTCGGTGTCGACGCGTGAGACGAAGAACGATGCGACGGAGTGGATCTTGCTCAGGTCGTGGCCCGCTTCCTTGGCCTTCTCCAAGCCGGCGAGGTAGGCGTCCATGACGGCCTCGTGCCGCTCGACCGAGAAGATCAGCGTGACGTTGACCGAGATGCCCTCGGCGATGACGGCGGTGATCGCAGGCAGCCCGGCCTTGGTGGCCGGGATCTTGATCAGCACGTTGGGCCGGTCGACGATCTTCCACAGCTCGATCGCCTGAAGGATGGTCTTGTCGGTTTCGTGGGCGAGACGCGGGTCCACCTCGATGGACACCCGGCCGTCAACGCCGCCAGAGGCCTCATAGGCCTTGGCCAGGACGTCGCAGGCATTGCGGACATCGTCGGTGGTGACCGTGCGAATGGTGGCGTCGACGTCGGCGCCGCGCTCGGCAAGCTCAGTCACCTGAGCGTCGTAGGCGGTGCCCTTCGACAGTGCAGCCTGGAAGATCGACGGGTTGGTGGTGACGCCGACGACGCTGCGGGTGTCAATCAGGTTCTGCAGGTTGCCGGTCTGCAGACGCTCACGCGAGAGGTCGTCGAGCCATACGGACACGCCTGCGGCACTCAGCGCCGCGAGGTTCGGGTTCTGAGTCATGGGGTGCTCCTTAGTACTTCGGTTTGATGTGTCAGTTGATCCGTCTTAATTCTCTAAAGATCGTTCCGCCGCGGCCACCACGGCTTCCGGGGTGAATCCGAACTCACGGAACAACGTCTTGTCGTCGGCCGAAGCGCCGTAGTGCTCGATCGAGACGATCTCGCCGGTGTCACCGACGAGTTTGTGCCAGCTCTGCGCGATGCCGGCCTCCACCGCCACGCGCGCCGACACCTCGGGGGGCAGCACGCTGTCGCGGTACTCCTTGGGCTGGCTCTCGAACCATTCCACGCAGGGCATCGAGACGACGTAGGCGGTGATGTCCTTCTCCGCCAACTGCTTACGTGCCTCCACCGCCAACTGAAGCTCGGAGCCGGTGCCGATGATGATCACGTCGGCGTCGCGCACTTCTTCGGGGGAAGCCCCACCTAGCACGTAGCCGCCCCTGGCCACGCCCTCGGAGTCGGTGCCCTCCAGAACGGGAATGCCCTGACGGGTCAGGATGAAACCGACCGGCCCGCTACTCGCGCCGCGCGCCACGATGGTGCGCCACGCGTATGCCGTCTCGTTCGGATCGCCTGGCCGCACCACGGACAGGTTGGGGATCGCGCGCAACGCGGCGAGGTGCTCGACCGGCTGGTGGGTCGGGCCGTCCTCACCAAGACCGATGGAGTCGTGCGTCCAGACGTAGATGGTGTCGATGTCCATCAAAGAGGCCAACCGCACCGCCGGCCGCATGTAGTCGGAGAACTGCAGGAAGGTGCCGCCGAAGGCGCGGGTCGGCCCGTGCAGGACGATGCCGGACAGGATCGAGCCCATCGCGTGTTCGCGGATGCCGAAGTGCAGCACCCGGCCGTACCAGTCCGCGGTGTAGTCCGAGGTCGAGATGGACGGCGGCCCGAACGAGTTCACGCCATTGATGGTGGTGTTGTTGCTGCCCGCCAGATCTGCTGAGCCGCCCCATAGTTCGGGCAGCTTCGGCGCTACGTCGTTGAGCACCTTGCCGAATGCGGCGCGGGTGGCCAGCGGCTTCGAGCCGGGCTCCCAGTAGGTCAGGTCGGCGTCCCAACCCTCTGGCAGTTCCTGGGCCAACAGCCGATCCAGCAGCTTCTTGCGCTCGGGCTCGCGCTCGGCCCACGCGTCGAATCCGGGTTGCCACTTCTCGTGCGCCTCGCGGCCGCGGTCCACCAGCTTGCGGGTGTGCTCGATGACTTCGTCGCGCACCTCGAAGGTCTTGTCGGGATCGAAGCCGAGCACGCGCTTGGTGGCGGCCACTTCCTCGTCGCCGAGCGCGGACCCGTGCACCCCGCCGGTGTTCATCTTGGTTGGCGCGGGGTAGCCGATGATCGTGCGCACCGAGATGAACGACGGCTTGTCGGTGACGGCCTTCGCGGCCTCGATGGCCGCCTCGATGCCGACGACGTTCTCGCCGCCCTCGACCTCCTGCACGTGCCAGCCATAGGCGCGGTACCTGTCGGGCACGTTCTCGGAGAGCGCGATGTTGGTGTCGTGCTCGATCGAGATCTGGTTGTGGTCGTAGAACACGATGAGGTTGCCGAGTTCCTGGGTGCCTGCCAGTGACGATGCCTCGCTGGTCACCCCTTCCTCCATGTCGCCGTCCGAGGCGATGACGTAGATGAAGTGGTCGAACGGGCTGGTACCCGGTGCGGCGTCCGGATCGAAGAGGCCGCGCTCGTAGCGGGATGCCATCGCCATGCCGACCGCAGAGGCGAGGCCCTGGCCCAGCGGTCCCGTGGTGATCTCCACGCCTGCGGTGTGCCGGAACTCCGGGTGCCCCGGCGTCTTACTGCCCCAGGTGCGCAGCGCCTCGATGTCGGCGAGCTCAAGGCCGAATCCGCCAAGGTAGAGCTGGATGTAGAGGGTGAGGCTGGAGTGCCCGCAGGACAACACGAAGCGGTCCCTGCCCAGCCAGTGCAGGTCGCTCGGGTCGTGGGTCATCTGGCGCTGGAACAACGTGTACGCCAACGGCGCCAGGCTCATCGCCGTGCCGGGATGCCCATTGCCGACCTTCTGCACGGCGTCGGCGGCAAGCACCCGAACGGTGTCGACGGCGACCGAGTCGACGTCGCTCCAATCGTCCGGATGGTTGGGGCGGGTGAGGGCGGAGATCTCTTCCACTGTGGTCACGTATTAACCCCTCGGGTCGGCAGGTTGGTCCATCAATACCCTAGTGCGGAACGCTATGGCGTTGCAGACCGCATTGGTCAAGTTGGCCGGGCGTTCACCCGAACCGACCCTGAGTTGTCGGAAGCCCCCGAACGCGGTCTACCATCGTCTGTAGTAGAAGCTGCGCGCTGCCGCGAAACACCGAGGAGACAACTGCGTGAGCATTCGCGAGCGCCGTTTTTTTCACGAGGCGCCTGGCCGCACGGGCACCACGCTCTTGGCCTATATCGCGCTGACCAAGCCGCGTGTGATCGAGCTGTTGCTCGTCACTGCCATCCCGGCGATGCTGCTTGCCGATCGCGGCACCGTGAACCCCCTGCTGATTCTCAACACCCTGGTTGGCGGCCTGCTGGCCGCGGCGGGCGCCAACACCCTGAACTGCGTCGCCGACGCCGACATCGACAAGGTGATGAAGCGAACCGCGCGGCGCCCGCTCGCGCGGGAATCCGTGCCAACCCGGCACGCGCTGATCTTCGGCCTGGTGCTGTCGGTTAGCTCGTTCGCCTGGCTGTGGTGGACCACCAACCTGCTGTCGGGCCTATTGGCCGTCGCGACGATCTTGTTCTACGTCTTCGTCTACACGCTGCTGCTGAAGCGCCGCACCTCGCAGAACGTGGTGTGGGGCGGCGCGGCAGGCTGCATGCCCGTGATGATCGCCTGGTCCGCGGTGACGGGGACCATCCAGTGGCCCGCACTGGTGATGTTCGGGATCATCTTCTTCTGGACGCCACCTCACACCTGGGCGCTGGCGATGCGCTACAAGGACGACTACAAGGCGGCAGGCGTGCCGATGCTGCCGACGGTGGCCACCGAGCGGCAGGTCACCAGGCAGATCCTGATCTACACCTGGCTGACCGTGCTGACCACCCTTGCGCTCGCGTTGGTCACCGGCTGGCTGTACGCGTCGGTCGCACTGCTCGCGGGCGCGTGGTTCCTGGTGATGGCCCACCAGCTGTACTCGGGGGTCAAGCGCGGTGAGCCGGTGAAGCCGCTGCGCCTGTTCCTGCAGTCGAACAACTACCTGGCCGTCGTGTTCTGCGCACTGGCTGTCGACTCCGCACTGGCCCTGCCGACGGTGTTCGGGCGCTAACACCCGCGTCAGCTTGCATCCCAGCCTCCGCGCCGGCCGAGCTTGGTCTGGCCGCGGCGCTTCTTGTCCTCGATCCTGCGCTCCTTCGAGCCTCTGGTTGGCTTGGTCGGCCTGCGTATCGGGGGAGGTGCGGACGCGGCGTCGCGAAGCAGGCGCGCCATCCGCCCACGGGCCGCGGAGCGGTTCTGGAGCTGCGCGCGATGCTCGCTGGCCGTCACCCGCAGGACGCCGTCCGAGAGACGCCCCTCGAGTCGGCGCAGCATTCGAGGGCGCAACCACTCCGGTACCGCAGGTGAACGGGCCACGTCGAACGACAGCTCGACACGGCTGTCCGCCGTGTTCACCCCCTGCCCGCCGGGGCCGGAGGACCTGGAGAAGCGTTCGCTCAAGTCGGACGCGGGAATCACGAAGACCCGCGACACGATCAGGTCCTCGGCCACATCGACAAGGTTAGAGCTGGGCCCGTTCCTTAGGGCACCAGGACCACCGAGCCGACCGTCTTGCGGCCCTCCAGGTCGCGGTGCGCGTCGGCGGCGTCCGACAGCGGGTAGCGGTTGCTCACCGTGACGTCGATGGTGCCCTGCGAGATCGCGTCGAGCAGTTCACCCGCGCGCCAGCCGAACTCGTCGGCGGTGCGGGAGTGGTGCGCCAGGGTCGGCCGCGTCAGGAAGACAGAACCGGCAGCGTTGAGCCGCTGCGGATCGACCGGTGGCACCGGCCCGCTTGCCGCGCCGAACAGGGCGAGTGTGCCGCGCACCGCGAGGCTGGCCAGGCTGGCGTCGAACGTCGACGCGCCAACCCCGTCGTACACCGCCGCCACCCCTTGGCCCCCGGTGAGCTCCCGGATCCGAGCACCGAACTCGGCCGCGCCGCCTTCGCTCTCACTGGGGTAGTCCAGCACCTCGACGGCGCCGGCCTTGCGGGACAACTCGCCCTTCTCCCGCGTCGACACCGTGGTGATCACGCGCACGGCCATGCTGGTGGCCCACTGTGTCAGGATCAGGCCGACACCGCCGGCCCCGGCGTGCAGCAGGACGGTGTCGCCCTGCTGTACGGGGTAGGTGGACTTGATCAGATAGTGGGCGGTCATGCCCTTCAGTAGCGACGAAGCGGCGACTTCTGCGGGCACGGCGTCGGGCACGTACGCCACGAAATCGGCTGGTGCCAGGCAGAATTCGGCGTAGCCGCCGTCGGCCTGCGCGGTGACCACCCGGTCGCCGACGCTCAGTGCGGCGACGTCGTCACCGACCGCGGCGATGGTGCCGCACACCTCGGTGCCGACGACGAAGGGCGTCGGTCGCGGGTAGAGGCCGGCCCGGAAGTAGGTGTCGATGAAGTTGACGCCGATCGCCTCCGCCTTGATCAGCACCTGGCCGGGGCCCGGTGAGGGCTCCGCGCGTTCGACGTAGTTCAGGACTTCGGGACCACCGGTTTCGGCGACTTCGATGACGTACATACGACCTATCATTCCAAGGTGAAACTCGCCAGGCCCGACATCCGTCATCCGCATATCGTCTTCGCAGGTTGTCGCGCTCTCGTGGAGGGTGACGGCGACGATGCGGGTTTGGTGGAAGCGCTGCGGTCACGCGGCCTGCATGCCCGCTGGCTGTCCTGGGACGATCCCGACACCGAGCGCGCCGACGTGGTGGTGCTGCGTGCCACGTGGGACTACATCGACCGGCTCGACGAATTCCTCGCATGGACGCGACGGGTGCCCAACCTGCTGAACGCGCCGGACGTGGTGGCCTGGAATACCGACAAGCGGTACCTGGCCGACCTGGCCGCGGCCGGGGTGCCGACGGTGCCGAGCCGGTTCTTCGCCCCTGGCGAGCGGCTGAGCCTGGACGGTGGGGAAGTCGTCGTGAAACCGGCGGTCGGTGCGGGATCTGTTGGCGCGCAACGGTTCACCGATCCCGATGCGGCGCGCGAGCACGCCGCGACGCTGCAGGATGCAGGGCGCACCGTGCTGGTGCAGCCCTACGACCCGCGGATCGCCGACGGCGAGACGGCGATGGTGTTCCTCGCGGGCGAGCAGTCCCACGCGTTCACCAAGGGGCCGATCCTGCCGCCGCCGGGGCACCGGCCCGAGTTCGACGACTCCGGCACGTACGCCGAGGAGTCGCTGCAGGCCGCCGAGCCCGACTTCGAGCTGTGGGACGTCGGCCACGCCGCGCTGGCGGCCGCAGGCGCCCACCTTGGCATCGCGCCGTCGGAGTTCCTCTACGCCCGCGTCGACGTCATCGGCGGACCTCGGGATCCGCGGCTGCTGGAACTGGAGCTGGTCGAGCCGTCACTGGGCTGGCGGCAGATCGGTGAGGCCGACCGCGCAAGGCAGCAGCGCGAATTCGCCCTTGGAGTCGAGTCAGCCCTCGACCGGCTTGGGCTCGGCCCGTTGTCGCATCGAGGCCCATAGCGCCGCGGTGGCTGCCGTGCACGCTGCGGCCCCGGCGACGTGCACGGCGACCAGCGCCGCGGGCACGCCCGTGAAGAACTGCACCGTCCCGACCACGCCCTGCGCGCACACCAACACCAGTAGCACCCACAGGCGCAGCACCACCGGCTTCGGCGCGCGCACCGCAGCCAGGCCGAAGCCCAGGCCGACGATCAAGGCCAGGTAGGCCACCAGCAATGAGCTGTGCACATGCACCAGCGTGGTGATCTCGACCTGCAGTCGCGGCACCGGCTGTTCGACGCTCTTGTCGCCTGCGTGCGGCCCGGCGCCCGTCACTAGCGTGCCGCTGACGAGTTGCGCTGCCAGCACGACGGCCGTCAACGCGGTCAATTGCCGCAACGGTCTTGGCACCACGGGCGTCGGGGCGAGCGAAGCGACGGGGGATAGCGGAGCCACGCCATCGTCGGGTTCACCGATCTTGACGTACAGCAGCACTGCCAGCCAGACCATCGTCATCGACGCGACGAGGTGGATCGCGACCGTCCACCACAGCAACCCGGTCAGTACCGTGATCCCGCCCATGACGGCCTGCGCGACCGTCGAGGCAGGCATCAGCCACGCGTAGACCAGCACCTCGCGCCGGCGGCGGGCACGGGTCACCGCCAGCACCGCAAGGGCCGCGGTGAGTACGACGAGGAAGGTGATCATCCGGTTGCCGAACTCGACAACCTGATGCACGACGGCGACTTCGGCGTGGGGGACCGGTGTGAAGCTGCCTGGGAAGCACTGCGGCCACGTGGGACAGCCGAGGCCGGACGCGGTGACGCGGACGATGGCGCCGGTGACGGCGATACCGCCCTGGGTCAGCACGACCGCGGCGGCCACCAGCCGTTGCGTTCGCAGGCTCGGCATGGGCAGCACGTCCACCAGCCGCAGCAAGAACCGTCCGACGGGCACCGACCGATCGTAAAGGACCCTCAACTACAGAATGTAGTAGGGCTCTAGTTCGGCTGGGATGGACGGTGGCCGAGCTGGACGGTTACATGAAGTCATGTCCGCACAGCTCGCCCTCCTCAGCATTCTCGGCACCTTGGCCATCGGCGCGATCAGCCCTGGGCCGAGCTTCGTCGTCGTGGTGCGCGCCGCCGCCGCGCTGTCGCGGCGCGACGGTTTGGCATCGGCGCTGGGCATGGGACTCGGTGGGATGGTCTTCTCGGGCCTCGCGCTCGGTGGACTGCAGGCGCTGCTGATGCAGGTCGACTGGCTGTACATGGCGCTCAAGGTGGCTGGCGGCGCCTATCTCGTCTACCTCGGCATCCGGCTCTGGCGCGGGGCACGAACGCCGCTTGCCGTCGCGGCCGACGACGGGCGGCCTGCGACCGGTGGATGGCGCCGATCCTTCGTAGTCGGGCTTGCGACTCAGCTCAGCAATCCGAAGACGGCGATCTGGTACGCGAGCATCTTCGCGGCGTTCCTTCCCTCCCAGATCCCGGGGTGGATGTTCTGGGCGTTGCCGCCGCTGACCTTCGCCGTCGAAATGGGTTGGTACACCATCGTTGCGGTGCTCTTCTCCTCGTCCCGGCCACGTGCGGTCTATCTGCGCGGGAAGCACTGGATCGATCGCGTCGCAGGCGGTGTCGTCACTGCATTGGGCGGCAGGCTGATCGTCGAGGCGTTGCGCGCGACGCCTGCCGCGGTGCTCAGGTGAAGCGGAACCAGCGCAGCGCGCATAGGGCTGCGACGCCACCCCACACCACGAGCACCGCAATCCCGAACCAGTCCACGGACGGCATCATCGCCTGAGACAAGGCCTCGGTCAGGGCGCCGGACGGAGTCAGCCTGGCCACCCATTGGACGCCGTGCGAGACCATGCCACCACCGAGTGTCAGGGCACCGAGTCCCGCGAAGACGAACCACAGCAGGTTGGCCACCGCCAGCACGATCTCGGCGCGCAGGGTGCCGCCCAACAGCAGCCCCAACGCAGCGAACCCAGCCGTGCCGAGCGCGATGATCACCGCGCCCAACGCGAGCCCGGCGATCGCCGGACGCCAGCCCAGCGCAAAGCCGATGGCGCCCAACAGAATCGACTGCAGAAACACCACGGTGACGACGGCAAGCGACTTGCCTGCGATGATTCCCCACACCGGTAACGCGGTCGCACCCAGTCGCTTCAGCGCGCCGTAACGCCGGTCGAAGGCCACCGCGATGGCCTGGCCGGTGAAGGCCGTCGAGATCACGGCGAGCGCCATGATCGCCGGGACGAACTTGGCTGCCCGGTTGTCCCCGAACGAGCCCAGCGGCAGCAGGGTCAGGCCGATCAGCAGCGTGATCGGGATGAACATCGTCAGCAGCAGCTGTTCACCGTTGCGCAGCAACAGCTTCAGCTCGAGGCGGAACTGCGCGGCCAGCATCTTGGGCACCGTCGCCGGTCGCGGGTCGGGGGTGAACGTGCCTGGTGCGAAGCGGTTGTGTAGCGAAGTCACGGCCGCAGCTCCCGTCCGGTCAAGTCGAGGAACACGTTCTCGAGGCTGCGCTGTTCGACGCGCATGTCGGTGGCCAGCACGTCCAGCCGCGCGCACCATGCGGTGACGGTGGCCAGCACCTGCGGGTCGACGTGGCCCTCGACGAGGTACTCGCCCGGCGTCGTCTCGACCGTCCGGTAATCCTCGGGCAGGGCCGAAATCAGCAGCGAGAGATCGAGTTTCGGGGGAGCGGAGAAGCGCAGCTGGTTCTCGGCGCCGCGCCCCATCAGCTCGGCGGGAGTCCCTGCGGCCACCGCGGCGCCGTGGTCGATGATCACCAACCGGTCCGCGAGCTGCTCGGCCTCGGTCAACTGGTGGGTGGTGAGGACCACCGTGACGCCGTCGCGGCGCAGTCCGTCGATCAACTCCCACACCACGATTCGCGCGTGCGCGTCCATGCCTGCGGTCGGCTCGTCGAGGAACACCAGCTCCGGCCTGCCCACCACGGCGCACGCCAGCGCGAGGCGTTGCTGCTGGCCACCGGACAGCCGCCGATAGGTGGTGCGGGCGGACTCGGTCAGGCCGAGGGTGTCCATCAACCATGCGGGGTCGAGCGGGTTGGCCGAGTAGGCGGCGACCAGATCGAGCATCTCCCTGGCCCGCGCCGCCGGATAGCCGCCGCCACCCTGCAGCATCACGCCGATGCGTTCACGCAGCTGGGCGTTGTCGGCGACGGGATCGAGGCCGAGGACTTCGATGGTGCCGGAGTCGGGCCGGGTGAACCCCTCGCACATCTCGATGGTGGTGGTCTTGCCCGCGCCGTTCGGCCCGAGCAGCGCCAGCACCTCGGCCCGCTGCACGTCGAGATCGAGCCCGTCGACCGCCGTCGTCGACCCGAACCGCTTGCTCACCCCGCGCAACAGCACGGGGATGTCGGAACGGGAGGTCACGGGTACTCAGCGTAAGCGTCAGGTTTGGCGGCCGGTGTCGGCGGTGGTCGCGACTCTTCCCCGCTGGAGGGTTCCTCCGGTGGCCCGGTGCCGTTGACGTCGGGCAGTGGGCGCCACGGCAGCCTGCGGTAGGTGATCGCGATCAGGATGGCCACGATGACGAGACTCGCCAGCGTCGCGTCGAGGATCTGGAACAAGGCGAACCGGTCGCCGTTGGCCGTCGGCCCGAAAATGCCCACCACCAGGCTGCTTGCGATGGCGGTACCGCGGAAACCCGGCCGCGTCGCCCAGGTCGCCAACGGGATGATCGCCCACAGCAAGTACCAGGGCTGCACCACCGGGAACAGCAGCACGGTCGCGCCCAGTGCGACGCCGAGGCCGCCGACCGGGTGCAGCCGGCCGCGCAACACGGCCAGCAGCAGGTAGGAGACCAGAATTGCGATGAGGATCACACCGATGGCACGGGTCAGGCCAAGGATCGCGGTGGTGTGGTCGCCGAGTCCGAGCAGGATGCCCACCTGACCAGTGCCGAGGGCGAGCAGGGTCGGTGGCGACATCCACGACCGGACCACGTTCGCGGTGCCGAGGGTGAACAGCCAGCCGAAGCCAAGCCCGCTGGCCCAGCCGATCAGCACCGTCACCACGACCGCGATCGCCGTCACCAGCCCGCCCGCCCTAACGAAGGCCCGAAACGTTCCGCCCCACTTGCACGCCAGGGCCATCGCAACGAACCCCACCGCCAACAGCGACGGCAGCTTCACCTGCGACGACATGGTGATCAACGTGGTCCCTACGACCAACATCGCCAGCGGCATCCACCTCATCCA